>Ga0209526_10003080_pt1 | contig 11311 bp, 8 predicted proteins | sample JacPinW_OM2H0_M1_FD_188566 | JGI IMG/M metagenome (GOLD analysis project Ga0209526, IMG submission 188566) | Forest soil microbial communities from Algoma, Ontario, Canada - Jack Pine, Ontario site 1_JW_OM2H0_M1 (SPAdes) (version 2) | ecosystem: Environmental > Terrestrial > Soil > Boreal...
ATCTGGTCGCACACCGCCAGAACAAGAAGGACGCACCGGCCTAGGAGCAAGGCTCCACGCGCGGGTGCCGTTCCCCGGATGCAGTGCTCCCTGGCTTCGCGGGACCCGGCTCCGCGGAGCAGCGTAAAGAACGCTGAACCGCGTCCGGGACACATGGCGCGCATGATCCCTACGCCCCGCATACTCACGCAATCGTCAGCGGCAAGCTGCCCTCGGCGGCGCGTTTCCTAAAGGGTGTTGTTTTCAAGTCATTTACTTTGTTTTGAACATTTCCTTTCTTGCCCCCGACTAAATGAGTCGACAGGCCAGCGTGGTAACCGGTTGGTTAACGCGAGCGGCAAAAAAATGCGTCGGCAAAATCGGCTGCACACCGGGGCATTGCGGGCTTTGCATGGAATTTGGCGGCCCAAACGGGGTGCTTGAAGCGGAACGTGGAGAGATCGATGTCGTTGAGGATTGCGCTGGCGCTGGCGGCCACCATCGGGGCGGGGATGTCGATGTCGAGCGGGGCCGAGGCGCGGCCGGACATGGTCGGCTTCCGCGGCGACTATTCGCCGGGGACGATCGTGGTGAAGACCAATGAGCGCCGGCTCTATCTCGTGCTCGATGACGGCCACGCCGTGCGCTATCCGGTCGGCGTCGGCAAGGCCGGCAAGCAATGGGCCGGCACCACCCGGATCGACGGCAAGTATCTCGAACCGGCATGGTCGCCGCCGGCTGAAGTGAAGCATGACAAGCCGTCGATGCCGGACGTCATTCCCGGCGGCTCGCCGCGAAATCCGATGGGCGTCGCCGCGATGACGCTGGCCGGCGGAGAATACGCGATCCACGGCACCAACATGCCGGGCTCGATCGGCGGTTTCGTGTCCTATGGCTGCATCCGCATGTTGAATGACGACATCACTGACCTTTACCAGCGGGTCTCGGTCGGCACGACGGTGGTGGTCTCGCGCTGATCCTCCGGATCAGGACTTGAATGCAAAAAGTCGCGCCAGCTGCGCTGGCGTTTGGTGCGGCAACCATATCCCGCATGGGTTTACGCGTGCGCGTGCCTCCGGAACCGAATTCCGAAACAATCGCGACGGTCGACCAAGGACGACCGTCATTTGACCCATTCAAGCAGCTGTTGGGAAGAAAACGGGCCAGCCACTCCCAAACCATTTCGCGTCGCTTCGAGATCAAGCACGGTGTCGAAGCTTACATTCGCAATGTTCACGTCCGGACCGAATTCAGTGACGAGCAACTTCTTCAACTCCTCGATATCGCAACTTCTTACACCCGGGATCCAGGGTCCGGGCAGTTCAATCATCACCTGCTCCGGATCCAGGCCGCGATAGATCGCACTGAGCATTTGCCGGTCGGGCTTGCCTTCGACCAAAAGCTCTGCGGCCTCGACGAGCACCAGGCGTGCGCCGGCGGCGAGACAGATTCGCGCCTGCGACAGCAATTCGTCAGGTTCGCTCCTTCGATCCTTCCCGCCAACCTCGCCGAACACCACGAGCCCGGAATCGCAGGCCGCCCGAATGTGGTCGCGCCGTTCCTGATCGGTCAGCGGCACCACATTGTCGGAAATCTCAATGGCCGCGAAGCCCAGTCGTTTTGCTTCGTCGTAGAATTGAGCCGTCGCCTTTGCGCCCTCGGTCGCAAGAACGTATTCGTGAAATTGTCCGCCGATGAACGGCATGATGTCATGAGCTTTATAAATCTCGATCTTGCGCTGCAGAACTGACCTTGGATAAAGCCGCGCGGTGCCGGATTTGATTTTTGCGAAGTCGATATAGTCGCCCACCGTGGTCACGAGATCCTCGATATAGGCGCAAGGCAATCCTTGATCGATCATCATCGTCAATCCACGCCGGCGCGGCTTCTGCGCGCTCCGAAGAGCCGGAAGCGGCAGGAAATCGAATGGCTGAGAGCTGGCGTGCGCGAACGGCGATGGAATTGTCATGATTTCGATCCAAATGAACGAGGCCGGACCACGCGGTGTGGCCATCCTCGAGGGCGGCTGCGATGGGCCGGGGATTGTTCCCCCGGATGAAGGTCGACTTGCAGCCTGAGCCGAATCTCCTTCTTGGCACTTTCGTCCGGCAGGCGAACTGCACGTTTGCGTTCGGCTCCTGCGACCCTCGTTGATCGGCAAAAATCCGCGCATCCGAACTTTGGCGATGTCACAAATGCACGCTGCGTAGCATTACGAGACCACGACTGCGGGCGCGCAGCGAGGTGGCCGCCGGCCGACTCAGGCGACGCTAACCAGTAGTTGTACGCGCTTTAACATTCATCCTTAGTTTAGTCATTACCCCCTTACTGTCGGCACAGCGGCGGCGGAGCGGAATACCATGGCACAACTCAATTTTCGCATCGGCGCAAAACTTGGTCTGACGGCAGCAATCGGAGTCGTCCTGGTCGGCGGCATGCTTGCCAACCAGCTTTACGGCAATCAATCGATTGCCACGACCAGCGGCTTGGTGATCGCCAACTTTTCCAACAAATCCAATGCGCAGGCCACGGACAACGGGGTGATGCGCGCGCAGCTCGCCATTCGCGACATGGTCGCGGCGCGTTCCGCCGGAGCGATTGACGAAAGCCTGCAGACTTTCCGCGCCAACGTCACCGACGCCGATGCGCAGACCGAAGCCGCTGCGAAACGGGCGGCACGGCCACATATCATCGAGCTTTATCAGGGCACCAAGATCTTGCTGGACGGCTATTTGGCGCTGGGGTCCGAGCTGGCCACGGCACAAAAGGCCGTTATTGACGCGGTGCTCGCAGCCAGACAGGCCAACGACGCATGGAACAAGGCGCTCGCCCCGTTGCTCGGATCGCCCGCCGGAACGGACATGCAGGGTAGTCCCGGCATCGAAGCCAATCTGCGCGAAGCCAGTTCGGCGTTCAACGGAGCCCGCGCCGCGGCATGGCGTTTCGCTGTAACTTCCGAACCGGAGCAAAGAGTTCTGACGGCCCAGGAGATGGCTTTGGCGACCGACGCGCTGAAACGCGCGCGGGCTCTCGCCTCCGAAAAGCAGGTCCGGGCCGGGGTGGATGGGCTCGTCGCCGCGGCGGATCGTTTCAAAAGCCTCACCGAGGATGCTGTCAGGACGGAAGAAGCCAAGAGACGCGTCCTTACGGAACAGGTGTTGCCGGCGGCAAAGGAAATCGGCGTCCGGCTCACGAAGGCCGTGGCTTTCGCCAACGAATATGCTCTGAGCCGCCGGGACGAGTTGCTCGCCAACCTGACCTGGGTCGGCAATGTCGCGATCATTGTCGGGATGCTGGTGGTGCTGATGCTGATCGGTTCGGCACTGTTCTCGGTGTTATCCATCGCCCGGCCGATTCGACGCATCGGCGAGGTGCTGCTGGAGCTCGCCAACGACAACAAGGCGGTGGAAATTCCCTACACCGAACGCGGCGACGAAGTCGGCGACAACGCCCGTGCGGCACGTACTTTCAAGGACAATCTGATCCGCATCGAGCGGATGGAGGCCGAGCAAAAAGACCTGCAGGCCGCGGCGACGGCTCAGCGCAAGGCGGAGATGATCAAGCTTGCCGACGCGTTCCAGGCCGCCGTCGGAGGCATCGTCAACACGGTATCGTCGGCATCCAGTCAACTGGAGGCGGCCGCCGGCACGCTGTCAGGCACCGCCGAACAAACCCAGCAGCTTTCCGGGATGGTGGCTTCGGCGTCCGAAGAGGCCTCCGCCAATGTTGGGGCGGTGGCTTCCGCCGCCGAGGAAATGAGCGCGTCGGTCACTGAAATCAGCCGGCAGGTCCATGATTCCAGCCGCATCGCCGGCGACGCGGTCAAGCAGGCGGAGCGAACCGACGTCCGCATCAATGAATTGCTCCAGGCCGCGGGCCGGATCGGCGACGTCGTCAAGCTCATCACCGCGATCGCCGAACAGACCAATCTGCTGGCGCTCAACGCCACCATCGAGGCCGCCCGCGCCGGCGAATCCGGCCGCGGCTTCGCCGTGGTGGCCAGCGAAGTCAAGGCGCTGGCGGCACAGACCGCCAAGGCCACCGAGGAAATCGGCGCCCAGATCTCAAGCATGCAGGCGGCGACGCAGGACTCGGTCAGCGCGATCAAGGAGATCGGCGCGACCATCACCCATATCGCCGACATCGCAACGACCATCGCGGCCACTGTCGAAGAGCAGGGCGCGGCAACCGCCGAGATCGCCCGCAATGTCAGCGAAGCCGCCAAGGGCACGGCTGAGGTCGCCGAAAAGATCACCCAGGTCAATCGCGGCGCCAGCGCCACCGGCTCAGCCTCGACGCAAGTGCTGGCATCGGCGCGATTGCTGTCGAAAGAGAGCAGCAATCTCAAGACCGAGGTCGAGAACTTCCTCAATACCGTGCGCGCCGCCTGAACCGGATCCGGTTCGGCTGAATCGAATCAAGGCCTCTCCGTCTTCCCCCCGATCTTTGATGTTCCTAGCCGACTTCAGGAGAGGCTGCCATGCAGACCCGCGTCGCGTATCCGGTCGAATACCGCAATCAAGGAATTGAACGATGATCATCAGCATCGTCGGTGGTGGCGCAACCGGGATCACGATGTTGCGCCATCTGGCCGAGCTGGCTTGCTCGAAGCGATACGGGAATTTGGTCAGCGGCATCCAGTTGTTCGACAAATCCGGCTTCGATGGCGGCGTGGCCTACCGGACGCAGAGCGATCATCACCTGCTCAACATGAAGGCATCGAAGATGTCGATCCGGGTCGGCGACGACCAGGAGTTTCTGCGCTGGACCAAGCGTGTCGGCCTGGAATGCGGTGGCAACGATCATCTGCCGAGGAAACTCTATCGGGATTATCTGGACGATGGACGGAAGGCGGCGATCGACCGCTGCCGCGCCGCCGGAATCCCGGTTCATGCGGAGCACGCCGAGGTGGTGCGCATGCGGCTTTCACCGGATCAGGACGTCCTGCTGACAACCGATCGCAACGTGACCCACAGGTCATCGGTGATGATCCTCTGCACCGGCCACAACGCGCCCGAAGATCACTATGGCCTGGCCACCAGCCAGAATTACGTTCGCGATCCGTATACCCGGTTCACGTTTCCCGACCGTGACGGGATCGAGGTTGGCATTCTCGGAAGCGGCCTGACCGCGGTCGATAGTGCGACCGCGCTGGCGAGCACGCATCGTTTGGTCAAGATCACCTGCTTGTCCAGAAGCGGTCTGTTTCCCACCGTTCAGCCCGTCACGATCCCCAAAACCAACGACGCGTTTCGCGACGCCCTGCATGATTACGTGCAAGGCCGCGAGCAGATCGAGGCGGACGCTTTCGCAAACAAGCTTGCGGAATTGCTAAAGGCCACTGCGGGGATCTGCTGCGATCTGTCCTGCCGGGACAGCGATGGCGACGCACTGGCCGATCTGGAGCGCAATATAGCAGAGGCAAATACCTGCGAGCCGAATGTTCATTCCTATCTCGCCAGCATCGCCAACGTCGTATGCGACGCCTGGAGCAGGATGAACCCAGCGGAGAAAACCCGATTCATGCGGGTCTACAACGCCGGGTGGCTCCGAAATCGCTCGGCGATGCCGTTGGAGAACGCGATCAAGCTTCGCGATCTCATTCGTTCGGGGCGACTGTCGACCGCCGCAAGGCTTCGCAACGTCGTCCATATCGGAGGTCGATTTCGAGCGACGCTGGGCAGTGGCGATCACCGTGACGTCGACCACGTGATCGACGCAACCGGGCCGTCATATCAGTTGAATGCCAGCCCCCTGTATCTGGACATGCAGCGGCAAGGCATCGTTACCCTCGATGCGCTGGGCGGCATTCCCTGCGGCTACGCTGACAGCCGGGTCCATGATCGGCACGGCCGCGCCTATCGAAACATCTATGCCGTCGGCAGTCCCACCAAAGGCACTCATTTCTTCGCCGGCGCGGTCGACATCAACATGGCGCGCAGCGAATCCGTCATCAATTCGATCCTCGGCGACGCGGAGAGAATTCATGTTCGAGCCTCCAGCCCTACCGAACCGGCAGAAGCGCCGGGTTGGACCCCAACGTCAAACCCGAAAGGAAGCCTGCACATGAACGGCCTCACGACATCAGCTGAAACGGAGCGGATGGCCGATCTGGTTCGCCGCCAACATCCTTCGCTCGATACCATGCTGCTTCAGCCCGACGGAAAATATCAGACCAGAGCCATCGCGCTCGACGCCCTGATGCGAGAGGCCGCGGAGTGTCTTGCCGAAGGCTTTCGGCATCGCCGCGCGGAAGATTTCCCGATGCTTTATTGCGCCTGGGGCAAGTGCCGGGTCGGATCGACCGCGTTGACCAACCTGTTCGGACTGGCCGGCATGCCCTCATATTTCCAGCCGGTGAAGGTGATCCTGCGCCATTCCCTGGTGGGAAGCACGGGCGAACCCTGGATCCTGCCGTCGGCGGCCGATCAGCCGCATATCTTCAGCAAGGAAATGGCCGGGCCATACGTGCTGGCCGAAAGTCTGTTCCAGCCGCTGCAACCGCTGCTCGAGGCGGGCTATCCCGCGGACCGGCTGCATTTCATCATGCTCGACCGCGATCCGGCGAGCTCGCTGGCGTCGTGGCTGGAGAAGTGGTCGGACCGCATTCCGGAAAGCACGCTGATCCACAATTATGTCATCGCCACGCTGAACACGCTCCGCGTCGAGAGCTATGCCAGGCGGCACGGTGTCCCGATCACCCACTACGTCTATGAAGCCAGCAAGGAGGCCGCCCAATCGGTCAAAACGCTGTTCGATCGTCTTGGCCTCGCGGCCCGCTTTACCGAGAGCGCGGTGACGGACTGGAAGGAGAGAGGCCAAATGGAGTCGAAAAGCTCGGGCATCACGTTCCTCAGCGAACCCAAGGTTTACACCGTCTCCGGCATCCACGGATCGGATACCGCCTATCGATACCGCGCCCGCAAAACCGCTTCGCTGAGCGACGCCCAGCTGGACATCCTGCAGCGCTACGGCCTCCACGATATCTACCGTGCCTCGGTGGAAGCCTGCGTGCGCGATCTCGGCCTGGATGCGGCGACGACGGATCGCTTGTTCGGCAACGGCATCGGCGCCGCCGCATGACCGGCAATTCCGATTTGCCGAAGGTCGCCGCACCGCCCCTCGCCGAGATCGCTTGCGGCAAGCGCGGCCGCTTGACCACGAGCCACCTGCAGCGTCTCGAGGCCGAAAGCATTTATGTCATGCGCGAGGTGGCGGCCGAGTTCCGCAAGCCGGTGATGCTCTATTCGATCGGCAAGGACTCCTCGGTGTTGCTGCATCTGGCGATGAAGGCCTTCCATCCCGGCAAGCCGCCGTTTCCCCTGCTGCATGTCGACACGACCTGGAAGTTTCGCGAGATGATCGACTTTCGCGACCAGCGCGTCCGCGAACTCGGCCTCGATCTGCTGGTCCATGTCAACGCCGACGGCATCAGGCAGGATATCGGCCCGTTCAGCCACGGTTCGGCGATGCATACCGACGTGATGAAGACCCAGGCGCTGCGGCAGGCGCTGGATCTCCATGGCTTCGACGCGGCAATCGGCGGGGCGCGGCGCGACGAAGAGAAATCGCGCGCCAAGGAGCGCATCTTTTCGCACCGGAGCGCGGCGCATCGCTGGGATCCGAAGAACCAGCGGCCTGAGCTCTGGAATCTGTACAACACGCTGCTCGCCCCCGGCGAAAGCATGCGGATGTTTCCGCTGTCGAACTGGACCGAGCTCGACATCTGGGAATACATCCTGCTCGAGGGTATCCCGATCGTGCCGCTTTATTTTGCCGCACGCCGGCCGGTGGTCGAGCGTGACGGCGCCCTGATCATGGTCGACGACGAGCGGATGCCGCTTCGACCTGGCGAGCAGCCGGAGTGGCGCTCTATCCGGTTTCGCACCCTGGGCTGCTATCCGCTGACCGGCGCGATGCCGTCGACGGCGGCGACTTTGCCGGCGATCGTCCAGGAGATGATGGCTTCGCGAACCTCCGAGCGGCAAGGACGCGTCATCGACCGCGACAGCGCCGCATCGATGGAACGCAAGAAGGCGGAAGGTTACTTCTGATGTCCAATCTTGCAGAGCCAATTCTTGAAGAGCCGACGGCTGCCGTTCTCGACGCGCTGCGGCTTCAGCACGGCGACAAGCCGACACTGCGTTTTGTCACCTGCGGCAGCGTCGATGACGGCAAGAGCACGCTGGTCGGCCGCCTGCTTTACGATTCGAAGATGCTGCTCGACGACCAGCTGACGGCGCTGGCCTCCGAGAGCAGGATCGCCGGCACCACCGGCGGCGATCTCGATTTCGCGCTTCTGGTCGACGGCCTGCAGGCGGAGCGCGAGCAAGGCATTACGATCGACGTCGCCTACCGCTTCTTCGCCACGCAGCGTCGCCGTTTCGTCGTCGCCGATACCCCGGGCCATGTGCAGTACACCCGCAACATGGCGACCGGCGCGTCCAGCGCCGATCTGGCGGTGGTGCTGATCGACGCCCGCAAGGGCGTGATCACGCAGACCCGCCGCCACAGCCATATCCTCGGCCTGCTTGGCGTCCGCCACGTCGTGCTGGCGGTGAACAAGATGGATCTCGTTGGATTCGATGCCGATTGTTTCAGCGCGATCGCCGCCGAGTATCGGACGCTCGCAGCACAACTGGGGATTCAGGACGTCCAATGCATCCCGGTCGCGGCACGCGACGGCGACAACATCTTCGAGCCGAGCACACGGATGGACTGGTATGCCGGCCCGACCATCATGGAGCATCTCGAAACGGTGGATGTGACCGGCGATATCGAGAGCCGGCCGTTCCGGTTTCCGGTGCAGTGGGTGAACCGGCCAAGCGCGGAGTTTCGCGGTTTCTGCGGCCGCATCGCCAGTGGAACCGTGCAGCGAGGCGACCCGATCAGCGTGCAGCCGTCAGGGCGCCTCACCCATGTCGCCAAGATCGTCACCGCCGCCGGCGAGCACGATTCCGCGATAGCGGGTCAATCGGTGACGCTGGTCCTCGCCGACGAAATCGATGTCAGCCGCGGCGACGTGCTGACATCCGCCGCGGCACCGCTGATCTCGGATCAGTTCGCCGCGCATCTCGTCTGGTTCGACGATGACGCCATGGTTCCGGGCCGCCGCTATGTGCTCAAATGCGGCAGCTCCACCACGGGCGCGCTGATCTCGGCCTTAAAACACCGCGTCGCGATCGATACCATGGAGCATCAGGCCGCGACCACCCTCGGGGCCAACGAGATCGGCCACGTCCATCTCAACCTCGACCGGCCGGTGGTCTGCGAGGCCTATCGCGACAATCGCGATCTCGGCAGTTTCATTCTGATCGATGGCCTCAGCCACCGCATCGCGGCCGCGGGAATGATCGATTTCTCGCTGCGCCGCTCGACCGATATCCGCTGGCAGGCGCTGGACGTGGACAAATCCGTCCGGGCCGGCCTGAAACGGCAACGGCCCTGCGTGCTTTGGCTGACGGGGCTCAGCGGCGCCGGGAAATCGACCATCGCCAATCTGGTCGACAAGCGTCTTGCCGGCCTCGGACGCCATACGACGGTGCTCGACGGCGACAATCTTCGCCACGGCCTCAACCGCGATCTCGGCTTCACCAGCGAGGCGCGGGTCGAGAACATAAGGCGCGTCGCCGAGGTGGCTAGGCTGTTCGTCGATGCCGGCGTGATTGCGCTGGTCTCGCTGATCTCGCCGTTCCGGTCCGACCGGGAAATGGCGCGCAGCCTGCTCGGCGTCGGCGAGTTCATCGAGATTCATGTCGCGACATCACTCGCCGAATGCGAGCGCCGCGATCCGAAGGGACTCTATTGCAAGGCGCGGTCCGGCGAGCTTCCGAACTTCACCGGCATCGACCAGCCGTACGAGACGCCGGAGACGCCGGAGATGTCGCTCGACACCACGACGCTGTCGGCCGAGGCGGCCTGCGAGCGCATCGTGAATTACCTGCAGGAGCGCCATTACCTGTAGCGGGTGCTCGCGCGGCTTGGGCGGCAGTTCTCAGATACCTGCAAATCGGCCCGAAAAATGCGTCGCCGTCCTCAAAATGTCCGATCCGCCCCAGGGACTCTGAATCAAGGAAGTCCGAAAGCCGATGAAGCAGATCCGTTCGAAGCCATTGATTGTAGCTATCATTGCAATCAGCATCGCGATCATCGCCGTGACCCAATTTGGGCAGCATGAGCATTGGTCGCTACAGAGTCGCCAAATCGCCGGTTATTCGGCATTCGGCCTCAACTGCGCAATCGGCATTCTCGGATTTTGGACACGACACCGTGCGGCATGGGTGGCCTATCTGCTCGTCAGCGTCGCCGCATTGGTCTTGATAAGTGCATCGACGCCCTTATCTGCCCTTTGGATTTTGCTGATCGTTCTTTTCGATTCGCTGTCGCAGCGCTGAGTGCCATCGCCGCGCTGCTGCCCGGAGATTCGGCGACGCCCACCTCGGACGCGCGGGTCAAGTTCGCGAGGGGCAGCGTCGGCTCAAAAATCCGAGGCGATGCCTTTGTTCTCCCAGTCGCCGTACCGCGTGGGTTCCGGGCCCTTCGGACCCTGGAACTCTTTTGCCGCCGGCTGAACGTTGGCCTCGGCGGCTTCTCTGCGCGCTTTGGCTTCGGCGAGCGCGCGCTCCGCCGCCGGCGTGAGCGCCTTGCGCGGTTCGGCAGGCGCAAGCGCCGCAGGCCGTGACGCATCGTCCGTCATTTCAGAGTTTCCAGCCACCGCACCAACCAACCTTCGTTCCATTCAATCCTTGATAATAAAGGTCACGCCCGAACTATGAAATGATAAAAGCGATTCTTATATTTGGCATATTCGCATGTCAGAAATGCTGACCTTTTCGATGGCATGCGCGCAAACCGCGAATCGCCGTTCAATCCCCGAGATGTTCCCGCTCCATGCCCCCTCAAAGATTCGCCTTGCCCTCCGAAGTGCCCGGTCTTGCGGCGCGGCGGATCGCAGCGGATATTCTTGATGGCGTGCTGCACAAGCACCGGACGCTCGACGAGCAGCTCGACGGCGCCGGCGCGCATCCCGGACTAAAGGGACTCTCCGATCGCGACCGCGCCTTGATGCGGCGGCTGGTGGCGACGATCTTGCGGCGGCTCGGTACCTTGGGCCATGTGCTGTCGCGGCTGCTCGATCGCGGCATTCCGACCGACGCGCCGCGCGCGCAGAGTGCGCTTCTGATCGGGGCCGCGCAAATTCTCTGGATGGATGTGCCCGATCATGCCGCGGTCGATCTGTCGGTGCGGCTGGTGCAGTCGGATCGGCGGGCTGCGAAATATGCCGGGCTCGTCAATGCGGTGCTGCGCCGCTGTGCGCGCGAGGGGCAACCGC
>Ga0209526_10003081_pt1 | contig 11311 bp, 8 predicted proteins | sample JacPinW_OM2H0_M1_FD_188566 | JGI IMG/M metagenome (GOLD analysis project Ga0209526, IMG submission 188566) | Forest soil microbial communities from Algoma, Ontario, Canada - Jack Pine, Ontario site 1_JW_OM2H0_M1 (SPAdes) (version 2) | ecosystem: Environmental > Terrestrial > Soil > Boreal...
TCGTAGCTCGTGAACACGCGGTGGCCTTCCGGCGTCTCGACGTAGGTCAGGCGGTCGCCGTGCTCGATCACGCCCAACACCACAACTGTGCGGCGATCGTGGTGGAGAACCTCGACTTCGCCGACGCGCGCGCCGTCGGCAGAGACACCCTCGGGCGCGGGAAACGCGGAAAACGGCTGCGCGGCACCATCGCCGGCATCCCCACCCGACGTTTCCGGGATCGGCTGATCGCCATGGCCGCCCGACGCGGCGTCGCGGTGATCGGCGTGGACCCCGCCTACACCAGCCGCTGGGGCAACCAGCACTGGCGCAAACCCCTACAACAGCAGACTTCCGATCCATCAACGGTCACCGGCCATCACGGCGCGGCGGCCGCGATCGGCAGACGTGGCCTCGGATTGGCGATCAGGCGTCGGCCGGCAGGACCCCGCACCGGACAGCGGACCGCTGCGGGCACACCACCGGCCAGACCTGACCGACAGCCCAGCACCACACACGGCGGGTGCGGCAGTTCTGGTCCACCGACACACCCACACGAGGCGTGCCGGTCCACCAGAAAACACCCACCCACCGCGGCCAACACCGTTCGGGCCGCACAGGACACACTCCTGCTCACTAACCAGGAACGGTTACATCGTCCCGCCCGGCGACTGGGACAGCGCCTGGTACAGCGCAGCGATCTGCATCGGCTGGATCGCCGCGTTGCAGTTGTGCTGCAGGTCGATCAGCGGCGCCGCAATGGCTCGTAGCTCTTGATACTCCTGCGGACGGCCGACGAAGTAATCCCGAACCGACGTCTCGGCGCCCGATCCCTGCATGCCTGCCGCGGTCAGCACGTCGTTGGCTTCCGGATGCGCGTCAAGCCACCCACCCGCCGAGGCCATCACCCCGCTGGCCACGTGGGAGAAGTCACTCGCCGTGCACCCAGGCTGCGCGCCCGCGGTCGGAATCGCGATCGTCGCGGCCGTGACGCCCCCGAGCGCGCAAGTGGCAAGGGCGCCGAATAGGCCGCGGCGCACGGCAGTAGGTGACATTGTCATTTCGCCTGTCCTCAGATGTTGTTTGCCAATGGGTTACTCACCCCTGACCTGAGGAAAGACGTACCCGCAACGCTTCAAGATCATGCCGGGTTCGACGATCTCGTAAGAACATCTGGTACGGCATCTCGTAAGAACAACCCGTAAGAACATCGTCACCGGCACCGGCGGTCAGATCGCGGATTACCGGCGAACCTGAGCGTGTGCTCGACTTTCGGGCGAATTCTCGAGCGCAAGCGCCGATTCGACACCTCAGAAACCGGATCGGATTCCTCCCGGCACCCGACTAGAGGTCAGCAAAGGGTAAGTTCATTTAGGTTAGGCTCAGCTAAACGCAAGGAGGACGGAAATACTGGTTCCGCGATCAGGCGAAAACCAAAGAGATGAGCGGCAATACGACGCTGTACTACTTCCGCAACACCACTGCTGCTGTGGTCCTCCTCGGCGTCGGCGGTGCGGTGGCAGCGGCGCAGGTGTTCAGCACACCGGCGGTCATCACCGATCAGCCAGGCTCGCCGGGAGTCGTTGACGTACCCGAGCCAGGAGATACGCCGGACGGCCCCGGCGAATAGGGCCTACCGCTCTGCGATGAGTCCCTCTTGCACCATCGTTGCCGCGATCGCCCCGTCCGACCGGACCAGGCTGCCGGTCACGACGCCGCGTCCGCGCGCCGCGGCAGGTGAGCGGGACTCCAGCAGGTTCCATTCGTCCGCTCGAACGCGCCGATGAAACCAGATCGACGAGTCGGTGGTGCCGCTGCGATGGCTGCGGGCCTTCATCGAATGCCCGTGCACCTGTAGCGCGGGGTCGATCATGTAGACGTCGGTGACGTACGCCGCGACCAGTGTGTGCACCATCGGGTCGGCGGGAAGCGCAACGGTTGCCCGCCACCACAATCGCCGCACGAACTCGCCGGTGGAAGTGTCGTCGGCGATCCTGATGTCGAGCTCATCCAGCGGCATCGACGGCGCAGGACCCGCCGGACCGGTGCGCGGCAACGTGGTGGGATCGGCAGGCATGACCGACCGGTGCCCGTGCTCGGGGCCGGACAGCTCGGCGGCGAACGACACGGTGGCCGTGGTCAGCAGGCGCTTGTCCTGGCGCGAGTCGACGCGGCGCGCGGCCGCGGTCCTGCCGTCAAACACCCGGCCCATCGTGTACTCGACGGGGTCGCCGGCCTCGCCGCCACGCAGGAACTGTAGGTGCATATTGGCCGGCAGCCGGTCGGCATCGACGGTGTGGCACGCGGCGGCCAGGCTCTGCGCGACGAATTGCCCGCCATAGGCGCGCTTTCCGGCTGGACCGCTACCGGGCCCGATCCAGATATCCGCAGCCGCCCCCGGCGACAGCTCGAGCAGCTTGAGCAGCGCACTCATCCAGCGGCCTCATCGCAGGAACCCGTTGCGACGGTCCCTGATTCGGCGAACTGGCGGATTTCGTCGGGGTTCAGCTGCAGCCACTCCCGCAGCACCGCGGCGGTGTCGTCACCAAGCGCCGGTGAGGCGACGGCGGGCGGGTAGGCGCCGTCGATCTCGATCGGCAGCCCCGGCGCCAGGTACTGCCCGATCCGGGGCTGGTCGAGCGGCGTGAACATCGGGTTGGCGGTCACCCGTTCGTCGGTGATGGTTTCGGCGAAGGTGCGGTACCGCTCCCACAGCACGGAGGTCGCCGACAGCCCGGCGGCGATCTCCTCGGCGGTGTGTGCGGCGAACCACTCGCCGAACAATCCGCTCAGCGCTTGGCGATGCCGGAACCGCTCCCCCTCGTCGGTGAAGTCGGCGCCAAGCGTGTCGGCGAGCGCAGCAACGGCTTTCGTCGTTGCGGTCAGTTCGGTCAAGTCGCGGAAGTGGCGCCAGGTGAGCGCGACGATCATGAACGAGACCCCGTTGCTGCTGGTGAAATCCTGGCCGTACTGGCCGTACACCGAATTGCCGATGCGCTCGCGCGCGTTGCCGTTCACCATGGCCTCGGTGAAGAAGCTGAGATTGCCCGCCGTGGCCAGCGCCACGTTCTCCAGCGGAATGCTGATCCGCTGCCCGCGCCCGGTCGCGTCGCGATGCCGAAGCGCGGTGACAACGGCCAGCGCCGTGTAGATGCCGCAGGCGACGTCCCACGCCGGCAGCACGTGGTTGACCGGCGCCGCGAGCTCGGCCGGACCCGTCACCATCGGGAATCCGATGCCGGCGTTGACGGTGTAATCCACGCCCGTGCCGCCGTCGGCCCGGCCGGACACCTCGACGTGGATCAGATCGGGCCGCAGGCGCGTCAGGGTGTCATAGGAATGCCATTCCCGGCCCGCGACATTCGTCACCAGCACACCGCTGCTGGCGATCAGCCGCTGCACGAGGTCTTGGCCCTCCGCCGAGCGCATATCGGTCGCCACCGATCGCTTACCCTTGTTCAGGCCGGCCCAGTAGATGCTGTCGCCGTCGTCGGTGACCGGCCAGCGGTGGTAGTCGGCCGCACCGCCGATCGGATCGACGCGAATCACCTCGGCACCGAGCTGAGCCAACGTCATCCCGGCCAACGGCACCGCGACGAAGCTGGAGATCTCGACGATCCGCACCCCGGCCAACGGACGCGTGGGTTTCGGCGTTTGCACCATCCGCTCAAGCTATCAAGCGCTGGCACCGGCGAGTTTGATCGCTGCGGCCTCGATGGTGTCCTCCGACAGCAGCACCTCGAGCGCGGCGTCGCCCAGCGGGATGAAGGTGTCCCTGCTGGCGACCCGGTCCACTGCGCCGGTAAAACCGTGCTCGACCAGCGCGGCGAGCACGCCTTCGCCGACGCCCCCCGTGTGGCGGGTCTCGTCGACGATCAGGACACGTCCGGTGGCGTTGGCCTCGCGGATCATGTCCTGCACCGGCAGCGGCGCCAACCACCGCAGGTCGACGACCCGGGCACGGATGCCCAGAGATTCGAGTCGGCGGGCCACCCGCAGGCTCATCGGCAGCCCGTTGCCGAAAGTGAGCATCGTCAGATCCGTCCCATCGCCGTATGTGCGCGCCCGGCCGATCGGGACTCCGGCGGCCGGGTATGCCGCGAGCCAGCCGTCGTCGCCCTCGGCGTGCAGATCGCGGGTGTGGTAGAGCGCGATGGGTTCGAGGAAGACGCACACCACACCCGCCGCCTTCGCCGCCGCGACGCAGGTGTGAAGCATCGCCGCGGCATCGTCGGGCCGCGCCGGTGAGGCGATCACGACTCCAGGGATGTCCCGGATGGCGGCAATGGAGTCGTCGTTGTGAAAGTGCCCGCCGAAACCTTTCTGGTATCCATAGCCGGCCACCCGGACCACCATTGGATTGCGGTATTGCCGGTTGGAGAAGAACTGCAGTGTCGCACCCTCGCCGCGAATCTGGTCTGCGGCGTTGTGAAAGTAGGCCAGGTACTGGATCTCCGGTATCGGCAGCAGGCCAGACACCCCGGCGCCGAGCGCAAGGCCAAGGATCGACTGCTCGTCGAGCAGCGTGTCGAACACCCGCGCCGAACTGGTCTTGGCCAGCAGTCCACGGGTGACGCCGTACACGCCGCCCTTGCGGGCGACGTCCTCGCCGAAGATCATCGCCTCCGGGTAGCGGTCCAGAATGTCGTGCAGCGCACGGTTGATCGCGAGCGCAAGTGTCAACGGCGCGTCCGGCTCGCCGGACCTCACCGCCGCCGCCAGGGACTCCGGGGATGCGGCGACGGCTTCCTCGAGGCCCTCCTGCAAAGGCTTCATCACCGCCTGCGCGCTGTCGAGCTGTGGCAGGCCCGCGACCTCACCCGCGAGCTCAATGACGTTGGCGCGCTTGGCTTCATAACGGCCAAGAACCTGCGTGGGTGTCAGCACACCGTGGTTGACCAACAGTTCGGCGGTGCACAGCACCGGATCCCGGTCGAAATCGGCCGCGATCTCCTCTGGGCGACGATAGGCCGGCTCGTAGTCTGAGCCGGCATGTCCCATCAGCCGAACCATCTGCAGATGCAGGAACGCCGGGCGACGGTGTGCACGCACCCAGGAGGCCGCGGCCGCCGCGGCGTCATAAGTCGCCGCCACGTCACACCCGTCTGCGTCGAAATACCGCAACCCGTCACGGTTTCCGTAGGTACGCTGGATCCATCCTCGCGGTGTCTTGACGCTGATGCCGATCCCGTTGTCCTCGCAGACGAACAACAACGGCATCGGCACACCCTGATACGCCGAGTGCAGCGCGGCGTTGATGGCGCCGACGGCGGTCGAGTGGTTCACCGACGCGTCGCCGAAGCTGCACACGGTTACCGCATCGTCAGGCCATGGGCAGACCACGCCGAGTTTCTTGGCCCGTGCGATGGAGAACGCAACTCCGACCGCCCGCGGAAGGTGCGACGCGATGGTCGAGGTCTGCGGTATGACGTTCAGGTCGTATCGGCCGAACACCTTGTGCCGCCCACCAGCGATCGGTTCCTCGACGGCCGCCACCAGCCCGAGCAGCACGTCGCGCAACGCGTCTCGACCGCCGACCGCAGCGGCACGGGTCAGGAAGAAACCGCAGGAACGATAGTGCAGCAACGCGGGATCGGTGGGACGAAGCGCGGCCGCGACCGCAGCGTTGCCCTCATGCCCGGATGAGCCGATGGTGTAGTAGCCGTTGCCGTGCGACCGCAACCAGCGCGCGGCCAGATCGAGGTGACGGCTGCCGACTTGAGCGTCAAACAGCGCCAAACAGTCGCCAACGGTCAGCGATGAACCATCGCGCAACGCATCCTCGTGCGAGCGCTCCCGGGCCGACCCGCGCATCGCGGAGACGGCCGTGAGGAAATGCTCGTCGATCGGTTCGGCCAAACGGGCTCCTGAGCTAGGGACTTATTGTCGGGCGTACCAACACATTTCGCACGAACGCCACGATCTGCGCGGCATCCACGCCGTCGGGGTCCTTGTCCGGGTCGTAGATCGCAAGGCTGCCGCCGACGCACGACGCCGCTCCGGTGAACAGCGCCATGACGAGGTCGGTGAGCTGCACCCACGTCAGGCCGCCGGGTTCGTCGTCGACGCCAGGCAGACCCTGGGCTCCGAACTCAACGGGATCGAGCACGTCGAGGTCGATGTGCAGCCACCACCGGTCCACGTGACCCGAAAGCTCCTCGATCGCGCGGCGTCCGGTGCCGGCCGGATCGTCGGCGACTTCGGCGAGCGGGGCCAGCCACACCAGGGAATCGGCGAGCGTGCCGACGTTGAACTGCCGCCGCCACGCGGTGTCGCGCGGACCGAGCACCACCAGGTGTTCGGGCCGCAGGGCGGGAAGGCGATCGCCGAGTTCGCCGGTCAGCAGCCGTCCGGTCAGCCCGAGCAGCAGCCCGATCTCGGTGTTGGCCGCCTCGCCGTCCTCGGACACGTCAAGAGGCATGGTGTCCTCGTGGCCGTCGATGAACACCAGCCCAACGTCGCCGACGTGATCGCGCAGCCCGGTCACGATGCCAAGCAGCGTCGAGCAGTCGCCGCCGTAGACGAACGGGAACCGGCCCGCACCCACCACCGTGCCCACCTTGCGATTGAGCGCGTCGGTCATGGCCAGCAGCGCTCGTTCGTTGATCAGGCCGGTCGACGCGCCACGGCTCGGATCAGGATCGGGCAGTGCGAGGTCGTCATCGTCGATGACATGGTGATGGTCGAACGCATCGCGCAGGCCCGCGTCGCGCAGCGCACCTGACGCATGTGCTTGATGTCCGGCGCGCCCGTAGCCGTCGAACGGAACCCCGATCATTTCGATGTCGGCCAACCCACTCACCCCTCGATGACCAGGGCACTGTCACGCAAGCCGGTCAACAACACACCGCGGTCACCGTCGACGATCACACCCCGAACATATGTCGAATAGGGCCTCCGGACAACGCGTTGTCGACGAGCCGTTGCGCAGCGCAGGCGATCGCACCGCTGATCGGTCGACACCGCGGCGGCTGCGTGCCGCGGTCCTTCATGGCCCGCAGCGATGCGGTCACGCCCGGCGCGAGTTCGACGGCAATCACCCAAACATGCTCTTGCTCAGACCAGTTCGATGGCGTCGGCGATGGAGTCCAGCACGCGCCCTGGACGGAACGGGTACCGCTCGATGTCAGCGACGGTGGTCGATCCAGTGAGCACCAGGATCGTGTCCAGGCCGGCCTCGATGCCGGCCACCACATCGGTGTCCATCCGGTCGCCCACCATCATGGTGGTCTCCGAGTGTGCCTCGATCCGGTTGAGCGCGCTGCGAAACATCATCGGATTCGGCTTGCCGACGAAGTACGGTTCGCGGCCGGTGGCCTTGGTGATCATAGCCGCAACCGACCCTGTGGCGGGCAGCGGACCCTCCGCCGACGGTCCGGTGGCGTCGGGGTTCGTCGCGATGAATCGTGCGCCGCCAAGGATCAAGCGGACGGCCGTGGTGATAGCGGTGAACGAATATGTCCTGGTCTCGCCGAGAACGACGAAGTCGGGGTCGACGTCGGTGAGCGTGTAGCCGACTTCGTGCAGCGGCGTGGTGAGCCCGGCCTCGCCGATGATGTAGGCCGATCCGCCGGGCAACTGATCGTTGAGGAAGGTCGCGGTGGCCAGTGCGGAGGTCCAAATGGATTCCTCAGGCACTGTCAGGCCGGAGCGCTTCAGTCGGGCGGACAGGTCACGCGGCGTGAAAATCGAGTTATTCGTCAGCACCAGGAAAGGCCGCTCCCGTTCCACCAGGCGCTCCAGGAATTCGGCGGCGCCCGGCAGGGCGTGTTCTTCGCGGACGAGCACGCCGTCCATATCGGTGAGCCAGCACTTCGGTGTCGAGCGCACGGGGCCAGCCTAATGGCCCCGATCATGGGGACCGAGATCCCCATGGGATCAGACGCCGTCGCTTTGCTGTGTGCTCTACGCCTGAGCCGGCAGCGCCTCAGTTTCTGCGTCGTCGCTTGGAGGACGCGGCGGTTGCGGCTTCAGGAAGTGGTTGTCGCCGCGCGGGTAGACGACCTGAGGCCACCAGAACCACCGGCCCAGCAGCGTCGCGATCGACGGCATCAGCAGAGACCGCACGATCAGCGTGTCCACCAACAGCCCGATGGCGATCGTGGAACCCATCTGGGCCAGCACGATCAGCTTGCTGCCCATCATGCCCGCCATGGTGGCCGCGAAGACCAGACCGGCGGACGTCACCACGCCACCCGTGCCGGCCATGGAGCGAATGATGCCGGTCTTCAATCCCGCGTGGATCTCGTCCCTGAATCGGGAGACCAGCAGCAGGTTGTAGTCGGATCCCACGGCCAACAGGATGATCACGGACATCAACATGACGAGCCACTGCACTTGGATGCCGAACAGGTCCTGCCAGAGCAGCACCGAGATGCCGAAGGATGCGGCGATCGAGCTGGCCGCCGTGCCGACGATGACGAGTGCGGCCACGGCGCTTCGGACGAGGATCAGCATGATCATGAAGATCAGCGTCAGCGACGAGATCACGGCGATCATCAGGTCGTACTTTGCGCCGTCAGACATGTCCTTGTAGGTTGCCGCGACGCCACCCAGGTAGATCTTGGCGTTCGACAGGGACGACATCTTCAACGCCTCCTGGGCAGCCTTCCTTTCCGAATCGACCCGTCCAATGCCCGCGACCGTCGCAGGATCGCTCTCGTGAGTGATGAACATGCGAGCGGACTTGCCGTCCGGTGACAGGAACATCACCAGGCCGCGCTTGAAGTCGGGGTTGTCGAAGGCCTCCGGGGGCAGATAGAACAGGTCGTCGTTCTTGGCTTGGTCGAAGCTGGCGCCCATCGCGAGGGCGGTGTCGTTGGTGGCCTGCTGCTGGTCGTACAGGGCCTTCTGCGAGTTGTACGTCGCCAGCGACAGGTCCCTGCTGGCCTTCATCGTTGCGATCGTCTGTGGAAGGAGTGCGGTCAGCTTCGGAGCGAGGTCCGCCAGCTTGTCGGTGTTGACCTGCACCGCACCCGTCTTGTCGGTCACTTGGTCTATCCCATCGAGGGCATCAAACAGGGACCGTGTCGCGGCGCAGAGGGGGATGTCGAAGCAGTGCGGTTCCCAGTAGAAGTAGTTGCGCAAGGGCCGGAACTGGTCATCGAAGTTCGCGATGTTGTCTCGTAGTTCTTTGGTGGTTTGGAGTAGGGCCTGCGACTTGGCCGCCGATTCCTGTGTGAGCTTGGTTTGCTCGAGGGAGAGTTGGTACTGCTTCTCCAGGATGTCGATCGAGACGTTCGTCGCATCGATCGTTTTGAGCTGGTTGGCCAATTGATCCCGCTGGAACGGCAGGTTCATGTTGCCGGTCTGCCCCTGGATGCTGGTCTGGAACGGTATCGAGCTGTGCTGGATCGGAATGCCCAACGGCCTCGTGATGTTCTGGACCATCGCAATGCCTTCGGCGTGCATGACATTGCTTGAAACCTTGTTCAGGACGAGCATGTCGCCGGGGTTCCGCATGTCATGGTCGGCCTCAACCATCAGGATGTCGGGATTCATCCGGGCCTGCGTGAAATGTCGGTCGGCGGCAGCGAAGCCGATGTTGGTTGGGGCGGTTGTCGGCAGATAGTAGCGATCGTTGTATGCCGGCTTGTATCCCGGAATGGCCACCACGCCGATCAGCACGACGAACAGGCTGGCCACCAGAATGGGTGCGGGCCAACGGACCACACTGACGCCGACCCGTCGCCAAAACCGGCTCCGGGCAGGTCGTTTCGATTCGAACAACCCGACACGGCTGCCGAGGAACAAGATGGCTGGTCCCAGCGTGACCGCAATCGCCACGACCACGATCATTCCGATCGCGACGGGCTCGCCCATGGTGGCGAAGTACGGCAGCCGCGCGAAACTGAGGCAGTACGTTGCCCCGGCGATCGTCAGGCCCGACCCCACGATGACAGGAGAAACGGACCGAAACGTGGTGTAGTAGGCCGTATCCCGATCCTCACCCATGCCGCGGGCTTCGCGATAGCGGCCGAAAATGAAGATCCCGTAGTCGGTGGCGGCCGCGATCGCCAGCATTGTCAGGATGTTCCCTGCGAACGTCGTGAGCCCAAACGCGCCATGGCTGGCAAGCACCGATATCACTCCGCGTGCGGTCAGCAATGCGAGAAACGTCAGGAAGAGCTGGATCAGCGTGGTTCTGATCGAGCGATAGACGACCAGCAACATGCCGGCGATCCCGATGAGCGTGAACAAGGTGATCTGTTTCAGGCTGGCGTTGCCGATGATGTGCAGATCGTTGGTGAGCGCTGCCGGGCCTGCGACGTAAGCCTGCACCCCCGGGGGGGCTTTGGTGTCCGCGATGACCTTGCGAACGGCCTGGACGCCCTCGTTGGCCAACGTCTGGCCCTGTTCGCCGGCCAGGTTCAGCATTACGTAGGAGGCTTTACCGTCGGCGCTTTGAGCGCCCGCCGCCGTTAACGTGTCCCCCCAGAAGTCCTGGATGTGCTGGATGTGCTCGGGATCCTGGCGCAGCTTGCGGATGATTTCGTCGTAGTACTGGTGAGCGTCCGGGCCGAGGGCATGCTGGCCCTCCACGACGATCATCACGGTGCTGTTGGAATCGAATTCCTTGAAGTTGCCACCCATCAACTTCATGGCCTTCATCGATGGCGCGTCCTCGGGAGCCATGGGAGCCGCATGGGCCTCACCGACGACCTCAAGCTGCGGGGCGATCACATTCACTCCGACGGCGACCACGATCCAGAACAAGACGATCGGTACCGCAAGTATGCGGAGACTGTGAGCTATGACCGGCCTTTTTTCGTGTCTCCTAGCGGCAGCGGTATCGGTCGCGGTATCGGTCATGCGGATTTCACCAGGCAGTACGTCTGGGCGTTGATCCCATTGGCTGATTTCTCCTCACGGACTGTTCCGTTCACGGTGACTCGGCACCCAATTTCGTCGCTGTCGCCCTGCGCCATGAGGTTGGCGCTGACCGTCGGCAACGTGGTCGACAGCGTGACCGACCACGGCAGGGGCACCGTGACCAGGTGCACGTTGGCATCCGGGTCGAAATAACCGATCTGGGCGGTTGTCCCCGTTGGGCCGTAGACGTCGTAGACCAAGATCTTCGGGTTGAACTGGACGATCTCGATACCCGCACCGGCGTTGGCGTTGAGGTCCTGGGAAGCGAACATCTTATGCAAACGCGATACGACCAGGCCCGAGGTCGCCAACACGACCACTAGAACCAACGGGATCCACACCTTCTTCAGCCCGCGACCCACCGGAATAGCCTTCACCCGAACACCTTCCGCTGATGGACTGGTCGTGTCTCAACCGTCTCGGCCCCGCCCGGATGCGCCACAACACCATCTGGCGGACA
>Ga0209526_10003083_pt1 | contig 11310 bp, 14 predicted proteins | sample JacPinW_OM2H0_M1_FD_188566 | JGI IMG/M metagenome (GOLD analysis project Ga0209526, IMG submission 188566) | Forest soil microbial communities from Algoma, Ontario, Canada - Jack Pine, Ontario site 1_JW_OM2H0_M1 (SPAdes) (version 2) | ecosystem: Environmental > Terrestrial > Soil > Boreal...
CGCGATGGGCTCCGCGGCAGCACCCATGGCGGCAAGAATCGCCGCCGCCGTCTGCCGCGTGCGGTTAAGATTGCTCGTAAGCCACACGGCGTCTCGCGGAAGCTCGTTCGCGAGTGCGGCGAACACCTCCGCCGACGAGACGTCGCAATCGACGTCCGACTGGCCGTAGATGCGGACGGAATCGGGCACCGGCGCGTGCCTGATCCACCACCAGCGCGTTTCGCTCGATCCCTTGTCGTTCAAGTTAAAGCTCTCGGTTGACTCTGGTGAGTTCTCATTCAGTTTTCAGAACTGGACAGGTTTTCGCACATTTTTTATCAGCGTCCGCTATGTGTTTAAGAGCAGCCATGACAATTCTAGACTTTCACTTCCGCCTCTGACCCTAAGCCGACATATTCCATATTTCACTCAAGCTATCGACAAAGTGGTCGATTTTATACAGACGGGCGCCACAACGGACTCTAGCATTTGCTTGCCGGACACCCTCAGCTTCGCCCCCAATGTTCACGATGGTTCGTAATACAACTACGCATGGGGGTGGACGAGCGAACCATCCGCTAGGAGAGGACGAATGCTCAAACAAGTGCACATAAAGGAAAGCCCTCGAAACACGACGCTCGGGGATGCCGCCTCGCTGAATGAGGATCTCATCGAATTTGCCCTGGCCGGCAACGCCGACAAGGTCGCGGAAAAAGTGGCAGCAATGCAGAAAGCACTCTCCACGCTGCGCCCTTTGCTCGATGAAAAGACCTTCGAAGTTCTCACGCGTCGCACAGCAAACATGAAAGAGACATCCACCAAGAACGGCATCTTGGGTACTGCACTGGAGGCAGTCGAAGCTTACCGGGCTATAGAAAACGCGATGGATGCCTCTGGCCGAACAGCACCGGTGGAGGTCGCGATGCTGGACTATTCGGGTTTCAAGTTAAGCATTCTCGCGGCTGTCCCGACGGTGGATTGGGCAATGATTGATTCAACTGCGAAGGAGTCGGATAAATTCTGGTCGATTCTTGTGAAGAACGTTCAAGATAAGAGTATGCGAAATCTGGTCGTGTCGATTCAAGATGGGTTAAGAGGTGCGGTCGAACGAAAGGAAATCGGCACTGTGAAATTTGCCGCGAAGATGCAGCTCGAAGTTGTTGACGTTCTCGAACAATATTTCAAGAACAACAATACTATTTCGTAAAATTCTACTGCGCTCAAACGCTGCTTTGGAAACTGGATAGATTTTTGTTGGTCACGCTCTCTGCGCGTTGAGCTCATTGCACACCAGCAGGCGTCAGCACGACCCGGCCGACGACCTTGCCGGCGCGAAGATCGTCGAGCGCCGCGTTTACCTCGGCGAGCGGGCGGGTGGTTACGGGGATCGACGGAAGACCTTTGCGGCGGACGAGATCGAGCAATTCCGCAATCTCGGTGAGGCTCCCTACGTACGAGCCCTGCACCGTCATCGCCCGCAGCGGAAAGAACGGCGTCGGCAGCGTGATATCGCCGCCGAACAGGCCGACGACGATGAGCTTGCCGCCCTTGATCAGGCTGTCGGCGCCAAGCCGCGTCGTGCTCGAAGAGCCGACCAGATCGATCACCGCCCAGGCACCGCCTTTTGTCGCGTCTATAATCTGTTTCGCCGCATCGGGCGCGGCACCATCGATGACCGCCTTCGCCCCGGCTTTCATGGCTGCGTCGCGCTTGATGGGGTCGATATCCACGACGATCGCGCCCTTCCCGCCCATCGCTTGCAACAGGCCAAGACACATCAGCCCGAGACCGCCGGCGCCGATGATCACCACGGGCTCTTCCATGAGCAACGGGCCGACCTTCTTCAATGCGCCGTAGGTGGTGATGCCGGAGCAGGCAAGCGGTGCCGCTCTCTCGGGCGGCAGATCGCCGATATCGAACAGGTATCGTGGATGCGAAACCAGCAGATGATCGCTGTAGCCCCCGGCCGAGAATACGCCGAGATTTCGCGGCTTGAGGCAAAGCTGCTCCTCGCCCCGCTTGCAGACGGCGCATTCGCCGCAGCCCATCCACGGATGCACGAGCCGCCGATCGCCGATCTTGACGCCCTTGGCATCGGGACCAATCGCTACGACCTCGCCGACATTTTCATGTCCCATGGTGAGTGGCAGCTTGATGCCGCGGTCCTTCAGCATCAGCTTTTTGCCGTCGCCGATCTCATAATAGCCGTCCCAAATGTGCAGGTCGCTATGACACACCCCGGCGGCGATCACCTTCAGGAGCACTTCGGTGCCGGCAACCTTCGGCGTCGGCCGTTCGATCATTCGCAACGGTGCGCCGCATTCACAGACGTCGTAGCTTTTCACGCTGCCTCCATTTTTTTCGCGCGCTCGATCGCCATGGTATGCCCGGCAGATGGCCAAGGGAACAGGCGCTGCCGCCGGAGAGCGTTTGCACGTGACGGTCGAGTTTCGGGTTACGCGGGGGATACCTGATCTCGATAACGACAGCTCAGGAGGAAGTACCCTCTTGTCCCCGCCGACGCCAGACGCTTGCCAACCAGGGCTGTTTTTCGCGCGGCAATTCGGCGGGGCGATAATAATGATCGAGCTCGACGAATCCCGCCGCCGACACATAACGGCGCCAAGTATCAAGATCGTGATAGACGCCGTACCGCCCGCCATTCCAGCCTTCCTCATTACGGCCATGCGGGTTCGAACTGAACAGCACACCACCCGGCTTCAGACTTGCGAGCAGTTCCAGCAACACACGCGGCAGCTCTTGGCTCGGTACATGAAACAGCGCGGCATTGGCGAATATGCCGTCAAAATGGTTATCAGGCAGATCGAGTTTGAGAAAATCTTGCTGCCACACTTCGCAACCGCTATGGGCGCGCGCCATCACGACGAAAGGCGCGGCGCCTTCCAAACCTACGGCGATGTGACCTCGTTCGGCAAAAACCTTGAGGTCGCGACCGGGCCCGCATCCAAAATCCAGTATCGTAAAAGGCGGCTCACCTTCGATGCATCGTAACAGCGCGGCGATGTTCTGGTTGACGTCGTGATCGCGCGTACTTGCCCAGAAACTTTCGGCGCGATCGTTGTAATGATCGAGCGTGAGATCGGCGATTTTTTCAAGGTCCTGCGGATTGAGTTTCATGTCCCATTGAGGTCGCGTATTCGTTCACGAACATTAGTCAGAAGCGGCGTTCGGGTATCCCGAACACGAGGGGGCTTTCGAGTGCCTTTTTCCGTTGAATCGACTCAACGGCACCCAGCCCGTTCAAGATGCCTTAAAACCCGCCTCGGTAAGTTCATATGTATAGCGGTCGTGCGGTTTGAGCTTGATCCAATTGTTTTCCACCGCCTTGTTTATGCCCCGCTGAAAATCACCGTCTCTCACCTCGAAGAAGTGATTGCGCCGAAGTTTTCCGCCTGGAGAAATTTTATACCTTGAAAAAACACTGATGATTTGGCGCCCTACATCTTCATCGGATGGGATAAAGCTCGAGGTCATAGGGGGCGGCTCTCGGGCAAGACAGTGCTCGCCCATAAATCAGTATTGGGGGGCCACGCCTAAAGCGCAAGAGCGATTGAGAAGTTAAAATCTCGCGGGGTAGAGCCCAAGCCCTGGAACTCTTTTTCACCTGCCGCGTTGTAGATTTGCCATGGAGGTTCTCGTGTTGCAGCACGCGCAATCGTACGAACATCCCAAATATGCTGATCTGGACATCGGCTTGTGGGTCCTCGCCCTCGGCCTTCTCGCGGCGCTCGTGGTCATACTTGACCTGAGCATTCGTGGCTCGCTCTAGCGAAACGGCGTTTGCCTTTTGCGGCGCGTTACAGCGAGCCGATTGCCGAAGACGAAAATAAATCTGCGTTTGAGATGTTTCAGCACCTCCATATTACACGCCCGCGCGCTAATTCCGGTGCGCGAAACCAGTCACGGAGAAAACCCATGTTTCGTACACTCGTGATCGGCACAGTGTCGGCTCTAGCTCTCACAATCTCGGCGGGAGCGTTTGCGCAAGGTCAGCTTGGCACTGCCGCCGAGGCAAAAGCCATGCTGGACAAAGCGATCACGGAGCTGAAGACCAACGAGGCCGCGGCCCTCGCCAAGTTCAACAAGGCCGATGGCGGGTTCAGAGATCGCGACCTTTACGTCTACTGTTTCGAAATGGGGACCGGCAAATTTACCTCCCATGTCAACCCCGCCCTGATGGGTACGGACGTCCGAGCACTCAAGGAAAAGGACGGCTCCCCATTGGGTCAGAAAGTCTACGACGCGGCTAAAGCAGGAACGATCACGACGATCAGCTACAACTTCCCGAAACCGGGCGGCACTGACCCCGTGGCGAAGGAAGCGTTTATCACCCGCGTCGGCGACCAAGGCTGCGGTGTTGGTTACTACAAATAGATCTGCCTAAAGTAAGCGGACCGAGTTCGGGCCCCTTTAACACCGACCCCGCTCGGCTTTGTTCGAGCGGGGTCATTTTTTATGTATGACCAAAAGAATCATTGCCACGCCCGATTGGTGATTCAATTGCGTCCTGACCCTAAGTTCGTTGTTGGCAGGAAGCGGACATCACGAAGCAATTCGCGAATGTCCGCTTCTGACCCAAGCGGACATTCGCGACGCGGCCATCAGCCTTAAGTGCGTCATGCAACTTTAGCTATGTGACTGCGCAACTCGACGAGACGCGATGCGAGCCTCGTGCGCATGAGATTGATGTGGACTTTTAAGGAAAAAAGCAGACTCGAGTGCCGGATCGGAATCCACAGATGACTGGCCGTCTGATCGATCTGTTCCAAATCACCTTGAAGAGCCACCACTTGAGGGGCCGTAATTTCTGTTTGCAGTGTTTTTTCAATACGCCTGAGGTGGCGATATAATTTACTCATGTTTTCGCGCACAAACCACATGTACACCTTGGGCATATAATTGAACAGCGGGAAGCCGATAGCTATGGCTGTTACCAGCAACGCAATTGCTCTCTGTACATGGACAGTCAGCCACAAAGGCAGATGCCTCTGCAAAAACGAAGGGCCGTTCTTATAAAAATCGATTGCACCGGCGGCAACGGGATATTCTACATCGTTGGCATTGGGAAATTCTCCGCTTCTCTGAAAAATCCCCGGCCCTCCATGTTCTTCTACCAATGTCTTCAACAGAAGCGCGATAATTTGTGGATGAAGATTGTCACGAACCAATATCCTGGTCGTGCTTCCGATCAAGGGCACGTCATTAGGCGGAACGATCTTGTCTAAATCAACCACACCTTGCGGCAATACCAGCCGGACGAGATCCGGATAAAGACGGCTGAGAGCCTCGGCCATTGGAAAACTCATAAGTTTTACGCGAGGATTTCGCAGCAAGGATTGCACGGCCGTTGCATCGGGAGCGCCGATGATCCACACGACATCGACCTTGTCCTCATCCAATGCCTTGACCGCTTTTTCTCCCGCGAAAGGCAGCAACGTCGCCGTTTCCGATGTGATTCCGCCCCTGCCAAGGACAGATTCGGCTGAAAATCGTGTGGCGCTTCCTTGCGGCCCTACGGCGATACGTTTGCCTTTGAGCTGCGATAGACGTTCAATCGGCTCAGTCGAGGTGTAAAAGATCCAATAGGGTTGATAGTAGACGAGCCCTAGCGACAGCAGCCCTGGCGCAAGTGTGCCGTTCGAGACGCCGCCATTCATAAAAGCGATTTGAACGCCGAAGTTTGGATCAAGAAGAAGCTTGAGGTTTTCTAATGCCCCAGCTGTTTCGCGTAGCTCTAGTTTTACGTGGGCACGCGCGAAACGATCACGATATCGCTGACCGTAATAATCGTAAGAGGCACCCTTGAAAGCCGTGCCGATCGTAACCGTCGACGGCGGTGCAGGAAAGAAATAGGTCAACGCGAACGAAACAGCGCCCACAATACAAAGGGTGGCCACCAACCATTTAAACAGTCTCCGGCGACTGAATCCCCACATAAATTTCTCTCCCCCCACGGGCCGTGCCCGCGCCGAATGACATTTGATCTGGAATGTTATTGTTGCCTACCGACGGCAGCGGCTGCCGATTATTGAACGGTGACTTCGGTGCGTCGCCGTTTTGTGGGCAGCTCTCAGCCAAGCAAAGCGCTTGACCGTGCGTGGACGCTATACTGATTTGAACCCAGTGTCTCCAGTGCCGAATGCCGCAGTTGGATCAAAAGCCGACGTGCCGGGTTTAGAAAATGATGTCCGTTATTGGCACTTAGCGGGCGTGCCAGGCGCAGCGAGCAATGTCTGCTTTCAGGGGTAAAGCAGACATCGCAATTCCGAGGCGCTACGTCTGCTAGTGACCCAATGCAGACATGCTTATCGCGGGCATGCCGTTTGATGACTTCCGCGTACCCCGGCAGAGTGCTATCGTTCACGTTGATCCTTGGTCATCTGGGGAACGTCGGATATGTGATTTTCAGTTGTTCCCGCGCACCAAGTCACCAGTGCGCCGCCGGATAAGCTCCGCGTCCACACTACACAGGAAAGGGACGAACAATGTCGCCTGGCATTATCAGCCTAGTCATAATTCTAGCGATCTTCTTTCTGGTCCTCTACTTGGTTACGTTTCTGCCGGTCGCATGGCGTATCAGAATGATCATACAGATCGTTATCGTCATCCTCGGTCTAATTTATCTGCTGCAACACCAGTCATTGTTACATATATGGTGATGCCTAACTGGATGCGGCGCTTGCGCTCTGCTCCGGCTCGATCCCATTTGCGTCAGACCTGCGAGACGCTCGCATGTCCGCTTTTGACCCAAAGCGGACATTTGCGATGCGGCCCAAACAAAAAGCCCCGGACGAGGCCGGGGCTTTGAATTTTATCAAAGGCCGCCCTAATAGGCGGCGTTTTGGCCTGATGTAACGCAAATCCGTGTGGCTATGTGCGGACTGTCAGATGCGGCCACCAGAGTATTTCTCTTGTCACATTAGAACTCGCTTAACCGAGAAATTTGTCCCCGATACCCCCGACATTCTTCGATCGTTTTAGGGAGTACGAAATCTCCCCTACGTAGCCTTAGTCTCCCAATCGCGTTCATTAGATACGAGTTCATGCAGAACCTCAGGCGCGTGCAACGCACGCAAATGATCAAGTCCGGTAGGATCGTCACCGCTGATTCAGCGGCTACGATTGATTGCATCGTGTGCGATTTGACCAACTTAGGCGCGGGTCTGCGCGTCTCGCCGGGAGAGTCAGTGCCGGATTGCTTTGAGCTGATATTCGATTCCCGTCTGTTCAGCCGAAGCTGCCAAGTTCGCTGGAAACATAACGAACGTTTGGGCGTGGAATTCACACCAGCCCAGTAATGCCGTTGAAAATCTGTTTGTTTTCCAGGCAGGAGCACACATCAAGTTAGCGTCGGTCATGTCCGCTAGTGGCACTTAGCGGACGTGGCCGTGAGACGCTCGCATGTCCGCTTCTGACCCTTTTCAGACATTGCTAGTTTCAAACGCCCGGATGTGCCGGCCGCGATCCCCCTTTCGCAGGCAAGTGAGGTCCCGTAGTCTTTTGGGAAGCTGTCCTTGAAGTGCAAGTCGGCATCTACCGATCCATAACGAGGAGGCAAAAAGATGGACTCCGCCAAGACTCTGCCGGACGCACGTGTTGACGCTGCCTGGATCGCTTCGCACATCGACGATCCCATGGTGAGGTTCGTCGAGATCGACGTTAGCGCAGCCGCATATAACGCTGGGCACATTCCCGGAGCCGTGCTCTGGAATGCGTACACGGACCTTCGCCACTCCGACTACAGACCGGTAAGCGCCGCTGAATTGCGGGATCTCCTGCGCAAGTCCGGAGTGACTCCCGACATGACAGTCGTCTTCTACGGATATGGCGCTCATCTCGGCTTCTGGCTGCTGAAGTCGCATGGGCACGGCCAAGCCCGGTTGATGGACGGTCCGCGCGAGCAGTGGAAGACTACGGGACAGAATTGGTCCACCGACATTCCGACGCACGCGAAATCGCAATACGTGCTCGCCGCCCAAGACGCGTTTTTCTCGTCGCAGGAGAACGTGCAGGCGATGATCGGGAAGCCGAACCGAGTGATTCTCGACACCCGATCCAAAGCCGAGTACGACGGCAAATGCTTCTGGCCGTCAGGCGCGACGGAAGGTGCCGGACGGGCTGGACACATACCGGGCGCCGTTCACATCCCGATCGAGCTGCTGCGCACCGACGATGGAAACTTCAGGAGCGCAAGCGAGATGCTGCAGGTCATGCGGGATCGCGGCATCACTCCGGAAACCGAAGTCGTGACATATTGCACGATCGGCAATCGGGCTAGCCAAGCGTGGTTTGCGTTGGAGTATCTTCTCGGATACCACGACGCGCGGGTCTACTACGGCTCGTGGGCCGACTGGGGAAAACTTGCCAACACGCCGATCGAAACTTGATCGGGCCTTTCACGCTCTCTAAAGAGAGCCGGGCGAACGAACTGCTCCTAGCCGCCAATCTTGCTGAAAGCGCGCATCGCGCTCGCCCAAGTAATACCGTTTATTGCTGGCTTTATCGTTGGCAGTCATAGGAAATGGACCTTACCCCTTTGTCGGAATATTTGATTGGTTTGATCCAAGTCTATGGACCGTGGATCATCTTCGGCATTGTTGCGCTAGAAAGCGCCGGCGTGCCGCTTCCAGGGGAGACAATCCTTGTTGCCGCCGCCCTGCTGGCCGCCACAACCGATCAAATCGACATCACGGTCGTTGTGATGGCGGCCGCTGCAGGTGCGATTGTCGGAGACGGGATAGGATATACGATTGGGCGTCGAATCGGTTTGCCGCTTCTTCGTAAATATGGGCGATACATTCGTCTCGACGAAGACCGACTGCTGATTGGTCGATATCTGTTTTTTCGCTATGGGAACTCTGTCGTGTTTTTTGGCCGCTTTATCGCGGTTCTACGAATGTTTGCCGCATTGCTTGCCGGCACCAACGGCTTGCCCGCGGGTCGCTTCTTCTTCTTCAACATAACCGGCGGAATCTGCTGGGCGTGTCTCTTCGGCTTCGGTAGTTATGCGATCGGAACCGAAATCTACAAGATTTCTGGAGCACTGAGCCTGGTATCACTGGGTTTGTTTATCGCGGTCGGCTTCACGCTGTCGATTGTCATTCGGCGATATGAACCCACGCTGCGTCATCAAGCTGAGCGGGCACTATTGGATCGCTAACATAAATCTGGGCGAAAGCCCGCTTTGCAGAAACCCATGCTTCCCCTACAAGGGCGCGCGAGCAACGAGCTTGTAAGGGGCGGATTCCAGCATGGCCATCGAACTCTCGGGAAAAGTCGCGATCGTCACCGGCGCCGGCGGCGGGCTCGGGCGCGAGCACGCGCTGGCCTTGGCCGCGCGCGGCGCGAAAATCGTCGTCAACGACCTCGGCGGCGGGCGCGACGGCAGCGGGGGTTCCGCGAGCGCGGCGGAGAAAGTGGTCGAGGAAATCGTTGCTGCCGGCGGCGAGGGCATGGCCAACGGCGCTTCGGTCACCGATTACGCCGCCGTCGAGGGTATGGTTGCGGAGGCGATGAAGAAGTGGGGCCGCGTCGATATTCTCGTCAACAACGCCGGCATCTTGCGCGACAAGACCTTCGCCAAGATGGAGATCGCCGATTTCCGCGCCGTGCTCGACGTGCACCTGATGGGCGCGGTCCATTGCACCAAGGCGGTGTGGGAGATCATGCGCACGCAGAATTACGGCCGCATCGTATTGACCACGTCTTCGACCGGTCTCTACGGCAATTTCGGCCAGTCGAATTACGGCGCCGCCAAGATGGCGCTCGTCGGCCTGATGCAAACGCTTTCGCTCGAAGGCGCCAAACACAATATTCATGTCAACTGCCTCGCGCCCACCGCCGCGACGCGCATGACCGAGGGGCTGATGCCGGCGGACGTGCTCGCCCGGCTCAAGCCCGGAGCGGTATCGCCCGTCGTGGTTTATCTCGCCTCGGAAGCAGCACCCACGCGCGCCATTCTCTGCGCGGGCGCCGGCTCCTTTGAGCGCGCGTACATTACGCTCACGCCCGGCGCTTTCATCGGCACCGGCAAGGACGCCGCCGATCAGGTCGCGGCGAAAATCGAAGCGATCTCGAATCGGGCGAGCGACATCGTGCCCGATAGCGCGATGGACCAGGGCCGTATCGAAATCACCAACGCCCAAAAAGCGGGCTAAGAAAAAGCAAGCTAAGAAAAAGATCATGGACCAGGAAACCAAGGATCCGAGGCTTTACGCCCCGCTCGCCTCATTCGCGGGGCAGGCACCGCCCGCACCCGGCTGGTTTCGACAGGCGATCGAACAGAAACCGGAGCGGAGCTTCGTCGAGGTCAAAGGCGCCAAAATCGAAACGCTTGCCTGGGGCGAGCGCGGGAAGCCCGGCATTCTGTTCATGCACGGCAACGGCGCGCACGCCGATTGGTGGAGCTTCATCGCTCCTTTCTTCGCCGCTAACTATCGGGTCGCGGCGATGTCGTGGTCGGGCATGGGCGACTCCGATTGGCGCGAGCACTACACGCTCGACAATTTCGTCGCCGAGACGCTTGCCGCGGCAAACCACACCGGCCTCTTCGAAGCGAAAGAGAAGCCCGTCTTCATCGGCCATTCCTTCGGCGGCGTCCCGACCATCGCTTGCGGCATGGCGCACGGGAACCGCTTGCGCGCGGCGGTCGTGGTCGACACGCCGCTATGGTCGCCGGAGGAGCGGAAAGCACGCCGCGAGCGGCGGAAGACCAGCCGCGAGCCGCGTCCGAATCGCATTTATCCGACCTTCAACGCCGCACTCGCGCGCTTTCGGCTGGCGCCGATCCAGACTTGCGAAAATACCTTCATCGTCGATTACATCGCCCGCCATTCGCTCAAGCAAGTCGCGGGCGATCGCGGCGAGGGCTGGACCTGGAAGTTCGATCCCTTCATGTGGCACCAATTCGAACTGCCGAACCTCGCGCTCGAACTCGCAACGATGAAGTGCCCGGTCGCACTGATGTGGGGCAGCCGTTCGAAACTGATGTCGGGCAAATTGCTCGAATACGTGATGACGGTCGCGCCGAAGGATACGCCGAAGATCGAGATCCCCCACGCCGAGCATCACGTGATGATCGACCAGCCGCTCGCCTTCGTCGCGGCGTTGCGCGGCCTGCTCGCGGGCTGGCCGCGCTAGAGCATTATGATGGCGGAAAACCAGATTCGCTTTGATGACGGGGCCGCCTACGAGCGGATGATGGGAATCTGGAGCCGGCTTGCGGGCGCGATCTTCCTCGATTGGCTGGCGCCCCCTCCTGGTCTGCGATGGATCGACATCGGTTGCGGCAATGGCGCCTTTACCGAGCTA
>Ga0209526_10003084_pt1 | contig 11309 bp, 7 predicted proteins | sample JacPinW_OM2H0_M1_FD_188566 | JGI IMG/M metagenome (GOLD analysis project Ga0209526, IMG submission 188566) | Forest soil microbial communities from Algoma, Ontario, Canada - Jack Pine, Ontario site 1_JW_OM2H0_M1 (SPAdes) (version 2) | ecosystem: Environmental > Terrestrial > Soil > Boreal...
GCTCTCTTGGTCTACTTGGCGCATGCTTAGCTTGACCTTTCCTCGATCGTCGAAGCCCAGCACTTTGACTTTGACATTGTCGCCGAGCTTGACGACATCAGCGACCTTGCCGACCCGCTGCGGGGCCAGCTCGCTGATGTGGACGAGCCCGTCGCGCGATCCGAGAAAATTCACGAAAGCGCCGAAATCGACGACTTTTACCACTTTGCCGTTGTAGATGAGGCCGACTTCGGGTTCGGCCACGATGCCGCGAATCCAGTCGATCGCGGCCTGCGCCGCATCGCCGTCCACGGCGGCGACTTTGATGGTGCCGTCGTCGTCTATGTCGATCTTGGCCCCAGTCGTCTCGGTGATCTCTCGGATGACCTTGCCACCGGAACCGATCACCTCGCGGATCTTTTCCTTCGGAATGCTAAAGCTGGTGATCCGCGGCGCATTGTTACTGACAGTATCGCGGGCGCCGGTCAACGCCTTTGCCATCTCCCCGAGGATGTGATTGCGGCCGTCCCGCGCCTGATCCAGCGCAATCCGCATGATCTCCTCGGTGATCGAGGTGATCTTGATGTCCATCTGCAGCGCGGTAACGCCCTGCTCGGTACCGGCGACTTTGAAGTCCATATCGCCGAGATGATCCTCGTCGCCGAGGATATCCGAGAGTACGGCAAATCCTTCCGGCTCTTTGATCAGCCCCATGGCGATCCCCGCGACCGACCGCGGCAGCGGCACCCCGGCGTCCATCAATGCGAGCGAGGCGCCGCACACCGAGGCCATCGACGACGAACCGTTCGATTCCGTGATCTCCGAAACGACGCGTATCGTGTAGGGGAAGCTGTCCTTGCTGGGGAGCAACGGATGGATCGCCCGCCAAGCGAGTTTGCCGTGCCCAACCTCCCGTCGCCCGGGCGAACCCATGCGACCGGCTTCACCCGTGGCATAGGGCGGGAAGTTGTAGTGAAGCATAAAGTTTTCGCGATACTCGCCCTCGAGCGCGTCGATCAACTGCTCGTCCTGACCCGTCCCTAATGTCGCGACGACCAGCGCTTGCGTCTCCCCGCGGGTGAACAGCGCCGAGCCGTGAGCGCGGGGCAGAATTCCGACATCGCACGATATCGGTCGAACACTCCTCGTGTCTCGTCCGTCGATCCGGCGGCCGTCGCGCAAAATGGCGCCGCGCACAATGTCCTTCTCGATATCCTTGAAGAGCTTCAGCGCGATCGCGTATTGCGCTTCGTCGGGAAACAGTTCGGCCAATTTGGCCTTTGCCGCATCGAGCCTGTTGCTGCGGTCCTGCTTGCCTTGCGTGGCGTAGGCGGTCTCGATCAGCGGACCCACCGCGTCCCGCAGCCGCGCGCCGATTTCCTCGAAGTCCGGCGGCGTAGGCGGCAGGTTCCACGGCTCGCGGGCGCAGGTCTCGGCGAGGTCGATGATCGCCTGGATCACCGGTTGAAACTCACGATGGCCAAAGGTCACGGCACCGAGCATTACGTGCTCGGGGAGTTCCTTGGCTTCGGATTCGACCATCAGGACGCCCTCGCCTGTTCCGGCGACAACGAGATCGAGATCGGAGCGCGGCAGCTCGCTCAATGTCGGGTTCAAGACATAGTTGCCGTCGATGTAACCCACGCGCGCGCCGGCGATCGGTCCGAGAAACGGGATCCCCGAGATCGTCAAGGCCGCGGAGGCGCCGATCATCGCGACGACGTCGGGGTCGTTTTCTAGATCATGGCTCAAAACCGTGCACACCACCTGGGTTTCGTTGACGAACCCGGAGGCAAAGAGTGGCCGCAACGGTCGGTCGATCAACCGCGAAACGAGCGTCTCCTTCTCGGAGGGGCGGCCCTCCCGTTTAAAGAAGCCCCCCGGGATCTTCCCGGCTGCGAACGTCTTCTCCTGATAGTTGACGGTCAGTGGAAAGAAGTCCTGACCGGGTCTTGCGCTCTTTACCGCGACCGCGGTGCATAAGACGGTGGTCTCGCCATAGGTGGCGAGCACGGCGCCGTCTGCCTGACGAGCGACTCGACCCGTCTCCAGCACGAGGCGACGGCCGCCCCAATTCAGCTCCTTACGATAAACATGGAACATTCGGTATCATCCTTTTCGCAAATTTGGGCGACGGTGTGGTTCGGCGCCCCGAGCGCTCGGACCGTCAGCCGTAAGGCCAGCGCCGCCACAGGGGTGCGGAGCTGTCGATAAACACAAACCGGGGAATTTGTTCGCGCGCCGCAGCGATGCGGCAGACATGTCTTTGACCGGGGTGATCTCGGTATCCTTTGTTGCGTCAGCGGCGCAGCCCGAGACGCCCGATCAAGGTCTCGTAACGTCCCACGCTGGATCGCTTGAGATAGTCCAACAACCGGCGCCGCTGGCCGACCATGACAAGCAGGCCACGCCGTGAGTGGAAGTCCTTCTTGTGGGTCGACAGGTGGCCGGTGAGATTGCGAATCCGCTCGCTGAGGATCGCTACCTGGACCTCGGGTGACCCGGTGTCGCCCTCCTTCGCGCCGTATTCGGTGATGAGCGCTTGTTTACGCTCGGCAGTGATCGACATCGGTTCCGTTTCCCTTCAGCGATTGATGACCCGTATCGGGCGAAGGCAGCCGTCTTCGATCCGGGCCAGCGCAACCAGAGCCTGATCGTGCCAAGCGCCGACGACCGTGCTGTCCCCGAGCCGGTTGAGACGAGCCGGCGCACCGGGTTCGCCCGGCGTCACCCTCTGCCCGCTACGCAGTCGAGCAGCCTCGGCTCCGGTCAAGACAAAAGCCGGGATGTCGTCCAGCCCAGTCTCGATCGGAAGCAGAAATCCGCAATCCGTTGCTATATGCCCACGCTCGGCGAGCGAATCCAGTGCTATCGCTTGCCTTTCCGTGAAGCGGCCAACCGAAAGGCGGCGCAGTTCGGCGATGTGAGCAAGCGACCCGAGCCCCGCGCCGAGATCGCGCGCCAGGGCACGGATGTAAGTTCCCTTGCCAACGAGCGCCTCGCAATCGGCATGATCCCGATCGGGGATTGCGGTGAGCCGTAACTCGGCAATTTCCACTGGCCGTGCGGGCGGCATCGCCGGTTTGCCGGTCCTGGCGAGCTGATAAGCGCGCCGCCCACTGATCTTGATCGCCGAATAGGCTGGCGGCCGTTGCAGAATGGTGCCGGTAAAAGCCGGGAGAATCGCCTCGATCGCGTCGCGGCTCGGCCTCGTCGGGGATTCACCGGTGATCTCGCCCTCGCGGTCATCGGTTGCGCGGGCGATGCCCCAGCGGATGCGAAAGCGGTAGCGTTTGCGTCCGGTCATCGCATAAGCGGTCGTTTTGGTCGCCTCGCCGAGGGCGATCGGCAATACGCCCGTCGCGAGCGGGTCGAGAGTGCCCGCATGCCCGACCTTTCCCCCGGTTCGGCGGCGAACCAGCTCGACGACCCGGTTCGAGGTGAGACCGAGCGGCTTGTCGACGACGAGCCAGCCGTCTAGACCACCATTACTCGTCATCGTCTCCGTGCTCGGCGGCCTGCGGCCTGAGGTCACGCGCCACCTCGGGCCGCGTCAACAAGGCGGAGATCCGGTTGGCCCGATCGAACGTATCGTCGAGCGCGAAGACGAGGTTTGGCGCGTTGCGTAATTGAACTTCTCGCGCGACGAGCCCTTTGAGGAAAGTGGCGCTCCGTTCGAGGCCCGCGACCACCTCGGTTGCGTTCGCTCCGGCGAGCGGCATGACGAACGCGGTCGCGTTGCGCAAATCAGGGCTCATCCTGACTTCGGTGACGGTAATGCTCGCGTTTTCGAACACCGGGTCGCGGCATTCGCCGTCGCGCAGAATTCTCGCCAGCGCATGCCGCAGCTCTTCCCCGACGCGAAGCTGGCGCTGGCTCGTTTTTCCCTCGATCCCGGCGCCGAGAGGCGATTGCTGCCGGCCGCGCCGCTTGTTGGTCATTCCAATTCTACTGGCGTCACGCGTTACAGGCGCTGTCCGGGAGCTGGGAATGCGTTACAGAGCACGCGCCACTTCCTCTATTTCGAAACACTCGATGACATCGCCCACCTGGATGTCGTGATAGTTCTCGAAAGCCATACCGCACTCGTAACCTTGATTGACCTCGCGGACTTCGTCCTTGAAGCGCTTCAAAGTCTTCAGCGAGCCTTCGTGAATGACGACGTTGTCGCGCAACAGGCGGACCTTGGCACCGCGTCGAACGCTGCCTTCCGTAACCATGCAGCCGGCGACCTTTCCGACCCTGGTGATGTTGAACACCTCGCGGATCGAGGCGTTGCCGAGCAGCCGTTCGCGCAACGTGGGAGCGAGCAATCCGGACAGCGCCTTGCGCATGTCGTCGATCAGATTGTAGATGATCGAGTAATACCGGATCTCGATACCGTCGCGCCGCGCCAGCTCGCGCGCCTGCGGATTGGCGCGGACATTGAACCCAATGATCACCGCATTCGAGGCTTTGGCGAGGATCACGTCACTTTCGTTGATGCCGCCGACGGCCGAGTGCAGCACGCGCATCGATACTTCGCTCGTCGAGATTTTTTCGAGCGAGCCGACGATCGCCTCGAGAGAACCCTGAACATCCGATTTGACCACGACCGGCAATTCTTTCGCCAGACCGGCCGCGATTTGCGAGAACATCTGCTCCAGGGTTCCGCGCGCGCCTGTTGCAGCACTCGCATCGCGCCGGCGGCGTTGACGGAAGTCGGCGATATCGCGCGCGCGGCTCTCGTTCTCTGCAACTACAAAATCGTCGCCCGCGAGAGGTGTTCCATTGAGCCCCAGCACCTCGACTGGGGTCGAGGGACCCGCCTCGAGGATGTTTTGCCCACGATCATCGAGCAGTGCGCGCACTCGTCCCCATTCGCTGCCTGCAACGAAGATGTCGCCGACGTGCAGTGAGCCGCGCTGGATGAGCACGGTTGCAACCGCGCCGCGCCCGCGCTCGAGTTTGGCCTCGAGCACGACCCCCTCGGCGGAGCGGTTCGGGTTGGCCCTGAGGTCGAGCAACTCGGATTGCAGCAGAATCGCCTCCTCGAGCTTGTCGAGGTTGGTTTTTTTGAGCGCCGAGACCTCGACATCGAGCACCTCGCCGCCGAGCTGCTCGACGACCAGCTCGTGCTGCAGCAGCTCCTGGCGCACGCGTTCGGGTCGCGCATCCGGCTTGTCCATCTTGTTGATGGCGACAATGATCGGCACCCGGGCTGCCTTGGCATGACGGATTGCTTCGACAGTCTGCTCCATGATGCCGTCATCGGCGGCTACGACGAGCACCACGATATCGGTCACGTTGGCGCCGCGCGCGCGCATCGCGGTGAATGCCTGATGGCCCGGCGTATCAATGAAGGTGATCTGCTTGCCGCTGCGCAGGCCGACCCGATAGGCGCCGATATGCTGCGTGATGCCGCCGGCTTCGCCGCCCGCGACATCGGTTTCGCGCAACGCATCGAGCAGCGAGGTTTTGCCGTGATCGACATGACCCATCACGGTAACCACCGGCGCGCGCGGCTCGAGCCTCTCGGGCTCGTCCTCCTCGCCACGTAGGCCGATCTCGACATCGGCCTCCGATACGCGCCGCAGACGGTGTCCGAACTCGGTGACGATCAGCTCGGCGGTATCGGCATCGATGACTTGATTGATCGTCGCCATCACCCCCATGCGCATCAGCGCTTTGATCACATCGGCGGCGCGTTCTGCCATGCGGTTCGCCAATTCCTGGACGGTAATCGTCTCCGGGACGACGACTTCGCGAACCACCTTGATCTGTTCCTGCTCGCCATGATGCAGCCGCAGGCGCTCGCGTTCTCTCGCCCGGCGCACCGAAGCCAGGCTGCGCATTCGCTCTCCTTCGTCGCCGGCGAGTGCGCGCGTGACCGTCAATTTTCCGGTTCGGCGGCGCGCGTCTTCGCGACGGACCGGCGCCACGGGCTTCTTCACCTCCGGACGAGCACCGCGGCGCAGCGCCGTTGCCGGCTCTTCTTCCTCCTCGGCCGGAACCGCGACTTTGCCTGCCGCAGCCAGCGCCGCCACCTTCGCAGCTGCCGCCTTACCGGCTCGTTCGGCCACCTCACGCCGCGAGTCTTCCTCTTTGCGTCGTTGCGCCTCCTCTTCGGATCGCTTGCGAGCCTCCTCTTCGCCTCGGCGACGCGCCTCTTCCTCTTCGACCTTTCTGCGCGCTTCTTCCTCGGCCCGCTGGCGCGCCTCATAAACGGCTCGTTCTTCCTCCTGTCGGCGTCGATCCGCTTCGGCAAGAGCGGCCAGCCGACGCGCTTCCTCGTCGGCCTTGCGGGCATCCTGCACCGCGCGGGTGCGACCCGCCCGTTCCTCGGCGGTCAGCGAGCGGGCAATCACGACCGGGCGGCGCGCCGGTTCTGTCGCTGCCGGACGCGGCGCCGATTGCTCACGCGCGATGGCCGGCGACGCCTCGGTCCGACCGGCGTCGGGCAACCCGGGGCTGATCACGCGTTTCTTGCGCACTTCGACGGTGACGGTCTTCGAGCGTCCGTGCGAAAAACTCTGGCGCACTTGCGCCGTCTCGGCGGGTTTGCGAAGCTCCAGCCGGCCACCGCTACGGCCGAGCGTCAGCGGCCGCTTCTGCTCTTGTTCCGTCGTGTTCTGCTCTTGCTCGTTCGCGTCGCTCATCTCGTTCCAATACCGTCATCGTGCTGCGTCCGCCGGCATGCCGCGGGTTCCGCCCCTCGATCGACTAGCGCTCCCGGGCGAAAGCCGGCGATCTTTTCCGCATCGGCAAACAACCGGCTGCTCAGCCGGCCACCACCGAGCGCCACGTGTACCACATGATCGCGTCCGAATACCCCGCCCATTTCTGCCGAAGTCAGCACGGCCGCAAGCGGCAGGTCGCGCCCGAGCGCACGAATTTTGTTCCGTCCGCCCTCGGCTCCGTCCAGCGCCGACAGCAGCAGGCCAACCTTTCCGGCGCGGACGGCCTCACCAACTTTCTCGAAACCGGCAACGGCGAGACCGGCGCGGCGGGCGAGCCCGATGGCATCGCAGCAGCGCTGCGCAAGCAGAGCTTCGACGCGATCTGCAAGCCCTGGCGGCAGCACGACAGGCCGGCGCGCCGCGCGGGCAAAAAGCCGCTTCGCCACCGCCCGTTCGAGCGTGTCGCGGCGCGGCGTCAACCACAAACCTCTGCCCGGCAGATTGGCGGCCACGTCGGGCACGATCTCTCCGCCCGGCCCCACGACAAAGCGCAACAACCGCGCACGGTCGGCGATTTTACCGGTTGCGATACAGCGACGGTGCGGGCCGGTCTTCGCGAGGCCCTCATCGCCCCGATTGGCATCGCCCCGAACGGCCGCGGTGTTTTCGATATTGCCCGTCGCGCCTACTCCTGCGCGCCTGCTTTGGCTGGCGTTGCTTCGTCCGCGTACCAGTGTGCCCTGGCCCGCATGATCAGGTCGTTTGCCACGTCGAGATCGAGCTTGGCACCGCCCTTGTCGGATTTTTCAAGGAGTTCGACGAGTTCGTCGCCGGCGAGGTCGGCGAAATCATCGAGGGTCTTTACCCCGTTTTCACCGAGAGCGACGAGCATGCCCGGGGTCAATTGCTCGAATTCGACAAGCTCGTCGCTGACCCCGAGTTCCCGACGCCGCTCCTCGTACTCGCGGTCGCGCCGTTCGAGCGATATGCGGGCGCGCTCCTGCAGCTCCGCGGCCACATCGGCATCGAACCCTTCGATCTCTGCAAGGTCCTCCACCGCCACGTAGGCCACTTCTTCGAGTGAGCTAAACCCTTCGGTAACCAGCAGATGGGCGATCACATCATCGATGTCGAGGGCATCGATGAACATCTGGCTGCGGCTGCGGAACTCTTCGGTCCGACGTTCCGACTCCTCGGCCTCGGTCAAAATGTCGATGTCCCATCCCGTGAGCTGGGAGCCGAGGCGGACGTTCTGTCCACGCCGTCCGATAGCTAGGCTCAGCTGATCGTCGGGCACCACGACTTCGACGCGGCGCTGCTCCTCGTCCATCACCACTTTGGCGACCTCGGCCGGGGCGAGCGCATTGACCACGAAAGTCGCCGGATCGGACGACCAGGGGATGATGTCGATCTTCTCGCCCTGCAACTCGCCCACGACCGCCTGGACCCGGCTGCCGCGCATGCCGACGCAGGCGCCGACCGGATCGATGCCGCTGTCGCGCGAGATGACCGCAATCTTGGCGCGGCTGCCGGGGTCGCGGGCCACTGCCTTGATCTCGATTATCCCGTCGTAAATCTCCGGGACTTCCTGCGCGAACAGCTTTGCCATGAATTGCGGGTGGGTGCGCGACAGAAAGATCTGCGGGCCGCGTGGCTCCTGTCGGACATCGTAGACAAAGGAGCGCACCCGCTCGCCCTGGCGGAAGCTTTCGCGCGGCAGCAATTCGTCGCGGCGCAGCATCGCCTCGGCCCGGCCGAGATCGACGACGACGTTGCCAAATTCGACTCGCTTCACGAGCCCGTTGACGATCTCGCCGACCCGGTCCTTGAATTCGAGGAATTGCCGCTGGCGCTCGGCGTCGCGGACCTTTTGCACGATCACCTGTTTTGCCGTCTGCGCGGCGATGCGGCCAAAATCGATCGGCGGGAGCGGGTCGGTAATGAAATCGCCGATCTCGGCCTCGGGGTTCAACCGCTGAGCATCCGCCAGCGGAATCTGCGTCGCCTCGTTTTCGACGATATCGGCGACCTCGCGAAAGCGCAGCAGCCGGATCTCGCCGCTGTTGCGGTCGATTTCGGCGCGGATATCGTAATCCTGGCCATATTTGGAGCGGCCCGCCTTCTGGATCGCCTGCTCCATCGCCTCCAAGACTTCGTCGCGGTCGATCCCCTTGTCGCGCGCGACGGTATCGGCGACCTGCAGCAGTTCCGGGCGGGCGTAGGTGACGGTGCTTTCCATCGTGTTCTCGAAATTCCGTGCTTCAGTGGGTTTGGGACCGCGACGCAACGCGCCGGGCAGCATCGATCAGGTCATCGGTGAGGACGAGTTTTGCTCGCGCCACCTCGGCAAAGGGCAAGTTCACCTCGCCCGTCTCGGTGGCCAGACGAACGTTCCCAGCCGAGGTTCCGAGGAGCCGGCCGCGGAAACGCTTGCGTCCCTCGATCGGCCGGGCAAGCTCGATCCTCGCTTCGAACCCACTGAACCGGTCGTAGTCTTCGGTGCGAACCAGCGGACGATCGATACCCGGTGAGCTGATCTCGAGCATATAGGCGCCGGCGATCGGATCGGCGACGTCGAGCATGGCGGAGACCGAGTGGCTGATCTGCGCGCAGTCCTCGACCGTCATCGGCTGATCGTCGCCCCGCTCGGCCATCACCTGGAGCGTCGGCCGGCGGCCGCTGGTGATGACCACCCGAACGAGACGATAGCCCATCGCCTCGAGCGAGGGCTCGATCGCCTGCGCAATGCGGTTGGTGTCCACCAAGAACCCCGACCTCTCCTAACCTGCACTACCCGCCGGATTAATGACCGCTGAGCGGTGCTATCCCCAAAGCCCGCCGGCCAAAACAAAAGGTGGGCCATCGGCCCACCCGCGACGCGGTCCGCAAGGCGGACGCTATGGACCCTGACAATATAGTGAAGCGGTCTGCCCCTGCAAGAGTTTTGCAAAGATCCGCGCGGCTCCTTCGGACGTGGTGCTTTGACGTCGCCTCAACCGATCGGTGCTGCCGGGATCGCTGAAATTGTGAGAATCTGGCCTCGCACGCTGCTCTAGGCCGCAGTCACTTACCGTTCTCGGCGGCCTCGCCGAGCTCGTGCTCCTGGAGCTGAATTCCCGCGAGCATCGATCGCGCTCTTCAATCCGGCAAATCAAAAAATTTGCACCAGCCATTGGGGCGTCGCCTTCCACGATCTCGCAGGAGCGGGGTTTCCGGAACAAGCTGCAAGCGGCGCAAGTCAGCCCGTTCTTTGGCCGGTTCTGATACTCCGCGTCGGCGTGCGATACTTTCTGCTGCGCCGCCGCCCGCGCAAGCGCCGGACCGAGGACCCCGCCCGAAAGCGCCGCCCTGACCAGGGTACGCCGCAACACGCCGCCTGGGTCAAACCGCGTTGCGGACCCAGCCGTAACGCAGGTTGCTGCGCCCCGGGCCGTTCCTGACATAATCGGCCTTGATCTCGGCAAAACGATCGGACTTGGCGAGATCGGCTCGCTTGTCGAAATTGTAGAGGCGCACCGCGTTTTCGGCGAAGATCCCGTTCTTGGTCGGGCCGTCGGCGGACCCCAGCGGCTTGAACCCGTATCTCTTCTGCATGTCTTCGGGAATTTCGAGGCGCCGCAGGCCCTCGATCTGCCATTGCGGTGCGCCGGTCCACACCGCATCGGTGCCCCACAAGATGTGGTCGGCGCCGAGCCCCTTGACGAGCATGCCCATCAGCGCCGCCGCGAGGCGCGGCTCGGCGACCGCCGTCCACGCGAAGAGCTGCCCCAAATCGCCGTAGACATTGGTGACACCGTACTTGTCGGGGATTTCGGCGAGATCGCTGGTCCACGAGCTGCGGCCGGTGCGGTCGAATTCGGCCATTCCTTCGGCCGGGGTGGCGCCGATCCAGCGATAGCCCGAGTGGTAGATCAGAAAATTGAGCTGCGGCCAGTCCTTGGCAGCCTTGCCGACGTCGCTGACATCGGCATAGGGCCGCAACCGCGGGAACTTCTCCTCGATGGCGGGGGCAAACAGTCCCTTGTGAATACAGATGTTCTTGATGCCCGATTTCACCGCCTTCTCGTAGAAGGGGTACATCAGCTTCTCGTCGTCGAGGTGGAAGGGGTAGTTGGCGAGCTCCTTGTGGGTGTTGTCGCCGATCGTATAGCCCTTCCACGAATCGGGTTTGTAGACCTCGATCGCCTGGTCGACCTGGTCGAGCCAGCCGGGCCAGCCCGGGGTGATCGTGAAGTGCGCCATCATGCGCCGCGAGCCGGCCTCCTTGTTGACCTGCTCGCGGATCTTGAAGACCTGCTCCTGCGGGATGAACCAGTCCTCAGGCACTTCCGAGGGCGAGTTCGACAGCAGCGCCACCTTGGTGTCGCTGTCCATGTAGATCTCTTTGAGATAGTTGGCGTATTTCAGATCCTCGAGGGTCTGCTCCTTGTCGCCGATATCCTTGTTCCAGCCCGCTTTGCCGACGGCCTCGCGGCCCTTGAGGAAGCCGGTCAGACGTGTGTCGTCGCGCAGGAAATGGGTATGGCCGTCGATGACGAATTGCGACGACAGCCCCTGGGCGCGCTCGGCCGCCATGTCGGGTGTCGCCGCCTCCGCCTCGCTGACCTCGAAGAGGCGGCCGAAGACCTGGTTCATGACCAGGAACGAGGCCGCCATCCCTGACGCAGTCTG
>Ga0209526_10003085_pt1 | contig 11308 bp, 7 predicted proteins | sample JacPinW_OM2H0_M1_FD_188566 | JGI IMG/M metagenome (GOLD analysis project Ga0209526, IMG submission 188566) | Forest soil microbial communities from Algoma, Ontario, Canada - Jack Pine, Ontario site 1_JW_OM2H0_M1 (SPAdes) (version 2) | ecosystem: Environmental > Terrestrial > Soil > Boreal...
GACTTCTGGCACAGTCCATAGGGAGTTATGCGTGTACATCCTGGGTATCAACGCGTATCACGGCGACGCTTCAGCCGCCTTGGTGCGTGACGGTGAACTGATTGCGGCTGCCGAAGAGGAGCGGTTCAATCGCATTAAACACTGTGCCGGATTTCCCACCCGCGCAATTCAGTATTGCCTGCAGGCCGCCGGTATCGGCGCAGCGGAACTGGACCACATAGGAATTTCGCGGGACCCGTCTGCTCACCTGCACAAGAAGATCTTGTTTGCCCTGACCAAGTTCTCGCAGATGCCTGGCTACATTGCCAGTCGCCTCGGGAATGCCGCCAAGGTGCACGATGTTCGAGGGGAATTATCCCGCGGGCTCAATGTACCGGAGTCAGACTTGCGGGCGAGATTTCACAACGTCGAACACCACAAGGCCCATATGGCCAGTTGTTTCCTGGTATCTCGCTTCGACCGCGCTGCGATCCTCTCGATTGACGGATTTGGAGACTTCCTCAGCACGATGTGGGGCTGCGGGGATGGGAACCGTATCGAGGTTCTGGGCACCGTGGAATATCCTCATTCGGCAGGCATCGTCTATACCGCGACGACGCAGTTTCTGGGATTTCCAAACTACGGAGACGAAGGCAAAGTCATGGGGCTCGCTCCTTATGGGCGGCCCCGTTACCTTGAGCAATTCCGCGATATTCTGCGTACGCAAAAGGATGGACGATTCACTCTAAACCTTGACTACTTCCGCCATCACTCTGAAGGTGTGGACATGACGTGGGAGGAAGGCTCGCCCAAGATCGACACCATTTATTCGGAAAAGTTCATCGAGACCTTCGGCCCGGCCCGTGATCGCGGCTCGGCCATGACCTCGCATTATGAGGACATCGCTATGTCCCTGCAGCACAGACTGGAAGAGCTCTGCGCCCATATCCTGCGCCATTTACATCAGCAGGTGACAAGCGATCATTTATGTTTAGCCGGCGGCGTCGCTTTCAATTCCGTGATGAACGGAAAGATACTGCTCAACACTCCATTCCGCGAGATTTATATCCAGCCTGCCGCGGGTGACAGTGGCACCGCGGTTGGGGTTTGCTACTACATTAACAGCGTGGCCTTGAACCGGCCCCGATCATTCGTGATGGGGCACGCTTACACCGGGCCAGAATTCGGAAACGGCCAAATTGCAGAGGCGCTTCGGGCCCAGCAGCTGGTGCATAGGGAATTGAATGAACCGGAGTTGTATACCGAGGCCGCCAAGGCAATCTCGCAGGGCAACATCGTGGGCTGGTTCCAGGGCAGAATGGAGTTCGGCCCCCGGGCGCTGGGCAACCGTAGCATCATTGTCGATCCACGCCGCGCGGAAATGAAAGATATTCTCAATGCCCGGATCAAGAAAAGAGAACCGTTTCGACCGTTTGCCCCTTCGATTCTGGAGCACAAGGTTGGGGAATATTTTGAACAAACCCATCCCTCCCCCGACATGTTGATGGTCTATCAAATCCGTCCAGAAAAGCGGGCCGTCATTCCCGCTGTAACGCACGTTGACGGTTCCGGACGGCTGCAGACGGTGTCGGAAAAGGCAAATCCGCGGTATTTCAGCCTGATCTCGGAATTCGAAAAACTGACTGGAGTTCCCGTGGTGCTGAACACATCTTTTAATGAAGATGAGCCTATCGTTTGTACGCCCACAGAAGCCATCAATTGTTTCTTGCGCACCAAGATGGATGTGCTGTTCCTGGGGAACTATATGGTGACAAGATGACAGTTCATCGCCTGCGCTGATCGAGTCTTTTGATCAATCCGCAATCACGTATGCACGCTAGGTTTCAGTGGAACCTCTGATGACGCTTTTCAGGGGGCTTCAGGGTCTCGTGTTTGATTGCGTGCAGAAACTAGAAGTGGCTGGCCGCCCAATACGATGGCTGCGGGATTGTCCAAAACGAAGGCGCGCGCGACGTCGGCACCATAGCGCTTCTCAACAAAGGGGTTCACCCCACCAGAAGGTGACAACCGGGCGCCCCCGGCAGGTAAGAGTTGATCATTCCTCATGTGCTCAATTGTTTGAGCTCCTTCCTTATATCCTGGAATGCAGTCCCAGGTCTCTTTGAGCTTACGCCTCACCGAGCCTACGTTCCGGATCGATCGCGCGCCACTTTCACCTGCTGAGCGTGTGGAAGCGGATGATCGTAGATCCAGCCGGTAAAAATCGTTGCCTCCATGGTCACCATCCAGGGTTGAGCAAGAGTTTTCATCCACCAGCAAGGCAAAGTTGGGGCAACGCGCAGGGAACTCAGAGAACTGACCAGGGCGTATTCCGTCTTCCTGCGGTGGTCCGATGGTGTTGTTCTTCCTGAGGTTTAACGGTGTTACATCGGATCAAGAATCCGTCGGACGGAGTTTTTGCGCACCACAGGGGGCGTTTTCCGCAATGAGAACCGGCTGCGCTTGGGGAGTCCCCCGTCATGGATAAGCAGATTCGCATGGTGAATGATGGCGCTCGCCAGCGCAGCTCCGCGTGGTAAATAATCAGGGCGCCACCATCTTCACTTGGTGCAGTCCGCGTATCACTTGAAAAGCTCGAAAGCGGAGCGATCTTGCTCACCCCTGCTTGCTGCCGATGGCAATTGCATGGCTACGGCACCCACCAGCATTGTCCGAGGGCTTGATGTCGCTCTACGGACAATACGTCGATTTCGTCTATTTATTCCAGGCAGATTGCGTCCGGGATGGGCACGACCTTCTCTTCGCTGCGCGGCGGCCACGAGGAGCATCCGAGCGGGCCCGTCAGCGTTTTTGTGCGAGGACTCTGATCACGCTGATTCGCCCGAATTCCTTGACATTGTGATCCCCTCCGGCCGGAAGCCGCGAGGCGAGCGACGGTTCCTTCCAGGCCGCCGAGACGACCCACAAGGGATCGCCAGGTGGCACGCCTAGCGATCGCGCCGACGCTGTGACCTGTTCGACCACTTCATCGGGGCGAAAAGGCATCATCGAGGCCATTCTTGGTACGACGACGCGGTAACCGCCAAGCGATTCCTCGTCTCCTGCTTCGGAGCGCAAGGTGTCCAACCTCGTGTCGTTTCGTGCGAGGTAGTACCTGAGTACGTCGCGAGTGTCGTCGTCTACGAAGAGCGGTGACCCCCGAGGGACCGTCCGGTCGATGTATTCGATCGCTGCGGTCATGGCGCCTATTGGCAGGGCCTGCATGTTATTTTCCGGCGCGGCGTGGGCAACCCAGAGCGGCGCAACAACGGCTCCTAGCAGCAACAGCGGCACCGCCCGCCCGCGCAGCCAGGCGAGCGCGGCCGAAATACCCGCCGCAAGGAAGGGCAGCAGATAGGTCTGGTGCCGGGAACCGGCGAAGGGGAAAACCCGAGAGACGGCGGCCGCGAACCCCACAACGAACGGAGATATGACCAGGAGGGCCATGAGGCTTGGTGCCTTGGTTCGGCCTGCTAGCAGGGCGGCGAGCCCAGCCAGGAAGACCAACATGAACAGAAACGCCAATGGGCGGCGGACACCGACCGCGTAGTAGAAGGTTCCGGAGAGCGCCCTCCACGCAAATCCGAGCGGGGTCTCGCGCGCCTCCGCGTAATAGTAGTGCCGGAGATAGTCCATGGCGGAACCGAACACGATCGACCGGCGAACGTGTCCAAAATATAGCCAGCCTAGCAGAGTCGCGAGGATAAGTTGGGAAACACCAATCGTGAAAAGGATACGCCGGGGCGCACCGTCCAAGAGCAAGCGGAGCAAGACGTAGAGGCCGAGAGAGAGTAGCACCACGATCGCAGTGTAGTGCGTCAGGAGGGCACCAAGCAGAAAGAGTCCTTGGATGATCGCCCAGATAGTCGAGTGCTCGGTGAATGTGCGCTCTGTCGCGTAAAGAGAACCGCAAACGAAGCAAAGTAGAAGACCGTACTGGCGGACTTCGATCGAGGCGGAGATAGCCGCTGGGGATAGAGCCATGAACCCGAGTCCGGCAAGTGCGGGGATCTCTCCGAGGCTGCGTCGCATCCATGCGAATGCGAGCCAGAGCGCCGCGGTCCCGCCAACAAGGCTCGGCAACCTGAGAATCAGCTCGGTCCGCCCGAGGGAGAGAATCCCATGAAGGACCAGGATGAAGAGGGGCGGGTGCGCCAGCATGAGAGATGCATGGTAGGTCTCGAGCCAGCTACTTAGCCTAGCCGCGCCGAAGTGTTCTCCTTCATCGGGGTTGAGGTAGCAGGAAGCAGAGTAGGCAAGGCGTATCGCAAAAGCCGCAGCGATGATCCCTAGCGCCAACCAACTTGAGTTCTTGATGACCCACGCCTCGAGCTGATCAGGCTCCGCGTTGTATATCGTCGACACGGTGCCAAAAAGACCTGTTCTGTACACCACTGCCCCAAACGCCACGTCTTGCGTTCTGTGATTACCATTTCGGACGTCTCGCGCGCGGGGGGGCGGGAGAGACAAGAATGCGATTGCGATCTTACTAAGTTAAGACTAAACCGTCAAAATGCATGTTTCGGGTCCGCGGTTTAGCCTCTTCACCAATTCTTGGTCAGCAACCGGGCACGTGAATTTTCATTGCTGACGCTCACCGCGGGCAGTCTGGGTTCCCTCGATGGGGTTTGCTCTGAGTCGGCGATGGTGAGAAACAAGATCTTCTGGTAGGTATCGTTTCGCAGCATCTGTCGCGCTGCAGTCAAGTCGTTCAAGTTCGGCATGCCGATGTCCAGAATGACGATGTCGGGCTTCAGCTGCTGTGCATTGTCGAGGGCTTCCCGGCCATCGGCTGCTTCAGCACACACTTCCCACCCGGCGTGGGATTGCAGCAAGTCGCAGAGACCGCGGCGCACAACTTCATGATCGTCAGCGACCAATGTACAAAGCGCTTGAGATACTTACCTCCGAGGCCTGTGGTCTTGTTGCTTTTCGTTCCCGGGAGCGCCTCATCCTGGAAAACCTGGCTCTCCGTCAGCAATTGCTAGCTCTGCACACTAAACGACCTCGCCGGCGATTGACTGCCCTGCACAAGCTGTTCTGGGTCGTGTTGAGATCATGATTCTAGTGTCGAAGGCTCCGGCGCTGATTTGGGAAGCGCAAATGACAGGAAACCGGCAAACTCGGCCAGCTTGTGCCCAAACAACCAAGGCCATGTGTTAATCATTATTCGTTTCATATCCTGGACCCGGACTGGGGCCACCTGACGATCAAGATGAGCGGACACCCGCGCTGTGATGCTGAACAGTCACGAGTAGGTGGCCTGGAGGCGCAAACAGCCGGAATCGGCTTCCTCAAACAGGACAACTGCTTTACTACTCTCACCAACGCCGCGGACCTGGCGAAAGTCGCAGGTACCTTGTCTCGGGACGAGATCGCAGGGCGCTTGCTCCAGCTCTGTGAGCGTTGGATTTATACCACCTGCCTCTGTTTTGCTCTCGATCTGGAAGAGCAACGGAGAAGCACCTTTCGTTACCAGTACTCAGTGTTCCAGATCGAATACAGCCGCAACCTGTTGTTCCACTCTGGCAGGCAGATGGACGAGATATTCCAGGTACTGATTGACCGGGCGCGCGGACCGTTGAATCTGGATCGGATCAAGACGATCTTCGGCGACAAGAGTCGCCCGCACTATGACAAGCGAAAGAAGAATCCAACCCGATGGGGAGTCGTGGTCGAGAAACCTGCGTATGACGTGACGATCTTCAAGGTCAATTACGGAAAAATGACGCTGAAGATTTATACCAAAGGCGAACGCGTACTCCGCATCGAAGTCATCGAGCACAACACCGAAGACTACCGGTGGGGATGGTCGCTGCCGTGTTTTCCGGAGATCGTTATCCGCCTCCAATGCATTCTGGAGAGATTCTTAAATGCTGTGGGCTGCATGGATGCCTGCTTCGTCGGTGGAATCGATCTCAACAAACTCAGAATGCACCGGGTAGCCGACGCGGTGCTGACGCTGTCTTCTTCCCCCCACGGGATTCACGGCTTCGGATCTGGCGGAGAAGGTCCGGGCCATGAGCGGCGAACCCGATTCCGAATATGGTGCGCACCGCGCCGCCTATGACATCAAGAAACTCCGAGGCAAGAGCATGGTGCGGAAGATCGGAGCCTTGCGCCGCTACCAGCCTCTACATGAAGGTCTACCAGCCATGACTGCTCTGGTGGTCCTGCGCGAAAAGGTAATCCGGCCACGACTCGCCGCCGGCACTCGACCCGACGAAAACTTCCGCGCCGGCATGCGCGGCCTCTTTATTGAACTTGGGGTGGTAAAGATCGACAATTTATTTTTCATCCCTTCGGATAAGAGACTAGTTGAATCACGGACAAGAGCGGTAACAATCAGGCAGGAGGATTCGTTCAGGACGACCTAACTAAGAAGTGCAATCGGAGGAGCTACTTCGCTATCAATCTGTCGTGAAAACCCGGTATCGACCAATATTGGTTGTAAGTACCCGCCATAGTAGGCCACGCAACCGCATTTCGCAGAGGCAACTCTTCCCTAGAACGCCAGCGGCCGGCGAGTGGACCAGTTCAGAAACCTGAGGCGACATAGTTCCGACGCGGGACGGCTTGCAGCAAATTGCGTTCAAAGTGCAGGATTTTGCGCGACCACATTGCCGGTCTGGCTGCAACTACAATGTCCACGGGTGGTTCAGCTATCAGACTTGGCATCGAAACTGCCCGCACTACCTTACCGACATTGGAAGCGCGGTGATTCGTGCCTATGGGCCCGCCGAGGCAGTCTCCCGCGAAGGCCTCGGAGGTAAGGATGTCAGCGCTTCACATATTGATTGCTGCCGATCATGAAGTTCTGCGCGGCGGTCTCTGCGACTTGCTGGAAACCCATTCCGAGTGGGAAGTGTGTGCTGAAGCCGCACTAGAACACAACCGCTCTTTGTTCACGAGCCGCGTTGCGGAAATGATTTTGCACCCTTCCCGTAATCCTAGTGTCGAGCAGGCGCCTTCTCTGTCCGTGGTGTCTTCTCGAGAGCGTACCATCGTGCAGCTTCTGCAGACACACCGCGCGAACATCATGCGCAAATTGGGCGCCCACTCCCTGAGCGAGTTGGTGCTCTATGCCCGTCGCAACCATATCGTGCCGGTCCAGGTCGGTCCGAAATAAATGGCTGGAGCGGATTTCTCATCGACATTGGGCCGCCGCCGAGGTTGCGGCGCGTTATTTCCGGGTGCCCCGGCGCGGGCAACCCGCACTCACCCAATTCTCATGTGCGTCCGAGTGTTGGGCCTATTGCTGACATTCTCAGTCCTAGGGCTGAGTGCAACCAGCTGTTCGGGACCGATGGGCTCAAGAATTGTCAATTCGGTGACCCCCTCGATCACGAGTCAGCCGGCAAACCAGGCAGTGACGGAAGGCCAGACGGCTAGCTTCACCGTGGTGGCGACGGGCACAGCCCCATTGACCTACCAGTGGCGGAGAAATGGGACGGCCATCGCGGGCGCAACCTTGTCCAGCTACACCACCCCGCCCACGACGAGTTCGGACGACGGCTCTCAATTCACGGTGGTGGTCAGCAACACGGCAGGAACTGTGACCAGCAATGCGGGTATGCTCACGGTAAGTTCCACTACGGTGGCCCCCTCGATCACAACTCAGCCGGCAAACCAGGCGGTGACGGCAGGCCAGACGGCTAGCTTCACCGTGGTGGCGACGGGCACCGCACCATTGACCTATCAGTGGCGGAGAAATGGGACCGCCATCGCGGGCGCAACCTTGTCCAGCTACACCACCCCGCCCGCGACGAGTTCGGATGACGGATCTCAGTTCACGGTGGTGGTCAGCAACACGGCAGGAACTGTGACCAGCAATGCGGGCATGCTCACGGTAAGTTCCACTACGGTGGCCCCCGCGATCACAACTCAGCCGGCAAACCAGGCAGTGACGACAGGCCAGACGGCTAGCTTCACCGTGGTGGCGACGGGCACAGCCCCATTGATCTACCAGTGGCGGAGAAATGGGACCGCCATCGTGGGCGCAACCTCGTCCAGCTACACCACCCCGCCCACGACCAGTTCGGACGACGGCTCTCAGTTCACGGTGGTGGTCAGCAACACGGCAGGAAGCGTGATTAGCAACGGGGCCACGCTTACGGTAACTTCAACTCAGCCGCCATTCGGACACGTCTTTATCGTGGTCGAGGAAAACTCCAATTACGCTGCGGTGATTGGCAGCGCATCCATGCCGTATCTCAATGGTTTGATACATCAGTATGGGCTCGCCACGCAATACTACGCGAACACCCATCCTTCGATTGGCAACTACTTTATGTTAACGACAGGAGAGATTCTCACCAACGACGACGGTAAGGTTCCGCAAAGCTTTCCTGTCTCGACGGACAACGTGGTGCGCGAACTCGTGGCGGCGGGCAAAACGTGGAAGGACTACGCTGAGGACTTGCCGTCGGTCGGCTATACCGGGGGCAACAGCGGCAACTACGCGGTGCGGCACAACCCGTTGGCGTATATGACTGACGTGCAGAACAGTTCGACGCAGAAACAGAACCTCGTGCCCTTCACCCAATTCCCACAAGATCTGGTCAACGGGAACCTGCCCAACTATTCCTTCATCGTGCCGAACCTATGCAACGATGCCCATGACTGCGGCCTGAATGTGGCGGACACCTGGCTGCACACAAACATTGACCCGCTGATTACGAGCCAAGAGTTCCAAAACGACGGACTGCTGGTCATCGTGTTCGACGAGGCGGCCAGTGATAACACCCACGGAGGAGGTCGGATCGTGGCAGTTCTTATTAGCCCATCGTCCTCCAAGGCGGCTTACCAGTCCATCACGCTCTATCAGCACCAAAGCGTTCTGCGCCTGATGCTCGAAGGCCTCGGCGTCAAGATGCTCCCCGGGGCCGCTGCCACTGCCCCGACGATGTGGGAGTTCTTCACGTTTCTCCCGCCGCCGTAAGAACAAACGTTGTGCAGGCAGGCGCGACCTTCGCGTTGAACCGCTTTTTCTTAATTAAGCAGGACCAGCGGTAAACCAGCGTGTTATGCGCAATAGAGGTGCGCGGAATTGTGAAGCCCCTCTAATGGGGCTTAATGTTTCCCCGGTTCGGATTTGTAGTCGGCTCCGGCTCCGCCCCCGCCGCCGGCGGCTGCTTCTCCTTCGTCCCCATTCCGATCATCATCGACATGTCCTTCGGATAAACCACATCACGGCCTCGGGCGAGGAAGTGGGAATACACCGACATGGCCGCTCCATAGAAGCCAAATCCCGAAGCGACGACGCGGGAGTGCGCGAACGCTCCCACGATCGTGCCTAGGAACCGGAATCCAGATGCGCCATTCGCAGCGCCACTGCCCACGTCGCCCCCTCCCCCGCGCATATCCCCATCATTTTCTCGTCCGTGACCATCCCCGATGGAGGAGCTGGCCAGCATGACAGCAATCGCGGTCGTCAGATAGCGTGTTTTGGGCGCGGTGACTTGCGCACCGCCCTCGGAATCGAGCTGCAGATGCTCTCCTTTGGCGACCTGCACGCCTTCGAGGCTGGCTTCCACCTTTTCTTCAATCCCGCTGGGCGGCACAACCTGGTGAAACACGATGCGGAGGTGTCCATTTCGACTGAGCCTGCGCGCGGGTTGCACTTGCAGGACAGAACCTTTCAGCCGGCTTCCCTCGGGAAGAAACAAGTGATCGGAGACGACGAGCGGCTGGGTAATGACCGCTTCCACCGGATCCCCCTTCTTGCTTTGCGCGGAACCGAGTGGTGTGACGAGTACTGCATGCACCACGCTGCCCGAAGGTGGCGGTGTCCCGAGGTGCTCCAGTACAGCGGGCGTAAGCGGCTCGGCTCCGAAATCGAGCGGGCGTCGCAGGTCGGCGTTAAAGCTGGTCCCGGGCTCCATGTACTGCGGATGGTACGGGAGTTGTGCCACTGCGAACCGCTCCGCCCGGTGCATCTTCCCGGGCTCGTGAAGCTGCTTTTTGGCGGCATCCCACTGCCGCTTCACTTCCTTCTTGGCTTCGCCGATCTTTCGAGAAACGGCGTTTTTGGCTTGGTCTTTCTTACTCTCTTGTTTTTCCTTTTCGCTGGCAGGCACGAACTGCAAAACTCCGCCGGATCCGGGGCTAACGTCGGTCTCTAGCGGCACATGCCGGCCATCCGCCAGGGTGAGTCCGCTGAAGGCGATATGCACTTGCCGGGCAGGTGAGAACTCGCCATTCATAGCGGCCTGGATGCGCCCTTTCTTTGGCACTCGATCAATGGCTGAGATTTTGCCAACGACTTCAGTCCCAGCCGGAACGACCAGCTTGTCGAAGGCATAGACGGGCTCGACTATTTTTCCGTGAACTGGTTGTCCGATTTTTTGAACCCGCACTTCTTGATCGAGGGCGACCTTCAAGGGCGTGCCGGTCGGCACCGTCAAGGGAATTAGACTCGGTGCGGATTGGGACGGAATTGTGCTGCTTGCCCGTGCAGGTTGTTCTGGCCGGCGAGTCAGAGTCTGACCCCAAGCCCAATTCCACGTGAAAGCGACAAGGACAGCCCAAAGGAGAAGACGACACATACGCTTATCTCGACGAATCGGCCGTGACGACCCGGTGCATTGGGACGTGAGAATCGTTGGAATGACACAAGAGAATTGGGTTCTACCGCCTTACGGTCTGATGTAAGCTCGCCCGGAATCGTTGCACCCAGGAGTCCTTGTTAAGTCATTTCGGAATTAGGGAATAGTACCGTCCGACGCGGTGAACCTAGAAAAGCCGTAATTGTTACTTTCCGCGCTACTACAGCCAGAGTTATAGGTGAGATTGATTCCAATTCCCGGGCTGCCGCTCGTATAAGTGCTGTCGGTCGTGGTCAACACGACGGAGCCATTCTTGTACGCCGTGATGGTCGATCCGATCATCGTTGCCTTCATCACGTCGCCATTTCTTACCGTAACGTTGGCCATATTCAAGACACTGAAGTGCGGCGCTCCTACCGGCCCATCCCATCTGACGATAATCAGGCCCCCATAAGCAGATGAGTAGGAAATCTCATAGCCTTTGATGCTGTGAGCTGAGATAGTAGTGCGCAGCCTAAGTTCAAGCTCCTGACCACAGCTACGGGGATTCGGTGAGGCCACGAACGCGGTTGCTTGCACACTCTGACCTGGCCCCCAAGTACCGGTTACTACAGCTGTTGCGTCGGAGTACGGTATAACGCTACCCTCATGGCCGATCGCCAGTCCAGGAGTTGTAGAAATGTCCGACCAATCAAGACCTGTAGTTAACCCGTTGATCCAGTTGCCGCCTTCTGAAATAGGGTTCTCGGTCAGAGGAAAATTAGTGGTGTACGTACGAGCTC
>Ga0209526_10003086_pt1 | contig 11308 bp, 12 predicted proteins | sample JacPinW_OM2H0_M1_FD_188566 | JGI IMG/M metagenome (GOLD analysis project Ga0209526, IMG submission 188566) | Forest soil microbial communities from Algoma, Ontario, Canada - Jack Pine, Ontario site 1_JW_OM2H0_M1 (SPAdes) (version 2) | ecosystem: Environmental > Terrestrial > Soil > Boreal...
AATGCTTCCGCGAGCAATGCGCCTACGATCGCCCGTCCCAAGCCCCGTCGCCGATGCGCCGGCGCGGTGTTCACCGCAAACAGCCCCGCGTGCGCGCCTTCCAGCTTGGCCAGCCCGCAGGCCACGACTTCACCCTGATGGCGAATAATTGCGCCGGCGTGCGGCAAGGGGTAGGACTTTGCCCGCTCGACCGCCGCCGAGATCGAGTCGCCGACGCGATCGAGCAGGCCCGCGGTCACTTGCTCCCAGCGCGGTACGTCGATGATCTCCACCGAATCGCGCACCACGGGCACCTGCGAGGCGGTCGGCACATCGGTGCGCAATACCAGCGTTCGCTCGAACATGCTCCAGCCGCGGCCTTCAAGATAGGCATCGAGCTCCGGCGGGTCCGAGAAAGGCAGCATGCGAAAGATCGCCGGCAAGCTCACGGATTGGTAAAAATGGACACAGTAATCTACCTTCTGCGCAAGCGGCAGCGACGTCGAATAGAATGCGTTGACGCAGCGCAGCCGCTTGGTCGGCCCCGGCCGATATCCCAGCAGCCACCCGTCGTAAACGAGCGATTGAAAAGCTCCGGAAGCATTGAGCGCCAGCTCCTCCAATCGCCGCGCTTCGAGCCTGATCGACTCAGCGCTCGTACGCTCAGAGCTCACGCTGATACCCGCTGCCATAGCGCGAGCACGACCACCGTGTAGAACGCGGCGACGATATCGTCCGCCATCACGCCGAAACCGTTATGCCATTCACGATCGATGATGTTCGCCGGTGGCGGCTTGATGATGTCGAACAGACGAAACAGCAGGAACGCGAAGGCCTGCTGCACCGGGTCGGTTCCGACGAAAAAAAGTACCAGCAAAAAGGCGACGACCTCGTCCCACACGATCGCGCCGTGATCGGCTACGCCCAATGCGCGCCCGGTCCGATCGGCGGCCCACACGCCGACCGCAAACGTGATTGCCACCACGATCAGATAACCGGCGTCGTCCGTCGTCGCGTGCAACAGTGCCGCGAGCGGCAATGCGACCAGCGTGCCCACCGTTCCTGGCGCCACCGGCGACAGGCCGGCGCCGAAGCCGAGCGCGAGAAAATGCGCCGGATGCCCGAACAAGAATGCGAGCGTGGGCGTCTTTTTCACGTCGCCCGGTGATCGTAGGCACGCGGCGTGAAAGTCCTTTTCACGCCGCAAAATGATCGTAGGCTTGTGGGAGAGGCGCAAGTGGACGCCCCGACGAATCCTGAACGACCAACCCGGGTTGGGCGGCGATGGTTCCGACACGACGGAGCTCAAGCCCCAGCTCGATCGCGAGCGCGACAACGCGTCGATCGTGCGATGGCGCGGCGGTGAAGCATAGTTCGTAATCGTCGCCTCCCGCGAGCAGGCATCGGAGTGCGACGTCGTGCGCCGAGCTAGCGAGTTGCCGGTCGAGCGCCTTCGAACGCGGAATCGCCGCCAGCTCGAGCAGCGCGCCCACTTTCGATGCTTCGAGGACATGTCCGAGGTCGCCGACCAGACCATCGGAGACATCGATCGCGGCCGATGCAAGGCCGCGCAACCGTACGCCGAGAGCGATCCGCGGCGCGGGCCGCAAAAGCGCGTTCCAACACGCGGCGGCTTCATCGGCGGTAAGAACAACCCGGCCGGCGTGATGCGCGAGTGCAAGCGACGCATCGCCGAGCGCGCCGGATAGCCAGACGGAATCGCCTGCGAGCGCGCCGCTGCGAAGAAGCGCCTTCCCAGCCGGCACTTCGCCCAATAGGGTGACGCAGAGGTTCAGCGGACCGCGCGTGGTATCGCCTCCCACCAGATCGACGCCGTGCGCCGTCGCCAGCGCGAAAAATCCGCGCGCAAAACCCTTCAGCCATTGCGCGTCCGCGTCGGGAAGCGCTCCCGCGAGCAGGGCCCAGCGCGGAGTCGCACCCATCGCCGCCATGTCGGAAAGATTGACCGCGAGTACTTTGTGGCCGAGCGCTTCGGGCTCCACGTCGGCAAAGAAATGGCGACCGGACACCAGCATGTCGACCGAGGCCGCGAGTTGGTTGCCCGGCGTCAGAGCGAGCAGCGCCGCATCGTCTCCGATGCCGAGAACGATGCCTCGCGCGTTGTCCGCGCTGTTTTCCGGACGGCGGAAAAACCGGTCGATCAATTCGAATTCGGTCAGCGCCGCCATCGTTGCCGGTCCAAAAGCCTCGACGGACGCTGTCAGAGTCTGCGATTGTTGGCGCCAACCGCGTCAGGACGCGGCACGAGCGCCAAGAATTTCGGGACCGCGAGCGCTTGCAGCCAGCTTGTCGAGCACGCCGTTGACGTATTTGTGTCCGTCGGTGCCCCCATACGACTTGGCGAGCTCGACGGCCTCGTTGATCGCCACCCGATATGGCACTTCCGGCTCGCGCAGCAACTCCCAGGCGCCGATGGTCAGAATGGTTTTTTCCACCGGCGAGAGCTCGCTTGCTGCCCGATCGAGAAATGGCGCAAAGGCGGCGACGAGGGTATCGAACTCGCCGGTGACTCCGCGCCAAAGTCCGTCGAAGAATCGCGTGTCGCACTTGGCAAACCCGGACGCCTCGGCAAGCTGCGTTCGGATCAGCGCGGGATCGTTTCCGGAGAGCAGCCACTGGTAGACACCCTGCAGCGCAAATTCGCGCGCTCGCCGGCGCGGACTAGTCCTCATCGATGGCATCCAGGAGATTGGCCATTTCGACCGCCGTCATCGCCGCCTCGTGACCCTTGACGCTGGCCCGCGCGAGGGCCTGTTCCTCAGTGTCGGTAGTGAGGATGCCGTTGCCGATGGGGATGCCGAACTCGAGTTGAACGCTCGCCAATCCAGATGCCGATTCGGTCGCCACGATGTGGAAGTGGAACGTTTCGCCGCGGATGACCGCGCCCAGGGCGACCAGCGCGTCATAGTCTCCGCTCTGCGCCATTCGTTGCAGCGCGAGGGGCGCTTCCAGCGCGCCGGGCACCGTCACAACGGTGATCGATGACTCGTGCGCGCCAGCCTCGCCGAGTGCGCGCAATGCGCCCTCCAGCAACGGCTGGCCGATCGCGGCATTGAAACGGGAGAGCACGATGCCAACACGCATATGCTCGGCACGTGTATTGGTCGCAATCTTGCGGGGAGTCATGATGTGCTGGCCAGGATCGGTTGCACGTGGTTACCCTCAGTTACGACGGTTACGCGGCATCGCGCGCCGCGAACGCGATATTTCATGCGAAAGTCGAACCAAGGTCCACGCTTCACGACGCCGTCGTCTAAGTAGGAAACTGAGGAGGAGCCTCCTCGTGCGCGGTGACCTCGAGATCGAATCCGGCCATGCTCGGCATTTTGCGACGCCTTGCGAGCAAACGCATTTTGCCTACGTTCAGATCGCGCAAAATTTGCGCGCCGATGCCATAGTTGCGCAGATCCATTTTGGTGTCCATGGACACCTGCTCGCCGACCGCGCGCTGCCGTAATTCCTGCGCCGACTCGGGGCGGTGCAGCAGCACCAGAACGGCGCGTTCGGCCTGCGCCAGCCGCGCCAGCGCGGCTGGGATGGTCCACGAGTGCGTACGGCTGCCATAGTCGAGCAAATCGACGATCGACACCGGCTCGTGCACGCGGACGACGGTTTCACGCGCGGCGTCGATGTCGCCGCGCACCAGCGCGAGATGGGTTGCGTCGCTCAGCTTGTCGCGAAATGCGACCAAGCGAAATTCGCCCTCCGCGGTGCGTATCGGCCGCTCGCCGATACGCTCGATCAGGCGTTCATGCTGGCTGCGATAGTGAATCAGGTCCGCGATGGCGCCGATTTTCAGCGCGTGCTTGCGGGCGAATTCAATGAGGTCCGGCAAGCGCGCCATCGAACCGTCGTCGTTCATGATCTCGCACAGAACCGCAGCCGGGGAGAATCCGGCGAGCCGCGCCAGATCGCAACACGCCTCGGTATGGCCGGCGCGGGCAAGGACGCCGCCGGCGTGCGCGACCAAGGGGAATACGTGACCGGGCTGGACGATGTCTTGCGGGCGGGCGCCCGCCGCGCACGCCACGCGGATCGTGTGCGCACGATCCGCCGCGGAAATCCCGGTCGTGACACCCTCGGCTGCTTCGATCGACACCGTGAAATTGGTTCCGTGGAGGGATCGGTTTATCGGCGTCATCGGTGCGAGGCCGAGCTGCCGAGCGCGCTCCTCGGTGATCGGCATGCACACGAGGCCGCGGCCGAACCTGGCCATGAAATTGACAATATCCGGCGTGACGACGTCAGCCGCGACGACGAGGTCGCCTTCGTTTTCGCGCTGCTCTTCGTCGACCAGTATCGCCATCCGGCCTGCCTTCAGCTCGGCGATGATTTCCGGAACCGGGCTGATGGAAGGGGAAGGCGGCGCCGGCCCCGACGAAGCGCGCACCCTATCGATGGCGTGCAGTTTTGGCGCAGTCATTTTGGCGCAGTCATTTTGCCGCGGAGCAGCGAACGAGCAATGACAACATTATACGTGCTGCGATGCATCGCGTCTCCCGGCGCCTTTCGCAACGTCACTCGCTGTCGAACATGGCCATGGTCGTTGCGAAAAGCTCGCTTTGCGGATCGGCAAACTCGCTCAGTACACTGAAGTGGTGTTTGCCCGAAACGAAAAGCGGCCCGTCACGCTTCCTTGGACGACAGCGCGGCCAACGTTGCCACAGGCCACGGCTCTGGCGAATGAATTCGCTGGTCTCGTCGGCACCCGCTGCCAGCAAGAGCGGCACGTCGAGCCGGGGATCGAGATGGATCGGACTGAGCTCACGCGCGCTTTGCGGGTCGAGGCCGAGATCGCTGTTGAACGACACGTTTACCAGCGGCTCCAGGTCGAACACGCCGCTGATCGACACACCCGCGACTATCGCGCCAGCCGACGTTCCGCGCGCCTTCCAGTCGGTCGCGAACATCATCGCCGTCAGATGTCCTCCCGCCGAGTGCCCGCCGACGATCAGGCGCTGCGCCGGCACGCCGTGGCTTTCGCCTTCGCGCGTCAGCCAGTCGACGGCCTGGCGACACTGTTCCACGATATGCGCAATGCGAACGCCAGGACAGAGATCGTAATTGACGACCGCGACGCCGATGCCTTCGGCGACAAATGGCGGCGCGATGAAGGAGTGGTCATCCTTGTCCAGAGCGCGCCAATAGCCCCCGTGAATGAACAGCAGCACGCCACGCGGGTGCTCCGCCGGGAAGAGGTCGACGATCTGCTTGGGCCCCCGACCATAGCGCACGTCGCGCACCACGCGCATCGACGCGCGCGATCGCTCGCTGTCATCAGCCCAGCGCGCGAACCACTGCAGATGATCTGGAAATGCCGCTCGCAGATTGTATTCACGCTCGGCGAAGGCGGTCCCGGATGAAGTCATACCCGGAATCGCGCCGAAATCAGACCGGGATCATGTCTGCGCCGCAGGCTCATCGATGATGATCTTGAGCTCGCCCAGGGACTCGATGCGCCCAACCAATGCATCGCCGGCAACCACTGCGCCGACGCCTGACGGCGTACCGGTAAAGATCAGATCGCCCGGCAGCAGCTCGTAGTATTGCGAAAGAAAATGCAGCATGTGCGGCACGTCCCAGATCATGTCCGTCAAATCGCCCTGTTGCCTGAGCGCGCCATTGACCTCGAGCGAGATGCGGCCACGGCTCACGTAGCCGACTTCGCTGACCGGATGTATGGGCGCTATCGGCGCCGCCTGCGCGAAGGACTTGCCCAGATCCCACGGGCGCTTGATTTCGCGCAGCGCCGCTTGCAGATCGCGCCGCGTCATATCGAGTCCGACCGCATAACCGTAGATCAGTGCGTTGGCGCGCTCAGGCGCGACCCGAACGCCGCGCGCACCGATGGCAACGACGAGCTCGATCTCGTGGTGGTAGTTTTTTGTCGCCAGCGGGTATTGCACATGGCCGACATCGGGCGGAACGACCGGGACGATCGCATCCGCCGGCTTGGTGAAAAAGAAAGGCGGCTCCTTGGCCGCATCGCCGCCCATCTCCCGCGCGTGCTCCGCGTAGTTTCTCCCGACACAATAGATATGGCGGACGGGGTAGAAAAGAGCGCCGCCTGCAACCGGTACCGCGGGGCAATCCCAGGCGGGAATGGCGTATTTCATCGAGGCTCCTGTAGCCGGCATCAGCTTGCCGAGTATGCGTCTCGCGGCGCGCTCGCACGTCCCGGTTCTGAAGTGAGCTTCCCGCCGCCGGATCTCCATCAGCCCGCGTCGGGCTGACGGTCCGGCGCCGCGCGCGCGAAGGCATCCAGCGCAAGACAATGCGATTCGATTCGTCCGAGCGTTGGATACGCGTCGATGGAAAAAGCGTACCGGCGCGCGTTGGCAAGCTGCGGAATGAGGCAGACATCGGCGAGCGTCGGTTTCTCCCCGTGACAGAATGCGCCGGTCCGGCTGTCCCTGGCAAGCTGCGCCTCAAGTGCCGCGAGCCCAAGCTCGATCCAGTGCCGGTACCAGGCGTTTTTCGCGTCCTCGCTAACGCCGAGGGTGCCGGTCAAATACTTCAGCACCCGCAAGTTGTTCAGCGGATGGATGTCGCACGCGATGGCCTGGGCGATAGCTCGCACCCGGGCCCGAGCTTCGGGGGTGGCGGGCAACAGCGCTGGCTCCGGCATCTTCTCGTCGAGATATTCGATGATCGCCATCGACTGGGTGATGGTCTCGCGATCGTCGACCAGCAGCGGCACCAGCGCCTGCGGATTGAGCGCGCGATATCGCTCGTCGCGCTGCTCGCCCTTCACCAGGTGCACGGGCAGGTATTCGTAGGGAAGGCTCTTGAGATTGAGCGCGATTCGAACCCGGTACGCAGCCGACGAACGAAAATAGCTGTAGAGCTTGATCATGATCTAGTCGAACGCGGAAATGCCGGTCTGGGCCCGGCCGAGGATCAGCGCATGTACGTCGTGCGTGCCTTCGTAGGTGTTCACGGTTTCGAGATTGAGCACATGTCGTATGACGTGAAATTCATCGACCACGCCGTTGGCGCCGTGCATGTCTCGCGCCATCCGCGCGATGTCCAGCGCCTTGCCGCATGAATTGCGCTTCATGATGGACGTTATCTCCGGCGCCGCGCGGCCCTCGTCCTTGAGCCGGCCGAGGCGCAGGCATCCCTGCAGTCCGAGCGTGATGTCTGTCTGCATGTCGGCCAGTTTTTTCTGAATCAGCTGATTTGCCGCCAGCGGCCGCCCGAACTGGGTGCGATCGAGCACGTATTGGCGCGCCGCGTGCCAGCAGAATTCCGCCGCGCCGAGCGCTCCCCAGGCGATGCCATAACGTGCGTTGTTCAGGCAGCCGAAGGGGCCCTTGAGGCCTTCGACGTTGGGCAGATGGTTTTCCTCGGGCACGAACACATCGTCCATCACGATCTCGCCGGTGACCGACGTGCGCAGGCTGAACTTGCCCTCGATCCTGGGCGCGGACAGCCCGCGCATGCCCTTCTCGAGAATGAAACCGCGAATGACGCCGTCGTCGGTCTTCGCCCACACCAGGAAAATATCGGCGATGGGCGAGTTGGAGATCCACATCTTGTTGCCGGACAGGCTGTAGCCGCCGGCGACCGACCGCGCCCGCGTTGTCATCGAACCGGGGTCGGAGCCGTGGTCCGGTTCGGTAAGACCAAAGCAGCCGATGGCGGCACCGCTGACCAGCTTCGGCAGAAATTTCTTTCGCTGCGATTCCGAGCCGTAGGCATGAATCGGATGGATCACCAGCGATGACTGCACGCTCATCATCGACCGGTATCCCGAGTCGACGCGCTCGATTTCGCGAGCGATCAGGCCATAGCAGACGTAGTTCAGCGCCGCGCCGCCGTATTCCGCGGGCAGCGTCGATCCGAGCAAGCCGAGAGCGCCCATTTCGCCGAAGATCGCCGGATCGGAGAGCTCGTGCCGGAACGCCGCCGTGACGCGCGGCAGCAGCTTGTCCTGCGCATAACGGTAGGCGGCGTCGCGCACGATTCTTTCGTCCTCGGCCAGCTGATCGTTGAGGCGCAGCGGGTCATCCCAGACGAACTTGGAAGCGGACATGGTGCGATCGCGTTGGAGGATCGTCGTATGCGTAGCGGCCCAGGCTACGATCCGGCAGCGAGGGAGAAGATGATTATCGCATGCCATCGAATGCCTCTGCCTTTGTCAATCAGACCGGACGCTTAGACCGAAGGTGGAGGCAATCTCCCGGTGTCGCCGACTACGATTTGCGACTGGCGCGAACCATTGTTTGCGCTGCGCGATCAGGGGAGGTCGGCATGGAAGCAGGGAGATTCAGCGAGAGGTGTCGGCGTAAGACAGATCGCGGCTTCACGTTCATCGAGATCATGATCGCGCTGGTTATTTTCGGTCTGTTGCTGACCACCGCCCTTCCCGCTTACCGCGATTGGATTGCCGCTCAGCAGTTGGCGAACCACGCGCATTTCATCGCCGATACACTCGATGTCGCTCGTAGCGAGGCGATCAAGCACGGCTATCGCGTCAACTTGTGCAAAACCCGCGACCGGCGCCAGGGCAGCGACGTCGGCGGCTGGGAGCAGGGCTGGTTACTGTTCGTCGATGAGCATCGCTCAGGACAAGTTGAAAACGACACACTGGTTCTGCGTCGGGAAGATCCGGTGGGCGACGGCATCGCCATGCATGGCAACCGGCCCGTCGAAGACTATGTTTCCTATACCAGTCTCGGGCATGCCCGGCTTGTCAGCGGTGCGCTTCAGATGGGCACGTTTGTCATCTGCAAACCGGGCCAGAACGCGCTCAGGGTCGTCTTGGCAAACAGCGGACGAGCGCGCATCGACAAGACCAAGGATCGCTGTTCTTAGCGTAGTTGTGCCCTTTTTGGGGCAACAGTGCGCTTGTGCGGCACCTGGCAAAAGCATGGCTCCTTGCCGCCTCGGCGACCAAGCCGAGCTTGCCTAACCGTCTGTTCCGCCAACGATACCTCTAATCGGCTTGCGTTGATTTGTGGCGCAACGGCGACATACCATGCCATCAGCTGAAAAGGGGAATGCAATGGCAGTTTTCGGATCACGCTCAGGGTCGATGGTCATGCATCGCGCGCGCGGCTTCACGCTGCTCGAAGTGATGATCGTCTGTGTCATTGTCGCCATCCTCGCCGCGATCGCGCTGCCGAACTACAGCGACTACGTGAAGCGCGGCAAGATCATCGACGCCACCTCGAAACTGTCCGACGCCCGCGTGCACCTTGAGCAATGGTTTCAGGACAGGCGTACTTATGTAGGCGCTTGTGTGGACCCGCCGGCCGGGGTTATCCGGGTAACAGTAGGGCCTGATGATTATTTTGCCCTTTCCTGTCCCACGCTAACGGATACCACGTACACGGTGCGAGCAGCCGGAATTGCCGGCAGGGGCATGGGCAACTTCGGCCCGTATACGATCGACCAAAGCAACGTCAAGCAAAGCTTCATTACCGAGCCGGGCTGGAATGGCAATCTTAATTGTTGGGCAACGCGCAGAGACGGCTCCTGCGGCTGACGGGAAAACATGAACCTGCGCACATCCGGTTTCACCCTGATCGAGCTGATGATCGCGCTGTCCATCTTCGCCATCCTGGTGTTCCTGGCGTTCCCGATGTACGCCCAATTCATGGGCAATACCCAGATACGCAACAGAGCCGAAAACTCGCTGCTCGGGGTGCGTCTCGCGCAGGCCACGGCAATCAAGGGCAACAGTCTTGCGCGGTTCGTGATCGACGCGAATGGTTGGGCAGTATTTGCGTGGAACGACGAGATCGCGGATTTCGCGGTGGTCCCGGTGCAGTCTTATCAATTCGCCGAAGGTGCCTCGCAAACGACGCACACTCTGACACCCGCTGCCGCCACCAGGGTGACCTTCGACGGCCTGGGCCGGGTGGTGCCGGATGCGAATTCCTTGACCCGGATCGACGTCACCAATCCCAACATCAGCAACCCCCGCGTCCTTCGGCTGGTGATCAGCGGTATCGGCGGCAATACCGGAATCAAGCTTTGCGATCCCGACCCGGGCGTTGCCGCGAACGATCCCCGCGCCTGCCCACTACCCTGACCAAGCGAACCGACGACTTCATGGACTTCATGAATTCTCACCTGGACCGGAATTCGGGTCGAACACAACGGGGCGCCTTCCTGCTCGAGGCGCTGATCGGCATTCTGATCTTCTCGCTCGGTGTCCTCGGCATCGTCGGATTGCAGGCACGGGCGATCCGCTTTACCAACGACGCGGAATTCCGCGCCGAAGCCATGTACCTCGCCAACTCGCTGATCTCGCAGATGTGGACCGATGATCGCGCGCTGCTCAAGCCCAAATATGACTCGACTGTCGGCGGATTGGGGTACACCTTGTTCAAGGCCAAGGTCCACACGGCCTTGGCCGGTGCGACCATTTTTCCGGAGCCTGTCGTCAATGTCGACGGCCCGCCACCGCTGCCACAGGCCAATTCGGCGACCAGCAACGTCGTGCAAGTGCAGATCTCCTGGCAAATGCCTGGCGATCTAGTCACCCATAACTACACCACGACCGGCGTGATCGGTCAGCAGAACTAGTCATGAAGACCCTGAATATCCTGAGTGCGCCCGATAGACGAGCCGATCAGCGCGGATTCAGCCTGATCGAAATCATGGTCGGCGTCGTCATCGGGATGATCGCGGTGCTGGTCATCTATCAGGTTTTTGCCGCCGCCGAGGGCATCAAGCGCAACACCACCAGCGCCGGCGACGCGCAACAAAATGGGCTGCTCGCGTCGTTCATGCTGGGAGTCGAGTTGGCCAACGCAAGCAACGGTGTCGCGATGGCGTGGCAGAAACTGCAAAGCTGTCCAACGACTTTAAGCGCGGCGACGACGCTTCGGCCAATACCGATACTGGTTACCGCTGGTGTCGGGCCGACCAACCCCGACCAGTTCGTCGTCAATTACAGCGTCTCCAACCTGGCGATCGCTCCCGCGCCATTCAAGGCAGCTTCCGGATCGAACGCGCCGTATATAGTCCACGCCCCCATCGGCTTCAGGGTAGGCGACATCGTCGTCGCGATCTCCGGAGGCTCGCCCGGTACAGGCATATGTGCGACATCCAGTGTCACCGCGGTAAGCGCGCCCACTCCCGGGCCTCCGGATGAGAGCGCCGGTCAGGTAACGATCTCCCATACCAACGCGCCGTTCGCATTCACCGACGACGCGTTCCTGCTCAACATGGGCCCGGCGTCGAATGCACAACGCGTGCTTTACGATGTCGTCAATGGCGTGTTGCGCAGCACCTCGCTATGGGACCCGACCGGGGCCGCGGCAGCCGCGCCGACGCCTAACCCCCTGGCGTC
>Ga0209526_10003087_pt1 | contig 11305 bp, 11 predicted proteins | sample JacPinW_OM2H0_M1_FD_188566 | JGI IMG/M metagenome (GOLD analysis project Ga0209526, IMG submission 188566) | Forest soil microbial communities from Algoma, Ontario, Canada - Jack Pine, Ontario site 1_JW_OM2H0_M1 (SPAdes) (version 2) | ecosystem: Environmental > Terrestrial > Soil > Boreal...
TTTTTTGAATGGTCGCGGACGAATCCGTCAAAGATAACAACGGCGCCATCACCATTCCCGCGAACATGAGCTGCCAGAACGACTGGGTCTATGGGCTGGTGAACCAGTGCGGTGATATCTGTGGAGGGGTCGGCCATGGGTATACTTTAGCCACCGCTTACAGGCGGCAGAAAGGCAACTTCATCGCCAGCATGAAGGACGGTATTCCATGCCGCAAATTCCTGATTGCAGGAGGCGATCAGAGAAGAGCGGTACTGCTGAAGGTGGGGATAACGGCTGGCATAGTGGGCAAAAAGAGATTCGATATCGGCCTCGGTGCCGAGGTCTATGGATTCGTGGGCACGCCCGGCGATTTCTTTCAGGCGGCCGAAGAACAGAACCTTGACGCGGATCGATTGGGAAACGGGAGGCACGAGACGATTGTAACCTGCGCAAAGAGATGGGACTAGTGGCCAAGCTGTCGGGCTGTGGTTTGGCAGGTGTTCCGTTTACTCAATCGGGTGACACCTGAGGTACAAAGAAAACCATTTCACTGAGGACGTGATGAACATCTTGATGACTGGGGCAACAGGTCTAGTGGGCACGTCGCTGGTAAAAAAGTTTACGAACGAGGGACACACGGTTTACCGGTTGATGCGATCGGAAACTCGCAAGCGCGATGCAAAGCAGTCTGGGGTTTTTGATGTGCCATGGAATCCGAGCAGCGGCGAAATCCGCGGCCCTGATGGTTCAGGATTGCTTCAGGTTCCGGCTGCTATGGACGCGGTTATTAATCTGGCGGGAGCGCCAGTCGTGGGCGCGCGGTGGACGAAAGATCGCAAAGCTCTGCTGCGATCAAGTCGCGTGGACACTACGCGTGGAGTGGTGAGGGCGATCGCAAAAATGGATAAGCGGCCGCAAGTGTTGATTTCGGCTTCGGCCATTGGATACTACGGCAACCGCGGCGACGAACTGGTGACGGAGAAAAGTGCGCCGGGCTCGGATTTTCTGTCGGAACTTGCGAAGGAATGGGAAAACGAAGCGGTCAAGGCCGAGGAATTTGGGGTGCGCGTGGTGCTGCTGCGGTTTGGAATTATTCTGGCGAAACAGGGTGGCGCGCTGCCGCAGATGATGATGCCGTTTAAATTTGGATTGGGCGGAAAGCTGGGATCAGGACGGCAGTGGACGTCATGGATAGCGTTGCAAGATGTTGTGGCGATTATCCAAGCAGTGCTGCGGAGCGATAGTTGGAAAGGGCCGGTAAATCTTGTTGCTCCGCAAGCGGTGCGCAATTCGGATTTCACCAAATCGCTAGGGAAGGTTATGCATCGCCCGGCGATATTTGCGGCGCCGGCTTTTGCGTTACGGCTAGCGATGGGCGAAATGGCGGACACATTGTTGGGAGGGGTGCGCGTTGCGCCGCAAGTATTGGAGCAGCAGGGTTACCGATTTGTGCATGCCAATCTGGATGAGGCGTTGAACGCGATTCTTGGCTGATTTTCAAATTGGAACGATTCCCATGCGAAAGATTCCGAATCGGTACGACTTTTATGTAAAACTCTAATTTTTTCTTGCCCGAAGCTGCGAAACCACAACATTGCAAGCAATCATGCGGGCCATTCGACTGCATTGCCTAAGGCATGCGGCCCTTCCCGCGTAGCGGTTTGAAATGTTTTTCGGCCCAGCGGCTAACTCTCTATTCGCTTCTAGTCGGTGCAGCAATATGCCGCGGCGGATGCGCGAACGTCGCTTCGATACCGTCGCCGCCGACAGGGCCGCAAGTGATCAGCGTAACGGTGACACCGTCGAGCGGCTCGGTGATGCTCGGCAATCAATTTCTATTTACGGCAGTAGTGAAAAACAGTTCGGACAGCGCGGTCACCTGGAGCGTGAACGGAGTCGCGGGTGGCGGAGCGCAGACAGGAACGATCACGACTGGTGGTGTTTATACGGCACCCGGGGACCTGCCGATCCCGGCCAACCTGACGATAACGGTGACCAGCCACGCGGACGTCAGCAAATCAGGATCGGGAATTTGCCCGCGTCTCCGAACGTGACGCTTACGGCGCGCAGTGTGGCGGATAGCTCCAGGCAAGTATCCGCAGCCATTACCATCACGAGTAATTTTCTCCTGCAGCTTTCCGTGCCCTCAACGGTGCCGGTTAGTTCCACAGTCACGTTTATAGCGACGCTTAAGCCGGTGGGGATCAAATCCGAGCACAGTTTTCTCCTGGAGCTTATCTGGGAGCGGATGCAGCGCATCTTTGTGTGGGACTTTGAGCGTGGTAACCGAGCAATCCGCGGGCGGAAATGCCACGGCTGCATCGGCAAGTTACACGGCACCGATATCATCCTCAGCGCCGAATGCCATCGTGGTTACCGTCACGCCGCTCGCTGATCCATCCAAAGTGGTGCAGCAGCAGTTTTCGATTCAAGGCGTATCAGCGGGCATCACCGTAACTGTATCTCCCGCGACGCGAGAAACGTCGTGAATATGCACTCATTCTTCATCTCCAATCGTCTCTACTGAATCAGGCCAGCCGGATATTTGCGGACAGGCCGCATCTGGCAATTGCGTTACTGGAACCCGAAGGTATCGTTCCCGTTTGATCGAGGATTATTTCCCGTAGAATTTACTACACTAGTTGCCGGAGTTCTAACGTCGCCTCGTTCACCTGGGAGAAAGTGAGACTTATCTACCGATATGGTTAAAATCATTCCCGTTATCGGACTGGCGCTGTTGTTCCTTGCACCCGGGGTCAACTCACAGAATCCCTGCGATCGTAACGATCCGAACTGCACGCCCCCCAATCCGGAGATGCAACGCCAGGAAGTGATCAATCTGGAGCACGAGACGGCGCGGGCTATCATGCAGAATAACGGAACATTTTTCAGGCGAGTGTACAGTGACGACTTCGCGGGGACTTTGTCGCACGGAGAAATGGTGGACAAGAATAATTTGATTAACGCAGTGCAAAATAGCGGAGCAAAGTATGAATCTTTTAATGCCTCCGATATTCAGGTGCGGTTTTTTCAGGAAACCGCGGTAGCGACTAGTTTGTGGACCTCGCGAGCACTTTTCAAAGGGCAACAAATCGACACGCAGATGCGTGTGATGCACATTTATGTCAACGGTCCGCGCGGTTGGCACGTGGTGGCGGCCCAAACCACTCCGTTGCCGCCCTATACGCAGCACCCGTTATAAGTATTTACGCTTTCACGTGGTCAGATTTTTGTTCCGTGATCCCACGCTGATCATATTGTGCGCACCGCATTTTACGCACGTATTGGTCAGTCGTCGAGTCGCCGTAAAAACTGCGTAGCCGGGCGCGTTGACCTGCAAATGACGCGATGTTACGCTCCCGCGACACTCACCCAACTGCATGCGCGCTGTCGACCTGATCCGAAAAAAACGCGACTCCGGCGAACATTCTCGCGAAGAAATCGAGTTTTTGATTTCGGGGTATACCCGCGGCGAAATTCCAGATTACCAAATAGCGGCGTGGTTGATGTCGGCATGGATTCGGGGCTTTAGTCGGGCCGAGACGACCGCTCTTACGCAAGCGATGCTTCATTCCGGCGAGGTGCTGGATCTTTCCAGCCTACCCGCCAAAAAAGTCGATAAACATTCCACCGGTGGAGTGGGCGACAAGACTTCCTTGATACTCGCGCCCATCGTGGCGGCGGGTGGACTAATCGTGCCCATGCTTAGCGGGCGGGGCCTCGGCCATACCGGCGGCACGCTGGACAAACTGGAATCGATCCCCGGATTCAACACTAATTTGTCGTTGAAGGATTTTCGTCGCGTGCTCGGCGAGTGCGGCATGGCGTTGATCGGACAGACGGCTGAAATCGCTCCGGCGGATAAAAAGATTTATGCTCTGCGCGATGCTACCTCGACGGTTGAAAATACCGGGCTGATTTGCGCTTCCATCATGAGCAAGAAACTTGCCGAAGGATTGGACGCGCTGGTACTGGACGTCAAAACTGGTTCAGGCGCGTTCATGAAGCGGGAAGAAGATGCCGTGCAGCTTGCGGAACTGATGGTTGATGCTGGACAGAATATGGGCAAGCGAATGGTGGCCTTGATTACGGATATGAACCAACCGTTGGGATGCGCGGCAGGACACGCGAACGAAATTGCCGAATGCATCGAAGTGCTAAACGGCCGGGGACCGGCCGACGTTCGCGAACTTAGCGTGGAGCTTTCTGCCTGGATGTTTTATTTGGGAGAAAAGACAAAAACTGTTGAGGAAGGACGAAAACTTGCCGAACGGATGATCTCGAGCGCCGAGGCTCTAGAAAAATTCAGACAGTGCATCGGGCTACAGGGCGGAGACGAACGCGTTATCGATCAGCCTGATTTGTTGCCCAAGGCGGTTTCCGCTGTGGACGTGGCAAGTAGCGCGAGCGGAACGATTATGACTACGAACTGCGAACGGTTTGGTATCGCGTTGGCCATGTTGGGTGGGGGCCGCGAAACGAAAGAAGACCGGATCGACCATGCCGTGGGCCTCGAATTCCACAAAAGGATCGGCGAGCGCGTAGAAAAAGGCGAACCTCTGGCCACAATTCATTACAATAGCGACGCCAAGTTGGCGGAGGCCAAGCGTATGGTGGCGGAGAGCTTCGTGATCGATCAAGACAGCGGCGGGCAAGCGAAACCGCCGAAACCTCCAAAGCCATTGATACGGCAAATCATTGGCTCGTAAAATCGGGCTCGTAGATTCGGGCTCGTAAAGGCGTGGCATAAAGTGCAGGCCCGTAAGGTTTCGAGCAACTAGAACGCGATCTTAGAAATTCGCTCGCCGATCGCAGCGCGGGAAATGAGTGTAAAGGATGGGAAGATTTGCAGGGGTTTTGGGGCTGGCTACCATGCTGGGGCTGGCCTATATCTTTTCCACCGATCGCAAAGCGATCCGCTTAAAGACCGTGCTGTGGGGATTCGGCTTGCAATTATGTTTTGCCATTTTTGTCTTACGCTTTGAAGCGGGGCGCAAAATTTTTCAGTTCCTCGGATACTACGTCAACCTGCTATTGAGTTACGCTTTCGTCGGTTCGCAATTTGTTTTTGGCGAGCTGGGATTGAAAGATTCTCCGGAACACTTTATTTTCGCCTTCCAGGTATTGCCTACCATCATTTTTATCGCGGCTTTCTTTGCTTTGCTGTATCACATCGGAGTGATGCAGTTGCTGATTCGCGGCGCAGCATGGGTTATGACGCGGGTGATGGGCGCCAGCGGAGCCGAATCGTTGAATGTGGCGGCGAGTATTTTCATGGGGCAAACCGAAGCGCCACTTACGATCCGGCCGTTTCTGAACCGGCTGACCAGATCGGAATTAATGTGCGTAATGACCAGCGGCATGGCGCACGTCTCTGGCGGAATTATGGCCGCGTACATCGCTTTTGGAATTAAAGCGGAGCATCTGCTGGCTGCGGTGATCATGACCGCCCCAGGAACTTTGTTGATGGCCAAGATGCTGGTGCCGGAAACGGAAGCGCCGCTCACAGCGGGCCGCGTGGAAATGCCGGAGATGGAGAGGGAAGCAAATTTCCTGGGCGCAATTTCGCGTGGCACGGTGGACGGGTTACACCTGGCACTGAATGTCGGCGCGATGTTGATTTCCTTTTTGGCCATGCTGGCGCTGGTCAACGCCATCATGGGCGGCGCGCACAATTGGCTTGCGGCGCATCATGTGGGCTGGTTTCCTTCCAGCCTGCAGCAAGTTTTTGGATGGGTTTTTGCTCCGGTGGCTTGGGTGATCGGTGTTCCGTGGCGCGACTGCGCGACCATCGGCAATCTGCTGGGCACGCGCATGGTGGTGAACGAGGTGGTGGCCTTCCAGCAACTTGGCACCATGCAGAGCACGCTGGATCCGCGGTCGTTTACGATTGCCACATTTGCGTTGTGCGGTTTTGCGAATTTCAGTTCGGTGGGAATTCAGATCGGCGGAATTGGAGCGTTGGCTCCCGATCAACGCAGTAATCTTGCGAGACTGGGTATACGCGCCATGTTGGCGGGCACCATGGCGAACCTGATGTCAGCTTCCTTCGTCGGAATTCTCACATGATGCATGGGGAAGAAAGGTTGGCAGAGGAGCGCGCTTCACGTGGAGCGGCGCAAAAATCTGCTCTCGCGCCTAGCCCAGTTGAGTCCAGTGAATATGAACGCGCTGAAGCGGCGGCGCAATTTATTTTCTCGCGCACCGAGTTGCGTCCAAAGATTGCTTTAGTCCTGGGGTCCGGACTCGGTCCGTTCGCGGATGAGTTTGCGAATGCCACAAAAATTCCTTATGTGGAGATTCCTCACTTCCCGCAATCGACGGCGATTGGGCATGCTGGGCAATTGGTGGTCGGAACCGTAGACGGGATCGCCGTGGCGGGGATGCAGGGACGGGTACATTTGTATGAAGGCTATTCGGTGAAAGAAGTGTCTTTTCCGATCCGCGTGTTTGCGCGCATGGGAGTAAAAGCGGTGATTCTCACCAACGCGGCCGGCGGAATTAAGTTTACGCAAGGACGTTTGGTAGTGATCAGCGACCACATCAATTTGCAGGGCGTGAATCCCTTGACGGGATTCAACGATGAACGCTTCGGGCCGCGGTTTCCCGATATGTCCACGGCGTACGACAAAAGATTTCGCGAAATGACGGTGGGACAGGGCAACCGCCTGGGTATTGGGATCGATGAAGGAGTTTATGCGGCGCTTGCCGGACCGAGTTATGAAACGCCGGCGGAAATTAGATATTTGCGCACGATTGGGGCCGACCTGGTGGGCATGTCCACGGTGCCGGAAGTGATTGCCGCGCGACACTCCGATATGCGGGTGCTTGGAATTTCGTGTGTTACCAATGCAGCGGCTGGGATTCTTGATCAACTGCTCAATCACCGCGAAGTTTTGGAGACGGCTGCACGCGTGAAAGGCAATTTTGTGGCGCTGTTGAGGGCGCTGTTGCCAAGAATTGCGGAAGCCATCGGCTGACATTTTCCAGCGAATAGGGCTTGGGAGCTTAAGTGTGACGGAAAAAGATTTACTGATTGAGGCGGCTAAGCAGGCGCGAGAGAATGCGCATGCGCCGTACTCAAATTTTCGTGTGGGCGCGGCTTTGCGCAGCACTTCGGGAAGAATTTTCGGCGGCTGTAATGTGGAGAACGCCACATATGGGCTTACGATGTGCGCCGAGCGCGTAGCGATTTTCAAAGCGGTGAGCGAAGGCGAACGCGGGTTTAGCGCCATCGCCGTCTTTACCGACACCGAAGTGCTTACGCCACCTTGTGGCGCGTGCCGTCAATTGATATGGGAATTTTGCGGGGATATTCCGGTGAGCTTGGCAAACCTTAAGGGAAAAATTGAAGTAATCCAGATGAAAGAATTATTTCCGAGACCATTCGACGATTCGAATCTATGAAAGTGGCTTCGAAAGATGTTTCCGCGAGTCCGGAGCAGAACAAGTGCGACAACTAAGAATAGTGTTTAGCGTTCTCCTGGCGCTCTTGCTTTTCTTGGGAGCATCGATCTTCGCTGGCCAGGCCCTTGCACAGACTTCTAAAGCTAGTAACAAAGAGAAGGTCGACCTGCTCATCAACGGCGGGACAATCGTCACCATGGATGGCGACCGGTTAATCCTTGAAGATGGCGCGCTCGCTGTAAAAGGCGGCGTGATCAGCGCGATTGGTTTCAGAAGCGACCTCGAAAAAAAATATATCGCGGACCAAACTATTGATGCGCGCGGGAAGCTGGTGCTTCCGGGATTTATCAATGGGCACACGCATGTGCCTATGACGCTTTTTCGCGGTCTGCACGACGACGTGACCCTTGATGAGTGGCTGCACAAATATATTTTCCCCGCGGAAGCCAAAAACGTTACTGAAGAATTTGTGCGCTGGGGCACGCGTTTGGCCGCGGCAGAGCAAATTCGCGGGGGCATAACCACTTTTGCGGACATGTACTACTTCGAAGACGCCGTCGCGGAAGAGACTAAAAAGGCAGGCATGCGCGGCGTACTGGGGGAAACGTTTATTGATTTTCCAGCGCCAGACAATAAGGACGAATCGGAGGTGCTGGCGTATACGGAGAAATTTCTCAAGCGCTGGCAGAATGATCCGCTCATTCATGCGGCCCCCGCTCCGCATTCGATCTACACCTGCTCGCAGAAGACTTTGCAGGACGCTGCCGCACTGGCGCGAAAATACCATGCGCCAATTTTGATTCACGTGGCGGAAATGAAAAAAGAACTGGATGACAGCCGCGCGCAAAACGGCACAACGCCGGTGCAATACCTGAATAAAATTGGAATACTCGGGGCCGACGTGGTGGCTGCGCACTGCATCTTCGTCGATGACACAGACCGTAAGTTGCTCGCGGAGAAGCAGGTCGGCTGCGTACATAATCCTTCGAGCAACATGATGCTGGCGAGCGGGGTATCACCTGTGCCCGAATTGCGTGCTGCGGGAGTGGCCGTGGGATTAGGGACGGATGGGCCGGCGGGCAGCAACAACGATCTCGACTTGATGGAAGAGATGGACCTGGCCGCCAAGCTTCAGAAGATTACGAAGATGAATCCGCTGGCTTTGGGAGCAAAGGCGGTTGTTGAAATGGCCACGATTGATGGCGCCAAAGCGCTGCACATGGAAAAAGAAATAGGCTCGCTGGAGGCAGGCAAGAAAGCCGATGTCATCGTGATCAGCTTGAATGAACCCAACGCCGTTCCGATGTATGACGTGTACGCGCAACTAGCCTACGCATTGAAAGGAAGCGACGTGGAAACGGTGGTCATCGGAGGGCGGGTGGTAATGCGCGAGCATCAATTGTTAACGGTCAAGGAAGAGGAAGTCCTCGCCAAGGCTCGCGAGTATCAGAAGAAAATCGCAACTTCCCTTAAATAGCTGGGATTTACGTGGGGTCCTCAGTCGCCTGCTGACGCGGTCGTGAAAAACCCACTAATCTCCCGATAGTAAAAGCCTGCCGGAAAATGTAAGGTCAATTCAAGCCCGAGACGAGTTATCCGCCGGTGCAAGCCGGAGTTGTGGAGTGCTTTATGCAAGATGGATCGACGCAGGTCGTGGAGATAGCGGTGGAGTGTCCTAAATGCCGCCAAGAAAGTATGGTACGGGTCGCAACAGGAAATGAGATCGAAAGCTTACGCAAGTCTATCGTGTGTGCTTATTGCCAGAATCCGTGGGTTGAATTTCTTCCTGGTCAGTTGTTTGCCGGACCGTTCATGTACCCCAAGCCTAAGTCGCAGGCGGCCGAGTAGGGCTGCCTCGCGCTGCCGTTCTAGAAGCTGGGTGAAAGAGCCAGGTGCGTTCGATTTTACGCACATGAACGAGGTTGGCTTTGGAATCGATTGTTCCGGTGACGAGCACAGCCTTGCCAGAAAAATTTCTAGCTTCCTTTTGATCATCCAGTGAATAAACGATTCCGTGGTGATCTTCCTTAAAAATGAATTTCCCCGCCTTGCGAGAAATCTTTCCGGGTAATGTGCGCACATCGAGATGTAATTCACTCTGAAGGAGCTCAGGAACGTTATTTGAAACTGTGCGCGGATGATCCACGATTACGAGAACTGCTCCGACGACAGGAAGCGCTGAGGCGAGTAGCACGGTTCCCAATGTGGTTAGTTGTAGGCTTCGCATTAGTTCCCCAAAAGCACAGCTTGTTGCGGTCACCTGAAGTCGCGCTCTGGGTAGCGTTAGCCGGTGGCTATGGGAACGAGTGCATGTGGAACGCCAAAAAGAATTGTGGGGTTAACGCACACAGTTAAAGAGGTTTACGCAGGCGCGTTAACGTTTTGGTGACTATGCAGGCGGGAAAAATTTACCGCTTTCGAACGCCGGTCAGTACACACCCGCCGTTCACTGGAGTTGGGCGTAGGTGTCGTAACTGGTAGCGATGGCGCGAACTTCGGCGAGCGTTTGATCTCGCAACAATTTGCCATCCTCGAGCACCGTTTCCAGCGCGTTTGAGCCGAAGGCCGGGCTTTCGGGCAACGATTCGCCTTCCAACACTTCGACGGTCGCAAAATCCTTGCCGTTGTGGACCAAGTTAAAGCGGCCGCCTTTGCTTGCCTTACTGGGATCCGTTTTTGGATTTTTGTACACGTTCTGCCATTTTCCATTGCGGTCGATGGCTGAGCATTTCAGGGCAAACTTCAAAGTATCGCGATTCACTTGCTGGAGAAGCGCGCCGCCCATTCCATAGCTCCAGATATCCTGCGACCAGCCGCGGCGGGTCAACTGTGCGGTAATGTTTTGTATGGTGTAAAAGTTTACGCCATCCCCCTGAATGAATCGCACGCAGGGCACGGTGGTCTTCCAGCCTTTGCGGTTCACTTCGTAACCAAATACTTCGCTGACGATTTTGAATAGCTCTTCGAGAACGGTTACGGCATCGCCGGAATCAGGCCGAATAATCAAGGTGCCGTTTCGGTGCAGTATTTTTTCTCGCAGCGCGCCGCCCCACAAATTTCGCACCGCGTTGTAAATATCGTAGGAATCGCTGACGCAGGCGACCAGTCCTTCGGGGCAGTTTTCAAGGATATTCGCGTAGGCGTCGAGTTCGTGCTCTTCTCCCCAGGAGGTGATGGTGGAATGTTCGGATGCGGGAATACTGTAGCCCGCGCAATCCAACGGTTTGTCGCACATCAGGTCGGCGGAATAAAACTGGTTCAACAATTGGATCGCGGCCAAGGTGTCAGTGCCAAAGAAATTCAGCAGATGCGCGGCGCCGCCGATGGCTGCGGACTCCTTGGACGAAACGCCACGAAAGCCGAAATCATGGAGTTTGAAAGGAAGGAGCGCGGGGTCGCCGGTGCGCACGAGAGCCTTGCCGATCACTTGTTTAATAGCTCGTGACAGTGTGGCGACGGTGATGGGATACCAGACCTGCAGCAGCATGGTTTCCGCCCAATTGGTAAGCCAATAAAATTCGGGGTCGGTGTTTTCAATAGTGATCAGGGCGTTCTGACTTTTGACTACCGTGCCTTCTTTGACGGCTCGAATGCGCAAAGGCAGGCGCCCGCCGTGCTTGGCATAAAGAGACTTGAAGCCCTTATAGTTGAACGATTTAGGATGCCCCTGAAAGTGCGCATGGGCGATGCGGCGGGCCTCTTCCACATCCTCCATGGTAAAAACCTTGCCGGCAAAATTGGATTTCACGATGTATTGCAGCATGGCCATCATGGTTTCATCGAACATGCCACCGCGAGATTCGACATAGGAATAAATGTGGCGGGTATCCGGCGGGTATTGCCACCAGTGCGTCAATTTGTAGGAATCTGTGTTGAGAATCGGATTCAGGCGTAGCGACTGCATCGAAACTCCTCG
>Ga0209526_10003088_pt1 | contig 11305 bp, 7 predicted proteins | sample JacPinW_OM2H0_M1_FD_188566 | JGI IMG/M metagenome (GOLD analysis project Ga0209526, IMG submission 188566) | Forest soil microbial communities from Algoma, Ontario, Canada - Jack Pine, Ontario site 1_JW_OM2H0_M1 (SPAdes) (version 2) | ecosystem: Environmental > Terrestrial > Soil > Boreal...
CTTCATCTGCGCGCCAGCCGAAGATGTTCTCCGCCTGAGGCGACCAGCGGATAAGACGAAAGTCGCGGTCCCATTCCAGCACCGCCAGCGGAGTGTTGTTGATGTGCGACGAAAGCATCCAGTTGGCGCGGTGCAGCGCCTCCTCGTTGCGCTTCTGGTCGTGGATATCGGTGTGCGCCGCATAGATGCCGATCACGTTGCTCTCGGCGTCGCGATTCGGTGCAAGGTGTATCGATTCCCAGCGCTGCTCGCCGTTGGGCTGCACAAGGAGCAGCTCGGTGGAAATGGTTTCGCCGGCAAGGACTCGCGTCAGCAGCGGCTGCAACTGCTGGGCCCGCGCGTCGCCCAGAACCTCGGCCACCGGTCGGCCGGTGAGCTCCTTGCGGCTTTCGGAAAGCCATTCCTCGTTGTGCCGGTTCAGGAACCGATAGCGGTATTCGCGATCGATGTAAGCCACGCGCGCCGGCACGTTGTCCATGATGAGCCGCAGCTCCGCCTCGCTCGCGCGCAGCGCCTCCTGCGCCTGCTTCAGGCCATGGATATCGTTCATCAGCACGAATGCGCCATGCACCTCGCCCGAAGGCGTCGCGTCGGGCACCACCCGGATGGTCATCCAGCGCTTCGCGCCGCCTGCTCCCGGAACGAGGCGATCGAACGAGGTCGATTCGCCGTGCAGCGCACGTGAGAGCATCGCCTGTGCGCTGGCGTAGATGCCGTGCCCGACCACGTCGCGCAGTCGGAGCGCGCGGACTTGCTCGGCGCTCAGTCCGAAATACTGCAGAAATGGCTTGTTGACGTATTGACAGCGCTCGTCGCGGTCGAGATAGGCCACCGGCGCCGGAACGCCGTCCATGATCGCGCGCAACTGCGATTCGCGCGCGGCCAGGGCGTTCTGCGCCTGCTGCAGGTCGGTGATGTCGTGGCCGACGATGTAGTAGCCCTTGATGGTCCCGTCGAAGTTCATGTCCGGGAAGATGCTGTTGCGAAGCCACCGCTGCCGACAATTGATATCGATGTGCTCGCGCTCGAAGGTGACGCTCTCGCCCTTGGCCGCGCGATCGACGTACGGCTGCTGCTGATCGAAGACTTCGGGGCCGAGCACCTCCTTCACCGACTTCCCGATGACTTCCTCGCGCGGTATGCCGACCAGATGCAGGAATGCGTCGTTGACGAAGGTGTAATTGCCTTCCATGTCGACGTACACCACCGGCTCCGGAATGTTGTCGGTGAACAGCCGGAGCTGCTCCTCGCGGGTGGCCAGCGCCTGCTCGGTCAGCTTGAGATCGTGTATGTCGTATTCGGTGCAATACAGCCCCCGGACCTTGCCGGTGCCATCGAGGTCGGGCGCGATGCGGCCGTGCATCCAGCGCCGCTGGCCGTCGGCGCTGATGCCGACGCGCTCGTATTCGACGTTCTCGCCTTCCTGCGCGCGCTTGATGATCGGCCGCAAAAACGAATTGACGTCGTGCGGCATGATGTCGTATGGCGTCTTGCCGTAGATCTGATCCTGCGGCCGGCATACCCAGTTGGCGAATGCCTGATTGACGAACGTGTACTTGAGCTTCTTGTCGAGATAGGCGATCGGTCCGGGAATGTTGTCGGCGAACAGACGCAGCTGCGCTTCCTGTGACTTCAGCGCCTCGCGGATGCGTATATCGTCCTCGATATCGTTGATGACCACGAACGCGCCACCGGTCTTGCCGCCGGGCTCGCGGTCGGGAAACAGCGTGATCCGCACCCAGCGCAGCTCCCCGGATGACGCCCGCTCGCGGCGCTCGTAACTTACGGTCGCGCCGGCAAACGCGCGCTCCATGTAGCTCTGCATCTCGGCGAGCGCATCGGTCGCGACGAAGCTCTTGAGGGGCTGGCCCAGGAGATCATCGACCTCGCGGCCGATATATTTGCCGTAGGGCTTGTTGGCGAAGCGCAGCCGCAGCGCGCGGTCGAAATAGAAGATCGGCAGGCCGACGCTGTCGGTGACGATGCGCAAGCGATGCTCGCGCTCGCCGGCCTCGAGCTCGAGACGCTTGATATTGTCGACATCGGTGAAAGTGGACAGCACGCCACGCACATCGCCTTGCGGCCCGCGATCCGGGTAATAGTCGACGCGCACCCAGAAAGCGTTGCGCTTGTCCGAGGTGAGTTGGCGTTCGAAGCTGACGCGCTCGCCGGAAAGCGCGGCTTCGAGATAAGCGTGATAGAGCTGATAGAGGTCGCGGCCGTCGACCTCGGCAACCTCGCGGCCGATGACTTCGACCTGGGTGCGGCCGGTCCAGTCGAGGAAGGCGCGGTTGATGAAACGATAACGCTGGTCCGCGTCGATGTAGCAGACCGGCAGGCCGAGCGCGTTCAGCTTGCGCTGTGAAAGCGCCAGCAAGGACTCCCGTTCCACTCCCGCGCCCATGGTCTGCAGCGTTGGGGAATCGAGCCTGGTCAGTGATCTCGTGAGTGCCATGGCACGGTCGCGCCGCCCTGTCCCTTTTGCCCGTAAAGGCACGGAAACAGGCAGCTATAGCAGGCTAAGGATGTAAACAGGGACCCACAAGCAAGGAACCTGCCATGGAGCCCGGGCTTGCGCGGTGGCGCAATTGTGGGGCTTTCCGCGCTTTTTCGCTGGCGCGAACGATCTGCACGCTACAATCGCCGTCACAAAATCACCCCGGACGGCACATCCGGGACCCTCGGTCCCACGAGCTTCGATCTGCCGCCTTAGCCCATCGGGAGCATTCATGCCTCGTGAACGCGCCGGTCTTCACCTTCTGCATTTCATCGGTCGGGGGTTGCCGCTCACCCTGCTATTAGCGCCAATGAGTGCCTGGGGCGCCCCGGTCGAACCGCCCGCGGTAATCGGCATTCCGATCGACTTTATTCTCTTTGCGCTAACCCTGGCAGGTATCGCACTCTTTCATCGACACACGCTGGCGATCGCCGTGACGGGCCTCGCCGTGATCTCGCTGTTCAAAATCGCGGTTTCGCCGTTCGCAGAAGGTCCGGGCCTCGAGGGCTGGCTTTCGCACCTCGGTCACGAATGGGTGCTGCTTACGAACCTGCTCGGCCTGCTACTCGGTTTCGCACTGCTGTCGAAGCACTTCGAGGCGAGCAACGTCCCTGCCCGGCTCCCTCAATTCCTGCCCGACGACTGGAAGGGCGGCCTCGTGTTGCTGGTGATGATCTTCGTGCTGTCGAGCTTTCTCGATAACATCGCCGCGGCGCTCATCGGCGGCACGATCGCGCGCGCAGTGTTCCGGAACAAGGTGCACATCGGCTATCTTGCGGCGATCGTCGCCGCATCGAACGCGGGCGGCTCGGGTAGCGTCGTCGGAGACACTACGACGACCATGATGTGGATCGATGGCGTGCACCCTTTGCAGGTGCTCGAAGCGTATGTTGCGGCTGGCACGGCGATGCTCGTTTTCGGGGTTCCTGCGGCGCTGCAGCAGCAGCGCTACTCGCCGATCACCAAGGAGCCCGTCGCCGGCATCGTGGTCGATTGGGTGCGAGTCTTTATCGTCGCCTTGATTCTGGTCGCCGCGATCGTGGTCAACGTGGTGATCAACGTGCGCTTCAACGAGATTTCCGACACTTTCCCGTTCATCGGCGCCGCCGTGTGGGTGGCGTTGCTGGTATGCGTGCCGCTGCGCAGGCCCGCATGGAGTGAGCTGCCTGGGGCGATACGCGGCAGCATTTTTCTGCTGTCGCTGGTTCTCGCTGCGTCGATGATGCCGGTGCACAAGCTTCCGGACGCATCGTGGCGCGTGGCGCTGGGGCTGGGGTTTGTCTCGGCGGTCTTCGACAACATTCCGCTCACCGCGCTGGCGCTGCAACAGGGCGGCTATGACTGGGGCTATCTGGCGTATGCGGTAGGCTTCGGCGGCTCGATGATCTGGTTCGGCTCATCGGCGGGGGTCGCATTGTCGAACATGTTCCCCGAAGGCAAGGATGCGATTCGCTGGGTCCGAAGTGGATGGCACGTGGCGCTCGCCTACGTGATCGGGTTTTTCGTGATGCTCGCCGTGCTGAGCTGGTATCCGCAGCCGAAACACCAGGCGCCGGTGCAACCGCCGCCAGTCGTGACGACGCCGGTGGCAAGCTCACGCTGACGCATGCCTCGCCCATAGAGAAGCGGCAGAGCCCGAAACGCCCTGCCACTCCCAATGCTGCTCCGCGCGAGGCGGCGAAACCGCATCACGGGCTATCGTGGACCCTTTAGCGTTCCCAGCGACCGCGCTCGAAGCGCCAGCGTCCGTCATGCTCCTCCCAGCGATGCGGCGCCCAATGATAGCCGCGGCGCTCGCGCACCCAATAGCCGTTCACCCACACGTGGCGTCGGCCTCGCCATTCCCAGTAGCCGGGAGCCCAGACGTAACCGACCCTGGGCGCCGGAACGACTTCGACTCTGGGTGGGGGCGGTGCGACGTCGACGTCCACATACACTCTCGCGTCGCTCGCGACCGGTACTCCGATCGCCCCTAAGGCCAGTACTGCAACAAGGATTCTGGTTCGTATCGACATGTCATCCTCCCATGCTCGGTTGAGTTTTCGGTGGACGCCGGTGCAGGCGTCCCCACGGCCCAATAACGCTTGTGATTGCGCGGGTGTTGACAGTTCGTGCCAGAGCTTGGTTTCGCGACGCCGCTTTGGCTACACAACTGTAGGACGACCGCCGACAAACAACGCTACGAGTCCACGACCAGGATATGAACGCGGAAGGGCCCGTGCGCGCCGAGCACGATGGTCTGCTCGATGTCGCCGGTGCGAGACGGTCCCGAAATCATGTTGATCGCGCGCGGGACGTTGCCGCGTTCCCTGCGGATCAGGGCAAACGCGTCTTCCATGGTGTCGACGATGCGGTTGGCGGAAACGATGGCGACGTGGGTGTCCGGCAGCAGCGTGGTCGCTGTCGGCGTGTCGGCGCCGGACAGAACGACCAGTGTGCCGGTCTCGGCGATCGCGCAGAAGACGCCGGTGACGCCGAGACGATCGTCGCCCACCGTCGGCCGCGCTTCCACGATCAATCCGGCTTGGGCCCAATCCAGGTCGGCGAATTCCGGCCAGCACACGCCGCGATGCGGCTTTTGAGAACTGAGTGGTGCAACGCGGGCCGGCGCAAGCTCGAGAGCGTCGAGGTAAGCGGCGACTGCGGCCGGAATCTTGTCGCGACGGCCGACACGGGCGACCGTGCTCTCCATGTCGCCCGCGCGCCTGATGAAGCGCAGGATGCGATCGTCGTCGAACGCCGGTGCGGGCCCTCGAGCATGTGCATCAAGGTAGGCTTGCGCCTCGGCCATCGCCGCCGGATCGGCGCCGATCTTTCCGAGCGCTTGGCGTACGCGGCCGAGCACCGTGTCGCGTGAGCTCGTCATCGGCTGTTGGCGCGCATGAACGCGGCGATACGCTCGACGCCTTCGCGGATCATCGCCGGCGACGCGGCGTAGGAGAAACGGATGTGCTGGCCGTCGCCGGGAACGCGACGTCCGAAATGAATGTCAGCCAACACCGCGACACCCGCTTCGTACAACAGGCGTTTGCGGAACTCCTCCGAATCCGCGCAGCCGCTTTGCTTGCACGCTTCGGTGACGTTGGGCCAGGCGTAGAAGGCGCCGCCCGGTGTCTTGCAGGTGAATCCCGGCACCTCATTCAAGAGCCCGACGATCAGGTCGCGGCGCTCGAGGAACGACGCGCGCATCGCCTCTGCTGCGTCCTGCGGACCGTTGATCGCTTCCACCGCCGCCCACTGGCTTATTTGTGACGCGCACGAGTCGGTGTTGGTGATCCAGCGCGTGAACACCGGCGCGAGAGTCCGGTTGGCAACGAATCCGATGCGCCAACCGGTCATCGCCCAGGTCTTGGACGCGCCGTCGGAAATGACGGTGCGCGCGAGCATGCCGGGCAATTGCGCCAGCGACACGAACTCACCTTCGTAGCTCAAGCGCGAGTAGATCTCGTCGGCGAACACCCAGATTTGCGGGTGCTGCCGCAGGGTCTCGGCAATCGCCTCCAGGTCGGCGCGCTTGAGTATGCCGCCGGTCGGGTTGTGCGGCGTGTTGAGAATGAGAAGCCTGGTTTGCGGCGTGATCTTCGCTTCGAGCTCGTGCGGATCGAACGCGAAATCGCGCGATTCCTTGAGATAGATCGGCACCGGAACCGCGCCATTGGCGATGATCTGCGATTCGTAGATCGGAAATCCGGGCACCGGATAGATCACCTCGTCATTGGCGCCGAAGTCGGTCACCGAGGCGATGGTGTAGGCGATGAAGGGCTTGGCGCCTGCGCCAACGACTACGTCCTCCGGGGTTATGTCGAGCCCGCGGCGTACGCCCATGTCGCGCGCCGCAGCCGCGCGAAGCTCGTCGATCCCGGCCGACGGCGTGTAACCGTGCTTGCCGGCATAGATCGCCGCGACACCCGCCTCCTGAATATTGGAAGGCGTCGGAAAATCCGGCTGGCCGATGCAGAAGGAGACGATGTCCCTGCCCTGCCGGACAAGACCGTTGACCTCGGCCAGGACGACGAACGCATTCTCGGTTCCAAGGTTTTCGCCGCGGCGGCTGATCTTGAGCGCGGGATTGGGCCCATCGAGCGGCGGGTTCATCGCTCGCCCCGATTTTTTTGCCGCTCACCGGCGAGCTCGCGAAACGTGCTGCCAGCGGGAGCCGGCATGTCGCGGGCATCGGTCCAGCCGCCGCCGAGAGGGAGACGGTGGATCAGCCGTTCGCGGCCACCCATCCACGAGAGCAGACGCACACCGATGCGGGTCGCCAGCGCGTACAGCGCGGGCCGCGATGCGAGCCACGACCAGGCGCGCAAGCCCGCACGCTCGTACCATGGTCGCAGGTGGCGCTCGAACTGCTGCTCGCGGAGCTTTCGCAGCAAATCGGGAAGCGGAATCTTGACCGGACAGACGACGCCGCACTGGTTGCACAGCGTTGAAGCCTGCGGCAAATCGAGCGCGTTCTCGATGCCGATGTATGCAGGTGTCAGAATCGAGCCGATCGGCCCGGGATAAACCCAGCCGTACGAGTGACCGCCGACATTCTGATACACCGGGCAGTGGTTCATGCACGCGCCGCAGCGGATGCAGCGCAGCGCTTCCTTGAGCTCGCCTGCGAGGACCGCGCTGCGCCCGGCATCGACCAGGACGAAGTACATGTGCTCGGCGCCGTTGAACTCGCCTTCGCCTTTGACGCCGGTAAGAATGTCGACGTAATTGGAGATCGACTGGCCGGTCGCCGATCGAGGCAGGAGCCGCATCAGCGTCGCGACATCTTCCAGCGTCGGGACGATTTTCTCGATGCCTGAAATGGCGACATGCACCTTCGGGAGGGTGGTGGTCAGCGTCGCGTTCCCTTCGTTGGTCACCACCACCACCGAGCCGGTTTCGGCGACGAAAAAATTGCCGCCGGAGATGCCCATCCCCGCCGTCAGGTAGTGAGTGCGCAGGACGCCCCGCGCCTCGAGACAAAGCTCGGCGATCCCGGTCTTGCGCGCCGTTCCGTGCACCTTGGCGAACAGGTCCGAGACCTCCTCCTTGCTCTTGTGCAATGCCGGGCCGATGATGTGCGACGGCGGCTCGTAGTCGTTGATCTGCAGGATGTACTCTCCCAGATCGGTCTCGACCACCTGCCCGCCGGACGCTTCGATCGCCCGATCCAGCGCCGACTCTTCGCTGACCATCGACTTCGACTTGATGGTCTTGTGCACCCCGTGGCGCTTCGCGATGTCGAGCACGTGCTGGTTGACCTCGTCCGGCGTTTCCGCCCAGAGCACGGTGGCGCCGCGCGCGATGGCGTTTCTCTCGAAAATCTCCAGCCATACGTCGAGACGATCGAGCGCCCGCTGGCGGATGGCGCGTGCCGCCTCGCGCGTCGCTTCGAAATCGTCGAGCTCGACCAAGGACTCGCGCCGTTTGGCGACGAATTTGCCTTTGATCTTATGCAGGTTGCCCTGCAGCTGCGCATTGCCCATGTTGTCGTGGGCGCGCTCCTTGAAATGCATCGATGCGATTTGCATTGCGATCCTTGTCAGCGTGCGCTACGGCGCATCGCCGGCCAGCAGCTCGGCGACGTGCAGGACCCTGGTCGTCATGTCGCCGCGCCGCCGCAGCCTGCCCTCGATATTGAGCATGCACCCGAGATCACCGAGCGCGAGCGCATCGGCCTTCGACTGCGCCACGAACTCGCATTTGTTGTCGGCAAGTCGCGATGAAATATCGCCGTACTTGATCGAGAATGTGCCGCCGAAGCCGCAGCAGGTTTCGCATTCTGTCATTTCCTTGAGCGTCAGCCCCGGCATTTTGGCGAGTAGCGTGCGAGGCTGCTGCTTGACGCCCATTTCACGCAGGCCGGCGCACGAATCGTGGTAGGTCACGGTGCCGACAAATTTGCCCGGGACCGACTCCAGCTTGACGACGTTGACCAGAAAGTCGGTGAGCTCCCAGGTCCTGGCGCCCAGCGCGTCCGCGCGTCGAAGCATTGCCGGGTCGCCGCGAAAGAGATCCGCGTAATGCGTCTTGATCATGCCCGTGCACGAGCCCGAAGGCGCGACCAGATAGTCGCAGCCCTCGAATTCCCCGATCAGCTTCGTCGCCAGCGCGATAGCGCCCCTGCGGTCACCAGAGTTGTAGCCAGGCTGGCCGCAACATGTTTGAGTCGCGGGAATGATCACCTGCGCGCCGCCGGCTTCGAGCAGCTTGATCGCGGCGAAGCCGATCGACGGACGCATCAGGTCGACGAGGCAGGTGACGAAGAAACCGACGCGCATGATCAATATGAGCGGGTCAGGGCGACGACACACATTCCCATCAACTGCTGAGGGAAGATGCCGAAGAATAACAGCGACAGTCCGTTCAGCGACAGCAAAACCTGCATGTCGCTTCGCGCAGCGAGCGGCGCCTTGTCCACCGGGTCGTCGAAATACATCAGCTTGACGATCCGCACATAGTAGAAAGCGCCGATGAGCGACGCCAGCACCGCGACCACGGCAAGCCATACCAGGCCAACATCGACCGCTGCCTCGATCACTGCGAACTTGGCGTAGAAACCGACGGTCGGCGGCACACCAGCAAGCGAGAACATCGCCAGCAGCATCAGGAATGCGTACCACGGACTGCGCTGATTCAGACCCTTGAAATCGTCCAGATTTTCCGCCTCGAAACCGGCGCGGGAAAGAAGCAGCACCAGCCCGAAACCCGCCAGGCTGCTCATCACGTAGGTCACGACGTAGAACATGGCCGCACTGTAGCCATTGACGTTCGCGGCGAGAAATCCCATGAGCATGAAGCCCATGTTGGCGATGGCCGAGTACGCGAGCATGCGCTTGACGTTGGACTGCGAGATCGCAATGACGTTGCCGACAATCATCGACAGCAGCGACAGAACGATCAGCATCCCCTGCCAGTCGAACGCCACCGCCGAGAGCGACCCAACCAGCATGCGGGTCATGAACGCGAAAGCGGCGAACTCCGGCGCGGTGCCGATGAAAAGAGTGATCGCCGTCGGCGCGCCCTGGTACACATCGGGCACCCACATATGGTACGGAACCGCACCCAGCTTGAACGCAATCGCCGAAACAACGAACACCAACCCGAAAATGAGGATCGTCCTGTTCGCATGCCCGCTGAAAATGATGGTGGTGACGCGGGTGATCTCGAGCGTGCCAGTGGCACCGTAGATCATCGACATGCCATACAACAGCAGGCCGGACGCGAGCGCGCCGAGCACGAAGTACTTCATCGCCGCTTCCACGGCGGTGCCGGATTCGCGGTGCAGCGCCACCATCGCGTATAGCGACAGCGACATGAGCTCGAGCCCAAGATAGAGCGTCAGAAAATGGTTCGCGGAGATCATGACCATCATACCGAGCAGCGCGAACATGGCCAGCACGAAGGTTTCGCCGCGGAACAATCCTCGAGCGGCAAGGTAGCCGCGCGAGTAGACGAGCATCAATATCACCGTGAGGCAGGTCAGAAAATTGAGCACGTCGCCGAACGCGTCGGCCACGAACATGTTGCCGAACGTGCGCACGGGAGTGTTGTGAAATACGTACAGGATCGCCGATGCGGTCGCCGCGACGGAGAGCAGCGTCAGCCAGTATGAAACGTGGCGACGCGGCTCCGGCACGAACAAGTCGATCATCAGCACCGCGCACGCGCTGACCAGCAACACGATCTCGGGCAGCGCCGGAACGTAGTCGAACGCGAGTGTCGGGACGGACGGCATCACAACTTGCTCTTGGCGACGTGCGCCAGCAGCTCCGTGACCGAGGCATGCATCACATCGGTGAACGGCTTCGGATAGAGGCCCAGCGCCAGAACGGCAACCACCAGCGTACCCAGCAGCCAGAATTCCCGGCGCGAGACATCCTTCAACGCGCCAACGCGGTCGTTGGCGACGCCGCCGAACCAGACGCGCTTGTACATCCACAGTGTGTACGCGGCACCGAGGATCATGATCGTCGCGGCGAGGAAGCCAAGCCAGAAATTGACCTTGATCGCCGCGAGAATGACCATGAACTCACCGACGAATCCACTCGTTCCCGGCAGACCGGCGTTCGACATCGCGAAAAACATCGCCAGGGCAGCGAACGTGGGCATGGTATTGGCGACTCCGCCATAGTCCGATATCAGCCGGCTGTGCATCCGGTCGTACAGCACGCCGACACAGAGAAACATCGCGGCGGAGACGAAGCCATGCGAGATCATCTGCGTGAGACCGCCTTCGACGCCCATTTCGCTGAACAGGAAAAATCCCAACGTGACGAATCCCATGTGGGAGATCGACGAATAGGCGATCAGTTTTTTCATGTCCGCCTGGACCAGCGCCACAAAGCCGATATAGACGACCGCGATCAGCGACAGCGTGATCACGAAACCGGCCAGATAACGGCTCGCGTCGGGCACGATGGGAAGAATGAAGCGCACGAAGCCGTAGGCGCCGACCTTGAGCGTGATCGCCGCCAACACTACCGAGCCGCCGGTCGGTGCCTCGACGTGCGCGTCGGGCAGCCAGGTGTGCACCGGCCACATCGGCACCTTGACCGCGAAGGCGAAAAAGAAGGCCACGAAAAGCAGCACCTGCGTCTTCAGCGACAACGGGAGCTGGTACCACTCGAGAATCGAAAAGCTTCCGCCACTGATCGAGTAGAGGTAGATCAGCGCCACCAGCATCAGGACCGAGCCGAGAAATGTGTACAGAAAAAACTTGATCGCGGCGTAGACGCGGTTCGGGCCACCCCAGATGCCGATGATCAGGTACATCGGGATCAGCATCCCTTCGAAGAAGACGTAGAACAGCACGCCGTCGAGGGC
>Ga0209526_10003089_pt1 | contig 11305 bp, 12 predicted proteins | sample JacPinW_OM2H0_M1_FD_188566 | JGI IMG/M metagenome (GOLD analysis project Ga0209526, IMG submission 188566) | Forest soil microbial communities from Algoma, Ontario, Canada - Jack Pine, Ontario site 1_JW_OM2H0_M1 (SPAdes) (version 2) | ecosystem: Environmental > Terrestrial > Soil > Boreal...
GAACGAGGAGCGCAGGAAATAAGCCCGAAGATGGGCCGCCTGGGGGCCAAGGCGCCGACGGGGCCGAAGGCCCGTAACCCTTTTTCATCGACCTGCTGGTCCGGCTCGCTGAGCTGATATCTGGCGAGAGTGTCTCAGCGGCCTGCGATTTCGCCATGGCTCGGTACGTTTCCGGCGTGATGTTCCGCAGACTCCCCACTGCGCCGCCACATGAGGATGCTCAAGATCACCATCCAGATGACCAAGGCGATGAATGACAGCGCTTCCGCGGGAGTCACAACCACCACTGCCATGGCGATCGCCATCCAGCCCAGCCAGCTGGGTAGACGGCCGCTGCTCAGAATCGCCAGACCGGCCGCGATCCCGAACACAATCAAGCCCGCGGTATTGGTGGCGACGGCATCGGCCCCGAGCACGTTCAATCCCTGGGCCGCAGCGGGATCCAGGTGCGCGGAATCCCGGGCAAGCGCCCAGACGGATCCAGCTCCCAGGGTCTGGCCGGCCGTTTCCAGCACTGCGCCGGCCAACACAACAGCGCCCAGCGCTTCCAGTCCCGGCGTCTGGAGCAGATATGCGCGCAGTGAGCCTGCAAAGAATATGAGGAACACAAACGCGAGCCCCAACAGGGCGGCAGCGGCCTCCTGTGGTCCGGCATGAGCCGCGTAAAAGGCGATGACCTCCTTGCCGCTGGCATCAGAACCGGGCGCGTTGGTGATTATCTCGATTGCGCCTCCAGCCACACCTAACACCGCCGAAACCACTCCAGTGAACGGCGCCCAGCGACTCAAACCGCCGAGCATATGCAATTCCCCTTTTGGATGTGTGTCGTGCTCATATTGCCGGCCGATCATAAGCTAGTTCGGATGGGACTACAGCAAGTTCGCGTCGCATTGATCGGTTGTGGGCGTATCGCGCAGGTGGCGCACCTTCCTGCGCTGGAGAAGGCATCGGGGATCGAGCTCGTCGCGGTGAGCGATCCCAGCCGCACGGTGGCCGAGGCGGTGGCGCGACGCTATGACGTGCCCAAGGTCCGCACCGACGCAAGCCAGGTCTTCTCGGACCCATCCGTTGAAGCGGTCATCGTAGCGGCGCCGGACCGGTTCCACTACGAACTCACTCGTGGAGCCCTGGAGGCGGGCAAGCACGTCCTGGTCGAAAAGCCACTGGCATCGACGGCTGAGGAAGCCGAAACACTCGTCGAGCTGGTCGATGAAACCGGGCTCAAAGTGCAGGTCGGCGCGATGAAGCGGCACGACGCCGGCCTGCAGTGGGCGCATCATTTTATTTCAGACTCCCTCGGAGAAGCACGGTCCTTCATGGCCTGGTATCGCATCGGCGACCTCCGGCCCGGAATCGAGGCGACACTCTTTCCGCGGGTCTACGCCGAGGAGCAGGCTCGCGAGCGGGAGGCGGGGTTCAAGGCCGATCGGGAACGCTACCTGCTCGCCACGCACGGTGCGCACATCTTTGACACGGTCCGTTATCTGATGGGCGACGTGGTGGGGATCCAGGCTCGCCACCGCGGATACGGCCGGGACCACGCCTGGACGGCACTCGTGACGATGGCATCCGGTGCGGTCGGCAGCGTGGCCATCACGGTCGACGTGCCCGGCTTGCCCGCTGAAGGAATCGAGGTCTTCGGCTCGACCGGCACGCTGCGCGTTGACACACCTTTCCCGTTCTACCGGATGGCCTCTACCGTTCAGGCCTACGCGAACTCCCAGGTCGTCATCCCGATCCTGACGGACGGCGATCCCTACGAGCGACAGCTGGAGGCGTTCGCGGCAGCGATCCGCGACGATCTCGCTCCGAACCCCGACGTGCGCGACGGTCTGGCCGCGGTGAGACTAATCCACGCCACCGCGGAGGCTGTCGACTCCGGCAAGGAGGTCACGGTGTGAGCGTCTCGACGAGGTTGTCCGATCGTCTGGGCATCTTCGCCCGAACGTTTCCACGGGAGACGCCCGAGGCGGTGGCCGCCGAAGTGCAGCAAGCCGGCTTCGCCATGGCGCACTGGAATTTCGCGGCGCTCGGCAAGCCGACGCTGGCCGAAGGTGTCGACGACGACACTTTTGCGCGCGTGCGGGCCGGCTTTGACGCCGTGGACGTGGCGATCCCGAGCGTGTCCGTCACCTACAACGTCGTCCACCCCGACAAGGAGCTGCGCGAACGTCAGACAGCAGCCGCGGTCGACCTCATCGGCCGCATCCCCTCCCTGGGAGCCGGCGTCGCCACGCTGTGCAGCGGCACGCGAGATTCGGAGAACATGTGGCGGAGTCACCCCGACAACGCCAAGCCGGACGCCTGGTCCGACCTCCGGGCAACCCTGGACGTCCTGCTGGACGCCGCGGTGACGGCCGGCATCCGGCTCGGCGTCGAGCCGGAGCCGGGAAACATCGTTCGGAACGCGCCCCTCGCAGAGAGGCTGCTCGACGAGCTTGGTCCGGATGCGCCGATCGGCATCATCTTCGACCCGGCCAACCTCCTCTCCCCCGCCACGATCGCGCGACAGGAGGAGATCCTCAGCGACGCGATCGACATGCTGGGCGCCCGCATCATCGGCGCGCACGCCAAGGACGTCGTCGAGTCCGGCTACGCGGCGGCCGGCGCCGGAATGATGGACTACCACCTGGTCTTCAGGCTGCTTTCCCGCGTCGCGCCGGTACCGCTCATCGCGCAAGACGTCGCGGAGTCAGACGCAACGCGCGTGCACGATGAGCTCCTCCGGTGGAATGAAGAGGCAACCATGTAGAGGTTCCCCTCCACTCGGAATCGGCTGGCCCGAGCGGGGTGCATCTTTAGCCGCCTTAGAGAATGGGTGACTTGCTGCCGTGGCGAGTTTCTTGATGTGAGGGGCGGGTGTCGCCGGTCTCGGGGGCGCCTCCTGATCGGCCGGCACGGGAGAGGAGCGGCCGCCGGCGGGCGGTCCATGTCGAGGAAGGAGGAACGATCATTTCGTATGGCATGGGCGCGTCTGCCCCTCGGACAGCGTTTGTCTTCGAAGACGAGAGCGGCGGACGGTGGAGGCGGGTCAAGCGGCTGACTGTGGTCGCCACGGTCGTCGCGCTGGGCCTCGCCGTGATCCTGGCGGTGGGCATCCTCACCATCGCGCCAGGACGAACGCCGAGATTGAAGACGCTGAATACCTTTGCCGAGCAGGTTCGGGACTGGCCCCAGCGAGGCATCCCAGGAATTGCGAACCCGATCCCCAACGATGGCGTCACCCAGGCCCAGGCTGTGACCAATGGTCGGCCGGCGGCCGCTCTCCCCGGGGTCACGCGTAAGCAGGCAGGCCAGACGTCGGCGGGAGGCGGAACGCGGCCGGCAGTCTCGTCTCAAAGTTCGGTTGGCGGCGCGGGCGGACCTCTCCCCTCCACCCCACCGGCACCCAAAGCCAGCCCGGCATCCGGCCTGAGCACCTCTTTGGCGACCGCGGCCTCTGCGGCCCCGACCCCGGCGACCGCAACCACTCCTGCCGTTCAACCCACGCCCACATCTCAACCGATACCCCCCGCTCCCCCTCCGTCGCCCCCAAGCCCCTCGGCGCCCCCGACCAACCCCGCTGTACCCGGCCCGCTGCCGGCCGGGAACCCGACGCAGACCCCGGTGCCGTCACCGGCGGCTGCGGGGCAATGACCGGGTCGGGGAGGACGGCAGCCACACGAAGCGGCTTCCTGGCAATGGCTCGGCTCTCAGAGTCGGCACTTCGGGCCGCCGGTGTGCCGGGCTGGCTCCTGGCACTGTTTTTCTGTGCCGCTGTCTGCCTGCCCGGTGCGGTTCCCACCAACGTCCAGGCGGCGCCTTCTTCGATGACACTGGGCTTCTACGAGGCCGCGGGCGGTGACCTTGCGCAGTTGGTGTCGCGGCTGGACCAGATTACGGCCCTGGCTCCCACCGGAGCCTACCTGACGGCGGACGGCAGCCTTCAGGTCACCGGTGACGAGCAGAGCATCGTGGGAGTCGCCCACTCGAAGAGCGTGCGAGTTTACCCCGTGGTGCAGAACTACCGGGACGGCGGCTTCCGACCGGAGGATCTGAGGCAGCTCGCCTCGCCCAGCGGCCGCCACGTGTTGGCCGCTGAAATGGTGCGGGCCGTTGTCGACGCAGGTGCCGACGGCATCAACCTCGACCTTGAGGAGCTGCCTCCATCAGCCCGTGCCAACTACGTCAGCTTCGTGAGCGAGGTGGTAGGCCTGCTCCATCCCATGGGCAAGAAGGTCCTCATCGACCTCCCGGTCAACCATGCGTCGTACGACGCCGCGGGGCTGGCAGCGGCCGGCGACTGGCTGATCTTGATGGCCTACGACCAGCACAACCTTCCCGGGCGGCCCGGGGCAGTGGCGGCCTACGGGTGGGTGAAGGACTCGTTGGCCCGGCTGAGGCAGGAAGTACCGGCCGCCAAGGTCATCCTCGGCCTAGCCGGTTACGGCTATGACTGGAGTGGCAACATGGTCAAGCCCGTCTCCTTTCGGGAGGCGATGAACCTCAGCGGCAAGGCCGAAGCAATCCAGTGGGACCCGATCAGCAGCGAACCCTGGTTTGCCTATTCCTCCTCCGACGGCGTCAGACACACGGTCTGGTTCAAGGACGCGCCGAGCCTTCAGCCGCTGCTCCGGGAGGCTGAGTCGGCGGGCTTGGCAGGTGTCTCGCTGTGGCGGCTGGGACTGGAAGACCCCGGTTTCTGGAGCCTCGTCGGCGACCACGGCCAGAGGAAGCTGGAGGCGGTCACGTCCGAGGTCAGCGTCGGCGCCCTCCGTGCCGGCCAGGGCGAGGTGGCTCAGGTGTCGCAAACCCAACAAACCGGGCAGCGCGACGTCGTCTGGGACAGCGGCCACCAGCGCGTGATCGCTGAACGCTACCTCTCCCTACCGCGACCGCCCGAGATCGGTACGACAGGGCCCGGGTCCGGGACGGTGGCTCTCACCTTCGACGACGGGCCAGACCCCCGGTGGACTCCCCAAGTTCTCGACATCCTCCGCACCTACCATGCCCACGCGACATTCTTCGTTGTCGGCAGCCAGGCCGCCCAGTACCCCGAGCTGCTGGCTCGGATGTACGCCGAGGGACACGAAGTCGCCAATCACAGCTACACCCACCCTGTGGGTCTGGAGCACGCGCCGGACTGGCGCTTCTCACTGGAGCTCAGTGCAACCCAGCGAGTGATCGAAGGAGCCACCGGCCACTCTGCGACGCTTTTCCGCTACCCCTACATGACGTCGTTGGCTGAGCCTCAGGACAGCGACGAGGCGGTCATCGAGCGTGCGGCCGGATTGGGCTATCGGCTGGTGGGACAGGCCTCCGACACCTCAGACTGGGCCCGTCCCGGTACCGAGCAGATCGTCGGCCGTGCTCTGAACCAGCCTTCCCAACGGGTGGTCCTGCTCCACGACGGTGGCGGAGACCGAAGCCAAACCGTGGCAGCCCTCCCTGCCATCCTGCAGGGTCTGTCGGCGCAGGGGCTTCGGCCCATGGGAGTGGGAGAGGCGATCGGAGACTCGCGGCCGGAGACGATGCCGGCGGCCAGCCCGCCCAACATCGCGCTCGGTTTCGTGCTCTTCGGCTCGGCGTGGCTCGGGGTGCACGGCGTCGAGCTGTGGCTGGTTGTGGTGAAGGTCGTCTTGCTGCTCGTCTTCGCACGCATCCTTTTCCTCGGCGTGCTCGGCCTCCTCCACTGGACCGTGGCCGCGCGGCGGCGCAAGCCTGGCTACGAAGGACCGGTCACGGCGCTGGTGCCGGCGCACAACGAAGAGGCGGTGATCCGCAGGACATTGCAAGCGCTGCTGGAGAGCGACTACCCGCAGTTGGAGATCATCGTCATCGACGACGGCTCCGAGGACGGGACGGCCAGGCTCGCCGAGGCTTACGCGGGGCGAGGCGTTCGCCTCATCCGGCAGCCGAAGTCCGGGAAGGCCAGCGCCGTCAGGGCAGGCTTCGCGGCAGCGCACCACCCGATCGTCGTCGCCCTCGATGCGGACACCCTCTTCCGTCCGTCAACGGTTCGAAACCTCGTGAAGCCCTTCGGCAGCAAGAGAGTCGGAGCCGTCGCCGGCAACCCAAAGGTGGGAAACCGGGTAAACATGCTGACCTGGTTCCAGGTCGTGGAGTACGTCCTGACGCTCAATCTCGAGCGGCGCGCTTACGCCCTCCTCGGATCCGTTCCCGTCGTACCCGGCGCGGTCGGCGCCTGGCGGCGCGATGCGGTTATCGAGGTAGGCGGGTTCACCGACGCGACACTGGCTGAGGACACCGACGTGACGCTGGCCCTCGGCAGGAAGGGGTACCGCGTCACCTACGCGCCCGATGCCGTGGCCTTCACAGAGGCCCCACAAACGCTGGCCGGGCTGAGCCGGCAACGGAGCCGGTGGGCTTTCGGGATGCTGCAGTGCCTCTGGAAGCACCGGCGGGCCACGCTGTCACCGCGAGCCGGGGCTCTCGGCTGGATCGCGCTTCCGGGTATGTGGAGCGTCCAGCTCATTCTCCCCTTGATCGCTCCAACCATCGACCTGAGCCTCGTCCTCTCCCCTTTCGTGGCCTGGGCACCCCAGATCCTGGTCGCGACGGCCGCGTACAACCTCGCCCTGGTGATCCTCGCCGCCTGGGCCCTCGCCATCGACAGGGAGCCGGTGGTGCTGGCATTGCTGGTCCCCCTGCAGAACCTCTTCTACCGGCAGTTCCTCTACCTGATGGCGCTGAAGGCTGTCGTTCGCGCTTTCCGCGGAGTTCGCGTGGGCTGGAACCCCGTCGCGCGCTCGGGCACGTCGACCTTGACTCCGGATGGGCCGTTTTCAGTTTCATGATGCGCCCCACCGGTTGGCGGCTGAGGAGCCGCAGCGAAGTCCGCATGGCACTCATGGTGCTTGTGCTGGCAGCCGGGTGCGCTGGTCTCCCGACCGAGGGTCGCCAGCAAACGGCTCCGGGACACGGGCCGGCCAAACTGGTCCGCAAAGGGGTGTGCAGTGGGTCGCCGGTGCAAAAGGTGATCCCCCTCCACCGTCCCCGAGCCCTCGCCGTGGACGCGAGCTGCAACCTCTACATCGCCGACACCGCCAACTCGCGGGTTGTCAAGGTGGACTCGCGTGGCGCGGCCAGCGTGGTCGCCGGAGGAGGAAGCGCGGCGTTCCGGTCGGGGATGAGCGCCACCCAGATCAATCTGGCTCCGCCACTGTCGGTCGCCGTGGATTCTGCGGGCAACCTCTTTGTTGGCACCGAGGACTCTCGTGTCCTCCGGGTGCCGCCGGACGGGACGATTCGAGCGGTTGCGGGAAATGGAAGCTGCGCCACGGTAGGCCCACCGTCCGGCCTGAGCGCTCAGGCGGGCATCTGCGTGCCAAACGGCGTCGTCGTGGACCGGGAGGGGAACCTTTACATAGCCGACGGAGGGAATCGATACGTCACGAAGGTGTCGCCCCGCGGCATCATCTCGACAGTCGGCGGGATCGGCGAGCGGGAGTCGAGTGGTGACGGAGGTCTTTCGACGCTGGCCCGCATCGGTGACCCCCAAGGCATCACCGTCGACCAAGCCGGCGCTCTCTATCTCTCCGACGGGTACAGCATGACCATCCGCAGAATTTCCGGCGGAGTCATCACCAGGTCTGCGGGCGGAGGAGTCGACAACGCGCCGAGCGCCGGCCGGGCGCTGACCGCTCAGCTCTATCCGCAAGGTCTCGCTCTCGATCCCTCAGGGAACCTCTTTGTTGCGGATGACCTTCACCATCAGATCCGGAAGGTGACACCCGACGGGGGCATCGAGAAAGTTGCAGGAGTGGGCACCGCCGGATTTACCGGGGACGAGGGTCCGGCGGCGGCGGCGAAGCTCAGTCTGCCAAAGGGCGTAGGCCTCGACCCCGAAGGCAATCTGTACATCGCGGACACGGGGAACGATCACGTCCGCAGGATCTCCCGGGATGGCATCATCAGCACCGTCCTGTGAGTTCAAAGGTGAAGCGGAGAACCCTGCGCTCCCCCGCCTGGTTGCTGGCGGCTCTTGTTCTCACGTGTAACGCCTGTGGCAATGGAGCTGGCACAACGCCAGAGAATCGGCAGAGTGCGGGCTGGGAGCTCACGGTCTATTACACGCCGGTCGAGCAATACCATGGCGGCCCCTCCGAAGCGGTCTCCGACTGCAGCGGAGCGAGCTTGGGGGCACATCCTCGGGACTTCTTGACGAGGATCCAGACTGAAGGCTTCGGCCGGCTCGCGGCCTCCATCTCCGGCAAGAGCTATCTCGGCTGGGACTTCGACCGTGCCTGCTGGCTAGCCACGACAGCTCCTCTCGCGGGCAACGATCATGGCCTGCGTCCCTGGATCTCGACGGCTGCTCATGCCAGCATCGCCTTCGGAACTCGCCTGCGGGTTGCTCGATGCGGCGGGCCGATCGAACAGGTCGCATGTGACCGCGTCAGGGCGGCGAACTGGATCGTTGAGGACCGTTTTAGCGGCGGGGGTGGGAGCCGGAACCACCTCGACCTCTACATCGGCGAGGAAGACCACCCGAACTTCGAGGGCACGGACCAGTACTACTTCGATGCTCGAGGCGCAACGGTGAAGTTCCTGTAGCAGGAGTGGAGGAGAAATGATCGAGGACACGGAAGACCAGGCGCCGGCTGGATCCCCCCGCGACGTCCGCACCAACACGCTAGGCGGAAGTGGAACTTCAGTTCGCAGGGCGGCGCTGCCCTTAAACCCGGATCCGGGTTAAACGACCGGCAGCGGATCGTCCGGCAGCGACCGCGCTGGCGTAAACGGGACTACGTCATGTGGGCGATGGTTTGGGGCGTCGGATTGGCGGCCGTGCTTGTCCTATTGGCCAGATCCTTTACTTCCTCGGGAGGCAGTGAAGAAGGTCCAGGACGCCGTGGGCTGGAGCCATCAAAGGTAGCCGTCGTGAACGGACGCCATGCTCCAACGCCGCTTGGTCCGGAACCCCAGGTTCGGTCAGGGGCAGCGATTCCGCCTGGAGATCAACCGCGGCCGCGAAGCGCGCCGGTTAGACTGCCCGACGCCCGATCACCAGGTTGTACACGATCACTGCGAGGGCAATCAGGAGCAGCAGGTGGATCACACCGCCAACGTGAGCGACCAGGAACCCGAGCAGCCAGAGAATGACCAAGACCACGACAACAGCCCAAAGAATGCCGACCATGATGACTCCTACTCCATAGAAATCGTTGCCTTCGGGTGACTCTCAAAGTAATTATGGCGTTTGCGACTTCGGATGCCATAGCCTCCCGCCCTCGAGCATCGACATGCCCGTCCGAAGCGATCTGAACTTGCTTCGAGGCTGCCTGCCTCAAGGACCAATGGGCACCTGCCAACCGGCTGACAGCCCGCTGGCCGGCGCTCGCTGGCCAGCCTTTGCCGAGACCGCTGAGCCGGAACTCAACGCGGGGGCGGCCCAGCCAATAGCCCCTCACGCTCGCGCAGCGAAGGCCAGGAAGGCGAGACGTGTCGTTTTGAACGCTCCAAACGCCTACTGAACGGGGCCGTTACCGGTTTGGGCATCCCCAGTGATGTTCAGTGGTCTGGCCACAGGCCCAGCAGACGCCCTCGTATTCATCTGTGGCTTTCACGGCCGCTCTCCAGCGGTCCAGGAGGACGGCCAGGGCCAGGAACGCCGCGATCAGCAGGAAGGCTGCCGCCATGATTCGCCTCGATCGTACGCGCACCAGCCCCACTTGTAGCGGCAGGTGTGAGCTGGTTCTGAGGCGCGGCAAGTCCATCCGCTTGCGAGGCCTGTCGAGGCAGTTTCACGATCAGGGGGCCGGGATGCTGCCATCCCAGCCGCCACCCGTGGTGAACGCTCCGAGGCCGGCGTAGATCGCAGCCCACGCCCGGCGGCGGGAGCCCGTATGTGCGCACCGATGAGTTCCGGGCGGAGGCGGCGTCTCTATCATCGACACCCCACTTCCAGCGAGGACGCAAGGAGCATCACGATGACCACCGATTGGACCACCGACACGAAGGGAACCGGCCAGTACGCCGAGGTCAACGGCATCAACCTGTACTTCGAGACTCACGGGGCCGGGCGGCCGCTGATCCTGCTACACGGCGGCCTCGGGTCGGGCGAGATGTTCGGGCCGGTCCTTCCCCTGCTGGCGGAGCGCCATCAGGTCGTCACGGTCGACCTGCAAGGGCACGGCCGCACCGCCGACATCGATCGACCGATCGACATCCGGCTCATGGCCGACGACATCGCCGCACTCATCGACCACCTCGGGCTGGACAGGCCCGACCTCGTCGGCTACTCGCTCGGCGGTGGCGTGGCGCTCCACACAGCGGCGAAGTACCCGGCCAAGGTGGGCCGGTTGGTCGCGGCCTCGGCTAACATCCGGCCCGACGCCATCTATCCCGAGATGCGCGCGCAGCAGGGGCAGGTGAGCGCGGCCGCCGCCGAGTTCATGAAAGACACGCCGATGTACCAGCTGTACCAGCGCGTCGCGCCGCGCCCCCAGGACTTCCCTCGGCTGCTGGAAAAGATCGGCGAGTCGATGTCGAAGGACTTCGACTTCACCGAGGACGTCCGCAGTCTCCAGGTGCCAACGCTCATCGTCGCGGCCGACGCCGACATGGCGCCGCCGAGCCACTACGTCGAGATGTTCATGCTGCTCGGTGGCGGCCTGCGCGACGGCGGCTGGATGGGCGAGGGCCGGCCGGAGGGCGGTCACGCGCTCGCGATCCTGCCGGGCCTGACCCACTACAACATCTTCGGCTCGCCGCTGTTCGCCGCGGTCACCCTCGCCTTCCTCGACGAGCAGGCGGGCTGAACGGGCGTGGTGGATGGGCGCTCGGCGCAGTGGCCCACCCGCCCTACGAGGGACTGTGAGTTCGCTTTAGCCTGGCTGGCGCCGGCACTGCTGGCGCTTCTGACGATCGGGGCAGCCGCCTGGGTAACGCGGAGGGTCCAGGCGGGAGTGCAGTTGCACGGGCTCCTGGTCGGCCTGGTCGCAGCTTTCATTGGCCTGGTCTCTTGGCGCTGGCCGGATCGCGATCATTCCAACTCGGGGTACTGCTGACCTTCGTTCTCACCGTCGCCGCCGGCTGGCTCGGTGGCAGGCTTGGGCAGCGGCGCCCCCAGGCGCGCTGTCCAGTCCCCCAGAAGCAACGTCAAGCCATGCTCGCACGACGCGTCCCGCCGACGCCGGCCGCGCCCAATCGCTCGCGCACCACTGCTTCGCCACGCCCGGTTACGGAGCCGTGCAAGCGGGACGTCGATGGGCGAAGATTCTCTTAATGGCTGAGGCGATACCCGAGGCTGGCAACCGGCTCGCCTTGATCGGTGCCATCTGGTACCTGCTGGAGATTCCGA
>Ga0209526_10003090_pt1 | contig 11303 bp, 11 predicted proteins | sample JacPinW_OM2H0_M1_FD_188566 | JGI IMG/M metagenome (GOLD analysis project Ga0209526, IMG submission 188566) | Forest soil microbial communities from Algoma, Ontario, Canada - Jack Pine, Ontario site 1_JW_OM2H0_M1 (SPAdes) (version 2) | ecosystem: Environmental > Terrestrial > Soil > Boreal...
CCTCTTGCACCGCATACCCGTCGTACAAATGCCTCTGCCGCCGATCAGAATCGACGGGCCAATCGCTTTGCAAAAACCCCTAGTCAGCAATCATGAGAGCGGATTGCTTCGTCGTCTCGCTCGCAGTGACGAGCGGGTGACGGTGTAACGCGACGCCATTCATTCAGGAGAAGGTAGCCGCCACCTTCCCCAGCCCCGCCAACTCCATCTCCACCTTGTCGCCTGCGTTGAGCCACACCGTCTTCACCAGGCTGCCGGTCAGAACAATCTCGCCCGCGCGCAGGCCCTTGCCATCGGCGGCAAGATGATTGGCGAGCCATGCCAATGCGTTGTGCGGATGACCTAACACGTCAGCTCCGGTACCCCGCGCGACTTCGACGCCGTTGACGACGGCGCGGCCGACCACGCCATGCAGATCGGGCGCCGAGGAACGCGCGACGGGTTTTCCGAGCACGCAACCGGCGGCGAAGAAATCGTCCGCCACCAAAGTCGGCACGCCCATCGTCGTCCAGAAGACGGTTCCGCGCTCCACCACCACACCGTCGGGGAACGGCCCAGCCTGGTCGTAGACCGCATCGACGCGACCCCCGGTAAGACCCACCCGATAGATCGTGCCCGACCCGATACCCAACGCCAGCAGTTCCTGGAACATCGGCCACCCCCGGGTAGCCGGATTGAATACGTCCTTATGGCTCATGACTTTTCCTTGGTCGTAGGGATGTTCAACGTCGGCGATGAAGCCGGTGAGGATGCGCGCCACGGCCGCGGAGGCCAGCCCGATGCCACGGGCGCCGCCGGTGCTGGCGACGACCTTTCCGCTGACCGCGGGCGCCCGGCTCACTCCGGACCGTGTCCGCTGACCGCTGCGGCGCCGCGGTCACAGCCGGGCGCCCTTCACCATCGCGGCCAGTTTCGGCAGGGTGTAGTCGTTATCGCCACGTAGCCCGGAGACCACGTCGCGGACCAGCTGCAGCGACGGTTTGGCGCCCATGAATTCCTGCGGCACCCGGGGCCCCCACTGGGCGAGGCTGGAGCCGGTCAGTGGCTCCCAGCCCGGCTCGACGGCGTTGTCGAACATGTCGCCGTCGGTGAAATGTTCGACGAAGATCTTGTCCGGATCGGCCCAGTAGTCGAAGACCTGGCTGCCCAGGGTGTGGCGGCCGATTCCCCACGCTCGGTGGTAGCCCTTCTCCAGCAGGTATTCGCCGCCGGCGGCGACGGTGTCCAAATCGGTGACCTGGTAGGCCGAATGGGCGTAACCGGCGACCGGGCCCAGCAGCAGCGCCAGGGTGTGATGGTCGGCGGGGATGCTGCCGCGATCGCACCGAATGAAGGCCATGACCGGTCCAAGGTCGCGCCGCCCCGGCGCGAACTGGAAGTCGCTGACGATCATCCCGAAGGTGTCTAGATACCAGTTCAGCGTGCGAATGAACTGCGGTGTCTGCAACACCAGGTGCCCGAGTCGCTGCACGGGCGCCGGCCCGCGTGGCGGACGCTGGGTGGCATTGACACGCGGCCGGGTCGTGCCGACGTTGAGCAGCCGTGGTGCCAGTTCGGCAAGCGCGGGCAACTCGTCGTTGACATGGACCACGGCGACGGCGACACCGCTGGGGTCGGTCAGCCGCACAACGCTGCCTGCGATCGCCTCGTCCAGCGGCTCGACGCGCGTGCCGGTGGCCTGCGCCAGCCGCTGTAGATCCTGTTTTTCGGCGGCCTTGAAGGTGGGCCCGACGAACCGGGAGTGGGCGCCCTGGCGGATCACCATGGCCGGCGTGCCGGGCAGTGAACCGCGCAGATACAACGCGTCGGGCTTGCTGGCGGCAACGATGAAACCGAAGTCGCGAGCGAATGTTTCGGCACGCTTGAGGTCGGGCTTGACGAATTCCAGCCAGGCCAGGTCGGCGACTTTGATGGTCGCGTTCGGTGCGCGCCCGGTGTGCTCGCCGCGGTTGGGGCCGTGCTGGCTGTGCATGCCGGCGTGTCCGTCGACGGTCTTCAGATGCTGATCGTCAGACATGATAAGTGCTCCTGTGAATGCTGTTGATGTCTTTAGTGGTGGTCACGCCGCGCCGCGTGCACGCTCGATGATCGCCGCCGCGTCGGTAACGGTGGTGCCGCTCCAGGCGATGTGCAAATCGGGCCGGACCAGCACCAGCTGATTTTCGTAAAGTTCGCGACAACGTGAATCTTCAACAACCAAGTGGTGCAACGGTATTCCGCTGAGTACGGCCCCGTCGACCAACCTCTTGGCTTCGGGGTGTCTGCATGCGTCGACCAGGGTGAAGCCGGGCCCGAAACTGTCGAACAGTGTTTCGTCGGGTCCGACAACGATGTTGGGGGCTCGATGTCCTGCCCGCACTGTCGGCACGAAGGTGCGGCGATCCCAAGGCGGTGCTTGTCCGTCCGGAGTGCACACGATGGGGGAATTGTCGTAGCGCACGTCCAGTTCGATACCGAGGCTGAGGTTTTCGCCGTCGTTGGCGGCCAGGAACTCGCCCAGAGCGGCTCGATGGGCGGTGCCGTCGGCGCTGTCGGCCATGATCAGATCGCCGTCGGCCATTGCCCGGTATTGCAGGTGCACAACGGCGTTTTCCAGCGAGACATCGCGGTTGCGTTCACCGACCGGGCGGCGTTCTTGTTCATAGCTGTCCAGTAGCGTCTGCCCACCCCACCCGCGCACGACCGCGGCCAGCTTCCAACCCAGGTTGAATGCGTCGCCCAGACCGGTGTTCATGCCGTACCCGCCGGTGGGAATCATCGTGTGCACGGCGTCTCCGGCGAGCAGGATGCGCCCGCGCCCGTAGCTGTCGGCGAGCAGAGCGGTTGGCCGCCAGATGCTGGAGGCGAGGACTCCGGTGATCTCGATCGGCCTGCCCAGCGCACGGAGAACGAACTCGCGGGGATCGCCGATGGGATCCTCCTCGGAGAGCTCTGGCCCAAGGTCGACGTGCAGGGTCCAGGTGTCCACCTCATCCTGCGCGATGACGGCGACCCCGCTGGTGAAGAACAAATGCCAGAACTGGCCCAGCGCGTGCAGATTGGCCATATCGGGAGACCGGAAATGCACCAACGCGAAGTGCGTGAACTCCGGGGCGCCGGTCATGGCGATGCCCAGCTCGTTGCGCACCCGGCTCGAGGCGCCGTCACACCCGATCAGGTAGCCGGCGCGGACAGTGGTCGAGTCGTCGCCAGCGCCGACCAGCGTCGCCTCCACCGCCCCGTCGATTTCCGAGCAGCTCTCGAGGCGCCATCCCTGATGGACGTCGATGAGCGGATCGCGCTGGCAGCGCTCCATCAGCACCTTTTCGAAGAGCGCTTGCGACAGGCGCTGCCACGGCTGGCCGGGCCGACTGCCGTCAACCGACTTCGCCAGCGCCGCGCGTTGCTCGTCTACCGAGGGCAGGCGCCAGCGTCCGACCTCGGGACCGTTTAGGCCGGGAGCGAAGATGACATCGAAGGAGAACTGTGACGCCACTCCGACGCGGCGAAGCTCCTGGTCGACACTCAGCCGCCGCAGCAATTCCATGCTCGGACCGTGGGTGATGTCCATCTTGGGGAACCGTGTGGTCGACGGGTTGCGCTCGGCCAGTAGGCAATTGACGCCGTTAGCGGCTAGCACTGAGGCCAAGACGAGGCCGGTTGGTCCGCCGCCCGCGATGAGTACTGGCGTGTCGAGTGCCGGCGTCACGGTAGAAGCCTCTCTCCTGGCGCAGTTGGTAGCTCCACCGTAAACCGTAATGTGTCATACGTCAATTTTAGTCGTGATGTGCGACATATATCTGCGCAGCGTGATGACGTCAGCGGCCCGGCAACACAGGAGGACAGGCGATGGCGACGGCAGAGGTCGTGCAGTTGTTTTTGGAACGCCTGGGGAAGGGAGACGTCGACGGCATCACAGATCTGTTCGCCGACGATATCGACTGGCGGGCGCCGGGCACCGTGCTGCCGTGGGCAGGGCGCCGGTCGCATCGCAGCGAAGTTCCCGAGTTCTTCAGGGTGCTCGAGTCCGCGTGCGTGCCGGCTGAGACCCGGGTCGACGTGGAGAAGATCCTCGTCGACGGCGAGGATGCCGTCGTCTTCGGCACCTACCATCGCAGGTTCGCCAAGAACGGGCGAAACTTCGACACCCCCGAGGCGGTGCACATCCGGGTGTTCGACGGCAGGATCGTGCGCTGGCACCTGTACGGGGACACCGGCCTCGTCGAGGACGCGTGGCTCGACCGCTGAGGCCAACAGGAGAAGCCGCAGGTGCGCCGGTGACCCGCGCCGCCGCGGCCAAAACCGCGCTGTCTCCGACCAACCGGCGGTGGACGTGATCATCACCACCGCGCGACTGGGGCACTTCTTCACGGAAGTCGGCCGTCCCGGTGAGCTCGGCGCTTGCGCCACCCACGGCCGACGATGTCGCCCGTTTCGTCCAGTCGCCCCAGCGAGCGCACGGACCAGCACGCCCGGGCGCGGGACTGCCTGCGTAACGGCCCTCGGCGCCGCCGCACGGGATCACCGAACATCGATAACTTGATCAAAATCAAAATAAATCTTGACGATCGACACACGTATACGTATGGTGGGCTGACATGCAGCGGAGGTCGCACACAGACCTGACCGGCGATATCTCGACCGTGAGATGTCTTGCCGGACAACGGGAAGACCCGGTGTTGGCGGGTGCATCCGGGGAGGCGTCGTGGCGGGGGTGACGACAGATGTCGCCACCGTCAGCGACGCGTTTGTGGCCCAGGTCGCCCGGCGCGGTGATGCACCGGCGATCCTGAACACGGATCTGGATGTGGCTTACAGCTGGCGTGAGTACGGGTCGGCTGCCCGCCGCCTTGCCGCCGGGCTGCGGGATCGGGGGCTCGGCGATCGCGACACCCTGGGTCTGCTGTTGCGCAACCGGCCCGAGTTCCACCTCGCCGACACCGCGGCGCTGCTGGCCGGGGCCACTCCGTTCTCTATGTACAACACCTCATCACCCGAGCAGCTGGTGCACCTGATCACTGACGCCGGCTGCCGCATGGTGATCACCGAGCCAGAACTGCTCGACCGGTTGAACGCCGCCCTGCGGCTTCAGGCGGGCATCGTCGAGCAGGTCATCGTCGTGCAGACCCCCGCGTGGTCGCAGCTGTTGGTCTCCGACGAGATCGATCGTCCTTCGGCGGTGGGGCCTGATGACCTCGCGACGTTGATCTACACGTCGGGCACCACCGGGCCGCCCAAAGGTGTTGAGCTCACGCATCGCAACGTGTTGACGATGGCCACCGAGATGACCGCTGCCACCGGGTTGCACACCGACATGCGGGCCATCTCCTATCTGCCGATGGCCCACATCGCCGAACGTGTTAGCAGCCACTACCTGGCCATTACCAATGGCTATGCGGTGGTGTGCTGCCCCGAGCTGGCCGACGTGACCGCCCTGCTTCCGCGTGTGGAACCCGAGATTTTCTTCTCCCCGCCGCGGATGTGGGAAAAGCTGCACGCCGCCATCGCGGGCGCGGTGGCCGCCGGTGCCGATCCGGCCGAAATCCGCCGCCAGCTCGGCTTCGGGCGGCTGCGGGTAGCGCTGACCGGCGCGGCGCCGTGCCCGCCGGGCATCATCGAATTCTTTGCCTCGATCAGGATCTCGCTGCGGGAGGTGTACGGAATGTCGGAGACCACCGGCGTGGTGTCGGTGTCCCCGGCGGACGGCATCCGGCCCGGCACGGTCGGTTCGCCGCTGCCCAGCGCCGAGGTCAAGCTCGCCAACGACGACGAGTTGCTGGTGCGCGGACCGCTCGTGATGGCCGGCTACCGCAACCGCGCGCAGGCCACCGCCGAAGCCATCGACGCCGAGGGCTGGCTGCACGCCGGCGACATCACTTCGTTCGAGGACGGACACCTGCGCATCATCGACCGCAAGAAGGAACTGATCATCAACGCGGCCGGCAAGAACATGTCACCGGCCAACATCGAGGCCCGGCTGGTGGAAAGTGATCCGCTGATCGGGCAGGCATGCGTGATCGGCAACGGCCGACCCTACAACGTCGCGTTGATCGTGACCGAGCCGACGCTGGCGGCCCGCTACCCGACCGGCGAGGCGTTGCAAGCCGCAGTGCAGGCCGGCGTTGACCGCGCCAACGCACGGCTGTCGCGTGTCGAGCAGATCAAGCGTTGCGCGGTTCTCACCAGCGAAGGGCTGCCCGACTCCGATGAACTGACTCCCACGATGAAGCTCACGCGGCGCCCCATCGAGCAGAAGTACGCCGTCCAGATAGACGCCCTGTACACGACAAAGGAGAACCGATGAAACTGGCAACGTTCAAGAACGGCACCGGGGGTGTGGTCGCCGACGACCACGTAGTGGCCCTTGCCGATCTCGACGGCGTCCCCGATGACGTCACCACGGTCCTGGCGGCCGGTCCTCAGGCGGCCTTCGATGTGTCGCGCCAGGCGGCCAACGCCCACCGGCGTACGCCGCTGGTAGAGGCCGACCTGGGCGCGCCGATCCCGCGCCCCTCGAAGTACTTGGCGATCGGGTTCAACTACAAATCCCATCTCGCCGAAATCCAGGAAGCAGCGAAGCAACCGCAGTACGCCGAGGCGATGCAGCGCTTTGGCCATCTGCGGCAAGCGTTCCCGGACCAGAAGCTGCCGACCTTCTTCAACAAGCAGGTGTCATCCATCACCGGGCCCTACGACCCGATCCTGGCGCCGTATGACTCGCAGATGCTCGACTTCGAAGGCGAGCTGGTCGCGGTGATCGGTCGTCGGCTGCGCCGCGCCGACCCCGCCACCGCGATCGCCGCGGTCGCCGGATACACCGTCGGCAACGACGTTTCGGTGCGCGACTGGCAGCAGGACACCCCAACCATGTGGCCCGGTAAAAGCTTCGACACCCACGGCCCCATCGGGCCGTGGATCGTCACCGCCGACGAGTTCAACCCCACCGACGCCAAGATCCGCACCTGGGTGGACGGGGAACTGCGCCAGGACGGCTCGACGGCCGAAATGATCACCGGCATCGCCGACATGATCTCGGCGCTGTCGAAGGTGTGCACGCTGGAACCCGGCGACCTCGTGGCCACCGGAACCCCCGGCGGCGTGGGGCTGTTCAGCGGCCGCCTGCTGCGGCCCGGCCAGCGCGTGCGCATCGAGATCGAAGGCATCGGGGCGATCGAGAACCCCGTCGTCGCCGAAACCCCGCCCGGCGCGTAGCACCGTCGAGTCGTCACCGACCGCCCGCGCGCCTCACCTGTGGAGCCGGCCGCATCCCAAGGAGCATGATGCCCACCACCATCAGTTGTTCAATCCCGCCGTTTGCGCCGTTCAGCGCGGCTGTCGGACATGCCCGCCTGGCCGAGGAGCTCGGCTATGACGCGATCATGTTCTCCCACATTGCCTCTCGCGACTCGTTCAGCTTGGCCGCGGCGTTGGCGCAGCACACCGAACGGATCGGGCTGGCCACAGCGGTGGCGCCGCTGTATCACCGCTCGCCGGCCTCGATGGCCCAGACCGCGGCCACGGTCGACGACGTCTCGGGCGGGCGGTTTCGGCTCGGGCTTGGCGTGGGTCACCGGGTGACGATGGGCGGCTGGCATGGTCAGCAGATCGGCAACCCGACTACCGAGATGCGCGAGTACATCGGAATCGTCCGGGCGATCCTCGCCGGCGAGCCGCCCCCGCCCGGCGAGCGATGGTCGTCGACCTTTGCCTTCATCGGTTTTGCGCCGCGCCCGGACATCCCGATTTATCAGGCCGCCTTGTCTCGGGCCATGTTGCGGTTGGCCGGGGAGATATCCGATGGTGTCCTGCTGTGGGCGACGCCGTCGCAGTATGTGCGCGACGTGGTGATCCCTGAGGTCACCGCGGGTCGCGCGCGGGCCGGCAAGTCGCTGGAAGGCTTTGAGATCCTGGCCGCCGTGCCGTCATCGGTGACCGAAGACCGCGATGCGGCGCTGGCGGGTATCCGCATGGAATTGCACCGCTACTTCGGGCTGCCGTTTTACCGGGCGATGTTCGAGGCTGCCGGGTTCGCGGCCGACGTGGCGGCCTACGACGCGGCAGCAGGAGATGTGGAAGCCCAAAAGCGGGCGATCAGTGAGGATTTCATCGATCATCTGGGCGCCATCGGCGACGGCGGCGATGTTCGCCGCGGCGTCCGGCGCTATGTCGAGGCCGGCGTGACCAACCCTGTGCTCACCGGCATCTCGGGCACCGACTATGACGCGACGCTGCGTGCGGTAGCCCTCGATATCGCGGCCCCGACGACGGCGTGATGCGGTCACCGGCGCACGCCGGTGACCGGGGTGTTGGAAAAAGCTCTCCTGCACAGAGAAAGAAAGAGAGAAAGTAAGTTCGGCGATGTCCTACCTCAGCGTGGCGCTGTTGTATCTGTTGGTTCTGTCTCCGCTGCTCGTCACCGTGATACATGCTGTTACGACGTGGCGGCGCAGGCTGGGCCAGCCCTCACAGCGCCAACCAGCGGCCCATGTCCATGACGAGGCTTGCGGCCGGTGCAGCTCTCCAGGGTCGAGCTCTCTAGTCTAGTCAGCCTCCGGCGCCGTCTCACATCGGTCACTTCTTTTTTCGAGCTGCGGTCTTCTCGGGGCAGACGTGGTTTTCCAGGGCCTGGATGAGCAGGTCTGCGGCCAGGTCGGCGTGGGCTTCGATCTCGGCGGGGTCCAAAGGATCGGCGTCGTCGAAATGACGGGCCAGCGGGCCCAGCGTGAACGGGGCGGCCGCGCCGTGGGCGAGAAGGAAGTGGAAGGTGCGCAGGGTGACCGGCCGCGTCCGGCCGCAGTCGGCGAGGTACTCCAGCAGCCGGTTCACCGGCTCCAGCGCCGGCCCGATGTAGCTGTTGTAGACGTAGGCCAGCCGCTCGGTGTCCTGGCGGCCTTCAATGTTCATCAGCCCCAACAGCTCGGGCCGCTCAGCCGAGTACAACAAGAAGGTGCGCATGGTGATCCGCAGCTGATCCAACGGGTCGGTCAAGGTGGGATCGAAGGCGGTCGCCAACCGCATCGCCAGGGGCTGAAACGCCCAGTCCACGGTGGCGTACCAGAGCGCCTCCTTGGAGCCGAACCGGCCGTTGAGCAGGTTGTGGCTACCGCCCAACTCACGATTGAGGGTGCGCAGCACCACGCCGTCGTAGCCGAGGGTGGCAAACGCGCGCAGCGCCACCTCGAAGATCTGCTCGAGGGAAGCCGGCGATTCCTCGGTACGTGGGCGCCCGGGTGGTCGGCGTTGCGATGCGGCGCTGGTGCTAGTCAAGCGACCCTCCGGTGTGCAGTAACGGCAGACGCGTGCCGCCGTGGCATACGATGATAACCGACAAATAGTTATTTGGCCCACATCTGCGCCCGCAGGCCGGCGCCCGCGGTGCCGCGGCGATGCCGCATCGTCGTCGGCCGGCTGCGGGGCGATCGCATCCAGCGCCGCCTTCAGGTTATCCGCTCCCTCGCCGGCGCAAGGCCCATCCCGGTCGTTCTTGGTCCCATCGGCGGCGCGATCGGATCCGAGCCGCTTTCACTGCTTTCACCTGGCGGCACACTCATCGCGTACGTACAGATGGCCTCGGAGAACATCTCCGTGCCCGCGTCGGCCGTTGTGAACGCCGGGGTGGGGTGCGCGGTGTGACCATCGCACGCTGGCTAAGGGGCACCTCGCCAGAACAACGGGCGTCCGACATCGCGACCGCACTCGAGCTGGCCGCATCGAGGCCGCAGGAAATTGACGTCGCAGCGACCTACCCGTTGGCACAGATCACCGACGCCGTGCGCGATGTGAACCGGGCCGGGAAACTCGGCAGGGTGATCGTTCGGCCGTGAGCACACGGCACGTCGGGGTCAGTTGACGAGCACAGCATCGATTTCGAGGGAGCGCTCACCATTGCTCGGCGAGCGTGGACTTCAGTCGCGCCGCGGCGGGCGGCGGCGACGGTCGGGCGCGGTTTGTGAACGCTGATCGAGGCGATGACGAGACGCCCGGCGTTTAATTGTCAGACATCTGATAGTTATTTGACGAATGTCATATTTGGCGTACGCTAACGGCATGGATGAGCAGAACAGACTGGTGACAGAGCCCAGATCGGGCAACCCCACCGCGGCCCCCGGACGCACGCCCGAGCAGGTGGTCGCCCACTTCTTAGATGCGTTCGGGCGTCATGACCTGGAGGCGATCAGCCGGCTCTGCGCCGACGACATTGTCGAATTGCTGCCCGGGACACCACCGTTGGAAGGCATCGACAACGAGCTGGCATTCATCAGCGGCCTGCTCGCGGCGTTCCCCGACATGGAGATCGACGTCACCCGGTTGATGGCGATCGACCACGTCGTCGCCGCCGCATGGACCCGCCGCGGAACCTTTACCGGCGCAGACTTCCAGGGCCTGCCCGCCAACGGCGCCCGGGTCGAGTCGCCCGCCGCGGGCTTCTTCGAGATTGAAGACGGACTGATCAAGAAGCTCACGGCCTACGCCGACATGAACAAATTCGGACGCGACCTCGGCCTCGTCCCACCTGAAGGGTCGCCGGCAGCGCGATTGGCGCTCGGCATGTTCCGCGCCCGTGTGCGCATCAAGCGCCTCGTCGGCGCCCTGACCGGCGGTAAGGGAGTGAACTGACATGGCGGCACAACGCAAGCGCAGCTGGGAACGAGCACTGGTCACCGGCGCATCCGCGGGGATCGGAACCGCGTACGCCCGCGCACTGGCAGCGCAGGGAACGCATCTGGTGCTCGTCGCGCGCAACATCGAGCGGCTGGAGAAGCTGGCCCAGGAATGCCGCACCGATCACGGTGTCGACGTCGAAGTGCTGCCGGCCGACCTCTCCGATCAGCGTCAGCTCGCGCACGTCGAAAAGCCGGCTGTTCGGCTCGCCGCGGCTCGACCTTCTCGTCAACACCGCCGGCATCGGGACATTCGGCGCGTTCCACCAGCACGCAGTTACCGATGAACTGCGCGAGATCGACCTCAATGTCGGCGCGCTCGTGCGATTGACCATGCCGCGATCGCCAGCATGACCCGCCACGGATCGGGCACCGTGCTGAACATGTCCTCGATCATGGCGCTGGCGCCGTTTCCGAGCAGCGCGACCTACGCCGCAAGCAAGGCATTCGTCAGCAGTTTCTCCGAGGCGCTGCACGAAGAGCTGCGCGGTACCGGTGTCAACCACTAGACCGCGATGGTTGAGCTGTCACGGGCAGCCGACGCCAGGCACGTCGACACGTACGCGGTAGAGGTAACCGCGCGAGTCGTGTTGCAGGGCGCGCGCTGGGTCGGTGTCGGCGGCGAGCAGGTAGAGGGTGCGGCGGTCCGCTCCGCCCAACATT
>Ga0209526_10003091_pt1 | contig 11303 bp, 7 predicted proteins | sample JacPinW_OM2H0_M1_FD_188566 | JGI IMG/M metagenome (GOLD analysis project Ga0209526, IMG submission 188566) | Forest soil microbial communities from Algoma, Ontario, Canada - Jack Pine, Ontario site 1_JW_OM2H0_M1 (SPAdes) (version 2) | ecosystem: Environmental > Terrestrial > Soil > Boreal...
TGCCGGTCATCATCGAGGGGCTGCGGAAACTCGAATACCGCGGTTATGATTCCGCCGGCATCGCTGTAGTCACGAAGGACGGCAAGCTCGAAGTCCGGCGCGCCGCAGGCAAACTCCGCAACCTCGAAGAAGCCATTTCCAAATCCCCCATCGAAGGTACCTACGGCATCGGCCACACTCGCTGGGCTACTCACGGCCGCCCGACGGAAGAAAACGCTCATCCGCACCGAGATTGCAGCGGGCAGATCGTGGTCGTTCATAACGGGATCATCGAGAATTACCTGGAATTAAAAGAGCAACTGCAGCGCGAAGGCCACAAATTCGTAACGGAAACCGACACCGAAATCGTTGCACATCTGGTAGAAAAACATACCGCCAACAACACTCCGCTCGAAGAAGCGGTTCGCAAATCTCTCAAAGAACTCCGCGGCATCTACGCTTTGGTGTTCCTGTCCGCCAAAGAACCCATGAAAATCGTGGCCGCCCGGCTCGGCCCACCTTCCGTAATCGGAAAGGGCGACGGCGAATATTTCGTAGCCAGCGATATCCCCGCGCTGCTGGAACACACTCGGGACATGTTCTTCCTGGCCGACGGCGACATCGCGGTGCTTACGCGGGACGGCGTAAGAGTCATGGATCACGACGGGCGCCCCGTCGAACGCCCCACCCAGCACGTCGCGTGGGATCCCATCATGGTGGAAAAGGGCGGCTACAAGCATTTCATGCAAAAAGAGATTTTCGAGCAGCCCCGCGCTGTGCGCGACACTCTGCTGGGCAGAATTTCGCAAGACACCGGCAAAATCTTTCTGGATGAGATGAAAATCTCCGAGGAGCAGTTCCGCACCTTCGAAAATGTGCGTATCGTCGCTTGCGGAACCAGTTGGCACGCTGGTCTGGCTGCCAAATTCATGATCGAGCGCCTGGCGCGCATTCCCGTGGAAGTCGATTATGGCAGCGAGTTTCGTTATCGCGACCCCATTCTGGACTCCAGAACGTTAACGGTGTGCATCAGCCAATCCGGTGAGACGGCAGATACTCTCGCCGCGCAACGCGAAGCCAAGGTGAAGGGTTCGCCCACGGTAGCCATCTGCAACGTCATCGGATCCATGATCACCCGTGAAGCCGCGGGGACCATTCCTACCCACGCGGGCCCAGAGATCGGCGTGGCCTCGACCAAGGCCTTCACTGCACAGCTCACCGCATTATTCCTGCTGGCCGGTTACCTTGGCCAAGTCCGCGGAAAAGTCAGCTCACAATGCGCCATTAAGCTGATGCAGGAGATCACTCGCATTCCGCACAAAATGGAACGGGTACTACAAACAGATGAAAAAGGAATTTATGAAAATCTCGCGCGCCAATTATTTCGCTACAGCGACTTTCTGTACCTCGGCCGCGGCATTCATTACCCCATCGCGCTCGAAGGCGCACTGAAGCTAAAAGAAATCTCCTACATCCACGCCGAAGGCTACCCTGCCGGCGAAATGAAACATGGCCCTAACGCGCTCATCGACGAAAATCTTCCGGTAGTCGTGCTGGCCACGCGCGACGAAACCGATCCCGAGTCGATGACGCGCTACGAAAAAAGCGTGTCGAACATCCAGGAAGTGAAAGCACGGGACGGAATCGTAATCACTATCGCGACGGAGAACGATCGCCTGGCGCGCGCGGCCTCCGATCACATTATTGAATTGCCACCAGCGCCCGAGCTGCTTTCGCCGTTACTGGAAATCATTCCGCTGCAACTACTGGCCTATCACATTGCGGTGCGCCGCGGGTGCGACGTGGACCAGCCGAGAAATCTCGCGAAATCCGTAACGGTAGAGTAGATAATCTCCTTGGCAAAAACGGCCGCAATTTTCCGTTAGAATAAAAACATGGGTCGAAGACCGCTGCTGGCTATTGTTTTTCTTTGTCTGGCTTTCCTTCACATCCCGCCTCCGGTTATTTCGGTCTTCGCGCAAAGCCCCGAGAATTCAACCGCAACTCTGAAAGCCATCCGCGCCGAAGGCGCCAATCACCTGAACCAGTCTCAAGTAGTCGCGCTGTCCGGCCTCGGCGTAGGCACCGCGGTCGGAAAACAAGATTTGCAAAGTGCCGCCGATCGCCTGGTGCAAACCGGTCTTTTTTCCAATGTAAATTACGTTTTCCAGTCCAGAGAAGACGGCTTGTACCTGACTTTCAAGCTCGCCGAAGCCCAGCGAATCCCCGTTTATTTCGACAACATTCCCTGGTTTGCCGACAGCGAAATAAACGAGACGATCCGCAAAGTCTTACCTTTCTACGACGGCACACTCCCGGAGGGCGGCGCCACGGTGGATCAGGTCAGCGCCATCGTAACGAATCTGATCGCGTCACGCGGAATGCAAACGGTGGTTGAACATCAAGTCATCGCCAATCCCCTCGGCGAAGGCAGCGTGCAGGAATTCCGCATCGCCGACGTAGTGCTGCAGATTTCCAAAGTCGAATTTGGCGACCCCAAGCTGGCATCTTCAAAGGTCATCCAACAACATCTCAGCGAAATCCAGGGCAAAACTTATTCGCGTATGACCGTGGATTTATTCCTGGCCGAGCAGGTAAAACCGCTTTACCTTCAGCAGGGTTTTTTGCGCGCCAAACTCGGCCCGCCTGAAATTCGGCTGAGCGGAAATCCGAATCAGCGCTTACCCGATCAAATTCCTGTATTCGTACCCGTAACCCCGGGCATCGCGTACAAATGGAAAGGCGCGCAGTGGAGCGGTAACGCGCTTTTGTCGGTCTTCACCCTGAGTCAGTTGCTGGGCATGAAACCCGGAGACATTGCCAACGGCATGGCTATCCAAGCCGCCCTGGAGCGCATTCAGGAAACCTACGGCCATCTAGGTTATCTGGACGCCAAAGTGGAATCTGAAGCAGATTTCGACGATCAAGCGCAGACCGTCTGGTACAGAATCACGATTCACGAAGGCCGTCTCTATAAGTTCGGCAAGTTAGTGCTCACGGGAATTTCCCCCAGCGGCGAAAAGCGTTTGCGCGCAGCGTGGCCAATTTTGAGCGGGGATGTTTTCGATAAAACGAAGTTTGAAGATACCCTCTTGAAGCTGCAGGTCCACAGGGAGCAAATTTTCGTGGACTTGCCGATTCACTACGAGTCCGTAGGGCACTGGCTGCAGACCGATCCTGAAACAGGAAACGTCGACGTTCTATTGGATTTCAAGTGAGGGTTTTACAGCGCTCACTGGAGTTGTTTAGGTGACCTCTGGGATATACTGAAACTTATGGCCAGCGCCCTCGTTCGCATTCGAGAAACGCAGCAAAGCACGCTCTCTGCCGAGCAAAAAGAGCGCGGACTGCTTACCCGATTGACGCACTGCTCTTCCATTATCGTGGCACTATCCGGCGGTGCAGACTCCGCCTATCTGGCGTGGGCTGCGCAACACGCGTTGGGTGAGCGCGCCTTATCGATCACAGCGCTGTCGCCAAGTTTTTCTGAGTACGACCGAAGTATGGTCGAAGACTTTGTGCGCAAACTCGGGGTGCGCCACGAATTCGTGGAAACTCACGAGATGGAAAACCCGTCCTATCGCGCGAACGCCGCGGACCGCTGTTATTTTTGCAAGGATGAACTGTTCAGCGTGCTCGATCGAATCGCCATTGAGCGCAAATTCGAAGCGGTATGCTACGGCGTAAACGCCGATGACATGTTGGACTTCCGTCCCGGCCATCGCGCAGCCAAAGAACATCAGGTTCTCGCGCCGTTGCTCGATGCCGGGCTGACCAAAGCCGAAATTCGAAGCTTATCCGAGCGTGCCGGCTTGCCCACCTGGGACCGGCCCGCTTCAGCGTGCCTTTCCTCCCGACTGCCTTATGGAACAGAAGTAACTCCGGAGCGGCTCGCATTGATCGAGCGCGGCGAATCCGCGCTGCGCGACCTGGGCTTTCGTCAATTCAGGGTGCGTCTGCACGACAAACTCGCGCGCATTGAAATCAGCACTGAGGAAATGCCGCTGGCGTTTTCACAACACATGGCCGCGAAAATCGCCGAGCGACTAAAAAAAGCTGGATTCACCTACGTAGCACTGGACCTGGAAGGCTATCGCCAAGGCTCATTGAACGAAACCCTCTCAAAAGCCAACCATTCCGTAGCTGATCAGCACACCGGAACATAATCTCCTTTTCTTGCGTATCTAAAATAGGTACAAATAACACGCATCTGTCTGTGCCAGAGGGCCACCGTGACGGTTCATTCGCGCCTTACAACTTCGGCGGTACTCCTGGCTGCCGCTTTCGTGCTGCCAGGATGTATGACCGGTCCCGGGGTAAGCGGCTCTTTTGATCGCAACTACACCGTCAGCGGGCACACTCGCCTGGAAGTCACCGACCCATCCGGCCAAGTGAACATCACCGGAAGTGCCGATGGTCAAGTTCACATTCACGCCGAAGTGCACGCCCACAGCATGGGATTCGAAAAGCCCAGAGAGCGCCTCGGCCAAACCCTTGCTGACCCAGGGATCGAGCAAAAAGGCGACACCATTCGCGTTGGCAAACGGCTTTCCAGCATGCGCAATCTTTCCATCGACTACAAAATCGAAGTGCCTCACGACACAGAGGTAAACGTCACCGCCTTCTCCGGATCGCAAAACATTCGGGACGTACGCGGGCCGGTGACTTTGCAAGGAGCTTCTGGCTCCATCCACGTCGATCATGTTGAGCGCGACACGCGGATAAACAGCGCCAGTGGATCGATCGAGGTCAGTGAGATTGGCGATGAGGTTCGCGCCTCCAGCGCTTCCGGCGAAGTCACCATTAATAACCCCAAAGGCGACGTCCGCGCCAATTCCCTGAGCGGTTCTGTTCGTGTAACGAAACCCGGGGGAAGGGTCGAAGCGGACAGCGCCAGTGGGTCAATCGATATCGATGGGGCCAAATTCGACGTCAAAGCCCACGGGGTTTCGGGCGAACTCAAAATCCACGGTGATCCCGGCGATCATGGTTACTGGGATCTCAAAACGGTCTCGGGGTCGGTGCAGGTGTACGTTCCGTCAAACTCCAATTTTCGCTTTTCCGCCGAAGCCATCTCCGGAGAAATCCGGACGGATATTCCCATCGTCATCGAGGAACAAGGCAAACATTCTCTGCGCGCGCACATTGGAAATGGCGGCGGGCGGGTAGAAGTGCGCACTGTGTCGGGAGAAATTCACGTAAGCGGCGGAAGCTAAGCCCTCATTGCATGTTTCGAAACTCTGCGATCCGGCGCAGTGCACGTTCAGCACTGTGCCCTTCACACCATTCGGCATCAAACCTGCCAATGTCTTAGAATCGAGTCATGGCATTGTGGAAGCGTTGGTCCGTCTTCATAATTTTGTCAGCGATATTGCTGAGCCCGGTCAGCGCCATTTTGATCTCTGCTCAAGATCAAAACAAACCGGCAACTTCCCCGATTCCCGAAGCCCAAAACCAAACCCAAAAGCCCAGTCCCGAGAAAAATATCTCACAACCGAAAGCCCTATCTCCCAGCGAAGAGTTGCAACAGACCATCAACGCCACCGGCAACGACCGCGCCGCTTTAGTCCGTAATCTCGAAGCCTACCTCGTGAAATATCCGGAGTCGCCGCAACGGCCGCAAATTTATCGCGCCCTGGTAGAAGCCAGCCTGCAACTCCGAGATATAACCCGCGCCGCGGACTACGCCGAGCGTATCGTGGCGCTCATGCCCGAAGACATGTCCATCACTCTAGTCGCGATTCAATTGCTGCAACGCACTGGCGATGAGGCAGCACTCCGCCGCGCTGTCAATTATGCCGGGCGCGTTCTGACCTTCGTGGAAAAAACCGCGAAGGATGACAAACCTTCCAAAATGTCTCCCGCAGAGTGGACTCTGGCTAAAGGCCGGGATCGCAGCTCGATTTTGCTGCTTCGCGGAGAACTCTATCTAAAACTAAATGACACCGCCGCAGCACAGAAGGATTTTGCCGCCAGCTATGCTGCACTACCGAGCGCCGGCACCGCCGAGAAATTGGGCGAATTAGCCGAGCTGAACAAAGAACTTACGGGGGCCATCAAGGAGTATGCCCGCGCCTTCGCTTTGGCCGATGGAGCCAACAACTCCGTAACGCGCCGGGAAATACGCCAAAAAATTGGGAACGTGTGGCGCCTCGCGCACGGCTCCGAAGACGGTCTAGGCGAATATCTGCTGCGGAATTATGACGAGGTCGCGCAGGCCTCCGCAGCACCCGTGGTGAAGAAAAACGCATGGGCACGAGAAGTATTTGAATTCACGCTACGCAAAGCACCTGATGGAACGCCATTTCCGCTAGCAAATACCAAAGGCGAGGTGGTGGTGGTAAGTTTCTGGGCCACCTGGTGCGGCCCGTGCCGGGCGCTCGAACCGCAATTCGAACGAGTTGCGTCGCGGTTCAGAGGAAATGACCAAATCTCTTTTCTCGAAGCCAATTGCGACGACGATGAAAGCCAAGTCGCGCCCTACCTGGAAGAAGTAAAACCGCGTGTACCGGTGGTGTTTGCGGACGGTTTGGATCACCTGTTGGGGGTCAACGATCTCCCCACCGTGGTTATCATCGATCGCCGCGGTAAAGTCGCTTACCGCGCAGAAGGTTTTGGAGGGGATGGATTCGAGCGCGACCTCATTGTGGCGGCCAGGCGCGCCCTAGGCACTACAGCTACGATCCCGCCCCCTGGGACTTCCGCTCCGTAGCTTGCGGATATTTCTCAGCCACTTCGCGCGCAGCGATAATGGTGTTCACGTGGATTGCGGTGGTATCTTCAACCCGTCGCGCGTAACCCCCAGCAAGCGCGGTAGCTACGGGGATGCCGCGAGAGCGCGCCGCTTCGAAAACTTGGCGATCCCTGCTTTTTAATCCCGCCTTCGTCAGCCTAAGGCCTCCCAGTTGGTCCTCTTCATAAGGGTCAGCTCCGCCAACGTAGAAAAGCATATCTGGCTGAAATTCTTCCAGCTGCCGCTGCACCACTGGAATGAGTGCCGCTAAATATTCATCGTCGCCAATCCCATCGGCCATATTCAGGTCCACGCTCGACGGCGGCTTATGGGCCGGATAATTATTTAGCTGATGGATAGATATGGTGAAGACCGAGGAGTCGCCGCTGAAAATAGCAGCGGTGCCATTCCCATGATGCACATCGGTATCCACGATCATCGCTTTCTCGATAGCGCCATCGCCCTGCAGCCGCCGCACAGCGACGGCCACATCGTGAATGGCGCAAAATCCTTCACCGTGATTGGCGTACGCGTGGTGAAAGCCGCCGCTCAAATTGGCACCAAAGCCATCACGCAAGGCCGATTGCGCAGCCAGAATCGTGCCGCCCGCAGCCAGCCACACGGCCTCCGCCAACTCCTTCGAGTAGGGGACTTCCAGCTTCATAATTTCGCTGGCCGTTAGCGTTCCGGTTCTCAGTTTGTGAATCCACGCCGCGGTGTGTACCCGCAGTAAGTCCCTATCCGAAGCCGGCTCCGGGCGCAGAAAGTCGCTGGCGTCGGCGATTCCGGAGCTAACCACTTTTTCAGCAATCAGACGGAATTTTTGTGAAGGAAAAACGTGCGCGCCAAGATTCAAATCATAACGGGGATGGTAAACCAGCTTAAAAGGAAGCATTTCGGCCTGCGGCGTTCAATTCTCTCGCGCAAGAATAAAATCCGGCAGGGTCATCAAAGCGCGTCCATACTCGCTGTCGGAATGCCCGTTCAGGCAAGCTTTGGCTCGACGGGCGTAATCATGAGCGAGTTCGCGAGCGCGTCCGAGGGCTCCGGAGTCGTGCACCAACGCGACCAACGTTTCTGGACGGACGGAATTAAATTCCTTTTCTTCGAGCACCTGGGCGACGAGTTTACGTGCATCGCGATGCCCGTTTTCCATGGCATAAATAAGGGGTAATGTGACCTTGCCCTCTTTCAGATCGCTAAGCACGGGTTTACCAAGTTGCTTTGCCGATGCAGTAAAATCCAGCAGATCATCGACTAGTTGAAAGGCCAGACCAGCGTAGCGGCCATAATCCGCGAGGGCTTCCTCCTCTTCCCCTTCGAGCCCCGCGAGCACTGCGCCAAGGCGGGCACACCCGCTAAAGAGGCACGCGGTCTTGTATGTCGCAAGGCGTACGGCGTCGTCTTCGGTGACGTCAATGCGGCCGATTTTTTCAAGTTGAATGAGCTCGCCTTCCACCATTTTTTGGGTGAGGTCGATCAGCACATCGAGGATGCGGAAATTTCGCTCTTCCAGCGCCATCTGGAAGGACTGCATGTACAGCCAGTCGCCGGCCAAAACGCTGCGGTGATTGCCCCACCTCGAATTCGCGGACGGACGTCCGCGTCGAGTATTTGCGCTGTCGATTACATCGTCGTGAATCAGAGTAGCGCTGTGGAGCAGCTCAACTACGGCCGCCAGGCGGATCGCGCCGGAACTGTATGCGCCTGCATAGCGATTGCAGAGAAGTAACAACGCGGGGCGCAAACGTTTGCCACCGCCACCCAGAAGATAGCTGGTTATTTCCGAAACTGGTTCGAACGCGGTGGCACTTTGCCGTGAAAGTTCTTCTTCAACGAGGACGAGATCGTCGCGTACTAGATCGAAGATCTCCTTAGCCGTTAGCAGCGCGATGGGAATCCTCCTGGCACCGCTCGAATCATGCGGCCGAACCGTAATCGCCGTCGCATCGAGATGTAGCGGCCGGAGACTCTGGCGGCCGGACAAGATGGAAGAAACGCCGAAAATTTGCAGCCGTGGAGGCGGCGAGTTCTTCCGGCGACAAGTTTCTCACATTCGCAAGCGTCCGCGCTACTTCCGCGACATAGGCGGGCTCATTTCGTTTGCCGCGGTACGGTTGAGGAGCGAGGAAGGGAGAGTCGGTTTCGATCAGGATGCGGTCAAGAGGGAGTTCTTTGGCGACGTCGCGGATGTTCTGAGTCTTCGGATAAGTGGAGTTGCCGGCGAAGGAAATCAGGAAGCCCGCATCGAGTCCGCGGCGGGCTTCCTGAATCGTGCCGGTGAAACAATGCAGGATGCCGCCGATTCCTGTGGGCCGCCACACCTCTTCGATGAGCGCGAGGCAATCGGGCCAGGCGTCGCGACAGTGAATGATGACGGGGAGTTTGGCGTCGCGAGCGAGCGCCATTTGGTCACGGAATACCTGGTGCTGGATGTCGCGTGGAGAGTGATCGTAGAAATAATCCAGTCCAATTTCACCCCACGCGATTACTTTTGGATGTCTTGCAAGCTTCGCGAGCTCTTCGAGGTGCTGGGGTGTGACTTGCTTCGCTTCGTGCGGATGGACCCCGATGCTGGCGTATATCCAGTCATATTGATCCGCGTATGGCAGCGCGGAATCTAATTTTTCCGGTCCTGGTCCAGTGCCAACCGCGAGCAGAGCCGAGACTCCGGCTGCGCGGGCTCTTTCCAGCATGGCTTCGCGATCATCCGCGAACTGGGGAAAATCGATATGGGCATGGGAGTCGACAAGTTCCATTCGCAAGGGATGCTACTTGAGGCGGGCTCCTACTTCCACATCTTCGAGGAAGCCCGCCAGGACCGGTCTTCCTTCCGGGCCGACACTCGCGGCGACGATCATGCCGTTGGATTCGACGCCGCGCAGTTTGCGGGGGGCAAGATTCGTAACCACCGCCACCTTGCGGCCGATCAACTTCTCCGGCTCATAAAATTGGGCGATGCCGGCACAAATTTGGCGCACTTCCGTGCCGATATCGACGGTGAGTTTCAACAATTTGTCCGCGCCCGCGATGCGTTCGGCGGTTTGAATTTGCCCTACGCGCATCTCGACCTTAGCAAAGTCTTCAATACCGATTTTTTCCGTGGGTGCGGGCGCCGCGGCTGAAGCAGCAGCGGGCGCACTTGCGGGTGCATTTCCAGGCGTGGCTGACATCGGCGCAGCGGCCGGTTTCTGTGACTGATTTTCCATGGCTTCGATCCTCTCCATTGCTTCTGTTTTTTCGACGCGTGGAAACAAGGCTTGAAATTCTCCGAGCTTGATGCCGGGCAAAAGTTGGCCCCAGCGCAGGTTGTCTAATTCCAGTGAGGCTAAATTTCCAGTTTGGCCTAGAAGCTTCCAGACCTTCGCGGTGCTTTCAGGCAGAACTGGATGTGCCAGCGCTGTTACGATACGCAAGACCTCGGCGGTCACCCACAGAATTGTTCCCCGGCGTTGCTGGTCGGCGTCGGAAGTGCCCAGACTCCAAGGTTGCTCGGTGGTGAGATATTTATCGGCCGCGGCGATGATGGACCAGACCAACTCGAGCGCGCGTGAAAATTCGAATCTATCGTAGTGTTCAAGGACCTCGCCGATAGAGGTTTGCGCGACTTTGGCGAGCTCCTGGTCTTGCCGCTGGAGCTCAGCGGCCTTGGGGATTTTTCCGCCAAAGCTGCGATCGATCATGGCCGCGGTGCGGCTGGCAAGATTACCTAAGCCGTTGGCCAGATCGCTGTTATACCGAGCGATTAGCGCTTCGCGGCCAAAGCCGCCGTCTCCACCGAAAACAATTTCGCGCAGCAGGAAGTAGCGCAGAGCGTCTACACCCAAGACGCTGACGATGGGCTGCGCGGATTGAATGTTGCCGCGCGATTTGGACATTTTCTCGTCCTGGAACAAGAGATGGCCGTGAGCGAAAATCTTCTTAGGCAGATCCAAGCCGGCAGCCATCAGGAAGGCAGGCCAGTACACCGCGTGGAAACGGATGATTTCCTTACCAATCAGATGCACATCCGCTGGCCAATAACGAGCAAACTCATCTTTCCTGATGGGGTAGCCTACGGCAGTGAGGTAATTCGTCAGTGCGTCGGACCATACGTAGAACACGTGCTTTTCATCGCCCTGCCAGGGGATTCCCCACTTTAGCGTGGTGCGGCTGATGGAAAGATCGCGCAACCCACCGCGGACGAAGGAAATGACCTCGTTGCGGCGAGCTTCCGGTTGGATGAACTCCGGATGTTGTTCGTAATAATTCAGGAGTGGCTTTTCAAATTTTGAAAGCTGGAAGAAGTAATTTTCTTCCTTAACGCGTTCCGTGATACGTCCGCATTCCGGACAAGTCGCCCCGGGCGCGGAGTCATCAATGTACATTTCGTCGGAGACGCAATAATTCCCTTCGTAGTGGCCTTTGTAAACGTAGCCGTTGTTTTGGATCTCACGAAAGAGGTGCTGAACGGCGTGGGCGTGCCGGGTTTCGGTGGTTCGGATGAAGCGGTCCACCCGCAGGCCCAATTCTTTCCAGAGGTCGCGATACTCAGCAGACACGCGATCGACGAAATCAATTGGCGATTCGTTGTTATTCTTCGCGGAGCGCT
>Ga0209526_10003092_pt1 | contig 11302 bp, 11 predicted proteins | sample JacPinW_OM2H0_M1_FD_188566 | JGI IMG/M metagenome (GOLD analysis project Ga0209526, IMG submission 188566) | Forest soil microbial communities from Algoma, Ontario, Canada - Jack Pine, Ontario site 1_JW_OM2H0_M1 (SPAdes) (version 2) | ecosystem: Environmental > Terrestrial > Soil > Boreal...
TGCTTTCCGGACTGGAACTGGCTGACGCCACAATCGTCAGGCACGACGGCATCTATTATCTGTTCGGCGCCACGCGTGACGGCGCCGGCGGATATTCGGACACCTTGTCCGTGTTTTATGCGCGGCAGTTTTTCGGACCGTGGATACCGTTCGAAAGCAATCCGGTGATGGTCGATCGCGCCACCGCGCGTCCGGCCGGCAATTTCGTGAGGATGAACGGACAATTGTGGCGGCCGGTGCAGGATTGCACCGACGGCTATGGCTGCGCGCTTGGGCTCGCCGAAGTCACCGAGCTTTCGCCGACGTCGTTCAAACAGGTCGTCCGCCACGTCCTTCGGCCCGGACCGCTGTGGCCGGGACGAAAGCTGCACACCTTGAATCGCTGCGGCCGCCTTGAACTGATCGACGGCACGAGCATACAACCGAAGGCGAGGGCGCTCGGGCTTCCGGGCAGAACGGACCGCGTCGCGAGCCCTGGCGCCGGTTTGGCGCTGGCTTCGGATCGTGCTGAAATGCCCGGCACGCCGTAACCAACCGTGCGGCATCGGACAGCTTGGTACAAAGCCGCCGGCGCCAGGGCGACGGCAAGGCGCATGGCTCACACGGCGCAAGGCTCAACGGTTAAGCTTTGGTAAAGGACGGGCCGGGTAGGATGAACCGCGGCGTCTTAACCTCAATTGCGGTTCTCAACTTCCATTAATCCCCCACGCCGGCAAATGGGGTAAAACCCTCCCGATCGGCTCGGCCTGCCGGCAATCGAGGCATGGTGTTGAGACCGGATTTGCCGGCCCGCTGCTCGGATCCCTTGTGTTCCCGGGCGGAGAAATCGCCTCGGAAGTGCGTCTGAAGAACCGGGCGGTTGCTGCGCCGAGAAGTTGCCCGAGGTTGGTGAACGTGAGATTCAACAGTGTGATCGGCAGCCTCGTCGGACTTCGCAGGAATTCCGCGCTGCGCGGCATGGCCTGGGTGTTCGTTCTCAGGGCCGCGACCACGATCTTGAATTTTGTCCTGATCACCCTGGCGGCGCGCACGCTCGGCCAAAGCGCCTTCGGTACATACTCGATCCTGTTCAGTGCCGCGGGCCTGTTCTGCGTGGTCGCGACGTTCGGCCAGCAGATCGTTTCGATGCGATCCTGGAGCGAATATTCCTCCGCCGGCCAACAGCACCTGCTCAAGGGGGCGATGATCTTCAGCGGTGTAGCCTGCCTCGCCGGCAGCGCGCTCGTCGCCGCTCCGTTCTACGCATGGTTGGAGGTAACGCATGGGCCGTTGCTGGCGACCTCGGTGACCTTCTATCTCGTCGCGCTGGCGATCGTGCTGACGACGTCCCATCTGGTGCGAACCGCGATCGGTGTCGGGATAGGCGACGGCATCAGCAATCTGTTGCTGGTCGTTCCGCCCATCCTCTATCTGCTGTTTTGCGTGTATTTCCGCAGCCTCGCTGAAATCAGCACCATCTTCCTGACGATGGCTGCGGGAGGCAGCACCGCGATCCTGATCCATGTGGTTTCGATGTGGTACGGGGCTCACGCCCGCTTTCCCGAATTCGGCAGTTCGCCGTCGATCTATGACACCAGGCGCTGGTTCGCGCGATCGCTGAAGCTGTGGCTATCCAACGGGCTCGAGGCGTCGAACCAGTATGCCGATGTGCTGATCATCGGCTTTTTGATGAGCCCTACGATCGCCGGCGCCTACTTTGTGACCACGCGGATCGCGAACGCCTTCGCCATGGCGACCGGCGCGATCTACATGTTCTCGACCCGCCACATTCCGCAGCTGTATTACCGCGGTCAATTCAACCAACTGAACGCCCTGCTGAACTCGGTCGCCGGCGTCACGCTGGTCATCATTGCCGGAGGCCTGCTGCTGATTCTGGGGGGCGGACACTGGCTGCTCCGCGCCTTCAGCGAAGATTATGTGCCCTATTACAGCGCGCTGGCGCTGCTGTCGCTGGGAACGGCCGCGGTGGCGGCTGTGGGCCCGTCGGGTTCGATCCTGATGCTGACCGGGCACGAGGGCCGATACCTTTCGATCATCGGCGGCACCGTGCTGCTACGTTCCGCGGGGTTCTTTATCCTGATCCCCTTGTTCGGCATTATTGGCGCCGTGGCGGCAACGACGATTTCATTCGTCTGGATGGCGATCATGCTGCGAACATCGGCCAAAAGCCTGACGGGAATCGACGGATCGGTGCTGCGGCTGCAGTCGAAACTGGTTCGCCCGCACGTCTCCTTGCCGGCCGAATAGGCGGCCGTGGCTGCCGCGCTACGATTGCAGTCTCGGATTATCGAATAATTAACCAAGCTGGTCTGAAGCTCCGGTTGAAATCACGTAGGCCGCCAGCGCGAATTCAGCATGAACTATGCGAATTTAAACGCCTTCGACAGTGCCATTTGGCCAAGGCGAAGTGCAACAAGCGAGGCGTTCGCTCGCGCTGTCATGCGTTGGTCGATACCTATCAATGTCGTGGCATCGATGGGCACGTTCAACGCCGGGCTCCTGTCGGCCGAGGCGACCTTTCTCCAACAGATCGTCGCGCTGTCGATGTGGGGCGCGCTGATTTATGCAAGCGCATTCGTGCGCCCTGTTGTCCGGTTGGAATGCAACCCGGACCTCCTGGCGGTGGTCGGGTTCTACTTTTTCGCGGTCGTCTCGGTCTTTTGGACGGATCTGTCCTTTGCGACCATTACAAAAAGTGCCGCGCTTGCGGTCACGACATTCGGCGCATTTTGCCTTATCACGCGAGTCGATATTGACGACATTGCGAAATCGACCGCTCGGGGTCTCTTTGTGCTGTCGGCTGCATCTGTCTGTTGCTCCGTTTTCCTGCCCGAGATCGGCGTCGACCAGAGTTGGATGCACGGCGGTCAGTGGCAGGGCATTTTCGAGTCGAAGCAGACCTTGGGTTTCGTCGGCGCATACCTGATGTTTTTTGCCTGCTATCGGAAGATGACAGGGCAAGGATGGTTGATTTTTTCCGTCGCGTTCTTGGTGGCTGGAACGTGCGTCATTGCATCCGGTTCGAGGGGCGCCGGGGCGCTGGCGTTGGTCGCTTGCGCCGGGCTCGTTCTGTCGCTCTGGTCGATAAGATGGATGAGGGTCTTTGCCGTCCTGCCGATCGTCATGTCGGTCATCGCCAGCATTTTGATCCTGTACTTCTACGCGACGGGTTATGACGCGCTTTATGTCTTCGACTCGGTCATCGACTTTACCGAGAGAACCTATATCTGGCAGTACGCGTTAAGCCACTTCGACGACGCCCCGTTGATCGGTTTTGGCATCAACGGGTTTTGGACGATTCCGGCGATCTACGATCATTTTGAGCAAGACCATGGCTGGGTTCTCGACAATTATCACAACGGCTATATTGCCGTTCTGATTGAAACCGGTTTCGTCGGCTTCATGCTGTTCATGGCAAGCGTCGTGCTTGTCTCGGTCAAGACGCTTTGCCAGATTTCATTTCGCTCTCTCTCTCGTCCGCATTGTGCATTGATCGTCGGATTTTGCGCCCTCAGCTTTCAGCTGAATTTCACCGAGACAACATTCCTGCGCTCCACGACGTTTACGTCGGTGCTGCTCGCTGCCTTTTTCCTGGCAGTTTGCAGGCCGCTGTTGCCGGAAACCCATGCCGGCGAGCTTGATTGAGAGAACGCCGATGGCCGCAATCGTCCGTCGGCTGAGCCCGTCTCCTTGCTTGCTGGCATTTGCGATCGTTTTCGGAATGCTGGTTTCCGAAATCCATGGCGCCGAGCAGCCGCCTTTTCGCGAGGTGGCCAGGCTGGGGCGGGGTATCAATATTCTCGGTTACGATGGCCTATGGGAAGGAGGCAGGAACGCGCCGTTCCGCACCGAGAATCTGACCATGATCAAGCAGGCGGGATTCTCGCACGTTCGAATTAACTTCTTCGGGTTCAAATACATGAATTCCGGGAATATCCTGGACGAAACGGTGCTGGCACGCCTTGATTTCGTCATTGAAGAAGTCCTTGCGAGGAAGCTCATTCCGATTCTCGACGAACACGATTCCGAGTTCTGCCAGCGCGATCTTTCCGGCTGCGCCGAGAAACTGAAAGCTTTCTGGAAGCAGTTGTCCTTGCGATACGGCGGAAAATACCCCGGCCTCATCTTTGAGATTCTGAACGAACCCGGCGGGCAAATGACGTCGGCGATGTGGAATTCGCTATTGGGCGAGGCGCTGAATATCATCCGGCAGACCAATCCTGCGCGACCTGTGATCGTGGGGGCGCTCAACACAGAGGATATCACCATCGATCAACTCGAGTTGCCCGTACGCGACAGAAACCTGATCGTGACCGTGCACTATTATGCTCCTATCCAGTTCACCCATCAGGGCGCGCCGTGGTCGCGACTATTCTCCGGGATAGGGCCTTTGGATTGGGGCAATGCGGATGACGAAGCGAAAGTGATTTCCGATTTCGGCAAAATCAATGGCTGGTCCGAGCGGGAAAGACGTCCGATTTACCTCGGCGAATTTGGAGTTTACGACCGCGCCCCTCCGCAAAGCCGTTCTCGATATCTTTCTTTCATAGCTCGAAATGCCGAGAGACTCGGCTGGGCATGGGCGTATTGGCAATTCGATCATGATTTCGCTGCATTTGATTCCCGCCGACAACGGTGGAACCGCGACGTATTGAACGCTTTGCTGCCTCGAGAGCGTTGAGGTTCAGTGCCGGCGATCGATGTCCGGCGCCTCATTCTTGCGCGCGCCTCGTCATCCCTGCGGACAGCGAGCGATCACGATCCGTACAGCACAAGCTCGGTGTCGGTAAGATCGGCGAGCCGCGGCGGGTTGGGGCCTTTGAAGTATTTCCGGCCCCGCGTCCTGGTGTAGACGCCCGCGAGTCCCGGCACCGGCCCGTTCGCATCGAGAATGACGACGGGCTTGCCATGCCGGATCAGGAAGCGGCCGATCGCGCCGGCGCAACGGATGTAGTCGGCAGTTTCCCGGCAATAGACCAGCTGCAAGGCTGCCAGCGGAATTCTTCCGGAGCGGATGCGCTTTGGTGCCATGACGAACGGCAGCGGTCCGTCGCTTGTATGACACGCGAAGGCAAGACAGCCATATTGCGCATGACTGGCCAGCAATTCGAAGTCCGGCTGCGGCAGATCCTTGATGGACTGGGTTTCGGGCGTGACGGTCTCGATCGTCATGCCTGGTTGGGCGCGCGACAACAGCGGGATCGAAAAGAACAGGCCGCTGCAGTAGAGCTTGTATCCCTGCGCCTCGATCACCGGCCAGGTCGGCACCGCCGGCGAGATGTTGGTATAGGTGACGTTCTTGTTCTTCTGCGCCATCGACGTCAGCAGCGTGGCGTAAATCCGGAATGACGGATCGACGTACCAGCTCGAAACGTTGCAGCGAATCGTCGACTCGCCGGCCTCGACCCGCGAGCTGTACAACAGCAACAACACGCCGACCGGCCCGCGGTCATTCTCGAGAAGATAACCGTAACGCGGGGAGCCCGGCGGAACCGTGCGCTCGCGCTGGCGTCCGAGGCCCCGCATCCAATACTCGCGCGTTCGGCCGGAAAAACCTCGGGTCAGCAGATCTGCAATCGCATCGATGTCGCCCTCGACGATTTCACGACACCGAACCTGGGGAACCCGCATCGTTTGTTTGCCTGCCCATATGAAAAGCGAAGCGCCATTTTTCGCAGCCTATTCCCATATTTTGATGGGGAAGGCGAAACCTCCATCCTGGTAAGGTTACCCGCGCTTTGCCCCGGATGCGGCCTCTAAATCGGCCGCACCACGCCGGGCTGGCCGAGCGCGCATTCCAGCGCATTGCGATCCCATTTGGCGCTGTTGGCCGCGGCCTCATAGGTACTTTGCAAAAAATCGAGCAGTGCCTGGTCGGGCTGCGCGGCCGTGCGCACGGCGTCATAGGGCAGAATGAATTCACCCAGCGCCTCGCTGAAGAATGCGGCATCGGGCCGCAGCGGCGCGGTGCGGAAGCCTGCGGGTTCGGGATAGGCATAGCAATAGAATGCAGGGTAATCGATCGCGCCGCCGCCCGGCCAGAAGCCGGCGCTGCTGACTTCGTGGGAATAGGCCTCCCAGGCGACTTCATCGGGCAGATGCGGCACGCCGCCGGGATGGCGCGGCGCGCGGCGTCCCGAAAAGCGCGTCACCGCCAGGTCAAAACTGCCCCAGAAGAAATGCACCGGGCTCGCCTTGCCGAGGAAGCCGGTGCGGAATTGCTCGAACACCCGCTCGGCATTGCACAGAATCTGGAAAAAACGCCGCACGGCGTCGGGGTCGTAGGAGGCGTGCCGGCTGTCTTGCGAAAACCGAATCGGATCCGGCAACTCGTTGGGCGTCTCGTTGATCGCGATATCGATGCCGAGTTCGGCGAGATCGGCCATGATCGCGGTGTAAAAACCCGCAACCGATTTCCCGGCCAGCGCAAACTGCCGCGCTGTCCCGTCGCTGGTCGAAATCCGCAACGCATGATCGATGAAGTCGAAGTCGATCTGGAAGCTGCGCGCGCCGTCCGGAATAGCAGAGGTCGTGAGCCCGCGCGCGGTGACATACAGCGTGACATGCCAGGAATGATTGAGCCAGGGCGTGCGCGCGAGCCTGATCTTGCCGACGATCTGGGTCCAAAGATGCAGCGTTTCGTATGTTTCACGCCACGCCGCGGTCGGCAGTTCCGGCCACGGGACCGGCTGAGAAATGCTCATGCGTCACCGTAACATTTTGTCATCGGTGTCCCCGATGTAGCAAGGCCGGGCGCGATCCCGGCCCGGCCTTTATACGCGAACTCGGAGCGCTTGAGGATGGGCTACTTCTTCTCGTCCTTGGCGAAAGCGGCGTCCACTTCGTCTTTCTGGATGCGCGCCGCGGGATTGCCGGGCTGACCGAGATTCTGCTCTTCGGTGCCGTCGCCCATCATGCCGGGATGCGGCGGGGCAGGCGTCTTTTTGCTGTCTTTGGGATTGGGCTTGCGGGTCATGTCGGGATCTCCGTGCGGATGCGCGTGCCTCGGGTACGCCGACAGACCCGTAGATGAAGTTACAGGCGGCGCGGCATCACGACTTGGTGCTTTCCGGACAGCCGCGCTTGCCGCGCGTGGCGCGGAACAGGCTCCGGCACCACCAGCGTCGCGCAACCGCCTGCACCGGATTGCGGGCCAGTTGGTAGATAAAGAGAATTTCGATCATGGCAGAATCCACCGTCCCCATGACGGAGATGGGGGCGGCACTCTCGAAAAAGAATGCCGCCCGCGTCGCATCAGCCATGCAGTTTCTTCGCCGTCTCTGCGATCACGCGTCCTTGATAGCGCGCGCCCGCGAGTTCGTTCTCGGATGGCTGGCGGCTGCCGTCGCCGCCGGTCATCGTGGTCGCGCCGTAGGGCGAGCCGCCGGTGACCTCGTCGAGCTTCATCTGGCCCGCAAAACCGTAATTGAGGCCGACGACGGTCATGCCGAAATGCAACAGATTGGTGATGATCGAAAACAACGTGGTTTCCTGGCCGCCGTGCTGGGTCGCGGTCGAGGTGAAGGCGCCGCCGACCTTGCCGTGCAGCGCGCCCTTCATCCAGAGGCCGCCGGCCTGGTCGAGAAAGTTCGCCATCTGCGACGACATGCGGCCGAAGCGGGTGCCGGTGCCGACAATGATCGCGTCGTAATTGGCGAGGTCCTCGATTTTCGCCACCGGCGCCGGCTGATCGAGCTTGTAATACGACGCTTTCGCGACAGCTTCGGGCACCAGTTCCGGCACCCGCTTGATGTCAACGCTGGCGCCGGCTTCGCGCGCGCCTTCGGCGACCGCATTCGCCATTTTCTCGATGTGACCGTAGGCGGAATAATAAAGAACGAGAACTTTTGCCATGGTGGTGTCTCCGTGAGGTTGGGTTTGGCTTATGTAATTCGTCGTTGCCGGGCTTGACCCGGCAATCCATCACCTTCGTGAGAGTCTTGCGAAGAGTGATGGATGCCCGCGTCACCTGGTGCGAAGGCGCGCTTGGCGCTTTTGCCCCGGCATGACGAGCGAGAGGGTCGGTTGAAGTGCGGACCTAAGCCGCATCGACCAGCACGAGTTCGGAATCTTCCAGCGCGGTGATTTTCAGCTTTGCTTCGTCTGATATCGCGACACCGTCGCGGGCATTGACGCGCACGCCGTTGACTTCGACGCTGCCGGCCGCCGGCACCAGATAAAGATTGCGAGTCTTGTCAGGCGCATATTCCGCGCTCTGGCCGGCCTTCAGCGTGGTGGCGAGCACCCGCGCATCGGCGCGGATCGGCAGCGCATCGTTATCGGCCTTGAAGCCACTGGCGATCGTCACGAATTTGCCGGAGCGATCCGCCTTGGGAAACGGCTTGGCGCCCCAGGTCGGCTGACCGCCTTCGGTGGTCGGCTCGATCCAGATCTGGAAGATCTTTGTCAGTTTAGGTTCGAGATTGTATTCGGAGTGGCGCACGCCGCTTCCGGCGCTCATCACCTGCACGTCGCCGGCTTCGGTGCGGCCCTTGTTGCCGAGACTGTCCTGATGGGTGATCGCGCCCTCGCGGACATAGGTGATGATTTCCATGTTGGCATGGGGATGCGCCGGAAAGCCGGTGTTCGGTGCGATCTCGTCGTCGTTCCACACCCGCAGGGAGCCGTGGCCCATATTGCCGGGGTCATAATGGCTACCGAACGAGAAATGGTGTTTGGCCTTCAGCCAGCCGTGGTCGGCGCCGCCGAGTTTTCCAAAAGGTCTGAGTTCGATCATGGATGTTCCCTTGATTTGGATTCCGTTGAGCGTCTGGATATGCGCTGGCCGATGGGTTAGAAATAGAAACTATCGAAACACATTGTTTCTTTAAACGCCTTGATCGGATCCCCCATGGCAAAGCTCCCGGATTTCGAAGGCCTCGCGATTTTCGCAAAAGTTGTGGAATTACGGTCATTTGCGGCAGCCGCAACCGAACTGGCGCTGTCCAGGGCGACGGTGTCGAAGGCGGTCACCCGGCTGGAACAGCGGCTTGGGGCGCGGCTGTTCAACCGCACCTCGCGGCGGCTTGCCTTGACGGATGCCGGCCAAAAACTGTCCGAGCGCGCCGCGCGCCTGCTTGCCGACGGCGAGGCGGCGGAGAACGAGGCTTTGGCGCAATCGGTAGCGCCGCGCGGGCTGGTGCGGCTTGCGGTGCCGATGACGTTCGGGGTCAAAGCCGTGGCGCCGATCCTGCCGGAGTTTCTTGAAACCTATCCCGATGTCGCGATCGACCTGCATTTGAGCGATGCGATGGTCGATCTGATCGGGGAGGGTTTTGACCTGGGCTTGCGGATCGCCAGCCTGCCGGATTCCTCGCTGATCGCGCGGCGGTTATGCGCGATGCCGCGCTACACGGTGGCGTCGCCGGGCTATCTGAAACGCCACGGCCGGCCGACCCATCCGATGCATCTCGCCCAGCACAAATGTTTCGGCTATGTCTATCTCTCCAACCCCGGCGTCTGGCATTACACCAATTCCGCCGGCGAAGAGGCCAGCGTGCGCCCCGCGGGACCGCTGCGCGTCAACAATGGCGAAGCGTTGTTGCCGGCGCTGATCGCCGGGCTCGGCATCGCCGATCTGCCGGATTTTATTGTCGGCGACGCGATTGCGTCAGGTGAAGTCGAAGTCATCCTGAAAGGCTGGAAGCAGACCGAGGGCTCGGTGCATCTGGTGACGCCGCCGGGCGGCCCGCGCCCGGCCCGCGTCGAGGTGCTGGCGGAATTTCTGGCCAGGCATTTGTCGAAGGGCAAGAAGAGGGCTCCGTAGGGTGGGCAAAGGCGCTCTTCGCGCCGTGCCCACCACTCACTCGCCGAACGAACCCTGAATGTCGCGCATATCACCTCCCCAATCCGCAGCAAGCAATCCGCGCTCAACATAACGATGGAAACTGCTATGCGGCCAATCCGCTACGCGCGTGACGTGTCCATGCTTCAGCGGGTTGAAATGAATGTAGTCGACATGGCGCTCCAGATCGGCGTTATCGCGAATGGCGTGCTCCCAATAACGACGTTGCCAGATGCCCTTCTCTCGTTTGGCAACTTTGCTTGCGGATCGCGCCTTCGGATCAAGGCCACGCGAAAAGCCGCTCTTGATCAAGCTCCAGCGCGTGGAAAAATCGGCGTCGCCTTCCGGCAGGGCCCAGAGGGCGTGCAGGTGATCGGGCAAGACGCAAATCGCGATCGTTTCAAACGGTCGACGTTGTTGGATTGTCCGGTAAATCCGCCGGAAGCGGTCGATCTTCTCGAACAGAAGGTTACTCGGCCGTTCGGCAAGAACAACCGTGAAAAAGAAAACGCTGCCCTCGATTTTGGCTCGACGATATTGCGGCATAACGAATTATATCACGAGGCGTCGTGGTGGGCACGGCGCAAGAGCGCCTTTGCCCACCCTACGAAGTTGCGCTGGCTGTAGTCTTCGACGGTAGCGCGGCATGATGCATCATATCATTGGGGATGGTGGGCACGCTTTGCTTTGCCCACCCTGGGGTTCAGGCTATAGGCTACACCCAACAACCAAAACAAAACGCTCTGGGGGAAAACTGCCGATGAACCGTCGTGAACTTCTCAAAGCCGCCGCGGTGCTGCCGCTGGCGCAGGGCGCGCTTTCGCATTCCGCATTCGGGCAAGCGGCGTGGCCGACCCGCAATATCAACATGATCGTGCCGTTTCCGGCCGGCGGCCAGGCCGATCTTGCGGCACGCCCGGTGGCGCAGGCGCTAGAGAGAATTCTCGGCAAACCCGTCATCGTCGACAACCGCGCCGGCGGCGCCGGCGGCTCGATCGGCAACGCGGTGGCAGCGCGCGCCGAGCCCGACGGCTATACGCTGTTGATGACGCTCTCATCGCTGGCGGTATTGCCGGAAGCCGACCGGCTGTTCGAGCGCCCGGTCGCGTACGAAGTCGCGCAATTCGCCCCCGTCGCGCGCGTGCTCGCCGATCCCACGCTGCTCGCGGTGCCGGCCTCGGCGCCGTGGAAGACGCTGCAGGATTTCGTCGATGACGCCAAAAAGCGTCCCGGCGAAATTCCCTATGGCTCCTCCGGTCCCTACGGCACGCTGCATGTGGCGATGGAGATGTTCGCCAATAGCGCCGGCATCAAATTGCTGCACGTGCCGTTCCGCGGCGCCGGGCCTGCGCTGACCGCATTGCTGAGCGGCACGGTGCAGGCGCTGGCGTCGGCGCCGGGCACGCTGAAGCAGCAGGTCGATGACGGCAAGATGCGGGTGCTGGCGAACTGGGGCGCGGAGCGGATCGCGAGTTTTCCGGATCTGCCGACGTTCAAGGAACTCGGCTACAAGGATGT
>Ga0209526_10003093_pt1 | contig 11302 bp, 12 predicted proteins | sample JacPinW_OM2H0_M1_FD_188566 | JGI IMG/M metagenome (GOLD analysis project Ga0209526, IMG submission 188566) | Forest soil microbial communities from Algoma, Ontario, Canada - Jack Pine, Ontario site 1_JW_OM2H0_M1 (SPAdes) (version 2) | ecosystem: Environmental > Terrestrial > Soil > Boreal...
TGACGCCGGGAGGCTGGCGGCGGCCGCCCGCCACGCTCGTGGTCCTGGGCCTGCTCGGCCTCCTCCTGCCGCCCTTCACGCCTTCTCCATGCGGCATCGAGACCGCGTACCACTGCGCCCGGGTGGTCCAGGACCCGGCCAGGACCACCGGCCGGCTGCTCGTGCTCGACACTCTGGTCCATTCCTATGTGGACCTGAGCGACCCGACCTACCTCCAGTTTCCCTACATCCAGGCGATCGGCTCGGTCGCCGACGTGGTGCGCCCGGCCGGCCAGCCCTTGCGGGCGCTCCACCTGGGTGCCGGCGGCCTCACCATGCCGAGGTACCTGGCGGCCACCCGGCCTGGCACCCAGAGCCGCGTGCTCGAGGTCGACCCCGGCATCCTGCGCCTGGACCGGGCTCAGCTCGGCCTGCGCGACCTGCCGGGGCTTCGGATCGACCTGGTCGACGGCCGGGTGGGTCTGAGGGAGGAGCCCTCGAACGGTCGAGACCTGGTCGTCGGCGATGCTTTCGGCGGCCTTGCCGTTCCCTGGCAGCTGACAACTCGAGAGGAGGTGCGGGAGATAGCCAGGGTGCTCCGGCCGGACGGCGTCTACGCGGTCAACGTCATCGACTTCCCGCCCAACCGGTTCGTGCACGCCGAGGCGGCGACGATCGCTGCCGTGTTCCCTCAGGTGGCGGTGGTTGCCGAGGCCACGTCCGTCCAGGGGACGACCGGCGGCAACTACGTCGTCCTGGCCTCGGCCGCGCCGCTTCCCATCGCCGCGGTGGCGGACCGGCTCGGCCAGCGCGGCTCCTCCCTCGAGGTGGCGTCCGGCCCGGACTTCAACCGGTTCGCCTCAGGGGCTCCGATCCTCACAGACGATTACGCGCCGGTGGACCAGATGATCACGCCGATCCGGCGCTGAAGCCGGGCGCCGCCGGATACTGGACGTGAGAGAAGCAGGTCCCGGCTTCTGACTGTGCTCTGAGTCACCTCTGAGCTCTTTCTCAGGAAGGCCGAGCAGTATGAGTCCAAGCAGTATGGAAAAGCTGGAATCAGGATCCCGAACGTCGCGAGAGGCATCGGGTGGAGGCTTGCCCCACCCTCCAGCAGGAGGCGGCTGGACTCCCCCTCCAGGTAGTGGCACGCCGCCGCCGGCGGGAGGCTGGCAACCGCCTTCGGGTGGCGGCTGGACTCCTCCCCCGGGCACGGGGTGGCCGTCTCCCCCTGGCGGCGGCAGCCAAACGCCGCCGAGTGGCGGAGGCTGGGAGCAGCCGCCCGGCGGACCGCCATCCGGCCGCCCCGGTCCGAACCGCCGGCGGATGGGCCTCACGGCCCTGGTTGCGGTGCTGGCCCTGCTCAACCTGGGCGTCGGTGTGGGCGTCGGCGTCGGGGTGGGCAGGGCCTTCGTCGGGTCTCACACCGCGGCGCAGAGCCCGATCCAGAGGGTCCCCCAGACAGCTCCTCAGACGACCACACCGAACGGCGGCAGCAGTCAGACGCTCGACGTCCAGGCGATCGCCAAGAAGGTCGATCCGGCGGTGGTGGACATCAACACTGTGGTCACCGGCTCCAACGGGCGCACCGCGCAGGCGGCAGGGACCGGCATCATCCTGACCTCGTCAGGTCAGGTCCTGACGAACCACCACGTGGTGCAGGGATCGAGCAGCATCAAGGTGACCATCCAGGGCCGCTCGGGCACCTACAACGCGAAGGTCGTCGGGGTGGGTCCTTCGGCTGACGTGGCGCTGATCCAGATCGAGGGTGTGTCCGGGCTGCCTACGGCAACCCTCGCGGATTCCTCGAGCGTGACGGTGGGCCAGGCGGTGGTTGCGATCGGCAATGCGTTGGGCCAGGGCGGTACGCCCGCGGCAACGCAGGGCAGCGTCACAGCGCTGGACCAGAACATCACCGCGAGTACCGGTGGCCGCAACGCGGAGCAGCTGACGGGCCTGATTCAGAGCGACGCGCCGATCAGCCCGGGCGACTCAGGAGGCCCGCTGGTGAACTCGGCCGGCCAGGTCGTGGGGATGATCACCGCCGGGGAGTCCCAGGGCTACCGGCAGACGACCTCCACAGTGGGCTACGCGATCCCGTCCAACGCCGCACTCGACATCGTGAACCAGATCCGGGCGGGCAAGGCAAGCTCGACGATCATCATCGGCCAGGCCGGCTATCTCGGGGTCGGCGTGAACGACCTGACCCCGGCGGTGGCCGCCCAGCTGGGGCTCAACGGGGTCTCGGGAGCCCTGGTCGCGACGGTGGTGGCCGGCTCGCCGGCAGAAGGCGTCGGCATCTCGCCGAACTCGGTGATCACGGCCATCAACGGCACCCAGATCGGCTCTGCCAATTCGCTGGGCCCCGCCATCCAGAGCCACAAGCCGGGGGACCAGATCAAGGTCACCTGGGTCGACCAGAGCGGCACCCACTCCGCCAACGTGACCCTGATGACCGGCCCCACCGCGTAACAGATCATCTCCCTCGCCGGAGGGGAGAGCGAGTAGGCAGGCCTTAATATCGGTTAAGAGGCATGCAGCTCGAAGAGCGCGCGGTACTCGATCACGTGGGTGTCCCGGCCCGAGTCGGAACCTGGCACAACCTGTCGCCGGCGGAGCTGTACGAGCACGCGATCCGCAATGGCGAGGCCTCGCTCGTGGCCTCTGGGGCCCTCACGGCCGAGACCGGAAGGCACACCGGGCGCTCGCCCAAGGACAAGTTCTTCGTCGAGGAGCCTGGTTCCGCAGACAAGATCTGGTGGTTCCCCGGCAATCAGCCGATAGCGCCGGAGAGCTTCGACCGCCTGCTCCAGAAGATGGTCGAATACATCTCCGAGCACCAGGTCTACGTCCAGGACCTCTTCGCATGCGCGGACCCGAACTACCGGCTCAACGTCCGCGTGGTCACCCAGTTTGCGTGGCACAGCGTCTTCGCCCACAACCTTTTCATCCGCCCCGGCCTCGAGCAGCGCGCGAACTTCGAGCCCGACTTCACCGTCATCTCCCTGCCGGACGTCAAGGCCGATCCCGCCCGGGACGGTACCCGGACCGAGACCTTCATCCTGGTCAACTTCGCCCGGCGCATGGTGCTGATCGGCGGCACGCAGTACGCGGGTGAGATCAAGAAGTCGATCTTCACGGCCCTCAACTACCTGATGCCGGAGCGTGGCGCAATGCCGATGCACTGCTCGGCGAACATCGGGCGTGACGGGGACGTGGCGCTCTTCTTCGGGCTCTCTGGGACGGGCAAGACCACGCTCTCTTCCGACCCCACCCGCCGGCTCATCGGTGACGACGAGCACGGCTGGAGCGACGACGGCATCTTCAACTTCGAGGGGGGCTGCTACGCGAAGACCATCCGGATCTCGCGAGAAGCGGAGCCGGAGATCTACGCCGCCACGAACCGTTTCGGAGCCATCCTGGAGAACGTCCCCTTCGACCCCGACACCCGGATACCCGATTTCGACGACGAGAGCCTCACCGAGAACACGCGTTCCGCCTATCCCATCGACTTCATCCCGGACGTCGAGCTGAGCGGCCGTGGCGGCCACCCGAGCAACGTGCTCTTCCTGTCAGCGGACGCATTCGGCGTGCTGCCGGCAGTGGCCCGCCTGGACGAGGAGCAGCTGCGCTTCTTCTTCCTCTCCGGCTACACGGCCAAGGTGGCCGGGACCGAGCGGGGAGTAACCGAGCCGGAGCCGACCTTCAGCACCTGCTTCGCCGCACCTTTCCTCGTGCTCCCTGCTGAGACCTACGCCGCCATGCTCCAGGACCGGGTGAAGCGGCACGGGGCGCAGGTCTGGATGCTGAACACGGGTTGGGTCGGCGGCGCCTACGGCGTCGGGGAGAGGATCTCGATAGCCCACACCCGGGCGATCGTCCGAGCGGTGGTGGAGGGCCGTCTTCGAGACGTTGAGACCCGGCCCGACCCCGTCTTCGGGGTGCACGTGCCGGTAACGGTTCCCGGGGTGCCGAGCGCGGTTCTGGACCCCCGCGGCTCCTGGCCCGATCCTGGGGCGTACGAACGCCAGGCCCGGCGGCTGAAGGCGATGTTCGAGGAGAACTTCGCCCACATCGGCGAGGCGGACTTCGGCGCCGGCTGAGCCCGCAAGGCTGCTCGGACAGGCGACGGAGTGGGACGAGTAGCCTTCTCCGTCGTGACCCAAGGGCCGAGGCTGCAAACCGTGCCGCAGGCGGTTCGGCCGGGGTGAGGGTCGCCATTGTCGGCAGCCGCCATTTTCCCCAGCTCGAGCGCGTGGCCGAGTACGTCCGCTCGCTACCGGCCACGGTCAGCCTGGTGACCGGCGGCGCGAGTGGGGTGGACGCCACGGCCACCCGAGCGGCTCGGGAGCGGGGACTTCCGGTCCGGGTGCTCGGCGCCTCCTTCGAGGAGGCGGCCGACGCCGAGAGCGCGCTCGAGCGAAACCAGCGTCTGGTGGCGGCCTGCGACGTTCTCGTCGCCTTTTGGGACGGGTCTTCGGAGGGCACCAGACGGACAGTCGAGCGAGCCCTTGACGGCGGCAGAGAGGTCCACGTGCTGGTTCCCGGGGAGGCCGGTCAGCCGCCCCGATCTGCGGGCGATTAAGATCGGTTCGTGATCACGGCCAGGCTATTCGCACGGCTCCGCGAGCAGGCGGGGAGGACCACGGAGGAGCTCGACCTGGCCGGAGCCAGCGTGGCGGACGTCTACTCCGCGTTACGCGAGCGACATCCGGCGCTGGAAGCCAACCTTTCGTTGATCCAGCCCGCCCTCAACGAATCCTTCGCGGAGTGGACGGACGCCGTGAAGGACGGAGACGAGATCGCCTTCATCCCCCCGGTGAGCGGTGGCTCAGAGGGTGGAGTGCTCTTCGAGGTGACCAGCGAGGTGCTCGACGCGCGCAGGCTGGAGGCGGCCGTTGCGCACGCAGGGGCCGGCGCGATCTGCACCTTCACCGGGATCGTTCGCGACAACTCGAGAGGCGAGGAGGTCACCCACCTCGAGTACGAGGCCTACACGGAGATGGCCGAAAAGCAGATGCGGGTCATCGCCACCGAGATTGCCGAGCGCTGGCCGGAGGCCCGTATCGCTATCGCCCACCGGACCGGATTCCTGGAGATAGGGGAAGCGTCAGTGGTGGTCGCGGTCTCCTGCCCGCACCGTGCCGAGGCGATCGACGCCTGCCGCTGGGGAATCGACCGGCTCAAGGAGTCGGTGCCGATCTGGAAGAAGGAGTTCGCCCGCTCCGGCGCTGTCTGGATCGAGGGGACCCAGGCACGCGAGGCTCCCCCCGCCGGCGACCCGCAGACCGCGTCCGGGCCGGTCAGTACGGCAGACCTACCTTGATCACTCCCGTAGGGAGTGCGATCAGTCCTTGAGGCGGGCGATGGAAACACCGTCCCGGAGCGGCACGATCACGCTCTCCAGCTGTGGTGCCCGAGCCACCAGCTCGTTGTAGCGGGTGATGTTCCGGGACTGGCGAGAGCTCGGTCTCACAACCTCTCCACGACCCAGAGCATTGTCGGCCAGCAGCAGGCCGCCCGGGCGCAGCCGGGCCAGTGAGAGCTGCACGCAGCGCTCCACCGTCGCTTCGTCCGGGAAGGAGTTCAGCAGGTCGTTGAAGACGCAGTCGACCTGGTCGTGGGTCCTCTCCAGATAGCCGATCGCGTCCCCCTCGACGACCTGCACCCGGTCGCCGAGGCCCGCGTCCTCGAGGTTCTGCCGAGCCTGCTGGGCGCGTTCCGCCTGCAGCTCGACGGTGGTCAGCTTTCCAGAACAGCCGCGGGCGAGCCAGATCGCGCTGTAGCCGACCGCGGTGCCGAGCTCCAGGACGTCTGCAGACCGGTGCGTCTTCACCAGCAGGTAGAGCAGCTGCCCCTCCAGAGGGCCGACGGCGGGGATGTTCTGTTCCTCCACCTGCCGCTCGATGCGTTCCACAACCGGGTCGCGCCGGGGAAGCAACGACTCCATGTAGTCCTCGAGCCGGGCGTCCACCTGGACCGCCGCCAGCCTCATGCCGCCGTCACCCCGCCCGGAGTTAGGAGCTGTAGCACGTGATAGACCTCCTCGGTGGTGTGTAGAAGTCGGGCGCGAGCCGGACAAACCCGGTGACGTCCGACCATCACTCTGACTCCCAGAACTCGAAAACCATAGGCTGCAGCACGGTTATGAAGGCGGCTAGCCGCTCGGCCACCAGGGCCAGCGTCCGGCTCGTCAGATCGGCTGCGGCGGCGGTCTCGTAGAGGCGAACCCAGCCGTGGTCCCAGGGCTCCAGCTCCGCTCGGGGGAGGGCTCTCTTGATCTCCACGATCCGCCGTCTGAAGAACACGTGCGCCCGCGCGTTCAGGTCCCGGTCGCCCTCGAAGTGAAGCCCGATCTCGACGCGCCCGGCGGACGGGTGATGCCAGGCCTCGAAGTGCGTCTCGGGATGGCCGTAGTCGAGCTTGAGCAGGCGTCCACGGCCGCGAACCGCCTCGAACCCGCGAAGCTCGGCCGGCAGCTGACCGGCCAGCGCCGTCGGGAGGACCTCGAAGAAGTCGTTCGCCGAAAGCACCCTCCCTTCTCCAGTGGCCACTTCGCGCGTGAATATACCCAGGGGCGCCCGAAGCCCCAAGCCCGCCTGTTAAGGCGGCACCGGCGGGGGGAGTATTGCCTGATAGGATCGGTAGGCCATGGCGTGGGTACCCACTGTGATCGAGAACGAGGGCGGCAACCGGGAGCGCGCCTTCGACATCTACTCCCGTCTCTTGCGCGACCGCATCGTGATCGTCGGACGCCCGATCGACGACATCATGGCCAACCTCATCGTCGCGCAGCTGATCTTCCTGGCCGCGGAGGACCCGGACAAAGAGATCCAGATGTACGTGAACTCCCCGGGAGGCGCCGTGGCCTCGGGGATGGCGATCTACGACACCATGCAGTACGTGAAGCCGCCCATCTCCACGGTCGCGGTGGGCCGCACCGCCAGCTTCGGCACGGTTCTGCTCATGGCCGGCGCCAAGGGCAAGCGCTTCGCACTTCCCAACGCGCGGATCCACGTGCATCAGCCCCTGATCGCCGGACGCGGACTGACCGGCCAGGCGACCGACCTGGACATCCACGCTCGGGAGATCCTCCGGATCAAGAACGAGCTGAACGAGTTGATCGCCCAGCACACCGGGCAGCCTCTGGAGCGCATCGAGCGCGACACCGACCGCGACTACTACATGTCCCCCGAAGAGGCGATCGCCTACGGGCTGATCGACGGCATGATCGACGCGCCGCCGGCCGTCCCGGTGCCCCAGGAGGGCGCTGCCCGCCGCTGATCCCGATCGCCCGGGCGGCCGTCGTTCAAACTTCGAGCGACATCCCGTCTCGCGCGGCCTTGACCTCGACGCCGGTTCGCTCGCTGAGCTGGGCCGCCACCTCCCAGGGGTGCGCCCGCCAGACGCCCATCCCGAAGTGCGTGATGACGGCGAGCCTGGGCTGCGCCTCGGCGATGATGCGCTCGGCGTCGTCCAGGCCCAGGTGCGGCAGGTCGGGCCGGCTCTGGGCAAGAACGGTGTGGATGAGCATCACCTGGGCGCGATGATCCTCGGCGATCCCGTCGTAGTACTTGGAGTCGGTCACCCACCCGAGGTTCGGGATGTCCCCGTCTCCGAACCGGAAACCGTAGGTCTCGACCCCGTGGATGTGGCGGCGGGTGGTCCGGAAGCTGATCTCCTTCAGCTGGTAGGGGCTCTCCGGCTGCAGGCGGACGACCTCTTCGGGGAAGTGCCGCAGGTACTTGAGCACGACCGGGTCTTCGTCGAGCGCGTCCGAGGGGCAGAAGAGCGTGCCCCGAGGCCGGAAGCCGCCCTCGGTCATCGCCTCGATGACAACGTTGACGTCGCCGCAGTGATCGAGGTGGCGGTGGCTGACCAGGATCCCGTCGAGCCGGCTCAGGTCCACCTTCCGCTTGGCGTACTGGACCACGGCTCCCGGCCCCGGGTCCATGGCGAGGCGCGTAGAGCCAAGCTCCAGGTAGAGCCCTCCGGACGCCGCCAGCTGCTTGGCCACCATGAAGCGGGCGCCGGCGGTCCCCATGAAGGTCAGCTTCACTCCTCGGAGACCTCGGCGACCTGGGCCAGGGGGATCAGCCGGGCGAAGTACCTCTCGTGGAGCTCACGCACCCGGGCCAGGGTATCGATCTCGGCGACCGGCTTGTCCTCCCGCAGTCTGACGATGCGTGGGAAGCGCAGGGCGAACCCGCTGCGGTGGCGGGCGGACCGCTGTATGGAGTCGAAGGCGACCTCGATCACGGTGTTCGGCTCGACCAGCCGGCTCCTCCCGTAGTCCGCGACAGTGTTGGCGAGGAAGAACTCCGTCATGGTCGCGATCTCGGCGTCCGTCAGTCCGGTGTACGCCTTCCCCACGTTCAGCAGCTGCCCTGTCTCCTCCTCCCGAACCGCGAAGGTGTAGTCGGAGAGCACCCCCCGCCGCTTGCCGTGACCCCACTCGACCGCCGTGACGACCACGTCCAGCGTGGCCAGCGGGCGCTTGAGCTTCAGCCACGACATGCCGCGCCGGCCCGGGCTGTAGGGGCTGTGCGGGTCCTTCACCATCAGCCCCTCGTTCCCCCTGTCGCGCGTTTCCGCGAAGATGCGGTCCAGGTGCTCCGGGTCGCGGGCCGTCTCCAGCCTCGCCAGCAGGAAGGGCGGCTTCAGGCCCAGCTCCTCCATCAGCCGGCGGCGCTCCTCCAGCGGGCGGTCCATGACCACGTCACCGTCCAGGTAGAGCAGGTCGAACGCGACGAACACCAATGGCACCTCGGCTCGCAGCGCCCTGGACACCACCTTGCGGCCCAGCCGCCGCTGGAGCTCGAAGAAGGGCAGCACCTGGGACCCGTCGTGGGCCAGCACCTCTCCGTCCAGCAGGACTTCGTGGCCGAGCCCGAGGCCGGCCTCGACGATCTCGGGGAACGCCTCGCTCGTCTCCTTCAGCTCCCGGCTGAACAGCTCGCAGCGGCCCCCCGAGCTGTGCAGCTGGCAGCGGACGCCGTCGTACTTCTCCTCGGTCCAGACGACGTCGGTGTTCATCCGCTGGAACGCCTCTTCCGGCGTCTCGACCGCCGTGGCGAGCATGAAGCGGATGGGCTGGAAGAGCGTGATCCGGGTATCGGCCAGCTCCCCGGCCCGGCAGCGGACGGCTGTCTCGCCGATGTCGCCGGTCAGCATATGGATCCGGCGCACCGTCGCCAGGGGGACCTCGAAGGCAGAGGCGAGGGCTGCCTCGACCAGCCCCTCCTGGAGACCGATCCGGAGCTCGAAGCTCAGCACCTTGACCACGTACTTGGCGGCCAGCGGGTCGAGCCGGTCGAGCAGCGCCTCCAGGAGCTGCTGCTTGGCGGCTGCCGTCCGAGCCGTCCGGATCTCCTCCAGGGCGGCGGCGACCTCGGCCATCGAGGTGGCTGCTGGATGGGTTGCTTCGCTGAGGGCGTCGAAGGTCCAGTCGCCCAGGTCCGAGTGCTTCAGGAAGAGGCCGTTGAGCTCCTCCGGCGGGCGTCTGGTGAGCCGGCCCACGACTTTGCCGATGGCCGCCCAGCCCAGGTTCAGGGTTCGCCGCTCGGCGCGGCCGTAGGGCTGGCCGCTCATGTAGATTGCAGCGCGGCGCAGGTCGTCGGGGGGAAGGCGGCGCAGGTAGTCGGCGAGCAGGCGGCTCTTCTCGAGGGTGGAAGAGGTGGCTCCGATCGCCTCCGCCGTCCGGGCGAAGTCGAGCACGGTAACTTATCGTAGTGGTGCGTCGCTGCCCTTATCTGGAACAGCTCTACAAGGAACGGCGTGGACCGCTCCGCGTATATCACTTCGACTGTCACGTCGACCACAAGTCAAAGGTGAAGCTGGCGCTGCGGGAATCGCCGCCGATCTGCGTACGCGACTTCGAGGACTGCCCCCTCTACCAGCAGGAGAAGCGCCGCGAAGACGGGCTGATCCAGCGCTACACCGATTGATCGCTCCTTGAGGATCTTCGTCTCCGCCGACATGGAGGGGGTGGCGGGCGTGGTCCGCGACGAGCAGACCGATCCCGCCGGCCGCGACTATCCCCTCTTCCGGCGGCTGATGACGCTCGAGGTCAACGCGGCCATCGAGGGGGCCCTGGAGGCGGGCGTTCAGGAGATCGTGGTGAGCGACGGCCACTGGTCCGGCACCAACCTGCTCCCGGACGAGCTTCACCCCGCGGCCGAGCTGCTGAGCGGCTACCCCCGCCGCCTCTATATGGGTGAGGGGATGGGGCCGGGCTTCGACGCCGCCTACTTCGTCGGGTATCACGCTTCGTCCGGCACCCGGGACGCCGTCCTCGACCACAGCGGTGCCGACCCCAGGCTGGTGCAGGAGGTCCGCCTGGGCGGCATACCCCAGAGCGAGGGCAGTTTGACGGGATACCTCTGCGGCTACTTCGACTGCCCCGTCGCCCTCTTCACCGGCGACGCGGCCGCCGTCTCCCAGATGCACCAGTTCTGCCTGACGGTCGAAGGAGTGGTCGTCAAGGAGTCGCTGGCCCACCAGGCTGCGCGCTCCCTGCACCCGGAGCTGGCGCGGCAGCGAATCCGCTCCGGTGCTCGCAGGGCCATAGAGCGGCTGGACAACATCCCCCCGATGCGCCTGGAGGGCACCGTCGAGCTGGAGGTGGACTTCGTCCGCACCGCCATGGCGGACTCCTGCGAGCGGATCCCTGGCGTCCGCAGGATCGGCTCGAGGAGCGTGGCCTACGCCGGGGAAGACTACGTGCAGATCTACAAGCTCTTCCTGGCCCTGGTCGACCTGGCCCAGGCAGCCACCACTTGAAGTGCGAGGTCTGCGGGGCGCCCTCGCTGCCGCTCCAGGCGGCCTGCGCTTTCTGCCGCTCGGCGCTCACCGGGGAGCCTGACCCCAGCGGCCTTCTCGACTACCTGGCCGACCGGCTGCCCAGCGCGTCCGTCAGCCGTGGCCTGCTCGGACGGTCGCCGCCGCGGGAGGTGCGGATCCTTGCGGCCGGGACCGATTACCGGGTGGCGAGGAGCGGCGGGAGTCTCCGCTTCGGCCCTGAGGCGCCGGCGCCGGAGTGGGTCGACCGGCTTCTCAGGGACCTGAGCCGGGACGCCGCCGGAGACGCGCGACTGCGCGCCGCGATCACCAGGGCGGGTTGGGCGTTGCGCTGAGCCGAGCGGCGGCGCCGGGGCTGGCGCGCCGGCGTGCCTCAGTGCTCGACATTCACCACGACAGGGCCCTCTCCGAGCCGGAAGAGGACGACCTCGGACTCTTCGCTGCCCGGGTTCACCTCCCGATGGACCTCGTACGGGCCGATGAATACGAAGTCTCCGGTCCGGGCGTCCAGCTGATCTCCCTC
>Ga0209526_10003094_pt1 | contig 11300 bp, 12 predicted proteins | sample JacPinW_OM2H0_M1_FD_188566 | JGI IMG/M metagenome (GOLD analysis project Ga0209526, IMG submission 188566) | Forest soil microbial communities from Algoma, Ontario, Canada - Jack Pine, Ontario site 1_JW_OM2H0_M1 (SPAdes) (version 2) | ecosystem: Environmental > Terrestrial > Soil > Boreal...
TCCTCGAAACTTTTGGCTGCCAGATGAATGACCACGACTCGGAGAAAGTCGCGGGCGTGCTGCTTTCGCGCGGTTATAAACAGGTGGAATCGCCGGACGCAGCTTCCCTCGTTCTCTATAACACGTGCAGCATTCGTGAAAAAGCGGCGCAGAAGGTTTTTTCGCGGCTGGGTGAATACCGCACGAAGCAAGCGGCAGGGCAGGTGATCGGAGTGCTTGGTTGCGTGGCGCAGCAGGAAGGCGAGGATATTTTCGAGCGCGCGCCGTGGGTCAGCCTGGTGTGCGGCTCGGCGAGTTACCGGAAATTGCCGGAGCTGCTGGCGCAGATCGAGGCAGGGAATCAGCGGGTCACGGGACTCGAGACCGATACGGATGAAACGTTTGAGACGCCGGTGACCCGGCGCGACAATCCGTGGCGCGCGTATCTGACGATTATCGAAGGTTGCGACAAGGCTTGCGCGTATTGTGTAGTGCCGTTCACGCGCGGGCCAGAGCGCAGCCGCGCAAGCGATTCTGTGTTGAAGGAAGTGCGGGAGCTCGCGGAGCTCGGCTATTCGGAAGTGCAACTTCTCGGCCAGACGGTGAATTCGTATGCCGATCCGTCTTCGCGGCGAATGCGGTTTTCGGACTTGTTGCTGGCTGTTGCGGACGTGCAAGGAATTCGCCGTGTACGGTTCACCACCTCGCACCCGCGAGATTTCGGCGCCGACATTGTGGCGGCGCTGGAGAGTGAGCCGAAGCTATGCAACCACGTCCATTTGCCGGTACAGTCTGGCTCCACGCGCGTGCTGCGCGAGATGGTGCGAACGTATACGCGCGAGGAATATCTCGAAAAGATTGCGATGCTGCGGCAAGCGAAGCGTTCTATTGCGATCACGACGGACATCATTGTGGGATTTCCCGGCGAGACAGAGGCTGATTTCGGCGAGACATTAAGTTTGCTGGAGGAAGTTCGCTACGACAGCTTGTTCTCCTTCAAGTATTCGCCGCGGCCGAACACGCCGTCGCTCTCGATGCCGGATGCAATTTCCGAAGAAGAAAAAAGCCGGCGGCTGGCGGTGTTGCAGGAAAAGCAGAGGGAAATTCAGGGCGAGCGCAACGCGACGCTGGTCAATACCGATTTTGATGTACTCGTCAGCAGTAAATCGCGGCGCGAGAACCAGTGGAGCGGCCACACTTCTTGTCACCGCGTCGTAAATTTCACTTCACAAGAGCGAAACCTTCTGGGAACCTACGTGCAGGTTCAGGTGACGGGCGCCGGACCGAACAGCTTGGTGGGCGCGCAGTTGACATAGCCAAGGGAGGCCTCGATGGAAGTGGAGATGAAAATCCGTGGCCTGATGATGGACCCCGTCACCAATATGCCCATTGTTGTGCTGAAGGATGTGCAGGGGCAGGCCATTCTGCCGATCTGGGTGGGCGTTTACGAAGCGAACGCGATTGCTCTGGAAATCGAGAAAGTGCAGACGCCGCGCCCGATGACGCATGACCTGCTGAAAAATGTTTTGCTCGGGCTTGAAGTGCGCGTGCAGAAGGTGGTCGTGAACGATCTGAAAGACGACACGTTCTACGCGCTGATCTGGGTGGAGCGCGACGGTCAGATGATGACCATTGATTCGCGGCCGAGCGACGCGCTAGCCCTGGCGTTGCGGGTGGATTGCCCGATTTTTGTTGAAGATGAAGTGCTGAAGAATTCGAAGATTTCGAGCGCTATTTCCGAACGCACCACTAACGAGCAACTCCGCTCGTGGCTCGAGGGATTGTCTGACGACGACCTCGGCCGCTATAAGATGTAGTTCCTTCTCCCGAACAGAACGCCTAGGACCTTAGCGTACATGGCCAAAAGGCGCGGATCCTTCTTAGCTCAGGGCGGACCTGAGTTACAGGTTTGCGGGCTGCCGGTCGGGCGTTTCGTTCTTAGCCATCAACCTACTTACCGTGCGGCGCCAGGCGAGTAGTAGGACGATTCCGATCAATATTAGGGCGAGGCTTAGGCCGGCCCATAGACCGAAGGCGCCCCATCCGCGGCGGAAGCAGAGCCACGCGCCGAGCGGCAAGCCGATAACCCAGTAAGCGGCGAAGTGGCAGAGCATCGGGGTGCGGGTGTCACCAGCGCCGCGAAGCGCGCCGGTGGCTACAGTCTGCAGGCCATCGAAAAGTTGGAAGGCTGCGCCGGCGGCGAGGAGGATGATCGTGGTGTGAATGACCGCGTCGTCGGGCGTATACATGCGCGCGATGGGCCGGGGAAATACCAGCAGAGCGACGCTACAGAGCGCCATGAAGGCGGCGCCAACGAAAATGGCGGTGTCGCCGGCGTCGGCTGCGCCTGTCGGATCCTTGCGGCCGATCGCTTGCCCTACGCGGACCGCGGCGGCAGAGGAGATGCCGAGCGGGACCATGTAGGTGAACGCGACGGTGTTGAGCGCGATCTGGTGAGCGGCCAGCGGGACGGCGCCGAGGCGGCCGATCAGCGCGGCGGTCAGCGCGAAGACGCTGATTTCCAGGGTGATCTGTGTGGCGGCGGGAAGGCCGAGAATGATGAGGCGGCGGATGCGCCTGAAGTCGACATTCACGGGCGTCTTTAGCAATTCGGTGCGATGGCGGCGGTCGTACCAAAGCAAATACCCGACGAGAACCAGCGCCATGTACAGGCGAGCGAGCGCGGTAGACCATCCAGAGCCCACGACGCCCATCGCCGGGAATCCCCACTTACCGTAGATCAGGACCCAGTTAAAAAGAAGATTGATGAGATTGGCGGTGACCAGCGCGAAGGCCACAGGCCGGACCATGTTCATAGCCTGGATGCAGCGGCGCACGGCGAAATAGAGCATCAGCGGAAACAGTCCGATCGCTAGCGCTTTCATGTACGGAACGGCGAGGCGCGCAACCACGGGATCGATATGAAGGGCCTGCAGCAGCGGGCCGAAAAACCAGACCGGAGCCATCAGAAGCGGCGTCATGACTAGGCTGAGGTAAATGCTGTTCACCAGCGAGCGATGGCAATCCTCGCGCTTACCGGCACCGAAGGCTTGGGCGACGAGCGTGTCCAGGCCAATCAGCAGACCCCCGCCGAAAAAAGCCACGACATTGAAAACGCTCGAGCTGATGCTGACGGCACCGATGGAGTTGGCGCTGTCTGGTAAGTGGCCGACCATGACGGTATCGACGATGCCCATAGTCATCCAGCCGATTTCCGCCAGGACAAGGGGTAGCGCAAGGCGCAGCGTTGGGCGCATTTCGGCGCGAAGTGTTTGCAGACGGAGCATGAGTTTGCAGCGAGCCCGAGAGACAAGCCTTGAAAGTGTAAGCGGAGGAAGGAAAACGAGCAAATGACCACGAGAACTGACTCTGGTATGGAAGGAAGCGAGGAACGAGGAATACCGGAGCAAAGAAAGCCGGAGCCTTAGATCTCCGGCCTTTTCTGCTTTTGATGCGCTGCCCGGCGAGTCGCTATTTCTTTTCGATCTGCTCTTTCAAGTGTTTCGCGCAGGCCTCGGCGGTGGTCTGTTGACCGTGGAGAGTGTTTTTCTTGTTCACGGAATAGGCAAAGACGATCGCACCGGTCTTTCGATCGATCATCTGCACGCTGGCCGCGTCGTCGGAGTGGATTTGCTTCATCATCACCATTTTTGCCCAGCCGGGCTTTTTCTCTTCCGACGTGCCTTTCAGGACGTACCTGGCTTGCTGTTCGCTGGCCACAGGCACGAGCGGCACGCTCTTCTTCTGAAGGGCTGCCGCGAGGTAATTCTCAAAACCGTCCATCGGTACGATAAAGACCGTCGCGCCGGCCATGATGCGTGTATCGACCGGGACTGGCGCTGAGAAATTTTCGGACTGCTGCGTGTCGGCCGGAGTTTGATTTGCTGACTGGGAAGTGACATTCGCTGCAGACTTGACTGCTGCACCGGCTGGCTGAATATCCTGTTTGGCTCCAACCACATGGCATGCTAACCCATTCACGAGCGATTCGTTCGGGGCCAAGGCATTTCCGGACGTTGAGACGTCGCGACACTCCATTCTGACCGGACCTGGCGCTTGCTGTTGCGCGAAAGAGGCGCTGCCGGAACACACGAACACGAGGACACCGATGGTAGTTTTCAAGAGATTGACCCTCCTTGCAGCCAGCTTGGAGGACAGAATCGCGGGCCACCAACTTACGTTGGTACTCCTGCGAATAAACGATTACGTGGCCTAAAGGACAGGCCGCCACAGGAATGAGGCAATATGCCGAGGGACGCCGCTACTTTATGTTGATCAGGCCAGATTTAAGTGCGATTTCCGGGGGCATTGCTTCCTTGGACACCAAGCGCGTCGCCCGCTCGCCGCACGCTTATGATGAGTGGCTTCGGGGGGAACCGGACGATGCAAACGAAGTTTTCCACCGACAGGGAGCTGTGAATGTACTTTTTCCTTGCGCTGCAATGGGCTGGAACCGTAGAGTGTGCTCTAGGCCTAGGGGGTTTTCTGGGGGCAGCACCTATATATAGCAATCCCGTTGCCGGAGGGCGCCGGCCCTATCCTGTTCGCTTTGGCGGAGGCAGAACCCTATGACTGCCATCATCACGATAGCGAATCAAAAAGGCGGCGTGGGAAAGACGACCACGGCGATAAATTTGTCCGCCGCGATTGCGAATCGTGGGAAGCGCACGCTGCTCATTGATCTTGATCCGCAGGCCAACTCGACGATTGCATTTTATGACACGGGCGAGATTGCGACGTCGATGTTCGAGGTGTTGAACGAAACGCGCGCGCCGATGGTGCAGGTCGTGAAGCCGACGAAAGACCCTATGCTGTTTTTGGGTCCGGGAAGATTGGCTCTGGCGAAGTTGGAGCAAGCGCTAGCCGGGCAGTTCGACGCACCGTATCGATTGAAGGACGCGCTCGCGCCGATTTTGAAGGACTACGAATACGTGGTTTTGGATACGCCGCCTTCGCTCGGAATTTTGACGGTGAACGCGCTGGTGGCGTCCACACATTTAATGGTGCCGATTCAGGCGGCGTACTTCGCAATTGAAGGCACCGATGATCTGCTGGAAACCTACGAGCGGATTCGCGCGCGGCCCAATCCCGGATTGAAAGTTTTGGGCGTGGTCATCACATTGTTCGACAAGCGCACAAATATTTCGCGGGATACGCATGGGCAGATTCGCACCGTTTTTGGAGAAGTGCTGTTCAAGACAAAAATCAGCAAAAACGTGCGGCTGGAAGAGAGTCCCGCGTACAAACAAACGATTTTGACGTTCGCGCCGAAGTCACCCGGCGCAACGGAATATAAGAAACTGGCTGGGGAGGTTATCCAACGTGTTGAAGAGAGCCGGGTTACCCGTCACGCTGAAGATGCGGCATGACTCGCACTACGTCGAGTCACTAACGAGCTATAGCGGAGCGGCCATCGGGCGGATGATCAGGACGGAGCAGATCCGTCCGAATCCCGATCAGCCGCGCAAAGCCATCGGCGATTTGCGGGAGCTCACCGATTCGGTGCGCGAGAAAGGCGTGCTGGAGCCGCTGCTAGTGCGGTTCGTGTCGCGCGAGGATTGCTACTACATCATTTCGGGTGAGCGGCGCTATCACGCGGCGCGCGCAGCAGGCTTGCGGGAAGTGCCGTGCATCGAGAAGACGGCGGACGACGCCGAGACCCTCGAGATTGGCTTAATCGAGAATATTCAGAGGAAGGATTTGACGCCGTTTGAAGAGGCGGATGGATTGCACCGGCTGGCAACGCAGTTCGAGTATACGCATGAGGATGTGGCGAGGAAGATTGGCCGGGCGCGCTCTTCGGTGACGGAGACGCTTTCGCTGCGCAATATTCCGGATGCGCTGCGCAGGAAGTGCATCGAGCAGGGAATTATGTCGAAGTCGGTGCTGCTGCAGATTGCGCGGCAACCCACCGAAAAGAAGATGCTGGAGATGCTGCACCGCATCCTGCAAGGCGGTCTGACGCGCGATGAAGCGCGGCGCGAGCGGCGGGAAGAACGGTCGGGTCCGCAGCGGCCGCAGCCGTTTATTTTTCAGTTTGAGCCGGAGAATGAAACATTCCGGTTCCGGATTCAGTTCAAGAAGAGCCACGTTTCGCGCGACGAGCTGATCGGAACGCTGCGCGAGATCTTGGCGCAGCTCGAAGGATCGTCATCGGAAGCGGATTCAACCGCGGCGTAGACTGGCGCTGACCGAGATGGGCATGTCTATGCTGTACCTCTGCATTGCCTCGCCATGCCGGAATTAACCCCGCAACAAATGAAGACGCTGGAGCGGTTATTCGCGGCGGGATTTCGTCCGATTGCGATTCCTCCCTACGAAAGCGCACTCTGCATCCATCGCGGCGAGTGCGCGGCGGCGCTTACGCCGGTGCCCAACGGCGGGCTGCGGCTGCTCGCGCCGGCCACCTACATCATTGATGGGAATCTGGGCGTGAAGCTCAAGAAGGGGAACCGCGACGTGTTTGTGTGGAAGAAAAAAGAAATTGAAGGTACGCCAGAGCGTTTGAAGGAGCTGGAAGCTTTCCGGCAAGAGCTTACGTCCATTTTGGACGAAGGGTCGCCTCAATAGCCCTTCGGCGACTCGTTTGCAATTCCGCAGCACTCCCGGCAGACTGAAATTCCTATGGCTGAGTACGACGTCATCTGCATTGGCGCAGGACCCACGGGCCTGGCGACGGCAATCGAAGCGAAACGCGCGGGAATGCGCGCCCTGGTCATCGACAAAGGCTGCTTGTGCAATTCGATCTTCCACTACCCCGTGAATATGGTGTTTTTCACGACGCCGGAGTTGCTGGAGATTGGGGACTTGCCGCTAGTCAGCCCGAACGAGAAGCCTGCACGCGTCGAGGCGCTGAAGTATTACCGCAAGGCGGCGGAGCATTACGAGTTGGAGTTGCGGCTATTTGAGTCAGTCGTTCGCGTGGACGGAAGTGACGGCAATTTCACAGTGCTGACGCGGATGGAGAAAGGCGCGCCGGGGAAATACCAAAGCCGAAAAATTGTTGTCGCCACCGGCTACTACGATCTGCCAAACAAGCTCAATGTGCCGGGCGAGGATCTGCCGCACGTTTCGCATTACTACACAGAGCCGCATCCGTTCTGGAAGGAAGACGTCGTTGTCGTTGGTGGGAAAAACTCTGCGGCGGAGGCGGCGCTGGACTTATATCGTAACGGCGCCAGAGTAACGCTGGTGCATCGCCATGCGCACCTCGGACAGACGATCAAATATTGGGTGAAGCCCGACATCGAAAATAGGATCGAAGCCAGGCAAATTAAGGCGTTGCTTGAAACGCGCGTGATGGAGATCACCCCACAGGAAGTAATCGTCAGCAACAGCGGGGGTGAGAAAAGGCTTCCTGCAAAGCAGGTTTTCGCGCTGACCGGATACCATCCCGACTTTCACTTCATTCAAAACTTGGGAGTGCATCTCGATCCTGTTACGTGCAAGCCTGCTTTGGATCCCAATACGCTGGAGAGCAACGTTCCGGGGATTCACTTGGCAGGCGTGGTGATTGGCGGACGGCACACCGGAGAGATCTTCATCGAGAACGGGCGGTTCCACGGCAAGCAGATTATTGAGGCACTCAAGTCGCGAGGTTGACCTGAGAGGACCGCTGCGAAAGTCACGCCAACGAGCGATACATCACTAAAGCATCGACGAAACCTGCGGTCGGATGATGGAACGCGCCGGGGAGCCGACCGACAATTTCAAATCCGAAACTTTGCCATAAGGCGACAGCCCGCTGATTTGTGCCCACCACAAAATTAAACTGCATCGCGCTGAAGCCGCGCTCGCGAGCTCGGTCGACGGAATGCCCGCACATGGCGCGAGCAACGCCGCGGCCAGTCGCCCAGGGAGCTGTGATGTAACCACAGTTGGCGACGTGCGAGCCGCCGCCTTGCTGGTTGGGCTTCAGAAAATACGTGCCGAGAATCTGGGCATCGTGTTCTGCGACGAAGACTTCGTGCTGGGGAGCAAACCAATAATCGAGCGCTTCTGTGCACGGCATATCTCGCGGCAGTGTGTACGTCTCGCCTGCGCGAATCGTAGGCTCCAGGATCGCCCAAATTGGATCCGCGTCGGCAGGCAGTGAAGCAGGGCGGATTTGCATAGCTCACTCTCGCAGCGCGAGAGGCGTTACGTCAATTTGACGCAGTAAGGGGAAACTGAAGGCAGTAACGGAACAGCGGCCCCGGCAAGTTTGCCGCATATGTTTTCGTTTGTTAGACTTCAGGCATGGCGAACATCATCCGCGAAGTGGCCGAGACGTTCAGCACGCTTGCGCAAGGATTCAGCGTAACGTTCCGAAACATGTTTCGGAAGACGGTCACCGAGAATTATCCGCACGAGCCGGTCCATTTTCAGCCGCGCTATCGCGGAATTCACGTCCTGCATCGCGACGAAAGCGGCCTGGAAAAGTGCGTCGGATGCTTTCTATGCGCCGCGGCGTGCCCGGCGAACTGCATTTACATTGAAGCAGCGGAAAATACGGATGCGAAGCGCATTTCGGCGGGTGAACGCTACGCCAGCGTCTATAACATTGATTATTCGCGCTGTATTTTCTGCGGTTATTGCGTGGAAGCGTGCCCCACAGATGCCATCACGCACGGACACGGCTTTGAACTCGCCACGTACGACATTAATTCGCTCGTCTATCGCAAAGAGCAACTGCTCGAAAAAGCTCCCGCCACGAGCGCAGCTTCCCGCTAGTTTCTAGTAAGAATAATACGCAAAGTTGAGCCTCAGCTTGCAGGGGCTGAGCTGGGAATTTTTGTGCCCGCACGCCAGCTTCACGCCCTCCCAATCGGTGTCTTCTAAAAAATATAAGGCTGCTTAGACGTAACGCTTCGGTTGTGAGGTGGCGGCGATGCGTGGGACGGCAGATTGTTGCGACGGCGAGGCGAGCGGGTGCGCTTGGATGGCGGACGGGGCGGTGGCGCGGGCTGCGCGCTTGGTTCCTGTGATGGCTCGTCGCACACGCCAGAGCTGTCTCGGCGACGCCGGGTTGCTCGCGGGGAGCGGTCCGAAAAGCGACTTTTCGGGCCATGTTTTGCGTTGCCGCTCACGAGCGGTTGCGAAAATCGGGCGGCGAACCCGCTTGGTCGGCGAAAAAATTATCGGACGCAGCGTGCGCGACCTTGCCCCGCGCGTCGCCCGCGGCAGCTCGTTCGTCTTTCGCCACAGACTCATACGGCTCGCGAGTCGCGGGGGGATGTTCGCGCTGCTCCATCAACCAGCGCGCGAGCATAGCGCCAGTGTTCTCCTCGAGCCAGGAATCCAGCAGTTGCGTGATCTCCTTGCGGAGATTAGCGGCGTGGCTCAAGCGAGAGAGTTCGTAGCTCTGCAGCGAATTGCGGGACGCCGAGAGAAGGAATTCCCACGGCGGCTGGGTCTTGTAATTCAAGGGGACCTCCAGGGAGAGCCTCGTCACATTACTAGTATAGTTAATAAAGTCAACAGTACTGAGACACACGAGCATTGTGGAAAACTGTGCAAATCCTTTGACCGCAATCACCAGCAAAGGACTTCCAACCGCTCTGCACTGGGGCTGCTGTGACTGCTCAGGCCACGTCGCACTGGGGTTGCCTTCGCGCGTGTAGCGCGTGCTCCGGCGACTATCAAGATCCGGAGCGGCCGGCATGGAACGACGCCAGCGAGGAAGAAGACCCCGAGGAAGCGGGCGCTTACAACGCGGAGCAATCCGTACCGCGCGAGAGATTTCCTGTTCGCGAGAAATGAGAGAGCAGGAAAGGAGGCGAGGGTATGGGGAGAAAACGGGGGACGAGCAAGGCGCGGATGGCTGTGCCGACGCAACGCGAGGTGTTGCGCGACGTCATGCTGGCGGCAGGGAAGTATGGCGCGTGGATGACGCTGCGTGAGTTGGGCAGGCTGACGCGCTACGGCGAAACCAGCATCTCGGCGCAGTTGCGGCATTTGCGGAAAGCGAAATGCGGCGGCTACGTGCTGGAAAAGCGCGTGCGCAAGCCCGGCGTTGTGAGCAGCGAAGAACACTTTGTGGTGTGGGAGTATCGGTTGACGCGGCGGCGCGGCTTGGCGGACCGACGCCACGAATCGCGCCGGCGGGGACTTCGATGAGCGTCAAGCCGGAGTTGGCGTTTGACGTTTGCTGGGAAGTGTATCGCGGGGCGCGCGAGGTGCTGGAGGCCAAGCGCGGCATATCCGCGATGGACTGGAAGGAAGCGACGAAATATTTGTGGCGGCCGGATTTCCGTCCGCGGCTTGCCGAGTGGGTGGCGGACTTCGCACTGGCTGGCCAGGCGGCGCTCGAAGGACCGGACCGGGCTTCACGCATGGTGATGTTCCGGCTGTATTACCTGGGCATGGCGCCGTACGAAAACGCGCGCCATTTTCTGGGCCTAAGCGAGCAAGGCTGGGTGAATTGGTCGGAGGAAGTGCGCCGCCGCTGCGGGAAAGAGCTGCTGCGCCGCGGCATGTTCCCGCCACGGAAATATTTCAGAGGCAGCGACTAGATAAAGACGGGCACGGGTGTCCCGTGCTCCTATACGCGGCCCATTTCGTCGGGTTCTCGAAAATGTAGCGGCTGGCATGCGAAAACTCCTTGCCATCACGAAGAACCCGTTCGTAGTAGTTGCTTTGCCAGATTTGCAGGGATGTTCTGTTCAGCTGCCGCCGAGCATGGTAGGTAACCGCTCCTTTGTAGGACCGAATGATCGTGGGCAGAGAGCCAATCGTCGGGTGTTGAAAGCGTTCGCGAGTGGGTTGATCTCGTAGGGGCACGGGACACCCGTGCCCGTCTTTTGTTAGTACAAGGCTCTCGTTCGCCGGATAGCGCGAAATCGTCAGAATGCCATGGACATGGTTTGGCATTACGACGAAAGGATCCAACTCTACGTGCGGAAAATGGGCGGGGATATCGCGCCAGCAATCAAGAGCAATCCGACCGATTACATTGAGAATGACTGTCCCATCGTCGATCCTTCCGAATAGACGGCGCATCTCTGACGCGCAGATGGTTACGAAGTATTGTCCGATATGCGCGTAGTCGAACTTCCGTAGGCGGATCGAGCTTCTCATGGGAGGAGTAGCGTTCATTGACATAACCGACAAGCTAACATAGCCGGCTTTGGGGTTCCAGCCTGGCGTAAGACGGGCACGGGTGTCCCGTGCCCCTACAGTTTCAGCGGGTCGCCGAGGCGGAGGGGCTTGCCGGTTTCGGTGGTGGCAACGCGGGTGTTGGTGGCTAGGCGATAATAATGGTCGAAGCGGGCGGCGGGGGCCCAGGGCGGCAGAGTTTCGCGGCGCAGATCGCTGAAACGTTTTTGGAAGCCGGTGAGGTC
>Ga0209526_10003095_pt1 | contig 11299 bp, 7 predicted proteins | sample JacPinW_OM2H0_M1_FD_188566 | JGI IMG/M metagenome (GOLD analysis project Ga0209526, IMG submission 188566) | Forest soil microbial communities from Algoma, Ontario, Canada - Jack Pine, Ontario site 1_JW_OM2H0_M1 (SPAdes) (version 2) | ecosystem: Environmental > Terrestrial > Soil > Boreal...
TCTGCGAACAAACTGCAGCAGGTTTTTCTGAACCTGTTTCTGAATGCGCGCGATGCGATGCCCGGCGGCGGCATGCTGGAAGTTCGGACAACAGCACACAACGGAAGCGTGGAAGTGGAAGTGGCGGATACCGGCGGGGGAATTTCCCGCGAACATATACACAAGATTTTTGATCCGTTTTTCACGACCAAGCCCGGCGGGCGCGGGACGGGGCTGGGACTATCCGTGAGTTACGGAATCATCAAAGAGCATTCTGGAAAGATTGATGTCCGCTCGACACCCGGCCGCGGAACATCGTTCCATGTCGAGTTTCCCGCGGTGAGGAAAGCGGTTCATGTCTAAGGGCTCCATTCTGGTAGTTGATGACGAATCAGAAATTCGCGAGGGCCTGGAACTTCTGTTGAAGACAGAAGGGTATCAGGTGTCCAGCGCGGAAACCGGACAGTCCGGCCTGACGCGGTTGGAGGAGCGCCCATACGACCTGCTGTTGCTGGACGTGAGCTTGCCGGACAAAAACGGCATCGAGATGTTGAAGGAGATCCATCGTCAAGATCCGCAAATGCCGATCGTGATGATCACGGCGTACGGTTCGATCGAGATGGCGAGGGCCGCGTTCAAGAGCGGCGCGATGGATTACATTACCAAGCCGTGGTCGAACGACGAATTGCTGGCCCAAGTGGCGCAAGCGGTGGAAGCGCGGCGCCTGCGGGATGAGAACGTTCAACTGAAGAGGGCCCTGAAGCAGCGCTTCAATTTCCCGAACATTATTGGAAAGAGCGACAAGATGCATACGCTCTTTGACCTGGTGACGCAAGTGGCGGCTTCACGCTCCACAGTGCTGATCAGCGGCGAAAGTGGAACGGGGAAAGAGCTTATCGCCAAGGCGATTCATTCGGCGTCGCCTCGAGCGGACAAGGCGTTTGTGCCGGTGAACACCGGATCGATTCCAGTGGATCTGCTGGAATCGCAGTTGTTTGGGCATGTGAAAGGTGCATTTACGAGCGCGGTGACGTCCAAGAAGGGGTTGTTTGAAGTGGCGGATCAGGGGACGATTTTTTTTGACGAGATCGCCACGGTCAGTCCGGAAACCCAGGCCAAGTTGCTGCGCGTGATTCAAGAGCGCGAGTTCATGCGTCTGGGAGGCACAGAGCAACTAAAGGTAGACGTGAGGATTGTGGCCGCCTCCAACATAGACCTGCTGTCTTTGGTAAAGGAAGGGCGATTCCGGGAGGATCTTTACCATCGATTGAACGTGATCCATCTGCAATTGCCGCCGTTGCGGGAGCGTAAGGAAGATGTGCCGCTGCTGCTGGCGCATTTTATGGAGCGGTTCTGCCAGGAGAACGGGAAACCGCTGCGGCAATTCATGCCTGCGGCGATGAAGCTGTTGATGGACTATGACTGGCCGGGAAATGTGCGCGAACTGGAAAATGTTGTGGAGCGGACGGTGGTGTTGTCCACGCAAGAGCGGGTAGATGTGGATCTCTTACCGGACTCCGTGCGCAGCAAAGAGATCGTGAAAGGCGTGCGGCTGCAACTTTCCGAATTCTTGCCTCCGCTGCCGGGAGAATCAGGATCGCGAACGGCGGCCGACAATCCGAATCCATCGCTGTTCCAGATTATTGATGAAGTCGAGCGGCGCGTTATTGTGGATATGCTGGAGCGAACGTCCTGGAACCAGACCGAAGCGGCGGAGCGATTCCTGATCCCACTTTCAACGTTGAACCAGAAGATCAAGCGGTTAAGGATCGACGTGCGGAAAAAAGGGCGTTCGGAAGACGGATTTGGAGCGGCGAGCGGGAAGTGACTCTGTCCATTTTGCCACGCAGTAATACCAATAATTCCCCTTCCTTTGCACTTGCATCCCTAGCAGAGACTCGGCACAGTGAACTCTCATGATTCTGCGCCTCTCGGATTCCCTCTCTCGGAGGTTGGTGGTATTCGCGTCCCTGGTATTGGCGGGGACACTGTCCTATTACGGGATTCGTACGGCAATGGCACAGGTCAGCTCTGAGGGGCAGACCGGCAAGGAATTGGAACGGGCCACGCATCTGGAGCCCAAAAATCCCGAGTATTGGTTCCGCTTGGGGCACTTTCAGCAGTTCAATCTAGAGGATTCGGATCCGGCGAAAGCGGCGGACTCTTTTCAAAAAGCCATTTCTATTCTTCCCTCCTACACAGACGCTTGGCTGGAATTGGCCACCACCGAGGAGTTGAACGGACAAGCTGCCAAGGCACACGAAGCGTACTTGAAAGCAAAGCAGTCGTATCCGGCTTCCGCGGACGTTGCGTGGAGATACGGTAATTTCTTGTTGCGTGAGGGACAGCTTCCCGAGGCGTTTGTGGAGTTGAGACACGCGCTTGAGGCGGACCCGCTTCGCGCCGCAGCGACATTCTCACGAGTGTATCGGGCAGATCCAAATATCGACGAGATTCTGGAAAAGGTCCTGCCACCCAAGAAATCGGTATATGTGGACGTCATCGCGGAAGCCGCGGGTTCGGGTCAACTTGCTGTGGCGCGAACGGTGTGGGCACGATTGCTGGATATACATCCAGAACTGGGGATACGAGATTTTGATCCACTGGTTGCGCGGCTGATGGAGGCGAAAGACGACGATGCGGCGCTGCGAGTGTGGGAGCAAGGAACGAGCCGGATGAAGCTGCCGCCTCTACTGCAGCCGCAGGGTTCGGTGGTATGGGATCCAAGTTTTGAATCCGGAGTAAATGGCAATGGATTCGCGTGGAATTTTTCGCCGCTGGCGCAGGGAGTCCAAACGGGCTTCGATACCAGCGAAAAGCTGACGGGAAACAAGTCGCTGCGACTCTCATTTGACGGTAAGCACAATCCGAATCTGGGGGTGGCCTGCACATTAGGGGTCGTGGAACCCGGTAGAAAATATTTGTTCTCCGGCTGGATCAAAACCAAAGGAATCACAACCGAGCAGGGAATACGATTTCACATTCAAGCTCTGGGGGTGCCGAATTCTGCGGCAACGGCCACGCGGGAGGTGCACGGGACGAACCCGTGGACCTTTATAGGTGAGACGTGGGCGGCCGAGGCGAACGTACATCGAGTGCGAATCTGCGTTAGCCGCGAAGCGAGCGACAACCCGGATGTGCGGATCTCGGGTACGGCTTGGATCGAGGATGTAAATCTGGCTCCTAAACCGCTGGAGCATCCGCGGCCATGAAACTTTATCGCCTGGCATTCTGTGTGCTGCTGGCGTTTTCTGTACTGGCATACGGCGGAGTGGAGGAGTGGTCGCAAGCGGTGCTGGAAGCCGGTGCGGGTGTGCTGCTGGCGGCCTGGGCGTTTCGGCAATACCGGAAGAAGACCGAGCAGGTGATTGTCTCGCCGCTCCTGTTTCCGCTGGTGGCATTCGCGTTGGTGACCCTGGCGCAGCTGGTGTTGCATACGACTGCATCCACGTATCACACCAGGGTTGAGCTGCAATTGTTGATGGCCTACATCGTGATGCTGTTTGTGATGATGCAGGCGTATTACCGGTCGAGCCACTGGCGGGGTTTCATTTGGTTTTTGATGGGGCTGAGTTTCTTTGTATCCATTTTCGGGATACTGCAGCATTTGACGTTCAACGGGAAATTGTACTGGTTCCGGGTCATGAGGTACGGGGGATATCCGTTCGGGCCGTACGTGAACCGAAACCATTTTGCGGGATTCGCGGAGCTACTAATTGCGGTGGCGCTGGTGCCGCTGGTGCTGGGGAAGGTGAGGAAGGAAAGGCTGCTCGTCGTAGTGGTGTTCACACTGGTGCCAATTGTGGCTTTACTGCTCGCCGCTTCGCGTGGAGGCATCGTAAGCTTCACCGTGGAAATGCTGGTGCTGATGGTAGTGTTGCTGGCGCGCGGCGTGCGCGGGCGGGCTGTAGTTTTGGTGGGCGTGGTGGTGCTTATTGCCGTGCTGGCCGTTTCCTGGATCGGGGTGCGACAAGTTTTGCAGCGATTCAGCGGTTACCAGTCTGTGGATATTTCGATCGGCAAGCGTGGCTCTATGAGCCGAGACAGTTTGAGGATATTCATGGATCATCCGGTACTGGGAACCGGGCTGGGGACACTGCAACTTGTGTTTCCCCGCTACGATTCGCACTATGACGGCAAAATCGTCAATCACACCCATAACGACTACCTGGAGGCGCTGGCGGAAACCGGGGCATTGGGAGGGCTGTGTTGCTTGTGGTTTCTCTGCGTGCTTTTGGGAGAATCGTGGAGGGGGTTGCGAAATGTCGGAACTAGCTTCGGAGCAGCGCTCAATTTATCTGGACTGGTCGGCTGCAGCGGGTTTCTGGTGCACAGCCTCGCGGACTTCAATCTTCACATTCCAGCGAATGCATTGCTGTTCTTAGTGGTGGCGCACCTTGCCACGCTGCAGATACCAAAATCGACCCGCGTGAGCAAAGAAGCAGAAGAATTAACTGAAATGCAAATACAGAGAAATGCGGAGTCGCAAGCGTAGCACTCAATGTATACTACACTCAGGGGGATATCTATCCTAATGGGCCTTTTCCGAAGCATGGGCCGGTATAGTTGTGTCTGCGCGGCATTGGCTGGTGTAACGCTATTGTTGTGGAGCACTCCCCTAGGCGCGCAAGAAATATCCGTCATACAAACCCAACAACAGGCGAATGACCGAATCAAGGCTTTGTCCTTGGAGACGAAGTCTGTTCCGCACGACTATGTAATAGGCAATGGCGACCTTTTGGGGATTTCCGTGTTCGATGTGCCAGAGCTGACGCGGGACGTCCGTGTGAGTCAGACCGGGCGGATTGGCATCCCGCTCGTGCCGGTGCGGCTTCAGGTAACGGGACTGACGGAGTCTCAAGCAGAACAGAAAATTGCAGAAGTGCTGGAAGCGAACGGCCTTGTGAGCCACCCAGAAGTGGGAGTGACGGTAAAGGAACACAAAAGTAAGCCGATCACGATTGTCGGCGCTGTGGCGCATCCTATGGTTTATGAAGCGGATAGGACAGTGACACTTTTGGAAGCATTGGCTGAAGCTGGGGGAGTATCGACGGATGCAGGGGATACGGTGATTGTGACGAGACTGCGCAGCGCAGCTTTCGTGGCCCTGCAACAAGACGAGGAACCGGTCAAACAGCAACAAGCGCCGGGGGCAGGGGAACCTCCACTACTGGACCCTGCGCCGGAGAGCAGCGCATCTCCGAAAACGGATCAAGGCGTCCCACCAACACCGGTATTCCCATCCGAGAAGCAGATCCCCGAGGTGGCCACACCTAAACCAGCCGACAGCGCAGCATCTGGGCCGAACGAAGGGGCACCCTCGGCAGCGAATACGATTACGATCAATTTGAACGAATTGCTCGAAAAGGGAGACACACAGAACAACATTGCCCTGCTGGCGGGCGATGTTGTCACCGTGCCGCACGCAGGAATAATTTATGTGCTTGGAGCGGTAACCCGTCCCGGCGGATTCGTGGTGTCCAACGACCGAACCCAGTTAACAGCGCTGAAAATTCTAGCGCTGGCTGGTGGCACGACGTCCATTGCGAAGGTGCACCATGCAGTCATTATCCGAAAGAATAATCAAGGCAAGGAATCGGAACAGGAAGTGGATCTGAAAAGGATTCTGGAGCGGCAGGACGAAGATATGCAGTTGCGAGCGAGCGACATTTTGTACGTGCCGGACGACCGAACGAAGCAGGTATTAATCCGCGCGGCGGAGCTGGGAATTGCATTGGGAAGTGCGGTAGCCATATTCCGGCTGGCATACCACTGAGAAAGCGGAAATGTACGAAGACTCCAAACTAACACGCCCCGACGGTTCGACAAACGGTGCCGTAGAAGTGATGGCGGCGCCCAGATTGCCGGCGATCGACTTGTCGCCACGCGAGCCACATCTTTACGATTATCTACTGATCCTGCGGAAGCACCAGTGGCTGATATTGTCGTTTCTTTTGACAGTGGTCACGATCGTGAGCATCGCCACATTTCGAATGCGCCCGGTGTACGTGGCCAAGTCCACGATTGAGATAGACCGAGAGAATGCGAACATCCTGCCGTTCCAAGGCACGGATTCATACGATTACATGATGGACCTGGAGAATTACATCGAGACGCAGTCCAGGATTCTGACGAGCGAGACTCTGGCGTTGCAAACCATTCGGAACAGCGGTCTGGCCGGGAATCCGGATTTTTCGGGAGGCGGGCCGATTTCCGAAGCTATTGCCACAGGGTCGCTGGCCAATCAGAAGAAGCCACCGGAAATTGCTGCGTTTTTGGGCAGTTTGAGCGTTAGGCGAATTCCCAACAGCCGACTGATGGAAGTGAGTTTCGAATCGACGGACCCGCAACTTGCCGCCCGGATCTTGAATTCCCATCTGGACAGTTATATCGAACAGAACTATCGAAGCAAGTACGACGCGACAACCCAAGCATCGAAATGGCTAGCGGGACAACTAGATGAACTCAGGGTCAAGGTGGAAAGATCGGAAAGCGCCCGAATCGACTACGAACGGCAGAACCAAATCTGGACCGTGGACGACAAATCCAACATAACGACTCAGAGGCTGTCCGATCTGAACAGGCAACTGACTGACGCACAGACGGAGAGCCTGAAGCGAGAGGCGCTGTACGAGTTTGCCGAGTCCGGCGATTTGGACGGCGTACCGCAGTTACGTGACAACAGTGTGCTGCAAGAGATGCAAAGAAAGCACAGTGACCTCTCTGTGCTATACACAGAGGCAGTCAATCAATACGGCCCGAATTTTCCCAAGGTGCAGCGGTTACAGGCGCAGATGAAGGAATTGGACGATCAGATTACGCGAGAGCGCAAGGGAATCATCATTCAACTGAGAAATGACTATCGCGAAGCGAAACAGCGCGAGGAACTTCTTACCAAGGCGCTGGACCAGCAAAAAACCGACACCAACCTGATGTCGGAAAAGCTAGTGCAATACAACATTCTAAAACGCGACGCGGAATCGTATAAAGCGCTCTATGATGGCCTGCTCACCAAGCTAAAGGAAGCGGGGATCACGGCTGGGTTGAAGTCCTCAAACATCCGGGTGGTTGATCCGGCCATGGTGCCTTCCACGCCGGCGAGACCGGCGAAGGCGCGGAATATCGCATTGGCGTTTCTCGTAGGCTTGGTGGGAGGAGTCGGCCTGGCGCTCCTGCGCGAGTACCTGGACAACACGGTAAAGACGCCGGACGACGTAGAGACCCTAGCCCGGTTGCCCTCCTTGGCGGTCGTGCCTACCTTTGGCGATAGTGGCTCAAACAAGAGGTCAAAATTCTTTAAGGGCGCGTCTTCGAATGGCCACGAGAAACGTATCGAGCTTGTGGCGCAGCACCTGCCGAAATCGCAAATGTCTGAGGCGTTCCGCGCGCTGCGAACGGCGCTGTTACTTTCGCGGGCGGACAAGCCACCTCAGGTGATTCTGGTGACAAGCGCATTGCCGCGCGAGGGAAAGACTACTGCGGCAGCAAATCTCGCGGTAACGCTGGCCCAACTCGGCGACAAGACCGTCCTGGTGGATGCCGATTTGCGCAAGCCGGGTGTAGGGCGCTTGCTGAATCTCGGAAGTGGAAAGTTCGCCGGATTGAGTTCGTACCTGGCGGGAGTGTCCACGCTGGATCTCGTGACTGTGCCGCATCCCGCGATTCCAAATCTGGCGGCGATTCCAACCGGACCGCTTCCGCCAAATCCCGCAGACCTGCTTTCTTCGCACAAAATGTCGGAAGCGATCGCGGAGTTGCGGAAAAAGTACAAATTCATTGTGATCGACTCGCCACCGATTATGGCAGCCACTGACGCGGTCATTCTATCCGTACAAGCCGACGGCGTGCTCCTTGTGGTGCGTAGCGGCGAAACACCGAAGGAAGCGTTCACGCGAACACGAGATTTGTTGACAAGCGTGAATAGCCGACTGCTCGGCGTTGTGTTGAATGCAGTCGACGCAAGCGCGCCCGACTATTACTACTCTTATCGTTACTATCCCTATTCCTATGGCTACGGTCCACAGGAAGCTTTGGACAGTACTCATCCGGAACTCAAAGCGACCGCCTCCGCCCGGTCCGCCGAGCACGACGAAGATTCCGACCAACTCTAAGGAGGCAGTGTGCGTTACCTGATTACGGGCGGTGCTGGATTTATCGGTTCTCACCTTGCGGAAAGGTTGCTGCAGCAGGGCGAGCACGTAGTCCTGCTGGACAATCTGTCCACGGGCAGCATGGAAAACATCCGGCACCTGAAGGGTTCGGAGCACCTGGAATATCATCTCGATGGAATCGAGAACAGGCAACTGCTGGCGGAATTAGTTGACGACGCCGATGTGATCGTACACTTTGCCGCTGCCGTAGGAGTCAAGCTGATCGTGGAGAGCCCGGTCAGGACGATTGAGACGAACGTAAACGGGACACAGTCGGTTTTGGAGGCTGCGTGCAAGAAACGGAAATTGGTGCTGGTGGCCTCGACGTCGGAAGTATACGGCAAGAATACGAATATACCTTTTACTGAGGACGCCGATCTTGTTTTGGGGCCGACGACGAAGGGGCGCTGGAGTTACGCAGCGTCGAAGGCATTGGATGAGTTTTTGGCGTTGAGCTATTGGAAGGAAAAGAAGCAGCCGGTGATCGTAGCGCGGTTCTTCAATACCGTGGGACCGCGGCAGACCGGGCGCTATGGGATGGTCCTGCCAAACTTCGTGAAAAGAGCACTCGCGAACGAGCCGATCGAAGTTTACGGCGATGGAACACAGTCTCGCTGCTTCTGCGACGTGCGGGACACGGTAGAGGCGCTGCTGCGATTGATTCCGCTGGACCGTGCGGTGGGGGAAGTGATCAATATCGGGAACACCGAAGAAGTGAATATCGAGAATTTGGCTAAAATCGTGAAACAGCGGACGAGCAGCTCCTCTCCTATTCAATTCGTGCCTTACGATCAGGCGTACGAGCCGGGCTTTGAAGATATGATGCGAAGAGTTCCAAGCATCGAGAAACTGGAGTTATTCACCGGATTCCGGCCGCAGACGAGCCTTGCGGAGATTATCGACCGAGTTGCGTCGTATTTTCGTCAGAAGGATGCAAAGGTGGTAGGGGCAGTGGCGAAACGTTCGGTCGCTTAACTTGTTCAAGTTCAAAAGCAACAAATTTCCCTGTGGTATTAGTTTTCCGGTAAACTTAAGTACAAAGTTACATGCGCGGTTAAGGTCGTTAAATTGCGATCCCGTTGCGGCCTCAATAAAGGCGTGTGTACAGGGCATCCAGGTTCGCAGGGGTTACAGAATTCTGGCTTGATGAACGACCTTCAGACGGACACTCGGCGATACGAGTGGATGATTTTTCTTCTCTTTCTTGTTAGCCTCCCGCTGATGAATCCATGGGTTCGAGGCGATGGAGTAGGCTACTACGCTTACGCGCGCGCGCCTCTGATCGAGCACAGTCTGGACTTCACGCACGACTATCAATTTGCCAACCAGAGTTTCCGCGAGGATCGTATCGATGCGGATGGACAACCGCTTGATCGATTTCGAACGCGCACTGGACATCTGGAGAATCACTTCACTGTAGGGCCGGCAATCTTGTGGGCGCCGTTTCTGCTGGTGGCCCACGTTTGGGTACTGATCGTCCGGTTACTGGGGTCGGGGGTAGCGGCAGACGGGTTCGCCGCGCCCTATCGCTACGCCATGGCTGTGGGCACGTGCGTGTATGGATTTCTGGCACTGGTCCTCTCCTATCGCCTGGCGCGGAAGTACGTGGCACCGGTGTGGGCGTTTATAGCATGCGTGGCGATCTGGTGGGCGAGTTCCCTGCCCGTGTATATGTATTTCAATCCCTCGTGGTCGCATGCCCATTCGGCATTCGTAGTTGCGCTTTTTCTGTGGTATTGGGATGCAACGAGGGAAAACCGGAGTCTGGCGGAATGGGTCATCTTGGGGCTTATCACCGGATTGATGCTGAATGTTTACTACGCGAATCTAATGGTGGTGAGCGTACTGGCAGTGGAAGCGGTCAGGCAATACACCGCGATTCTTAAGAGAAGCCAGTCGTCACGGATATCCGTTTTCGACCTGATCAAGCGCCACCTGATTTTTGGTCTGGTAGTTTGCGTCGCGCTCCTGCCCACTTTTCTGTCACGTTGGGTCGTATATGGTGGGCCATTTGAGACTGGTTATCTGAAATTGCGGGACTTCCTATGGACATCGCCGGCGTTTGTTCAGGTGCTTTTCTCGGCCAATCATGGACTGCTGGCATGGACGCCACTCCTGGGAGTTTCGCTCTTGGGAATCGCACTGTTGGCACGGAGGGCTCCGAATGTTGGCGTGCCGCTACTTATAGCCAGTCTAGCGTTTTATCTATTTTTTGCGGTTTATCCGGATTGGGCTGGGATTTCTTCCTATGGCAGTCGCTTTTTTGTTTCGTTAACGGCCATTTTCATCGTTGGGCTAGGGGCTGCACTGGAACGATTCGCGAAAATCTTCCGGCGGGAACGCAGTGCGATAGTGGTATCTTCGGCAATTCTCGGCATTTTTGTTTTGTGGAACCTAGGGCTGATCTACCAGTGGGGGACGCATTTAATTCCTGCCCGCGGGGCGATTTCTTTCCGCGAGGCCGCATATAACCAGGTGTACGTGGTGCCGAAGGAATTGACGTCTCGGTTGCGAGCATATATTTTTCGTCGAAGCGACCTGATGCGGCAAATCGAAAGAAAAGATATGGAGCAACTGAAGAAGGAGCCCAATCCTTAGTGGGTTGCCTTAGAATTACCGGAGCTCGTGTCGATTGCGAGGCGTAGAACTGCCCTCCGATTCTGATACTCTGTCAAAGATGCCTCTGTTCCCACGAGTTACGCTGAAATCATGTCATCCATGACATCCCATCCGGCGGTTGCAGCGGGAGTGAACAAGCAGGCTTCTGCGTTACCGACGATACGCATCGAGCCGATGCGTGGCGGGATCGACCTGCGTCTCGGGGAGCTCTGGAGATACAGAGAGCTCCTCTATTTCTTCGTTTGGCGCGACGTAAAGGTGCGCTACAAGCAGACGGCCATCGGTGTTTTGTGGGTGATACTGCAGCCGCTGCTGTCCATGCTGGTCTTCACTCTGTTTTTCGGGCGGTTGGCGAAATTGCCTTCGCAGGGGCTTCCTTATCCGGTCTTTTATTTCGCGGCGCTAGTGCCGTGGCTGTATTTCTCTATGGCGCTGGTAAGCGTGACGAACATCGTGGTGGATAACCAACGTGTGATTACGAAAGTGTATTTCCCCCGATTGATCCTGCCCGTTTCGGCAGCTTTGTCGGGTCTCGTGGATTTCGCGATTGG
>Ga0209526_10003097_pt1 | contig 11293 bp, 9 predicted proteins | sample JacPinW_OM2H0_M1_FD_188566 | JGI IMG/M metagenome (GOLD analysis project Ga0209526, IMG submission 188566) | Forest soil microbial communities from Algoma, Ontario, Canada - Jack Pine, Ontario site 1_JW_OM2H0_M1 (SPAdes) (version 2) | ecosystem: Environmental > Terrestrial > Soil > Boreal...
CGAACGTGCGCGACTACGTGACGCTCGCGGCGGCCGCCGTGAATCGCAATGGCAAGATCAGTTATGTCCTGATCGCATACTTCTGGTCGACCGTCGACCCGCGCGTGCGCCGCGACGCGATGCCCTCCCCCGAACCGCTGGTCCTGCAGGCGGACGACCGGCGCATCGAGCTCAAGCTGCGCGGCCACTCGGCACACGAGGCGGGTATCGGCATGCCGGTACACGCGCCCCCCGGTGCCGCCGTGACACCGAACGTGTACGGAACCGATCTCGCCACGCTGCGCTTCGTTTCCGAGGCGCGTCGTCTCACGATCGTGGCCGACAGCGAGGGAGTGCCGCTCGACTACGAACTGTGGGAAGACCGCCGCACTGCGCTACGGACCTTCGTGCACCACATGAGCGGCGACGAGTAGCGCGCGTTCCCACACCTTTTTAGAGCGCTTCTTAGAGCGCTTCCAGCGTTCCCGGCGGCGCGCTTTCTTCCCTCGCACCGGCCTCCGGTGACGAGCGCACCCCACTCGAAAACCGCTGTAGCGGCAACACGTTACGAGCGGTAGGCCCGCCGCCGCAATGCAAGGCCGGTAGATCTCTGCGTAGTACTTCCCCCCTCACCCGTTCGGGCTTCAACCCAGCGGTCGCCAGTCTTCGCCGTATTTAGTCTCGACACCCGATGCGATAACTAGTGTGGCGGGGATCTTCAAACAATAACAGGAGTGCTCCGTGCACCTTCACACAGGTGGACGTCACAACGTCCGCACCAGCCGCTATCGCGGCTATAGCTTCGCGTTGCTCGTATTTATGGTCATGGCGTTACCGCGGATTGCCTCCGCGGTGCCGAGTTTTGCACGTCAGACCGGGATGCCCTGCTCGCAGTGTCATACGCTGTCCTTCGGACCCGCGCTGACGGCCTACGGCCGCCAGTTCAAGTTGAACGCTTACACCTTCGGCGAGGGCGAGCACCCGATGCCGCTCGCGCTGATGATACAGGGCGGATTCAGTCGCTCTGAGGCCCCGCAGCCCGATGTGGCGGCGGCCCATTTCAGCAACAACAACAACCTCTCCGTCGACCAGGTCTCGCTGTTCGTGGCAACGCGCCTCACCGAGCACATCGGCATGTTTGCGCAGAGCACCTACGGTGGGGAAAGTCGGCACTACAACTGGGACAACACCGACATCCGCTATGCCCGGGCGCTGAACCTGTTCGGCACCGATGCGGTGGTGGGGATCTCGGTCAATAACAATCCGACGGTGCAGGATCTGTGGGTCTCGACACCGGCGTGGGCCTTTCCGTATATCACTTCCCCGCTGGTGCCCGGCGCCAGCGCCAAGCCCATCATCAGCGGCGGGCTCGCGCAGGTGGTGCTCGGCGCCACCGGGTACGCCATGATTCACGACCACGTGTATCTCGAGACGGGCGCCTACCGGAGCCTCTCGGACCGCTGGCTCAACAATGTGGGCCTCTACCCGGCTAACAACGCCCACGTGAACGGCGCCGCACCTTATTGGCGCGCGGCCTACCAGTTCAACAAGGGCGAGCACGGCGAGCACTATTTCTCCGTGGGCACGTTCGGGCTGGACGTGAAGCTGCAACCCGATCCGACGGTGCCCGACACCGATCACTACACGGATGTGGCGTTCGACGCCAGCTATCAGTACACGCCCGAGGGGCCCGGCGCCCTCCTCGTCAACGCGTCGCTCATCCACGAGAAACAGCAACTGAATGCAACCTTCAACGCCGGGGGATCAGACAACGCCACCAATCACCTCAATACCCTGGAGCTCGACGCCTCCTACGCGTATCGCCAGACCTTTAGCGCGGGCGTGGGGTTGTTCGATACCCGCGGCAGCAGGGATCTGACGCTATACGGACCCGGCGCGCTTTCGGGCAGCAACAACGGCTCACCCGACACGCGTGGCTACACGCTGCAGTTCGAGTGCGTGCCCCTCGGAAAGATGCAGTCCTGGGGTCGGCCGTGGGTCAACCTGCGCGTCGGACTGCAGTACACCGGGTATCTGCGCTTCAACGGTGGCACGACTAACTACGACGGTTTCGGACGATCGGCGAGCCAGAACAACTCGCTGTTCCTGTTCTCGTGGATGGCTTTCTGAAGATGACGAGCTGGGAGAAAACACCATGACATGCCTTCGACTCATCGGCGCCGGCCTGCTGCTGCTAGCGGGCGGAGTCGCGTATGCGGACCCTTGCAAGATTGCGATCGACAGCAACGACATGATGCAGTTCAGCGCGCATGAGCTGGCGGTGCCTGCAAATTGCAGCGACGTCGAGCTCACCCTCAGGCACGCCGGTAAGCTGCCCGCCAAAGTGATGGGCCACGACTGGGTGCTGGCGAAGGACGCGGACGTGTCGGCGATCGTCAATGCCGGCCTGGCGGCGGGCCTCGCACACAGCTTCCTGCCGGAGAACGACAAGCGGATCATCGCCGCCACCAAGGTGGTGGGCGGGGGCGAGAGCGCCACGGTGAAATTCAGCACCGCGACGCTGGTGCAGGGAGCGCGCTACGTTTTCTTCTGCACCTCTCCCGGGCACTCGACGCTGATGCGCGGAAGATTCCTGTTTGGCGACACCAACCGCGTGGCGCAGACGGGAAAATAGCCCGCAGCGCGGCTGAGGGGAACCCGGCAACGGAAGCGGGCCCAGCGTCGAAGATCGGCTGCATCCACTCGGACCACAGAATCCGGACGCGGGCGCGCGACACTGAAGTGGGCACGGCGGGTACCTGACCGACGCCGAGCTCGAGACCCTGCGCGTGAACGCGAAGCGAAAGGCGGACGAGGCCTGCGCCAACGTCGAGTCGCGCTGAGACGCCGGCGCGCCGTTACCGGGGCGTTGCAGATCCCGGCGGCGGATCGGCCGCTGGCGTCGAAGTCGGCGGCGAAACGGGGCTCATCGCCGGAGCGGGCGGATTTCGCGGTAACGGCACCTGCGGCACTTCCCCGACGGACACCGTCTTCGTCTTCGAATGCGGCAGATGCGGGCGGGCAAACATCCGGTCCTCGAGCGGCGGATTGAGCGCCACCCGCTCGATCACCATCTTGTCCGGGTTCTTCGCACTCGCCGAGCTCGTCTCGATCGTCATCGGCAGCTTGACGCCCTTGACGTCCTGGAAATCGCGGTAGTAAACCGAGACGGTGTCGACTCGCCCCGCCTTGTTGCGCACCGCCCGATCGTACTTGACGTCGAGGAATGTCGTCGCATCGACCCAGGCATGGCGGACCGTGCCCGATCGCGATGTGGTCCGCAGCCGGTAGGCCTTGTGTCCTTCGATCTGATCTGTGCCTTCGAGCTCGATCGCAATCCCTTTGGAAGTCGCATCGATCAGGAGCCCGTCGAGCCCCTCCGTTTCCTTCGCGTATTTCAGCTCCTCGGCGTCAAAGGGCTGGACCTCCGGCCCGCCGCTTTTTGCCGGGTGCAATTTCCAGCCGTCGTTGCCGTCGAACGCGCGCACCGACTGCAGATTCTGTCCCTTGACCTCGAAGCGGGTCTTGTTGGGTCGTTTCAACTCGAGCAGGAACTGTAGGCTGGCCGGCGATTTGTCAGTGTCGATATGGCCGGTCCAGACCATCGTGTCGATCTTGCGCCACGCCTCCAGGCCGCCGCGCGCCTCGACGTTCCTGGCGACGATCGCCTCAACCGTGAGTGCCGGCTGCGCGCTGTGCCCGCCGCTCGGGGCGGCGGCGGCAGCAGCAGCCTCGCCGACGGCGATGCAGGCCGCGATTGCAAGCCATGAGATCCGCTTCACACTTCACTCCTTCGCCGGCGTCGCAGGCCGACCATTCTAGGGAATGCGATCTCGCCGACCAGTTTAAGGGACGATCCACTCGCTGTCGCGCGCGAGCTTGGCGCCTTTGGGCTCGGCAAAATGCACCAGGTACCCGCCCTTCGACCCGAAGTTCTGGCCGATACCGAGCGAGAGGCGCGGGTAGTAGCCGGTCAGGATGCGGTGCTCGATGTTGTCGTCGAGCCGCTCCACCAAATAGTCGCGCTGGAACGCGTCGACCATGTGGCTGATCGTTTCGGCGAGCAGGCCGCAGGCGAGGAAGGTGTCGGACTGGATCCGCAGCGACGAGACCTTGATCTTGCGCGCCGCGAACCAGCCGAGCTGGTAGTCGAGGCGCACGCGCCGCTGATCTGGCAGGTCGAACAGATACGGCATGCGCGTCGCGGGGCGCCAGGACTCTGGCAGCGGGGCCTGCTCGAGTTCACTCATCAGTCCCGAGACGTACAGCGATCCGGCCGGCGGCGGACGCTGCGCGAGCACCTCGAGGTCGCCGGGGCGCAGCCACAGCACCCACGCATCGACTAGACCGGGCCCGCTGAGTGCGCGGCGCAAGTCTCCGCCGTGCGCCGGCAGGCGCCGGTTGATCACGGTCGTCCCGCTCGCGCCGATCGCGGCGGTGAACGCCGCCGCGGCCTGCTCGCCGATGTCTCCGGCGCGGAAGAGCAGCACGATGCGCTGTGCCTTCACGGCGCGCGCAGCGAGGTCGTGCGCGATCAGCTCCGCCTCGAGCAGCACGCCTTTCGAGAAATAGACCGTGTAGAAGTCATCGGGCGCCGCGTCCGGCAGATCGACGTTCGGCATCAGGCACGGCAGCCCCGTGCGCTCGCAGAACCGGTGCACCGGCGCCCAGGTGCGCCCGCCGATCCCCGAGATCACGGCAAACACGGGTTCTTTGGCGAGGTGTGCGGCGAGCTGGGCCTCCCAAGTGTCCGCTGCTCCGCTCAGCTCCCACACATGCAGCTGCCAGCGGCGCGTGACCCGGAACATCACCGGCCGCCCGGATCTGAGCCGCGGGGCGGTGTTGCGATAGGCCGCATTCTTGTCGCTGAAGTACTGCGTCAGCACGTCGAGCATCGCGGTGCGCTTGAGCGGGTCCGCGTCCGGCGTGATCACGGTCGCGAAGTGCAATTCCGTGTCCGTGACCCCCGGCATGCGGCGCGGCGTCAGCACCTTGAGGTAGGCGATCAGCTCGGCCATCGCCGCATCGTCGAGCGCGAAGCGCGGCATCAAGTAGCCGAGTGGACGCCCGTCGGCAGCGATTCCCTCGCGGATCGCGCGGGCGAGCGTCGCCTCGGTATAAGGATCGCGCTCGGCGCGCATCGATTCGACGAACGGCAGGTCGTTGTCGTCGTGGCTGCGCGGTTTAAACAGGTACAGACCGCTGATCGGCGGAATGCTGCTGCCGCGGCCTTCCATCACACCTAAGCCGCTGCGCCGGTGGCAGCGGGTGCACGCCGCATCCACACCCTCAACGGTCGCGCCAGCCGCGCGCTGCCCGACGAGCGGCGCGCCGGACGGCAGCACTCCGCGGCGGTAGATCGCCTCGCCCACTTTCAGGATGGCCGCGGGCGACGCCGGCGCCCGGCGCTCTGTCGCGGCGCAGGCGAGCGCTGCACCGAGGACGCCGGCAGCGCAGCTGAGCCAGCAGAACAGGGCGCGTTTCACCCGTGCGCAAGCAGACTGCGGTAAAGCTGCAGCAGCTCGCCGGCGGTCATCAATCCGTCGATCCGCACCCACGGCTTGCCGGGTGCCACCCGCACCAGCGTCACCGGGGTGTGGTCCATCTTGGCACCGCGGAAGGTGCCGAAGGCCTGCTGCGCCGCGACGCTTGCAGCCTGGGTGCCGGTGTAGTGCTGCCACTCGGGGCCGGCGTGGAATTTGCGGGCGTAGTCCCTGAGGCGCGCCGGCGTATCCTGCTCCGGGTCGATCGAGATCGAGATCAGGTGCACGCGCGTACGCTCCGCGCCGAGCTCGCGCTCGAAGTCCGAGAAGTTCTTGCTCGAGAGCGGACACACCGAGGTGCAGCTCGTGAAAATAAAATTGAGAAAGACCGCGCGCCCGTCGTCCAGTTCATCGCTCAGCAGCACGCCTTTGCCGTCGTCGCGCACCAGCCGCACTGCGGGCACCTGGTAGGCGAAGGTCGACACGCGAAAGCGATCGGTCGCCGCTGGCTGCCCGGTCGCGGGCGCCTCCGCGCGCGCGCCGCAAACGCCGAGCGCAATGCCGAGGCACAGGCCCGCGAGCGGCCGGATGAGCCGTGCCGGTAGGGTGCGCTTCAATCCGCTGTGCAAATGCATGGGTGCGTCCTTCCGTTAAACCGTGGGCGGCACCACGCCGAATCCCGCGTTGGCCTAAATCCGACCGGTCGGATTCGACTTGTCACTGAAGCCGCCTCGGCCGGACCGGCCTTTTCGAAGGTCCGATCGGCCCGTAGCCTTCCGGGACGAGGAACCGGTCGGCCGGCTGTGCGCCCTCGCGGATGTCGCGCAGCGCGACCTCGATCCCATCGATGCGCCACTTGACGGCAAATTGGAGGGTTGGGTCGACCCAGATCTCGTCAATGGATCCGCCGCCCGTTGCGCGCGTGTACCTGACGGTCTTGCGTCCCGCGACCAGCTCCGGGCCCGATTTGTCGCAGCGGATCGGCGTTCCGACCGCCCGCTGCCAGGCGCGACAGGCGTCTTCGGCATCGGCGATGCGAAAGTACTCTGCCGGGCGCGACTCGAGCGGCTGGTAGGCCTTGCGATCGGGGAGCAGCGCCACGATCGTGTGCGCGGCCTCGTCGACGATCAGGCTGTGTCCGACGAGGCCGGCGAAGTCGATGCGCATCTTGTCCTTGCCGACGTACAGCTTCGCCGAGGGCGTGGGCAGCGGCTGCTTCACTCCCGGCGCGGTCGCATACACGGCTTCGGCGGAAAATTCCGGCGTATCGCCGAGCGCTGGCGCGCTCGCGAGCAGGACCAGCGCGGCGGCACCGAGCGCGCGCACGCGGCAGTGGCGCGCTGCCGCCTGCACTCGCGCCGTGCCCACTTCAGTGTGGCGCGCCCGCATCGGGATTCCGGGGTCTGAGTGCATGCATCCAATCTTCCACGCTGGGGCCGGGTTCCGTTGGGGCGCTCCCGGGCGGCTGGGGCTGAAAGTACTTCTCCTTCTGCTCCTCGGTGAGCAGCGAGCGGATCTGCTCGACGGTCTTTGCGTTGATCGCCTTGACCGCGCCAACCCGGTCGTCGGCGGCGATCGACGGATCGCTCCATACGCTGCGGATCTGCGCCTGCTGGATCGCGAGCAGCCTTCGCACCTGCGCCTGCTGCTTCGCGTCGAGACCGAGGCGCTGCGCGAATGCTGCGGCAGGATCGCGGTCCGGTGGCTTGCGTTGTGCGTGCGTGACCCGCGGCGCGGCGTCCGGCTCTGCAGCGTCCGCGTCCGCGGCGCGCACCGGGGCGGTGCCTGCGAGCACGCATGCGAGCGCGAGCAGCGGTGCGTACACCGTCCGGCTCCGCGCGCGCTGCGGTCGCGTTGCGCTCGTGACGCTCAAGATCAGTCGCTCCGGACCGCGTGCGCTAGCTTATTTCGGCTTGGTGAACAAGGCATCATCGAGCTTCGGGTTCACGGCGACCTTCTCGATGACCATCTTGTGCGTGCCCGGGTATCCGTCGACAGCGGTTTCCTGCACGAACGGTATCATCAGGCCCTGCACCGGCCGGAAATCGCGCTGGTAGATCCACACATCGCGCATGCGCCCGTTCATGCGCCGCTGCACGCCCTCGGCCTTGACGTCGAGAAAGCTCTGCGCGTCTATCCAGACGTGCCGGATCTCGCCGCCCTTCATGGTCAGCTTGAGCTTGTAAGCGTCGTGGCCCTCCACCAGTTCGGCTTTCTCGAGCTCCACCTTCGTTCCCTTCGCCGCGTAGTCGACCAGCGAATCGACCATGTCGCCCTTTTCCGCCTCGGCCTTCGCTTCCTGCGCGGTGAACGGCTCGACGTCATTGCGATTCAGGAAGGGGCGCAGCTTCCATCCCTGCGTGCCGTCGTAGACCTGTATCGCGGTCTTGCCCGCGAACTCAATCTCGAGCCGCGACTTGTTCGGGCGCTTGATCTGCAGCACGAACGGCAGCTGCACCTGTTTGTCAGCCTCCCCTTTGTCGCTGCCGGCGAGCGTCGGGGCGAGTGCCGGGTTGCCGGCCGGAGCCTTTCCGCCCCGAGCGATTCTCAAGGCCCGGGCCGGCGAGTCGCCTGCCCCGGCGTCCATCTTGCCGCTCAGGGACATCGACTGGACCGCGCGCCAGGCCTGCAGCCCACCGCGGGCCGCGACATGCTTGTCCACGATCTGTGCGGCCGTCAGGTTGCTGTGTGCCGGCTTGTTCTCCTTCTCCGGCGCCTTGCCGGCCGCTGGGCTCTCGGCCGCCGCCAGGCCGAGCGAAATACACAGGCCGAACAGGACGCTCGGAATCAAAAACTTCTTGCCCAGCATGCAATGCGCTCCTTAGTCCACCACGAGGCCGTCGGCCCGAAATTGTCCAATCACCACGCTCACGCGGTGCCCGCGTTTGACCAGCCGGCCCTTGTTCGAGAAAGCCATCCAGTACGACTTGCCGGCCTCGGGCGTGCTGCTCTGGCGCAACTGCCCGATCTTTTCCATCGACGGAACCACCAATTGGACTCCGGCCTGCGGGTCGATCAGCGATGGCTCGAATTGTTTATCGTTGAGCGTCCTGGCCTTCTCCGGGTCCAGTACGCGGTAGGAAAACCGAATGACCTCGCCCGACTCCGTCCACTTCACCCCGAGAGACTCGACCCCCCAGACCAGCCGGTAATAGGCACCGGCTCGTCCCGCGAACCGGTCCGGCTGATAGCGGGAGTGCCGCGCGCCCGCGGCCGGCTGCGTGGCGTCCGCCGCTCGTGGCGGGTTGCCTGGAGCCTGCTGCGCCTTGACGAGTCCGGCGAACAGGCTGCCTGCGAGCAGGATTCCGCTGAAAGCCGTTATTGGCCCCGCCGCCCTACGTGCCCATGCCTCGGGGTGTGGCCGCCTACGATCGCGTGACATGCTGGGACCGCTTCGCTGTTCGTTTATTTGCCTTTTTTGAGCTCATAGCACGCCTTCGTCGTGTGATTGTCGCCTTTTGTAAAGGTTCGTGGCTGTGAACTGGACCCACCTTCCAGAAAAAGGCCACCCGCGAGACAGCTCGCGGGCGGCTTGGTTCAACGAGCATCCGCGGCGGGGAACCGCCGGGTTGCGAGCAGCTTCGTACGAGCTTCTCGGGGTGATCGGACCGATCACCCCGAGGTCAGCTTAGTTGGGTCCCGGAGCCCATCTTCGTTATCGTGGAATCCGCGGTCAGTACTCGACCGCGCCGACGTCAACGGCACCGTTGGCCTTTCTCGTCCTGTTGAAGAAGTCGAGGGTTGGTGCCGCCGCGTACGACGTGGGCGAGTTAGCCGGCGTGACGTAGTTGATGACCGACGAACCTGCCACCGGGACGTAGTTGCCGAGCGTGACGCCGGTCACCGGGTTCGTCTCCGCGAGCGGTCCCCAGGCGATGTTGACCCAGTTGTTGCCCTCGTCCACCGTCGCGGCCGGCTGCAAGTTGAAGATCGGATTCGGCACGGTGGCATCCGAGATGCCCGGTGGCACCTGCCAGCCCAACCCGCCAAATTCCGGCGGAACGCGCGAACCGTTGCAGTACTGGGCGGCCACTGCCGGAGTGGATGCCGAGTTGCCGCGGAAGCCCGTGGCGCCACCCGCATAGCCGGCGATGCTCGTCAGGATCGACGCCTGCGGAGCGAGCGTGACCAGCGATGCATGGTTGGTCGGTCCCGTATCGCCGCGCACGCCGATGTCCCAGTACGAGGCCGCTGTGCACTGGCCCGTTGCCGTCTGGCTCGGCGCGACCGCTCCCGTAAACGCGGTATGCAGCGTGACCACATTCTGCTGGTTCAACGTTCCCGTACCGAGCGAGCCAACTGCGATGTAGTACGAGCGATTCTGCCAGAACACATCGTTATAGAGCTCCGGATAGGAGGCCGTCCTGCAGGTCCCATTGACAACGCCGCCGGTACCCGTCCCTCCCCCGTGGAAGGCGGGGCAGGTGATGCTCGTGGGGAAGTTCGCAACCAGCGTGGCGCTGTTCTGGATGCTCACCAGGCCCGCGACCTGCGGACACGACGCGGTCGTGCTGCCGGTCTGGATGCAGCTGCTTTGCTGGGTGCTGGCCAAGGGAGCGCCGATGGTGTTGAACAACGGTCCCGCCGAGGCGGTGCTGTCGTTCGACTCGATCGTGTTGTTGATGATGTTGGTATTCAACGCATCCAACAGCGACACACCAGCGCCGTCCCAGCCGGCGACGTTATTGACGATGATGTTGTTCGTCACCTGCGGGCCGTACCACGGCGACCGCGCCCCGGCGATACCCGGGAACGTGACCGTGCCGGCACCGTTCGGGAAGCTGATCACGTCGGAGCCGTTGATGTGCTGCAGTCTCAGACCACCGCCGCTGCCGCTGGATGCCGAGTTGCCCATGATGAGGTTGGCGTTGACGACCAGGCCCGGGCCAGCGCCGTCACTCGGCCCAACCGAGCCCAGCGGCGGCACGCAATCCAGGTCGGTCGTAATGCCGCAGGGCGGATCGGCATCGGGGGAGCCCATGATCAGCAGACCGCCGCCGTTGGTTGCGATCGTCGGATTGGCGCTCTCGTTGAACAGAATCGAATTGTGCTCAATGTCACCGCCGTAGCTGAACCCGATGTGGGCTACGCCGCCGCCATCACCGGTGCTCAGATTCCCGCAAACCCAGTTGTAGTTGAATTTGTAGAAGTCCGAACCGGTGCAGATGCTGACACCACCCGCTCCCGCCGGCGTCGCCGAGAATAACTCGTCGCCGGTGGAAGAGTTCGACGTGATCGCGTTGTTGTGAATACTCACGTTCAGGTTGTGGCAGTAGGGCAGCTGCAGATTCGTCGTATTGCTGATCAGGCAGGATCCGGGAGGCGCGTTGGTGGCGCTCCCCGCGAGGTATGACGGCGGGAATTCGCCTTGACCGACGTTGATGCCGCCCGACATTGTTCCGGCATTGTTGAAGATCCGGTTGTTGGCGATCTGGATGTTGTGTCCCCAGCCGTGCACGAAGACGCCGCCGCCGCCCTGCGAGCTGTTGGTGATGCTGAGACCGTCGATGCTCGACGGATTGCACTGGAAGCTGCTCGGGAACGGATTCGTGCCGCTTCCGCCGCAATTGCCGGAGGTCAGCAGCGTCGTGCCGACCGGGAAGCCGCCCAGCAGCGTGGGATCCCAGCGGTTGGCGCCGTGGAAATCCGCGCCCTTGGACAACACGGTAATGGCAGCGCCTTCCAGTGCTCCCATCAGCGAGGGCTCCTGCAGCAGCTCCGCCAGGTTGCCGTTGAGCCCGGCGTCCCAACCGACCATGGCCTCTAGCGGCAGGCTATCGACCTGCGGGCTGTTGGCACTGGCGTTGAAGCCAAACCAGCCGCTACCGCAC
>Ga0209526_10003098_pt1 | contig 11292 bp, 12 predicted proteins | sample JacPinW_OM2H0_M1_FD_188566 | JGI IMG/M metagenome (GOLD analysis project Ga0209526, IMG submission 188566) | Forest soil microbial communities from Algoma, Ontario, Canada - Jack Pine, Ontario site 1_JW_OM2H0_M1 (SPAdes) (version 2) | ecosystem: Environmental > Terrestrial > Soil > Boreal...
TTATGTCCCGGCCATCCACGCCTTGCTCGCTGAAGCTCAGCAAAAAAGACGTGGATGCCCGCGACAAGCGCGGGCATGACGGTGGAGGGGTGATTCGACCACACCGGAACGTGCTCCGCGCCACTCCGCTTTGGGATTGGGCTCAACTGCGCCAGACGCTCGCCAGCCAGTGCTGCTGCTCGCGCGGCACGCCGGCCGGGCGGTAATAGTGAGTGAGCTCGGCGAATCCCGCAGCTGAGACAAAGCGGCGCCACGTCTCAAGATCATGATACACGCCGTAGCGCCCGCGGTTCCAGCCTTCCTCGTTGTGGCCGTGCGGGTTCGAACTGAACAGCACGCCACCCGGCTTCAGACTCGCATGCAGTTCCCGCAATACGCGCGGTAATTCCTGGCTGGGCACATGAAACAGTGCCGCGTTGGCGAACACGCCATCAAATCGGCCAGGCGGCAGGTCGAGCTTGAGGAAATCCTGTTGCCATACTTCGCAGCCGCTGTGGGCGCGCGCCATCGCGGCGAAGTGCGCGGCGCCCTCCAAACCAACCGCGATATGACCGCGTTCGGCAAATGCCTTGAGGTCGCGCCCGGGCCCGCAGCCGAAATCGAGTATCGTGAAGGGCGGTTCGCTCTCAATGAAACGCAACAGCGCCGCGATGTTCTGGCTGACGTCGTGATCGCGCGTCCCTTCCCAAAACTCCTCGGCACGCCTGTTGTAATGTTCCAGCGTGAGGTCGGCGATCTTTTCCAGGTCTCGTTGATACAGTTTCATGCATTCAGATCGCCAGTCGAAACGCTTCGCCGTCGCGCACGATCGTGCCACCAACGAAGTGGCCGGCCAGAATGAGCGTCGGCGTTGCGGCAAAGCGGGAGAACAGCTCGTTGCGGGTGCGTACCGACTGCATCGGATCGAAATCGATGGTTGAACACCAGTCAAGGTGCACCATCTGGCAGGGATGGTGCGCGACGTCGCCGATGAGCAAGGCGTCCTCGCCCTTCGACCTGATGTGGACGCTGAAGTGGCCCGGCGAGTGACCGGGCGTTGCGATCACGCTGAACTCGTTGCAAACATGATGGCCGGCATCGATCAGGTCGACGAGGCCCGCGTTGGCGACGGGCCGGATCGAATCATCGAAGATCGCGACGATCGCCGGGTCGCGAACGTTTTTCCAATGGTCGAATTCGATGCGTCCCATCAGATAACGCGCCTGGCGGAACGTTGGAACCCAGCGACCGTCCCAAAGAATCGTGTTCCAACCGACATGATCGACATGGAGGTGAGTGCAAAGCACTGTGTCGATGGTGTCGGCTGGGCAGCCGGCTGCGGCGAGATTCTCCAGAAACGGCTCCTTGCGCCCGTTCCAGATCGGCTGGGTGCGGTTCTGCTTGTCATTGCCTATACCGGTATCAATGATAATCCGTCGCGTCGGCGTTTCGACCAGGAACGAATGGATGGTCATCCTGATCCGCCCCTCCTTATCGGCAAAGTGCGGGCACAACCACTTGAGCCCGCGAAGCGCCTCGGGCGTTGCCTGCGGCAGAATGTATTCCTTCCCTCCGAGCGTATCGATTTCGACGAATTGGGTGATCGCCACATCGCCAATTTGCCACTTCATGCGGTCATCCTCCCATTGCAATTAATGCAGGTTTTGTCGAACCGACGATATAGAACTATCGGCCGCGGTTTTTCCCGGATCAATAGGACTTGGCGCCGGACAATTTGACCGCCCAATCACAGTTTCGCCGGCTATTCGTCAGCGCCGGCAAGAGGAGCGGGCACGAGCACGGCCCAATTGCCGCCGTATTGCCTGCGCAAAGTAACGGCGCCGTCTTATTCGCAGTGCGTCGGGGGATCAGCTTTTTGGCAGTGGCTGAACGTTGAATTGTGGGGGTTGCAATGCGTCTCGCCGTCGTCGTTCTTTGGGTTATCCTGATATTCGGAACGTCTGCGCTCCCGCTGCGTGCTGCTGAGTTTGGCACCCGGGAAGAAGCGTTGGCGATGCTCAGGCGCGTGCAAGAAAAATTCAAGAAGGAAGGACCGGAAGCTACTTTTCGAGCGATCAACAACAAGGCGCCGGGGTTTGCCGATCGCGACCTTTATCCCTTCGTCACCGAGTTGACGGGTCTTTGTGTTGCCAACGGTGTTACTCCGGCGGTCAGGGGCAAGAATCTCCTTGATCTCAAGGATCAAGACGGCAAATTCATGATCCAGGAGTTCGTTAAAATTGCCTCGACTCCGCCCGGACACGGCTGGAGCGACTACCGCTGGCTCAATCCGGTCACGAAAACGATCGAAGATAAATCGGCTTATATCGAGCGAATGGGCAATTATTTCGTGGGCGTCGGCGTCTATAAGAATGAGCAGCCCAACGAGAATACGATTGGCCTTATATCGGGCAGTCCGAATTCGGACGATACCTATCTGCAGATGGCATACGATCTTGCGGACGTGCTCAATGACGGTGACAATCTACGTATTCTGCCAATCGCCGGAATCGGCGGCCCTAGAAACATTCGCGACGTACGCTATCTGAGAGGTATCGATATCGGCCTCACGCAAACCAACATTCTCAACAACTTCCGCCGATCCAACGAGCGGATGGGCCAAGTCGATAATAAGATCGTTTACATTGCAAAGCTGTTTAACGAGGAGGTTCATCTCGTTGCACGGTCCAACATAACCTCACTTACGCAACTGCAGGGCCTCAAGGTTAACTTCGACGCAAAAGGTAGCGGAACGAGCTACTCGATGCGAGACCTCTTTAAGGCTTTCGGAATCGAGGTCGAAGAAGTCAGCATGTCGCAGCTCGAAGCCTTCGAGAAGCTTAAGAGCGGCGAGATCGCCGCTACGGCTTTGATCGCGGGTAAGCCGGTGCGGTCGATGTCCAAGCTGAACCTCAATGACCGGCTGCATATGGTACCGATCCCTTATCCCACACAGCTTATTGGCGATTATTTTCCGACTAGGCTCACCCATGACGATTACCCCGACCTCATTCCGACCGGTGAAACCGTGGACACGGTTGCGGTCGGTGCGGTTCTGATCGCATATAATTGGCCTAAGTCCAATGTCGATCGCTATCGGCGGGTGCAGAGGTTTGTAGAAGCATTCTTTCCAAAAATCGCCGAATTCCAGAAGCCGCCCCGCCACGTGAAATGGCGCGAGGTCAACCTTGCCGCCAAATTGCCGGACTGGACCAGGTTCGAGGCCGCGCAGGCGTGGCTGGACAATCAGCGCAGCGAGGTCGCTGCGGAACAAACCGTTATCGGTCAAACTGTGGCGTCCAGTGGTGCCACGACGACGCGCCCGGGAGGTGCAGTCGAACAGTCTTCGCAACAGCGGCTGGACCCTGCGCTCTACCAGGAATTTCTGAGGTGGCGGCAAATGCGGGGCCGGTAACGTTTCCGCCCTTCGCTTTGCGTTAGAAAGTATGACCGTACCCTTTGAAGCCGATATTAGCGCGCTGCCGCTGGCGCTTCGCTACAAGCTTCTGGCCGCGCTCGTAGTGCCGCGCCCAATCGCTCTCGTCACCACTGTTGGTCCGGACGGCATCGTCAACGCGGCGCCGTTCTCATTCTTCAATGTATTCAGTGAGGATCCGGCTCTCGTGGTCCTTGGCCTTCAAGCAAGACCCGACGGCACGCCAAAAGATACACTCAAGCACGTGCGCGAAACGGGGGCATTCGTCGTCAACCTCGTCGACGAGGCGATCGCCGACCGAATGAACATTTGTTCCGTCGACTTTCCGTCCGATATCAGCGAAGTTGAAGCAGCCGGATTTGACATCCTGCCGGGAGTTGCCGTTCCGGTGCCGCGCATCGCCGAAGCACCGGTTGCGCTCGAGTGTCGTCACTACATAACATTGGAAGTTACTTTTAGACGCCATCTCTGCATCGGCATGGTCGTCCGCTTGCACGCACGGCCGGGCATCATCGACCCAGAGCGACTTCGCGTGAATCTCGATGCCTACAAGCCGGTGGCCCGCCTGTTCGGCAATTTCTATGCGCGCCTCGGCGAGAAATTCGTGCTTAAACGCCAGTCCTTCGCCGAGTGGCAGGCCGATGCAGGCGTCGACGCTCCGCGCCGAGATGAAAGTCTGATCGCATCGAAGCCCCCTGCGTCAGCTGAGAAAAGCAACGCGCTTTTTTGCGCTCCGAAAAATCCCATTCACGAATGACGCGCACGAGCAGAAGTCTGATCAAATCCATCGAACAATTTCTTGCTTGCGTCCACCACGGCCGCTATCATCTGAACACGGCTGAGGGGAAGTAGAGCGCGTTCGGTCACATTGAACCATTTTTCCGGAGTCATGGCCGGGCTTATCCCAGCCATCCGCGTTTTGCTTGCGGAAGCTCGGCAAGAGAGACGTGGATGCTCGCGACAAGCGCGGGCATGACGGTGGAGAGCTGATTCGATCTCATCGGAACGTGCTCCAGGTATAGTAGGTAAGCCAAGTGGTGCGGCTACTGGAATTGTTTCGCTGGGCTGCTGTCCTGATTGCAATCGTCTTCTGCATCGACGCACCTAGCATGCCGGCCGATGGCGCCGGGCTGACACCGGTTCGGGCCGCGTATATCCCGGTTGTCACGTGGCTCCCGGCATGGGTCGCGAAGGATAAGGGCTTTTTCGAAAAGAATGGCCTCGATGTTTCGCTGACCGTTACACAAAATCTTTCCGTCCTGCCTGGAACGCTCGGCCGCCAGTTTGACTTCGCGCCGTCGACTCCGCCCGACCTCATCAAGGCCGTGGTTGGCGGTATCGACGTTGTCGCCGTTGCCGGGCAAGCAATCGAGACCAAGGACAATCCAAGCACACACCTGATCGTTCGGGCCGATTCCATGGTCCGGAGCATACAGGATCTAAAAGGCAAGGTGATCGCAACGCCGGCACTCGGCGCCATCATCCATGTCTCGCTGCTTCACAGTCTCAAGAAGAACGGCATCGACCCGGCCTCGATTCGTGCCGTCGAAGTGCCATTTCCCAACATGGCCGATCAGCTCAAGGCTGGAAACGTGGACGCCGTCGAGGTCCTTGAGCCGTTTGCCGGACAGTTGCTTGCGGCTGGCAACAGATCGCTCGGAGATCCGCTTCTGTCGGTGGGCGACGAGGTCCTATATCCATTCTGGATCTCGCAGACCAAATGGGCGGAAACCCATCGCGGGGTAATCGAGGCCTGGGTCGCATCGCTGGAACGGGCCAGGGAATTCATCGACGCCAATCCAAGCGAGGCGCGCGCGGTTCTTGCCAAATACACGAGGCTCCCGGTGCCGGTCGTGGAAAAAATACCCTTCCCGACGTATCGATTTTCGCTTAGATCGCGAGACTTCGGTATTTGGGTGACGGTATTGAAGGACCTTGGTCAAATTACCAAGTCTGTCGACGAGAGCCGACTGGTCGTAAAGTTCAAGTGAGCACCGCCGTGTCCATGGCCGGTGGCGAGACGACGGGCCAGCAACAACGCGATTTTGTTTTTTCTTGCCGATCGGTTTCATTGAAGCTGCCCTATCAAGGCGGAAACCGATGGATACTGGCGGATATTTCGCTCGACATTCGTCGCGGCGAGTTGTTCACCATTGTCGGCCCTTCGGGAACGGGCAAGACCACGTTGATCCGTGTGCTTGGCGGATTGACGCCGTGCAGTAGCGGATCGGTCAGGATCAACGGGCAGGAGATTACCGGCCCGCCGGAGGGGGTAGTCATTGTTTTCCAGGACTATTCCCACGCGCTCCTGCAGTGGAGAACTGTTTTCCTCAATGTTGCATTGGGTATTGAAGGCCGGGTAGCGGCATCCGAACTGCGGAGTCAGGTCCTTGGTGTGTTGCGGCTTGTGGGGCTGGAGAAGAACGCCGATGACTATCCGTGGCAATTGTCGGGAGGCATGCAACAGCGCGTACAGATCGCCCGTGCACTTGCCGTAAAGCCTGCGGTGCTGCTGATGGATGAACCCTTTGCGGCACTCGACGCCATGACCAAGGCCTCGCTCCAGGACGAACTGCTGCGCGTGAAGCAAGAGACCGGCTGCAGTATTGTGTTCATCACCCACGACATCGAGGAGGCGGTTTATCTTGGCGATCGCATCGCGGTGATCAACGGCACCCCGGGGAGAATCGAGCGGACTTTCGATGTCACGCTGCCAAAGCCCCGCGATCAAATTATAACACGGCAATTGACGGAATTCCTGAAATTCCGCTACGCGGTCCATCAGGCGATAGGCGGAATGACGCGATGGCCGTGAGGCAGTTTTCCGGGAGGCTTTCCTGGCGCCCCAATATTGCCGGGCTCGTCACCATGGCGATCTGCGGTCTGGTATGGGAGATGGCGATCCAGGTTGGCGTCTTTGACTATCAATATCTGCCCGCACCGTCCGCGATCATCCGGGGCGCCGGCGAACTTGCGGCCAGCGGCGAACTCATCACCGCGACGCTGCACACGCTTGAATCGGTATTTCTCGGATGGGCGATCGCCGTGGCCGCAGGAGTCTCGTTCGGCCTGCTGCTCGGTTCCTCACCGCTATTGCGGCGATACTCACTGGCCACGATCGAGGTACTGCGACCAATGCCGGCCATCGCCTTCGTCCCGGTGGCGCTGCTGCTATTCGGCTTCTCGATCCAGACAGAACTAATGGTCATTGTCCTTCCATCGCTATGGCCGGTGCTGATCAACACTATGGGCGGGCTGATGGGAGTCCATGCGCGTCTTGGGGAGGTCGGGCGCACCTTTCGGCTTTCGCGTGCCGCAATCTTGTACAAGGTGTTCCTGCCGGCCGCCACACCCGCCATTATGGTGGGCGTGCGCATCAGCCTAACGCTTGCCGTCGTGTTGGCTGTGCTTGCCGAAATGGTGGGAAACCCCGAGGGCCTCGGCTATGCCGTCGTAAGCCAGCAACAAGCGTTGCGGCCCGACCTGATGTTCGTCTACGTAATGGTTATCGGCCTTCTTGGCCTTGCATTGAATGCGCTTCTCGTCGGTGTCGTCTCCGTGTCCTTTCCCGCGGCCTCAGCAGAGTTCAAGGGACCTCGGTGGTGAAGCGAGGAGAGCTTAGCGCATTCCTGCGCCTGGCGGCGGCGGAAATCCCACCGGCGCGAGGCCTCGTTCCGCTCCTGACGCTCTTGACGGTATGGCAACTGCTGGCACCCGGGCCGTCTGCTTACTTCCCGGCACCTTTCGAGTGGTGGAGGGCGACCGCGCTGCTGTGGGACTCCGGTCAGTTATTGCCTGCGTTTGCCGCCACCGTCACCACCTTCGTCGAAGGGCTTGCCCTTGCGGTCGCGATAGGGGCTGGACTCGGCGTCACGATCGGCACGTCGAGGCCGGTTGAACGAGCCCTAGGGCCGCTTCTTGAGTTCATGCGTGCCATTCCACCGCCCGTGACGGTGCCGATCGCGACACTGCTGCTTGGCTACGACGTGACGATGAAACTCACAGTCGTTGCCTTGTCGGCGATCTGGCCGATCTTGCTTAATACCTCGTCGGCCGCTGCTCGCGTCGAACCGCTACTGTTCGATGTCGCCCGAACGTTCCGTCTTTCGACAGCCGATTGGATCCGGCAGATCGTCGTTCCATCGGTTGTTCCGTTTATTCTGCTTGGAATACGCGTTGCGATTCCGCTTGCAATCGTCGTGACCTTGCTGGTCGAGATGCTGACGTCATTGCCGGGCATCGGGGCGCTGATGATTCAATCCCAAAGAAACTTCCAATCCGCCCAGGTCTATGCACTGCTGGTCATGGTCGGATTGTTCGGGTTTGTCGTCAATGATCTATTTGCCATTATTGAAGCGATCGTGCTTCGGCGGTGGCCCGCCAGGGGCGTGTTTCGATCGAGTTGAGCCGGTCATGCTGGTCATGCCCCCGGACGGCCGCGTCTGACAGCCCATGCGTAGCGCGTCGTGGATGAACCTCACCGAGTGACGCGATTCCAACGTTCAGTAACGACATCACGCAGCTTGTTTGCAGCCACCCAGTCGAACGCCTCGATCTTGTCGAGATCATTAACACTCAGCGGCTGTTCTTCAGCCGAAGCTGGCGGCAGCTTCACATTCCTGTTGACTGGCACGCCCTGGAATTCTAACGCCAGTTTGGTCTGCACGTCTTCGGAGAGCATGTAATCAAGGAAAGCATAGGCCGCGTCCTTGTTCGGTCCGTTCTTGAGCAAGTTGAATGTCTGATCAAACATAAACATGCCTTCCGATGGAGCCGCCCAGGCGACCGGCAGGCCTTTCTTCTTCAGGCTGAGTGTTTCGCCGATATCCAGCGGACCGGCGAGAATTTCTCCACGGCTCAAGAGCACGGCCATTGCGCCCGCAAGCGCAGCCTGCGGGAACGGCTTCAACCGCTCGATCTGGCGGAAGCCGGTGTCGAAATCAAACGGCCCGCTTCCGTAGACCTTCGATGTCATCATCAGGAAACTGTAACCGGCCGTATTGTCGATCTGGTACAGGCCGACCTTGCCTTTGAGCTCGGGGCTATCCCACAGGTCCTTCCACGAGCGCGGCGGAGTCTTCACCAGATCCGAGCGATAGGCGATGCCGATCGGAGAAAACATCACAGTCACGCCTTGGTTGTTCGGATTGGCCTTGGGGTGCACATTTCCAAGGTTGGGTACCTTGCTGGCCGGCCAGGCTTCGAAAAATCCTTCAGCACGCAAGACCGCGCCGACGACCTCATTCGCCATGAGGTAAGAATAGACGGGCTTGTCCGGGCCGGTTGCGCGCAAGTTCACGGCGAAGGTCGCGGCCAATCCGATGTCAAGCACCGTCTGCGTTCCGGTCTTTTGCTGGGACGTCGGAAGCAGCTGTTCGCGCCAAAATCGTTCGTAGCGTCCGCCATAGGTAACGACCACCAGACTGCCGGCAGCGGATGCAATATCGAACGTCCCCAACCCTGCCACAGTGGCGCTCGCGCCGAGCGAGCCGAGTACTTGACGTCTGTTGATAGCCGCAAGCATATCGCTGTTCTCCTACCCTCGTGCGTGAGCCGGCCGTTGCCGGCTTTGCCGGCGCATACCCGGTCAAACCGTCGGAAGTGCTGCAGCAATACTCCGGCGCCGAGAAGCGGCACAAATCATGACCGTCGCTCCGGCTCAAGCGGCTGGAGATGAGCTTAGGACAGCCGGCGATCAGCCAGAAATGTAAAATCGAGCCGATCTCATGCGCGTCGCGCATGATTGCGCGTTCTACCGAACCGCACAATTGCCAGACGGATCGGCGCAACGCGGCGGCTGGCGCTAAGATCTGGGCGCGAACCGCCGATGATCGGCTAATCCGTGACGGTCATCAGGCATCCATCGGTAGACATGAGAGATTCAACCCCATTGCGGCGAACCACGAGCATATCCTCGACCTGAAGTCCCCATAGCCCGAGTTCGTAATAGGGAGTTTCGACGCACAGGACCATGCCTTCTTCGACTATATCCTTGCTCGACGGGCTCAGCGCGGGAACATCATATCCGTCGATGCCAATACCGTGGCCGACATGGCTGCGTTGGTAATGCGGCAAGCCGTTGGAACGTACAGCGTTGACCACTGCAAGGAAGACGTCGGATGCCGCCGCGCCAGGGCGGACGACTTCGTAAGCGCAACGCACGCCCGTGTGCAGCGCATGATAATAGGTCGATAGTTTCTTCGACGGCTCCCCGCGAACAGCGATGCGCGCAATGTCAGCGCGATAGTGCTGATATCGGCCCCCGACGTCAAACCGGATGACGTCGTTGGATTGAAGCTTATGATCTGACGGCTGTACGTTGATCATCGCGCTACGCGGTCCAAACCCGATACATCCCAAAACGGGAAACGCGCCCTCGCGTACCGTCTGCTCATGGAATGCGCGTGCCACATCGATCTCTGAGGCTCCCGGGCGGGCGACGCGGAGAGCGGCCGCAATGGAGTTCTCCGCGATCTCGGCGGCACGCCGAAGCCGCGCGATTTCCTCCCGGGTCTTGAGTGCTCGGCAACAACGAAGCAATTCAAATCCACGAACCAGCGTGCAGGCGGGGAGCCGAGCCTGTAAGGCTTCGAAATACCCGGGAAGTAGTCCAAGCTCGTCGATCGCTATGCGGGCGCGATCGAGGCCATTCTCGCGAATCGCCATGCAGAGCGCATTGAGAGGATCTCCGTCATCTGGCAATTGGTACAGCACAGCTTGACGTTGATCGACCTCATTGAGGGTTGCGTCGGGCCCCCGGTCGACGACAAAATGTTCATATCGTCGGACCTTCCGCACCCACGGTTTCTGGTCGGCGACAAGATCAAGCGCCGATGAACTCGCAATTAGACATGATGCGCCGCGAGATGGCGCTGGCCAAAGGACATAGGCTTGGGGTCCCCGGCGGATCCACTGAGACATCGCCCAGAAGCCGCTTGTGTAGGTGACGTTTTCCGGCGAGGTCGCGACGACCGCGTCAAGCTCGGCTTGCGCCATCAACTCATGGAGTCGCTTGACATTCGTCAGCATCACGGCATGCCCCAGGTCGTTTGAGCGGCAACGCCGCCACCGCGAGCGTTGGGACGCAGCCGCAGCTGCTCGTCAACTGTGGATTGCCCATGCTCCATCAGCAGTTCGAGTGGTATCGCAAAATCCAGACCAAGTTGCGGGAAACGATGACGAGTTGTCTTCCGCGGAAACAGATGGCCTGTCGCAGCCGCGCGAAACACATCACTTGCCGTCGGATGATAGTCCGAGCGCCATGTGCCGAGCTGAATATTGTCGTGCGCGTACGAGCAGACGAAACAGGGTATCACCGACAGGTGGATGTCAATTGCGACTTGGCGACGATGATGGCCGTCGAGAATGGCGAGGTTTCCTCGGTGAATCAGAACTGGCGCGCGCCAAAAGCCATCGCGGACGATCTTGGCGGCAAGCTCCGACACCGCTTCGGCATCGTGCTCTTCAGTCGGTCTTAGCTGCTGAGGCTTGATGAACTGGCACTCCATGACGCCCTCTCTGCGTGCACACATCACATATTTGTTTGATATCGCACGTCATCCTGACATCAACGGGCGGCAAAAAAGGCTCACAACAGAGGCTGCCTGCGTGCTCCGTTGGCACTGCGCCTGTCATCGGGCCGGTAAACTTGGCTTTCTTCACTCCAAACGGGCTGCAGCTCGTCTGGCGCATGAGCTTGCGGAAAGTGCTCGCGCACCCATTGATCGTTGTAGATCGTGGGCAGATACGAATCGCCGAGATCGGGCGAGATCAGCGCGACGACCTGACCGGAAAGATCGTGCCTTCTGATATATTGTTCCGTTGCAGCGAGCACGCTGCCAGTCGAGCCGCCGATCAGAATCCCGCTTCGTCGGCTG
>Ga0209526_10003099_pt1 | contig 11290 bp, 10 predicted proteins | sample JacPinW_OM2H0_M1_FD_188566 | JGI IMG/M metagenome (GOLD analysis project Ga0209526, IMG submission 188566) | Forest soil microbial communities from Algoma, Ontario, Canada - Jack Pine, Ontario site 1_JW_OM2H0_M1 (SPAdes) (version 2) | ecosystem: Environmental > Terrestrial > Soil > Boreal...
TCACCACTCTACGCACTGTACCCCGACACGGAGACGACCATTCTCGCGGCGCCCACTGGTATCCAACTTCATCCTCATCTTTGGTCCGACGATCCCGCCAGGGCGGAGAAGCTGCTCGATGAGCTCGTCGAGCGAATGGCGCTTGCGCTCGGCGAGCATCTGTTCTCGACGCGGGGCGAGTCGCTCGAGGAAGTCGCCGCTCGTGTGCTGCTCGAGAATCGCGCAACGATTGCGGTGGCCGAAAGCTGTACCGGAGGCATGCTGGCCGAACGGTTGACGAATGTCCCCGGCAGCTCAACCTATTTCCGTGGCGGCGTTGTCTGCTACAGCAACGACTTGAAGACGAGTCTTGCCGGAGTTCCAGCCGAGCTGATCGACTCGAAAGGAGCCGTCAGTGCTGAAGTGGCGCTCGCGCTGGCCGAGGGCATCCGGAAGCGCACAGGCGCGATGCTCGGTGTCGGAGTCACGGGAATCGCCGGTCCCGGGGGAGGAACGGCCGAGAAGCCCGTGGGCTTGGTTCATATCAGTATCGCGAACGAGCGCGGGCCGCGGGAGAAGCCGTTCCGCTTCCCCGGCGGCGACCGCGATCGGATCCGTCAGCAGGCCACCCAGGCGGCACTCGACACCGTGCGGCGGTATTTTCTGTTTCCTTCCTCGGGACGGAGTTGAGCGCCGTGCGGCTGTTCGTTGCGCTCGATCTTAGGGAGGAGGTGCGTCAGGCACTGCGGCAGTTGATCGAGAGACTGAAGCCTGAATGCCGCGTGGCGCGTTGGGTGCGGCCCGAAGCGATGCACATCACCGTGAAATTTATCGGTCACACGGATACGAAGAATCTGGACTCTATCGGCGCCGCGCTGGCGATGGTTCATTCGATGCAGCCTGTCGAGATGCATTTTGGGGGTTTGAGATTTTCCCCGAGCGAACGGCGCCCGCGGGTGGCCTGGTGTGGCGTGGAAGCATCAGCGAATCTGGCGCAACTTGCGGCCGACGTCGAGCGTGAGCTCGAACCGCTGGGCGTCACGCGTGAATCCCGGCCGTTTCTACCGCATTTGACTCTCGCGCGTTTTCAGTCCTCCGAGGGCCTGAGCAAACTTTTCGATGCAGCCAACGAGCTCGAGTCAAAAGATTTCGGTTCGGCACGGGAGACGGAATTTCACCTTTTTGAGAGCATTCTGAAGCCCGCGGGCGCCGAATATCGGCGGCTACGAACTTATCCATTCGTGAAGGGAGCGCGGTGAACGCCCACTGGCTGGTTCTTGTCATCGCCTACCTGATGGGGTCGATTCCCTTCGGTTTCCTCATCGTGAAGGCATTCGGTGGGAGCGACATCCGTCAGATGGGCAGTGGGAACATCGGTGCTGCAAACGTCACCCGCAATGCGGGCTTGCTGGCGGGGGCGTTGACCCTGCTGCTCGACGCGGCGAAAGGCTACTTGGCTGTCTCGCTCGCGAGTCGCTTGACCGGCAGTAGCGAGAGCATCCGCTGGATGATGGCCGCCGCCGTTTTTGCCGTTATCGGCCACATGTTTCCTATTTGGTTGAAGCTTCAGGGTGGAAAGGGAGTTGCCACGAGCCTCGGAGTGTTCTTGCCCATCTGTCCGGAGGCCGTCGCAGCTGCCGTGGTGCTTTGGCTCGCGGTCGTGGCATGCTGGCGATACTCGTCGCTGGGCTCTATCGTTGCAGCGGCGGCACTGCCGGTTTTCATTTATCTTCTCTATGCTCCACGCCATGCGCCGCCCGCCTACGTCACGCTCGGAACGGTTCTGATTTCACTGCTAGTTCTGCTAAAGCATCGCTCGAATATGGAGCGGCTGATCGCCGGGACGGAAAATCGCCTCAAACTTCCTGATTAGGTCGCCGCGGAACGCTCGCGAGAAATCTTCGCGCAAGAACTCTCTGTGCTGACTGCATGACGGGCCCAGGCGGCGAGCGCGAGCGAACCAGCGACATGTCCCCGATCCCATCAAGGTGTGACTGGTCGATCCCGGCGTCGCGCCCCCGGGGGCTAACTGCTGAGGGCGCTGTAGCTTATCTGCTAACCCCGGTACGGTCGGATCGTTGTTCTACGACGTTGGGTTCGATAACATTTCAGCGGGATACTGATGCTCACCCTGAAGCAATTCGCGCGGCGACTGCGCCTTCTCTGGATCGTGCTGGGGGCACTCTTGCTCGTCAGCGTTACGCCGCTCTGGCTCTACCATCGTCAGGTTCTGGGCCTCAGCGAAGAAAAGTTGCAAGACACCGAGCGCGTCCAGCAGAGTGAAATTACGCGCTCCCTGGCAAGCGAGGCACTGCAGTTTGAGCAAAACCTCCACGAACAGCTGCAGAGCCAACGTCAGCTGCTGGCTCTGACCGGTTGGATCGACGATGTGGACGACGCGACGCACGCGCCCCAGCTTTCCCGTCTGCTCCAAGATTTCGTCGAGAACAATCCGAACATTCTCTACGTGACGACCGTAAACAAGAAAGCGAAGGGACAATCGGCTGGCAGTATTCGCGCCGACCGGGACCCTTTTGTGGAAGTCGCGCTGCAGCGCGCTTTCACCGCAAGCATTCAGGGACTAAATTTCGTTAGCGAGCCGTTTGCGCTCGGGAAGGACAATCGCCCGGCGGTGGTTGTGTCGGTGCCGCTTCTAGCATCTGGGCGGTTCTCCGGGATGTTCGCCTCCGTAGTTTCCATAGACCGGCTGCTCGCGCGAATCCAGGACGCGAGCGTGCGGGACCGGACGGTTTACATCGTGGACGCGCATGGCCACATTGTCGCCTACCCGGATACGCGCGACTTGGTTCCGGGACGAGACGTCACGTCGACTTCGGCGGTCGTGAAGCAGTTCAGAGACTTGCCGCAGGAATTGCGGGCGACCGAAACGATGCATTTCACGGTTCCCGGTAAAAACAAGGGCCCTCGGATCGAGATGATCGGCACCTACAGCACGATTCCGGAGCTTCGTTGGGCGGTGATTGCTGAGCGCGGCGTCGACAATGCTCGGCTGGACGCCGGCATGAAGGAGCTGACCGCAGCGGCGCTCCGCTTCGTCGTGGTCGTGACGTTCGTGGCCCTGATCTCCGGGTACGTCTTCGCGCTCGGCATCACACGACCGATTCGTGGTCTCGTGGAATCGACGCGCGCCATCAGCCGCGCGGAATTTCACGAACGCGTCGTGGTTCGTGGCGCCGCCGAAATCAGCGAACTTGCCGAAACCTTCAACCACATGGCGGGCGACATCGAGGAGTACGTCGAACGCCTGAAACAGGCCGCGGCCGAGAACCGCGAGCTCTTCCTTGGATCGATCCGCATGCTGGCAGCGGCTATCGACGAAAAGGACCCCTACACGCGAGGCCACTCCGGACGTGTAGCAAAGTACTCGATGATCATCGGCGAGGCGCTCGGACTCGGAGCCGATGACCTCGAGGGGCTGCGCATTTCCGCCCTACTTCATGACGTCGGTAAAATCGGCGTCGATGACCGCGTATTGAAAAAGCCCGGCAAGCTAACCGACGAAGAATTCGCTCTAATGAAGCAGCACACGATAAAGGGCGCAAATATCATGCGCCCGGTTGCGCAGTTGAAAGACGCTCTTCCCGGCATCGAGCTCCACCACGAACGGATGGATGGCGGGGGCTATCCCTACGGGCTCCAGGGTGACCAAATCCCCTTGATGGCCCGAATCATCTCGGTCGCCGACACGCTTGACGCCATCACCACAAACCGGCCCTATCAATCGGCCATGGATCTCGATTACGCGATGAATAGTATTCGATCGCTGGCCATTTCGAGGTTCGATCCCAAGGTCGTGGCGGCACTCGAATCGGCAATCCTTGCGGGCCGCATCCACCTCACCGCCGAACTTGTTGAAGCTTGACGTGCGATTTCTATAGTGACGCGGTCGTCGGGCGCAGGATCTCGTCTCTGCTTCTCTGTTCCTCGCGCTTCCCCCTTGTTACAATTCCTACGGTGCGGCAAGCCTCATGATTTCACTCTTCGGAAAACCGGAACCCACGCTCCTCGAACGGCTCAAGGAGTCGGTAACCAAAACCCGCACAGAACTGGCCGAGAGGGTCGAGCAATTGCTCACCGGCGACCGGCCCGTCGATCCGGAGCTTCTCAAACAGCTCGAATCGGCGCTGCTCGGCGCCGACATCGGGATGCGGACCACCAAGGAAGTTCTGGCCTCGCTGCGCGAACAGGTGAACCAGCACAAACTCGAAGGGTCCGCGGCGCTCAGGGAGGAACTGAAGGCCCAGATTCTCAAAATCCTTGAGACTGCGGCGATCAATGCCAACGGACGGGGCAGCGGCAAATCTGATGCCGCGCCCCGCGTCCTGTTCGTGGTCGGCGTGAATGGGACCGGGAAAACGACGACGATCGGCAAGCTCGCCAACCGCTTGAAAAAACAGGGAGTGAGCGTCCTGCTTTGCGCCGCCGACACGTTTCGTGCGGCCGCCATCGAGCAGCTGGAGGTCTGGGCGCACCGCGCCGGCGTCGAACTGATCAAGCAAAAATCCGGTGCGGACCCGTCCGCGGTGATTTTCGACGCGCTCACCGCGGCGCGCGCCCGCTCGGTTGACATGGTGATCGTCGACACCGCCGGGCGCCTTCACACAAAGTCAAACCTGATGGCCGAGCTCGAAAAAATGAGACGGACGGCTTCGAAGGTCGTGCCGGGCGCACCGCACGACGTGCTTCTGGTGCTCGATGCAACGACGGGACAGAATGGATTGAACCAAGCCCGCGAATTCTGGAGCCACTCCGGAGTGACAGGAATCGTGCTGACCAAACTGGACGGCACGGCCAAGGGCGGCATCGTCGTCGCGATCGCCCGGGATCTCAACTTGCCCATCCGTTTCGTCGGCACGGGTGAACAGATGGATGATCTGGTGCCCTTTGACGCGCAAACCTACGTCAATTCGCTCTTCGATTAGCGTCACGTCGGCCGACGCCGACTGGATGCGGCGCGCGCTGGAACTTGCCACACAGGGCGTCGGGCGAGCGCACCCGAACCCGGCGGTTGGCGCTGTGCTGGTGAAAAATGGCCGTGCTGTTGGCAGCGCCTTTCACGTTTACGACCAGCGCGACCACGCCGAAATTGCTGCGCTCCGGCGGGCCGGGGGGCGCGCACGCCATGCGACTCTCTACGTGAACCTCGAGCCCTGCTGCCACACCGGGAGGACCGGGCCTTGCACGGACCGGATCATCGCGGCGGGAGTGACCAGGGTCGTAGCCGCGATGCGCGATCCGAATCCTCAGGTCGCAGGACAGGGTCTCGCGCAGCTTCGAAGAGCGGGAATCCAGGTAACGACCGGCATACACGAGCAAGATGCGCTGCGTCTCAATGAGGATTTCGCGCGCTGGATCAGGACCGGGCTCCCGTTGGTTACCTTGAAGGCTGCTCTGACGCTCGACGGGCAAATCGCCATGTGCCCGGGACGCGCGACTCCGATTACAGGTGAAGCCTCGCTGGCTGAAGTGCAGCGCATGCGCCATGCCGCCGATGCGTTGCTCACGGGGATCGGGACGGTGCTCTCCGATGACCCGCGCCTGACAGACCGCACCGGGTTGCCGAGGCGCCGGAAACTTCTGCGGGCTGTCGTCGATTCGCGACTGCGCCTGCCGCTGCGATCGAAACTTGTGAAATTTGCCGAGAGCGATGTGGTTCTGTTCACCTTGGCGTCGGCTCATTCGGCCAAGGCTCAGCTGCTCGAGCAAGCCGGAATTGAGGTCTTTCGCGTGCGCCCGCGCGGAGGCCACGTGGATCTGCGCGAAGTGATTCGCGAGCTGGGACGGCGACAGATTCTCAACGTCCTGCTCGAAGCAGGCGCTGCGCTGAACGGCGCGGCCCTTCTGGCTGGAATTGTGGACAAGATGGTTCTGTTTTATGCTCCCAAGATCATGGGAACCCGCGGCGTGCCATTGGCGCAAGTCCCTTCGTGGTGGTTCCCAAAGGCCCGGCCGCTTTCGCATGTGGTGCTCCGTGACTTGGACGCCGATTTCTCCGTGGAAGGATATGTCCGCGATGTTTACAGGGATTACCGAACACGTCGGAAGAATTGACTCGATCGAGCACGGCAGTGTGGGCGGCCGGCTCTGCGTGAGCCTCGCGGGTGCCTCCGAGATAGCGGGTGAAATAAAGCTCGGCGACAGCATTTCGGTCAGCGGTTGCTGCCTGACCGTCGTTTCGTTTGACACGGATCGTTTTTCGGCGGACCTCTCGGGTGAAACTCTGCGGCGAACATCGTTTCGCGAGAAAAAGACCGGGCAGCTGGTTAATCTTGAACGGCCCCTCCGGGCGACTGCGCGGCTGGGTGGACATTTCGTACAAGGACACGTGGATGGTGTCGGCCGCCTGGCCGAGATCACCCCCAGCGGCGACGACTGGTGGCTGTCGGTGCGCGTGCCGGAAAACCTACGACGCTACGTTGCCGAAAAGGGGTCGATCGCGGTCGAGGGTATCAGCCTCACGATCGCGCGCTGGGACGAAGGCGTAGCGAGCATCGCCATCGTTCCGTTCACCTACGCGCACACCAATGTTCAGGCCATGGTGGTTGGAGACGCAGTGAATCTTGAGTGCGACATCTTGGCGAAATATGTGGAAAGCTTGCTCGTTGCCCGCAAAACGCGAGCGAAGTCGCGTCTCACCGTCAGCCAATTGGTCGAAGAAGGGTTCTAGTTCGCTCGCGCCTGCGAAGCCTCGCGGGATTTCTCGCGCGCCCCTCGAAAATAGAGAACCAGCCCAATCAAAACACAGCCGAGGGTTCCCCCGACGAGCTTCGCCTCGAAGAGCCATTTGTTCGACGATTCGCCTGGCGGAATCAAAGATAGCGCAATTCCTCCCAGGACGACGAGAAAGCCCAGAGAGCCCGCCAGCCATACCCCGAATTTACCTCCGGGAATCAGCACGACGTTTTCACTCGCCGCGCGGTCCGGCCGATAGGCGAGCTTAATGACCGCCGCATACATATAGAGGAACGGGATGAAATAGAGGATCGTCCCGGCATCAACGAGGATTTGATATGCGCTGTTCGCCGTCTCGTTCACTTGAATCACGAGCAGGATCGTGCCCGAGATCGCCGCCTGCACCAGAATCGAAATCCACGGCGTTTTCCACCTCGGGTGGATTTTTCCGAAGGCCGCCGGCAGATACCGATCAATCCCAACGACGAAGGGGATGCGAGCCACGCCTGCCACTGTCGAGCCCACCCCTCCGGCGTTCCCCACTGCAGCCAGAATTGCCGCCATCACCCCAAAGATACCGATTCCCAGCATGGCCGAGCCCGACGCCAACGCCTGGAAAACGCCGCTTTTGGGATCTACCGCATCCGCCGGCAGCAGCGCAAGCACCGCGAATGTGCCCGCAACGTAGATCAATGCGATGAGCAACCCCGAGGCAAAAATTGCGCGTGGGAACGTCTTGCGTGGTTCGCGGATCTCCTCGCTCATCGCCGAGACCAGTTCGAGGCCGACGAACGCGAAGGCGATCTGCGGCCAGAAATTCACCGTGTCCCAATTCCACGCCGGCAGGATGTTCGACCGGCTGAAATGTGTCACCGGGCCTCTGGTGTGCCAGAGGTACCCGCCCAGACCCGCCAACATCAGCAAGGGAAGGTAAGTTCCGACGCCGCCCGCATTCTGGAGCCATTTCCCGATGTTTAAGCCGATGATATTCAGGAATACGGCGACCAAGAGCAGAAGGAAGGAACCGCAGATCAAGAAGGTGCGGCTCTGTGCGAGCGACGCCGCGCCGCCTCCGCCGATGTAAGCGCCCATCGCGGCGCTGGCCATGAGCAACCCCGGGAAATAAAAGAAGGTGTACACCCAGTAGGTCCACCCCGCGACGAAACCGTGAAACTCGCCGAATGCGCGTTTGGACCAGACATAGAGGCCGCCTTCTTCGGGAAACCGCGTGGAAAGCTCGACGATGATGAAGGTGGTCGGCAGAAAGAAGAGCAACGCCGTTAGCACCCAGAGACTGATCGACGAAGTTCCGTTGTGCGCCGCCGCCGCAATCCATCGCGGGCCCAGCACGGTCGCGATGTTGAACAGCAGCACATCCCAGAACCCCATGACCCGACGAAGTTGCTTCTTGGGATCGGGTGAATTCGACGGGGTCACGCGGTGGCGTCCAGAGCCGGGATCAACTCGTCCTGAAGAAGGAAATTGCGGAGAAAAGGGTCCTTCGAGGTTTCCAGCTCGAGCCAGCTCCCGAAGAAAGCGATGCCGCCTTCCTGAAGAAATATGACGCGATCGGCGAGTTTCTTCGCGAGATGCGTGTCGTGAGTCACGACAATGGAAGTCTTCTGAAACCGCAGCTTCAGTTTCAGGATCAGGTCGCTCACGTGCGCGGCCATCAGCGGGTCCACCATCGTGGTCGGCTCGTCGTAGAGAATTGCCTCCGGATTTTCGGCAAGCGCACGGGCGATGGCGACGGCGCGCTTCGTACCAGTGCTGAGGTCGGCCGGCAAACGATCGGCAAAGTCGGACACTTCGAGCATGTCAAGAAGTTCTCGAACACGCTGACTGATCTTCTCGTCGTCCTCGCCATCGCGTCCGTCGAGCGGAAAGGCCACATTTTCCGCAACCGTGAGCGAGTCAAACAGTGCACCCGATTGAAAGACCATCGTCACGCGCCGCCGAATCGCAGAGAATTGCCGTTCGGTCCAGCCGGTGACGTCGTTGCCTGCCACGACGATACGGCCTTCATCTGGCTGCAGAAACCCGAGCAACAGTTTCAGCGAAACGGATTTCCCGGCGCCGCTGCGACCCATAATCACGGCCGTCTCGCCTTGGTCGACGAAGAAGCTCACGTCTTTTAGTACGGCATTTTCATCAAACGATTTCCAGACGTTGCGGAATTCGAAGTAGTGGCCGCTCATTGTTTCGTCGTCCCGCCCAACCTCGCCTTCGCAACTTCGTAATCCGCAGGCGAGTTCATATTATTGAATAGTAGCCCGTCGGGATCAAAGGCTTCCCATTCCGCCGGATCGATTGTCTTCAGCTGAAGGCCTAGGAGGGCGTCGGTGACCTTTCTTGTACCGCGGGTGAGCGCTCTATGAATGGCAGGCTCGCATCTTTTATGATACATGGCGCAGAGTGGCTCCGCTCCGCGCAGATTTAGGGGTAGCAGAACATCGGCAGCCTCAGAAGCTAGCGCGCGACTCACCAGGTAATCGAGCCACGCCTTCGTCAGGTAAGGCAAATCGCACGCCACAATCAGGCTCCACAGGCCGGCCGAGGCGCGCAAGGCCGTCGCAATGCCACCTAACGGACCGGCAGTGGGCCAATCGTCGGCGATCGAGTGCAGTCCGAGCGATTGATAGGGGCCGGCCTGGCCGATGACGGTGGGTCTCGCTATGACGGATTCGACAAGCCGCACCGTGCGCACAAGCAGTGGGACGCCGTCAAGCTCCAGTAGCGCCTTGTCGCGACCCATGCGCGAGCTCTCGCCGCCTGCCAGGACAAAGCCCGCTACGGCAATCAAACGCTGCACGTCCGCCGTCTCCCCTTCTCGCCTTCGATCCGCCGCGATCCCCGGGCTGTGCGACTTTTCAAGGGCAAGCAGGTGTCGCCACGACCCGTTGTAAGCCACTAAGGGTAAAAAGGTTGTTTCCGAATTATCGAGGTCCAGCCGAGCATGGATCTGTAAGATTTCGCCTTGACAGCAGGGTGCGATTTGCCTATATTAGCACTCGCTCGAGAGGAGTGCTAATCCTGCTTCCTGCTCGAGCAATCTGAGTACCCCACTGGAGGAAATTCGAAAATGGCAGTCAACATCACGCCACTACACGACCGCGTGTTGGTGCGGCGGCTCGAAGAAAAGGAATCCGTGAAGGGTGGAATCATCATTCCTGACACGGCCAAAGAGAAGCCGCAAGAAGGTGAAGTGATCGCCGTAGGGAGCGGGCGTCGGGAGAAGGGCGAGCTGATTCCGCTCGACGTGAAGCCCGGAGACCGCGTCCTGTTCGGCAAATACAGCGGCAATGATATCAAGATCGACGACGAGGAGTACATGATCCTGAAGGAAGACGAAATCCTCGCGAAGATCGGAAGTTCGGCCAAAGCGGCCAGCGGCAGAAAGTAACACCCAGAGGCGGCGCAAGCTACCCGGGAACTATCATCTCGAGGAATTCGAGGAGGAAGAGGACATATGGCAAAGCAAATCGTAACTGGCGAGAATTCACGCCAGGCGATCCTGCGCGGCGTCAATATTCTGGCAGACGCCGTGAAGATCACGCTCGGCCCGAAGGGGCGCAACGCAGTTATCGAAAAGAAGTTTGGAGCACCGGTTATTACCAAGGACGGCGTGACCGTGGCGAAGGAAATCGAGCTGCAGGACCCGCTCGAAAACATGGGCGCGCAGATGGTGCGTGAGGTCGCTTCCAAGACGTCCGACGTCGCCGGTGACGGCACGACGACAGCGACCGTGCTGGCCCAGGCCATCTTCCGCGAAGGCGTGAAGACGGTGGCGGCCGGCGCGAGCCCGACGGCTCTGAAGCGGGGTATCGAGAAGGCCGTCGAAGTTGCCGTCGAGGAACTTAAGAAATTCCACAAGGACGTGAAGGGCGATATGATCGCCCAGGTTGGCACGATCAGCGCAAACAACGATCGGCAGATCGGATCGATCATTGCCGAAGCGATGAAAAAGGTCGGCAAGGACGGCGTCATCACCGTTGAAGAATCAAAGACAATGGAGACGACGCTTGAGGTGGTCGAAGGTATGCAGTTCGACCGAGGGTATCTGTCGCCCTATTTTGTCACCGACCCAGAGCGGATGGAGTGCGTGCTCGAAGACGTCCGCATCCTGATACACGAAAAGAAGATCAGCTCGATGAAGGACCTGCTTCCCCTGCTCGAGCAGATCGCCAAGATGGGCAAGCCGCTGCTGATTATTGCCGAGGATGTCGAGGGCGAAGCGCTGGCGACGCTTGTGGTGAACAAACTCCGCGGAACGCTGCAGTGCGCTGCGGTGAAGGCTCCTGGCTTCGGGGATCGCCGCAAGGCCATGCTCGAGGACATCGCTACCCTGACGGGCGGCAAGGCCATCACCGAAGACCTCGGGATCAAGCTCGAAAACGTGAAGGTTGAGGATCTTGGCCGGGCCAAGAAGGTGACCATCGACAAGGACAACACTACGATCGTCGAGGGCGCCGGCAAGCCGGCTGAGATCGAGGGGCGCGTGAAGCAGATCCGGACGCAGGTCGAGGACACCACCTCGGACTACGACCGGGAGAAGCTGCAAGAACGCCTCGCGAAACTGGTAGGCGGCGTGGCTGTGATCAAGGTTGGCGCTGCGACC
>Ga0209526_10003100_pt1 | contig 11289 bp, 12 predicted proteins | sample JacPinW_OM2H0_M1_FD_188566 | JGI IMG/M metagenome (GOLD analysis project Ga0209526, IMG submission 188566) | Forest soil microbial communities from Algoma, Ontario, Canada - Jack Pine, Ontario site 1_JW_OM2H0_M1 (SPAdes) (version 2) | ecosystem: Environmental > Terrestrial > Soil > Boreal...
GCACGGCTTTACCCTCAATCCGCTGTCCAGGGATTACTGGGTGCCCCGCTTAAAGCGGGGCATGACGACGGAGAGATTTGTGGCGAGGCTTAAGTTAGGGCCTATGGGTCAAGGCCCGCGCATGACAGATTGAGAATAATGAGCAGCTCCAATCATTCCAGATTCTGGACCTGCTCGCGGAACTGCTCCACGACATTCTTGAGCTCGAGACCGATGTTGGTCAGCTCCACATCATTTGACTTGGAGCACAAGGTGTTCGCTTCGCGATTGAGCTCCTGCGCAAGAAAATCGAGACGCCGCCCGATTGCCCCTCCCTGTTCAATGAGACGACGCACAGCAACGGCGTGCGCTGCAAGGCGATCGAGCTCCTCCCGGATGTCGGCCTTATTGGCAATCAGAATTGCTTCCTGGTGCAGTCGGTCAGGATCAAACCGAGCGGATGCATCAAGCAGCATCGCGACCTGCTCCGCGATTCTCGCCTTGATCGCCTCGGGGCGGCGACCGGGCGCGGCCTCCGCCCGCGCGGCAAGTGCGGCGATTTCGTCCACGCGCTGGGTAAGCACGCGCCCCAAAACTTCGCCTTCCTGCCGGCGCATGGCGGTAAGCTCAGCGAGCGTATCCGCAAATCCAGCGATGACCGCACTTTCAGCGGCACGCCTGTCCTCTTCCCGCTCGTCGGGCTCCATAATCTCCATCACTCCCTTGAGTGAGAGAATGCCATCAAGTTGCGGCTCGGCTGCATCCACCTGTCCTGCGAGATTTTTCATGGCCGCGAGGACTGCTGCGAGCACGGCGTCGTTGACGCGAACGATGGGGGCAACGCCCTGACGATCAACGGCAAGGGCGGCATGGACGGTGCCGCGCGAAAGCACCTGTGCCGCGGTATTGCGAACCGGTGCCTCGACCGCATCCCAGCCGGTTGGCAGCCGAAGCCGAAGATCGAGTCCCTTTGCATTGACGGACTTGAGCTCCCAGGCCCAGCCATAGCTCCCACAGACGCCATGGCCGCGGGCAAAACCGGTCATGCTCGAGAGCGCCACGCGGGCAAACCTATTGCGCGGTGCCGGCGGCCTTGCCGTTCGCGCTACGCTTACTCCGGCGCGCCGGAGTCGCCACCGGAGTTGCGCGGGGCGCAGGCGTCGATTGCAGCTCCGGGCCCGGGCTCTCCGCCTTTTGCTCGTGCTCGACGACCCGCAATCGGGCAACGTTCTTTTGGTGCTGCTCGTAGGTTTCCGCAAAAGCATGCCCGCCGGTGCCGTCGGCGACGAAATAGAGCTCCTTCGTGCGCGCTGGATTGGCGGCAGCCTCAATCGAACCGCGGCCAGGATTGGCGATGGGACCGGGCGGAAGGCCGTCAATGACGTAGGTGTTGTATGGCGTGGGCTGCGCGATGTCAGCCTTGCTCAGCGGCCGCCCGAGCGAGCCCTTGCCGAACACGAGACCGTAAATAATGGTCGGATCGGATTGCAGCTTCATCTTCTGCTTGAGGCGATTCGCGAATACCGCGGCGATACGGGTGCGTTCCTCCGGCTTGCTGGTTTCTTTTTCGATGATGGAGGCAAGGATAATGAGCTGGTCAGGGCTCTTGAGCGGCAAATCGGGATTGCGCCGCTCCCAAACTTCGCGCACCAGCCTGTCCTGCGCCTGGCGCATGCGTTGAATCATTTGCTCGCGGGTAAAACCGCGATTGAAGTGATAGCTATCCGGCAGGAGACTTCCTTCCCTCGCAACTTCTCTGATGTTTCCAGAAAGGACATCGTTGTCCAAGAGACGCGCAACGATCTGCTCGGATGTGAGGCCTTCGGGAACCGTGAGCTGGTGTTGTACCACCCTGCCATCGACAATGGTTTGGACGACGTCACGCAGGCTTGCCTGCTTGGTGAAAAGGTATTCGCCAGCCTTGAGGTCGGTTCGGGCATTGAGCGCAAGCACGGCCGCGATGAATACCAGCCGATGCTCTTCGATGACCCCTTCGCGATTGAGTAGGTCAGCGATATCCATCAACCCCAGGCGCGTGGGAATGACCACGACTTTGTCCTCGGGCAGCGGACCAGGCTCCTCAAGCCTGGTCTTGCCGAATATGATTGCTCCACCCCCCACGAGGAGCACGATGAGAAGGAGCGTGATGATCGCGTTTCCGACGATCACCAGCGGATTGCGTGCGCGCCGGGACGGTCGGAATGCACGGCCGGGAAAGGGCACGTGATCCGGCTGCAAGGCGGCCCGCGGGCTACGAGGAGCCATGCGTTTCGGCTCGATCACCAAATTGGCGACTCCATCTGGCCGTGCCGATATGGGCGGCTGCGGCTCGCCGGCTTCAAGTACTTCTCGCACAGCGGATCTCGCCCCCGGCATGACCGTAGGGGGGATCGGCAGAGCACTCGAAGAACCTGATACTTTATCCGGTGGTCGGACGCCGGGTACAGGCAGATCGGATTTTGCAGCGGCACTCCTTTCGATCGACGACGCATTAGGCCCGGTTGAGTTTTTTGCGGGAACGCTTCTCTTTGTCGCACTGGGCAAGACTGCGCGGGTGTCGCCCTTGCCTGATCCAAGCGGCGGGGGTTGCGGCGGCAGTCCCGATGCCACCCGATGACGCAAGGCCCCATTGGGGGTATCTGACCGCGATGCTGATAGCTCCTGGTCACCTTTGTCGGTTGGGGGATCACGCACGCGCGATCTTTCATTCTTCTCGCTTCCGAATCCGACGACGGTAAGGGCGAATATGGCCAAAGGTGGGGCGCAGAAGAGGGCGGACGCGAGTGCCTACCTACGCAGAAACGCGTCGAAATACCAATGCGGCGTTCGTGCCGCCAAATCCGAAAGAATTCGACAGCACGACGTCGACTTCGCGCTGCTTTGATCGATGCGGCACCAGATCGATTGGCGTCTCAACGGAGGGATTGTCGAGATTTATAGTCGGCGGCACGACGCCATCCCGCATGGCAAGAATTGAGAAGATTGCCTCCACGGCACCGGCTGCGCCCAAGAGGTGACCGATTGAGGACTTGGTCGAGGACATGCATACCCGTCCGGCCGCGTTGCCGAGCAGACGGTGCACCGCACGCACCTCGATCTCATCTCCGAGCGGAGTGGAGGTGCCATGGGCGTTGATGTAGTCAATCTCGGACGCGGAAATGCCGGCCCGGGCAATGGCGGCGTTCATGCACCGCCAGGCTCCGTCCCCATCCTCCGCCGGCGCGGTGATGTGGTAGGCGTCGCCGGAAAGGCCATAGCCGATCAGTTCGGCATAGATGGTGGCGCCCCGCCCTCTGGCGTGCTCATAGCTTTCCAAAACGAGAATGCCGGCACCTTCCCCCATAACGAAGCCGTCGCGATCCCGATCGTAGGGCCGCGAGGCTCGTTTGGGAGTGTCGTTGAATGCCGTGGACAGAGCCCTGCAGGCGATGAACCCGGCCATGCCGATGCGCGATATCGGCGACTCCGCCCCCCCTGCGACCATCACCTCGGCGTCTCCGAGCGCAATCAACCGCGCAGCATCACCGATGGCGTGCGCTCCGGTCGAGCAGGCTGTTACCACCGCATGGTTGGGCCCTTTAAGACCATGGGCAATCGAGACATAGCCCGAGGCCAGATTGATCAAGCGGCCCGGAATGAAGAAGGGTGATACCCGGCGCGGCCCCCGTTCCTTCAGAACAATCGCGGTTTCAGCAATTCCCGTCAAACCGCCGATTCCTGAGCCGATCATCACCCCCGTCTGGATCTGGTCCTCATAGGTCGACGGCCTCCAATGTGCATCGCCGAGAGCCTGCGCCGCCGCACCCATGGCAAAGATGATGAAATCATCGACCTTGCGTTGTTCTTTCGGCTCCATCCATTGGTCGGGATTGAATGTGCCGTCGCTGCCGTCCCCACGCGGCACTTGACAGGCAATTTTTGCCTGCAGATCGGAGACATCGAACTTTTCGATGCGGCTTGCGCCGCTTTCGCCATTGAGGAGCCGATGCCAACTCGCCTCGACTCCGCAAGCCAGCGGCGTCACCATGCCGAGGCCTGTGACGACGACGCGCCTCATCTGCGTCTCCTTGCCAAGGGTGTGGGATTGTTAGCCGCTGCTCGGCGCGGATCAAGTCACCGTCGAGCACGGAAACGGCAGCGCAATTGGATACGCGCCGAAATGCTCAATCAATACAGCTTTGAAATCTCGGCTGGCCGCTTCTCAGCTTTTTGCGTTCTTTTCGAGAAACTTGATCGCGTCACCTACGGTCAAAATGGTCTCGGCGGCGTCGTCAGGGATCTCGCAGCCGAATTCTTCCTCAAATGCCATCACGAGCTCGACGGTGTCGAGACTGTCAGCGCCAAGATCATCTATGAAACTGGCATTCTCGGTCACCTTGTCCGCCTCAACCCCGAGATGCTCGACCACAATTTTCTTCACCCGCTCGCCAATGTCGCTCATCGCTCAACCTCGCGTCCTTTGATTGGGCTCGATCGGTAGGCGCCCCCGAGCCATTGCGGTATGGGCTTTCATGGTGTGCGGCGCCGGATCACAGAAGTCGCGAGCGGACTTGTGTGACAGGCACCGTCGTGCCGCCCCAGCCACACCGAAGTCCGGTTATCACACTTCAAATGGCTTGACCAGCACGCCCCGAGACGCCGTGCCAAGACGTCAGACCATGGCCATACCTCCGTTCACATGCAGTGTTTGGCCAGTCACATAGCCCGCCTCCTCGGAGGCGAGGTAGACGGCGGCGGCGGCTACGTCATCCCCGCCGCCAAGCCGCGCCGCCGGCACTCTGGCAAGGATCGCCTCCCGCTGTTTCTCATTAAGTCTGTCGGTCATTGCCGAGGCGATGAAGCCAGGGGCGATGACATTGGCCGTTACGCCCCGCCGGGCATATTCCGCCGCCACGGACTTGATGAACCCGATCAAGCCCGCTTTGCTGGCGGTATAGTTGCTCTGCCCCGCATTGCCGGTAATCCCAACCACCGACGAAATGGCAATGATCCGCCCAAACCGGCGCCGCATCATGCCTCGAACCGCGGCACGGGCCAGCCGGAATGTCGCGGTTAAGTTGACGGTCAGGACTTGATCCCAGTCCTCATCGCGCAATTGAACGAGCAGATTGTCCTTTGCGATTCCCGCATTTGCCACCAGGATATCCACTTGGCCCATCAGTTCCTCAGATTTCGGCAGGAGTGCCTCGACCTCATCCTTGTCAGCAAGGTTGCAGGGGATGACATGAAGACGATCAGCGAGGGAGGCCGCGAGCGTGTCGAGCACATCGCGCCGTGTCCCGGAAATAGCAACTGTCGCGCCTTGGCGGTGGAACGCCCGAACAATCGCGCCTCCTATTGCGCCGCTTGCGCCGGTTACCAGCGCGGTTTTGCCGCTTAATTCGAACATCAACAGCTCCTGGGTCCTGCGCGGATTGGGGTCAGCCCGAAGCGACCTTGAATGCAGCCACATCCTCGGGGGTTCCAATCGCAACCCCGCGGGCGCCTTCAGCAATCCGCTTGACCAGCCCGCTCAACACCTTTCCAGCTCCGACCTCGTAAAATGTCGTGACGCCGGCCGCTGCCATTGCGCTGACGGACTCGCGCCACCGCACAGTGCCAGTCACTTGCGCAACGAGTGCGCGCACAATCTCTCTCGGCTCGCTGATCGGTTTTGCCCAAACATTGGCCACGACCGGCACGACAGGACGCCCGATCGTCACCTGGGCCAGCGCCTCCGCCATGACCTCAGCAGCCGGCTGCATCAAAGCGCAATGGAACGGCGCCGAGACCGGCAGCAGCATGGCGCGCCGGGCGCCGTGCTCCCTTGCGATGTCGAGTGCACGATTCACCGCGGCGCTGTGCCCCGAAACGACCACCTGGCCGCCGCCGTTGTCGTTGGCTGCCTGGCACACCTCGCCCTGGCTGGCCTTCGCCGCAACTTCCACCGCCTGGTCATATTCGAGGCCCAGTAGCGCCGCCATGGCCCCGAGGTTCACGGGGACCGCTTGCTGCATGGCACGACCGCGAATGCGCAATAACCGCGCGGTATCATGCATCGAGAGAGAGCGCGCAGCCGCAAGCGCCGAATACTCGCCGAGAGAATGCCCGGCAACAAAACAAGCGGCTCTCCCAATATCGAGGCCTGCCTCAGCCTCCAACACGCGCATGACCGCGAGCGACACCGCCATCAGGGCGGGCTGAGCATTCTCGGTCAGGGTGAGCTTCTCGGCCGGGCCTTCCCAGATGATTTGGCTGAGCTTCTCGCACAGAGCCGCGTCAACCTCGGCAAACACCTCGCGGGCCGGGGCAAATGCCTCGGCCAGCGCCTTGCCCATGCCGACGACCTGGCTTCCTTGACCCGGAAAAATGAAAGCTGCCGACATTGGCTCAAGCTGCCATCAGGTGGTTGGCGGCCACGCCATCAAACCCTTCATCCCACCCATTCTTGAGCCCGTGCGGACGAGCGCAGCAGATGACGGCTACGCGATGGCAAAGCTTCGAGGTCATGGGCGCAAAATGTGCCTCACGTCGCCACAAATGGCCAACATTACCTTCTGAATCAATAAGGCGCCGCCGCTTGCCTTTTCGCCCGAACGCCCTATAACGCGCGCTTCTGCTCAATCCCGGCCGGGAGCTGAACGGACGGCCACTGGCAAAGGCGCCATGCGGCAGGGACCATGTGGTCCGGCGTCCCGTGTTCTCGCCTTCTGAGCATTCGAGCCTTTCCGAAAGGGCCCGAAGGGCTTCGCGCCGGGAGAGCACCGCAAGAAATGAAAGGCATATACGAGCATGCCGCTCTATGAACATGTCTTCCTGACGCGCCAGGACGCGAGCGCCCAGCAGGTCGAAGAGCTCACGGCTCAATTCAAAGGCGTCATCGAGCAGATGGGCGGCAAGGTCGCCAAGGTCGAGCAATGGGGAGTGAAGTCGCTCTCATATCGCCTTCAAAAGAATCGCAAGGCTCATTTCACCCTGCTTAACCTCGACGCGCCGCCGGCCGCGCTTAACGAAGTCGAGCGCCAGGAACGCCTCAACGAGGACGTCGTTCGCTATCTTACGATCCGCGTGGAGGAGCTTGAAGAAGGGCCCTCTGCGATGATGCGCAAGGTCGACCGTGATCGTGAGCGTGAAGAACGCGGATTCGGATTCCGCGAGCGGGACCGAGGCGGCTTTCGTGAACGAGGAGAGCATCGACGCGATCGCGAGGTGCGCCCATCCCGTGAGAGCGTGGGTGAGGGATCTGCGGCGATCGAGGAGTGACGAGCCATGGCGTTTGCACCGTCTCAGAACCGCCGGCCGTTCTTTCGCCGTCGTAAGACCTGTCCCTTCTCCGGCGCGAACGCCCCAAAGATCGACTACAAGGACATTCGGTTGTTGCAGCGTTACATATCCGAGCGCGGTAAAATCGTGCCGAGCCGGATCACGGCGGTTTCGGCCAAGAAGCAGCGAGAGCTTGCCCGCGCGATCAAGCGCGCGCGATTTCTCGGATTGCTGCCGTATGTGATCAGCTGACCAAAACAGTCCGGTTGGGACGAAGGCATTCGTCTCTAACCGCCATGAGGCGGGACAGCTACAGATGGTTCGCATCATTCTCGTCGGAATCGCTGCCGGTCTAGCCGCAGCACTGTTGTTTGCATCCGTGATCTCGGGATCGATGGCGGCCGTCTTTCTATTTTACCTCGCGCCGTTGCCGATCATGATAGCAGCGCTTGGCTTTACACATCTCGCGGGCTTGGTGGCTGCCGCCTCAGCGACCGCTATCCTTGCAGCGCTTTCCGGCGCATTTCTTTTTGCCGTGGCCGTGATCTCATTCGGAGCGTGGTGGCTTGGCTATCTGAGCCTGCTCGCACGACCCGTCGGGAATGGAGCGGGAGAACAGCTCGAATGGTATCCCGTCGGCCAGCTCGTACTGTGGGCAGCAGTGATTGGCGCTCTGGTTGTGGCCGCGGGCGTCCCGAACTTCGGAACGGATCAGGAGACTCTGCAGGACAGTTTGCGCAAGACATATGAACAAATTCTGCGCGACCGATCTCTGATTGATTTGCTGGTGATCGTTGTTGCGCCCGCTGCGGCCGTGGTTTCCACGCTCACTTATCTGCTCAACTTGTGGCTCGCAGCACGGATCGTGAAAATCTCGGGTCGCCTTTCCAGGCCATGGCCGGATTTGGCGGCAATGACCTTCCCGCAATCCGCGCTTGGCTTGACTGCGCTTGCGATCACAGCTTCGTTCCTGCCTGATCTGTTTGGCATCCTGTCCGGCGCCTGGGCCGCAAGTTTGGTTATGGCTTTTGTAATCCTCGGTTTTGCCGTGCTGCATTCCACAACGCGCGGCATGACCGGCCGTCCTGCCGTGCTCGGCGGAGTCTATGCCGCCTCTCTCGTGCTCGGCTGGCCGCTCCTGATTCTGGGCATGGCGGGGGTTGCCGAAACGATCTTCGGCATCCGTGCGCGGGTTGGACGAAAGCAACGGCATCCTCCGCCGACACTGCGGATGTGACGCAAACAGGAAATGGAGCATCAGCAATGGAAGTGATCCTGCTGGAACGCGTTCCAAAGCTTGGTCAGATGGGCGAAGTTGTGCGCGTGAAAGACGGATTTGCGCGCAACTATCTTTTGCCCAAAGGCAAAGCGCTACGGGCGACAAAAGAAAATCGTTCGCGGTTTGAGAACATGAAAGTAGAGCTCGAAGCACGCAATCTCGAGCAAAAGGGAGAGGCGGAAAAGATCGCCAAGACATTGAATGGGCGCAGTTTCACTGTGCTGCGTCAGGCAGCCGAAGGGGGCCAGCTGTACGGCTCGGTCTCGCCACGCGATCTCGCGGCTCTCATCAGTGAGAGCGGTTGCGCGATCAGTCGCAGCCAAATCGCCCTCAATACGCCGATCAAAGCCGTTGGCGCGCACAAGGTACCGGTATCGCTCCACCCCGAAGTGGAGGTCACGATCAATGTGACGGTTGCGCGCAACGCCGACGAGGCGCAGAGGATCGCGCGCGGCGACCATGTTACCAGGCCGTTGGAGGAACAGGAGAAAGAGGCCGAGGACGCGCTTGAGGAAGCCGTTTTCGAGCCCGAGGCCGCCGAGGCGCGACGGACGAAGGAAACCCAGAGTGGGAAATCCCAAGCTGAAGCGCCCGCTCCCCAGCAGAAGCGGTAGTGTCGCCTTACTCCTCGAACTCCTCGGCAGAATTGCGCCTCGCGGCTCCTCCAGCGGCAGCTCGGGAGGGAGCCGCGTCTAATCCTGCGGCGGCTTCGGCCCCTGAGGAAGCGCCGACTTCCATGCTTTCGGAGGGGCGCCGGGACCGCGGCTTGGCTGGTTCGGCCCCCGTTCCCGACGCAGCCCCCGGCAGGGCTGCCTGAGTTTCGGATTTGGCCTGATCGCCTCCCTGCTGGCCCGGTGTTGAAGACCGGGCGTTCTCGCCCGGCGCAGCCTGCCCTGCGCCGAGGACCGGCGGCTTGCGCTGCGAAACCGCGCGCGCATCGCTGCCGACACTTGCAAGATACGCGGCCATAGCCGTGGCTTCCCTCATGCCCGTCGTGTAGTGCTCGCGCATGAATGCCGCACTCGTGCGCTTTATTTCGCGCGGGTTTTTATGGCACGCGCTGCATGTATCGGCGAAAATTTGCGCAGGCGATTTGCCGGCGTCGAGATTCGATTGCGCTTGCGCCCACTGAGACGCCATCGATAGCGCGAGCGCAACCGCCCAGAGTATTGCAATCCGGAATAAAGTCGGGGCCGGGCCGACCGGCCCCATTGCCTTGCCAAGAGGCAACATTCGCCGTCCGCCGGTCGGCTGGCGAGTCCCCAGGTCAGAAAGTAGCTTGGCCAAGCCAACGTTCATTTTGCTTGCAACTCTCACCGTCCTCAGCATTGCCCTAGCCGCAAGTCTTTGTTTTAATTCGCCAGCTTGCCCAGGCCAATGGCATCGAGCGAGGGATCTGCCGGAGGCCGGTGAACGGCAATTGTGTCGAGGGCATGGCGTGTGTATGCGGCATGAGGCTGCCGATGGACCGGTTGCTTCGGTGGGTATGGGAAAAAGTGATCCGCGTCGGGAATGTCCGGGTCACGACCGCGGCGGGTTCGACCTTTACCTTTGGAGACGGGACCGGCAAGCCCGTCGCAATTCGCTTTAAAACACGGGCAGCCGAGCGCGGCGTTCTTCTTAATCCCGAACTTCGATTTGGCGAGGCTTACATGGACGGCGGCCTCGTGGTCGAACAGGGCAGCATCGCCGACCTGCTTGCGGTCGTGCTTGGTCAGCCGCGTGAAGGCCGATCCCTGTGGTGGGCACGCCTGCGCTCGCTGGCACGGTTTTGCTACCGCCGATTGAGTCAATTCAATCGCCCGACGCGAGCGCGGCGCAACGTGGCGCATCACTATGATCTCGATGCGCAGCTTTACTCGCACTTTCTCGACAGCGATCGGCAATACAGCTGCGCTTATTTCGAGCACCAGGATCAATCCCTTGATGATGCTCAGCTCGCGAAGAAGCGGCATCTCGCTGCCAAGCTTCTCCTTTCTCCTGACCAGCGCGTGCTGGATATCGGCTGCGGATGGGGAGGACTGGCGCTCTATCTCGGAGAGATTTGCGGCGCGCGGGTCACCGGTATCACGCTTTCGGAGCAGCAGCACGCAATTGCACAAGCGCGGGCGGGCGAGAAAGGGTTATCCAGAAAGGTGGAGTTCCGGCTCCAGGACTATCGCAATCAGGCGGCCCTGTTTGACCGCATCGTCTCGGTGGGGATGTTCGAACACGTGGGGGTCGGGTTTTATGGGGCTTTTTTCCGCAAATGCTACGAACTTCTGGATGATCGCGGCGTGATGGTCCTGCATTCCATCGGACGATCGGAAGGACCAAATGTCACGAATCCCTGGATTGCAAAATATATCTTTCCTGGAGGCTATATTCCGGCACTCTCGGAGGTGCTCCCGGCCGTGGAGCGCGCCGGCCTCCTGGTCACGGACATTGAAATCCTGCGCCTGCATTACGCCGAGACCCTGAGGGCCTGGCGGGAGCGCTTTCTTGCGCATCGCGATCAGGTGGAGCGGCTCTATGATCAGCGCTTTGAGCGGATGTGGGAGTTCTATCTTGCATCTGCGGAAATGGCATTCCGCGAGCAGAATATGATGGTTTTCCAGGCGCAGCTCACCAAGCGCCAGGGAATTGTGCCAATGACGCGCGATTACATATCGCAAGAAGAAGGACGCCTGCGCGCGCTTGAGGTCCAGAGCCGCGCGCCTTGGCGACTCGCGGGTGAGTGATTCTGTTGGTCGCGATTTCTTTGCGGCCGTCAAGAATTCTGTTGCAGCTCAACAAAGCCATCGGTGATT
>Ga0209526_10003101_pt1 | contig 11287 bp, 14 predicted proteins | sample JacPinW_OM2H0_M1_FD_188566 | JGI IMG/M metagenome (GOLD analysis project Ga0209526, IMG submission 188566) | Forest soil microbial communities from Algoma, Ontario, Canada - Jack Pine, Ontario site 1_JW_OM2H0_M1 (SPAdes) (version 2) | ecosystem: Environmental > Terrestrial > Soil > Boreal...
GGGATGGACCAGCCGGCGCCATTATTCATACCGAACAGGCCGGCAGAGTAGTAGGGCGCCCATGTGTCGACAAAGCCCCACTGCGTGACCTTGCCGGACTCGTCACGTTTGGTGAGCACCCTGGCGCATTCCAGGAACTCGGCGAAACTCCAGGCATCATCCCAACGGCCGGGCGGTCGCAAGTTCGCCTCGTCGAACAGCTTCCTATTGAAAAACAGAAAGGTCCCCGACCATTGCTCCGGGAACGCGTATTGCCCACCCTTGAAACCGAACGTGTCGTACAACACTGGGACGCTGTCCGATTTCAGTTGGGCAGCATAGGTCGGGTCCGAGGGGAGAATCGTGTTTAAATCCAGCAGCACACCTCGTCGGCCAGCGCGGCATAAGTCAGCTCCCAGGCCATCAACACATCCGGGCACTTCCCGCCTGCGCAAAACGTCAACATCTGCTGCATCGGGTCGCCCCCGGACCGCACCGTGCGCACCTTGATATCGGGGTGTCTGCGCTGAAACTCGTCGATGATCCGCATCCGCACGTTTGCCTCTTCGGGATTGGCCTGGAAGAAGAACGTCAACGCGTCGTCGTGGTAATCACATCCGGCCAACGTCGAAGCGACGAGTGAGGCACCCAGTACACCGGCACCGCGCAGCAGCGTACGTCGCCCGAACGGCCGACTGTGATGCCGGTCGAGCCTGGTGAAGATCGGAGACTGGTTGTCTACCATTCAGGCCGATCATCCTTGACGACTAAATCTTCGGCTTTGGGGTATCGAGTTCCACATGCGCGGGGATCACCTGCCACAGTTGCGCACGAGCGAGCCTATGTCGTTACCGCTGACTGCTGTCAACGCTCCCCGCCAGCTGGAATTTCTGCATACCTGCCGGCGGTAAATGCCCAGCGTCCCGACGTTGGAACATCGGGGCGGCCCGACGGCTGTCCTGGCGAATACAGGAGATAGTTCTACCGTTTATTTCAAGGGAACCATCGCTCAAACGTCAGGCGCGGACCATGAAGCTAACCAAGATTTTGATGTCGGCAGTAGCAGTCACGGCAATAGCAGCCATTGGCATCGGCAGCGCGCCAGCCGCCTCCGCCCATTCCACCGTCCACGAATTCGGCACGTATGAACGGCTTTACGATGCTGGTGGTGGCGTCGTTACCGCCTGGACGGTCAGGGACCTCGAGCCAACCCACGACACTGTCCCCGACTACCCGCTTGCCGGCAAGCTCTGGCAAGCGACGGCCACCGTCCAAGCCGTTCGAGGCACCGTGACCCCGATCATCCCCGACCTCAACGCCCGCTCCAACGACGGCCAAAACTACCAAGTCCTCTGGCAAGCGTTCACCCCCAACGGGATCAGCGGAGCCACGCTGCCCCAAGGTGGCAAATCCAGCGGTAAGATCTACTTCGACGTCACCGGTCAAGCACCCACCAGGGTCGTTTACAACAACGGAGTCCAAGATCTCCTCATCTGGGGAAGATAAGACCACCACATTGTCTGTCGTCGCCTCGCCCTCGGGGCCGTGAATCCGGGTGCGCCATGGATTCCCTTGTGGCGCGGCAAAGCACGCGAAACGCCGATTCCGGCGGCCATTCGGACTGAAATGTACGCGCGGCCGGTCGTCGCGCAGCACTGCGGCTGAGCTACGCGTGACCGACGAGTGGCCGGGGAGCCGACGGATCCTCGATACGACCGCCGCGCGTCACCGTCTGGGGCGTCGAGGTCGCGGTCCGAGCGCCTTCGCGTGAGTTATGCCCGCGCACAGAAGGTATGCGAGCGCACCGATGAAATAGACGATCATCCGCGAAGCCGTCCGCGTACACGCCCGCCGCGGTCCGCAATTTCCTCGGCTCGCTAGGAGAACGCGAAGAGCAGGCACTCGCCGCGCTGTTCCGGCAACTGGGGCTGGTCGGGCCATGACCATGCCGAGTATTCCTCTCGCGAAGGCCGTCGCGCCCAGCGACACCAAACAGGAGCGTCGTCATCGGGGGCAACGGTCCCCAAATCCGTAGCGGCGAGGTGCAGCTGACGATCTGCCGCGACATCGTCTACGACACACCGAGGTCCTCTGGCACACAGATTCCGCTGAGGCTGGACGTTTGGTGCCCAAAGCCCGGGCAGGAAGCCGTTGGTCGTCTACATCACCGGCGGTGGATTCCTCAGGAGTGCGACATCTCAACGCTCGCCTCCGACTACAACGTAGCCGCGGGTAACTCCTTCGCCCAGTTCATCTTCGGCGCTGCGCACGAGGGTCGTCGAGAACACGCGGTATGTGATCACGGGCGCCAACCAGGCCGACCTGACGTTCCTGGGCTTCGACCCGAACGTCGTCAAGCCGTCGTCGTCCGAACATGTTATGCACTGCATCGTCAGCTTGCTCAGTAAACACCTGGGCCGATGATGCAAGGCCCCTTGGTTGCGCAGCAGGAAGTCTGCCGGGTAGCTGTCGTGCGGGGATCTCGGGCGACGTTTCGTAGGTGGGTGATGCTCCTTTCTCTCGTCAATGTTGCTGATCGGGCCGAGGATCACGTCGAGGTAGTCGTGTCAGCCCTTTTCGGCCCCCGCTGGCCACATTCTTTGCCTACCTGGCAGCCTGCATCCGAGGGCACACATCGTGCTCAGTCCAGCCGCATTCCAAACGCGTTGGCGGGTAGCCAGTTTCGCCACAGGAGACGGTAAACATTCGCCACTACCGTGGCGGCCGGACGGCGAAGTGGCCGAACAACCGAAATGCGGCAATCAACCGCGGATGCTCGGGCCTCTGGTTGCCGGTGTCGTCGCTCCGCTGGACCTGCTCCGCGGCGCCCCAACTTCCGAAGACCTAACGGTCACCCGATGCGGCAAGTGAGAGGAACCGATAACAATGCGTGCGATCACCCCACCTGATACGAGTTGGACAGTCGGCAGGCGATCATGAGAACCGACAGTCAAGTTCGGCTACGACGCGAGCCACTCGCCGCGAAAGTGCCTGACATAACCGCGTCGTTCTGGGCCTTAAAGCTTGTAACGACCGCAATGGGTGAGGCTGCATCGGATTACCTGCTCAACACGATGAGCTTCGTGGGTTTGGTTATCGGTGCCGCAGGGTTCGCATTTGCCCTGTGGGTTCAGTTTCGGACACGGCGTTACAACGCCTTTGCCTACTGGTCGGCGGTGATGATGGTCGCCGTCTTCGGCACCATGTCCGCCGATGTGGTTCACCACCAGCTTGGCGTCTCCTTTGCGATGTCCACCCTGCTCTGCGCCCTCGCGGTCGCGGCGACAGCCAGTGCGAGGTGGCGCGACGGCTCGTCAGCACGCCTGCCGCGGCGAGGATGATCGACCCGGAGCCCACCAAAGCGGCGGCCACGGCGCTGTTGGTCAAGGAGCCCCGCGAACGCCCAGTGCGTCGTCGCCACGCAGCCGTCGAGCAGCCCGGCCTGCGTCGTCAGCGTCTGCGGCGGCGCGTTCCTGGCCGCGCGCAGGACGATGGTGTCCACGGGATCGCGTGGGTCCGGCAGCGGCTCAGCGACCAGCGCCAGGCCGGTGCCGGTGGTGGCGGGCTCGCCGTTGCGCGAAACGACGCGCACGTCGTAGCCGTCGTCGGCGCGGCCCATCATCTGCAGGCAGAGGGTCGAGGTGGTGAACACCTCCGACGGGCCCACCAGGTCGAGGGACTGGACGCCCGGAAAGCCGAGGATCAGCACGGATCGCGCCATGAACCCCAGTGTTGGCGACAACGGACGTGGCGTCCACGCCATGACACCCACAACTTAGGACATCACCACATCCGCCGACCGTCGCCGGAACGACACCTGACCAATCAATATGTGCTTGTCGGCGTCGATGTTCAAGACAGCTGACATTGACGGCGGTGCAAAGGAGTAGCCGTCCGGTACTCCCGTCTGTCCGCGTCATCAGGCCTGGAGGAAGGTGAGCGTCGCGAGGACGCGGCGGTGGTCGTCGCCGGTCTCGTGGAGGTTCAGTCTGGTCATGATGCTGCGGATGTGCTTTTCGACGGTGCCCTCGGTGACCCACAGCCGGCGGCCGATGCCGGCGTTGGACCGTCCCTCGGCCATGAGCGCCAATACCTCCTGCTCGCGCGCACTGAGCACCGCCAGCGGACCGGGGCGTCGGCGGGTCGACACCAAATCCCGCACGAGGGCGGGGTCGACCACCGAGGCACCCTTGGCGATGCGCTCCAGGGTGTCGAGGAAGTCGGCCACGTCGGTGACCCGGCTTTTGAGCAGGTAGCCGATGCCGTGGCCGCTGGCCAGCAGCTCCATCGCGTGCTCGACCTCGACGTGCGCGGAGAGCACCAGGATGGCGGTGTCGGGGAACTCGTCGCGGATCACCTGCGCGGCGTCGAGTCCCTCGGTGGTATGGGTTGGCGGCATCCGAATGTCGGTCACCACCAGATCGGGCGTTATGTCGCGGACCAGCGCCAGCAGCTGATCACCGTCACCGGCCTGGCCCACCACGTCGAAACCCGAACAGTCAAGCAGGCTGGCCAGACCCTCGCGAAGCAGCACGTCGTCCTCGGCCAGGACCACCCGGACCGGCGTCACCACCGGGCCGACATGTTGCACCGGGCGGGGCCCTTCTCAGCGCGGGTATCCCCGCCGATGTCGGCGGAGATGGCCACGCCGAACTCGGTCAGCTCGGGCTCGCCGTACTCGGTCAGCAGGATGTTCGCGTCCGCGTTCATCGGGGGATACTCCTGAAACTGTAGGTCCCGAACGGGTCATCCGATACGTTAATGTATCGGATACATATACGTATTGAAGTGTGGTGGGGGTAACAGTGTCGATGTCTTCGGCCCAGCCGCGACGACCACGCCGCGGCGCTTCCGCGCGGGTGACGAAACGGCGCGTGGAAACCCGCGCGAACTTGATCGAGGCGGCGTTCCGGGTGTTCGCCGGCAAAGGCTTCGGTCAGGTCCGTATCGACGACGTGTGCGCGGCAGCGGGCTATACCCGCGGCGCGTTCTACTCCAATTTCGACAGCCTCGAGGAGTTGTTCTTCACCCTGTACGACGAGAGCGCTCGGCTCATCGCCGGCCAAGTCACTGACGCCCTCACCGCCCGCGATATCAACCCCGGGCTCGAGGCGGTCATCGAACGCGTCACCGCCACTTTGCTTCTCGATCGCGACTGGCTGCTGATCAAGACCGATTTCCTGCTGCACGCCGCCCGAAACCCCGCTGTCGCCGACCGCCTCGCCGCCCACCGCCAACAACTGCGCACTGAGATTGAGAAGCGGCTCGACGGCGCACGCGATCGACTGACCCTTCCCGACGCGATCGGCGACACCTCCAAAGCCGCCCGCGCCGTCGTTGCCGCCTACGACGCAGTCACCGTTCAACTGCTAGTGGACGACGACCTCCCAGCAGCACGAACCTGGCTCACCCAACTCCTCACCGCGCTACTCAACCGCTAACACCAGCCGAAAAGAGTTTGGCCCATTCCTATTGATCTGGCGATCCTCGGCTACGGGATGTCGGCCGCCTGACGAGCGTTGCGTGCGCAGCCACCGTGCTTCCGTGTTTACTTTTTGGTGGACCAAACTGCTGACAGCCATAGCGATAGAGGGCCCTGGGTCACGGCCCCCGCAATACGCGTCGGGCGCATTGACCGATATGCGCGGACGTCCGCACGCGACGCGGCGAGTGCCGCGTCGACGGTTCAACGACCTGAAGATGACTACGTCTTATCTGTGGGTTCCGCCGCGCCACCGTGGTTCTTGGGCTTGGTCAAAAAGGTCAGGCGAAACTTGCCGATCTGCACCTCGTCGCCGTTGACCAGCACAGCCGAATCCACCGCCGCGCCGTTGACGTAGGTGCCGTTGAGGCTACCGACGTCGAGGAGGTGGATTTCGTCGTTGTCCCGCCGGAGCTCCGCGTGCCGGCGGCTCACGGTGACGTCGTCGAGAAAGATGTCGCTGCCGGGATGTCGGCCCACCGACGTCACCGGCAGATCCAGCAGGAACTGGGATCCGGCGTTGGGGCCCCGTTTCACCACTACCAGCGCCGAGCCCGGGGGCAGCCCCTCGACGGGAGATCGCGCTGTTGGCCCCCACGTCGGTAGAGCGTCCGGTTCGTTGAGGAAGTTGGCGCGGGGGAACGCAGAAGTGGTTTCCATTGTGACGTCGTCAGACGTCTGGTCATGGTCGTTGTCGGTCACACCCGCTGCCCCTTTTCGGGCACCCCGCAGTATAAGGGTGCGTATACGGCCGGGCGGCGTCGATTTGGACCAGTGCCGGGCAAACGGGCATCCGAGTTCTCCGATCGGGTTCCGAACCCACGCCGTTGTTTTCACATTCGCTGGTGTGAGGATGCCTCGCCACCATGACGCGCCAGCGAGCCCGTGTCGCCACCGCTGGCGCCCATCACTGTTCCCTGCTAGCGGGAATCTCTGTGTACCCGCCAGCTGCAAAATCCCAGCGTCGTGCCGCCGACGCATCGGCAGGCGAACGGGCTGCTGTCGATATTCGATCCACATTGGAGAATCGCCACGAGCTCTAAAGGTGAAATCACCTTGGCTCCAGTATCATTCACTGATTCATCGGCGGGAAATCAATAGCGTATTGCGTTTGTTCCACACGTTCAATCGCGAAACCCACTGCCACGCTGGAAAATCCACGATCACCAGCCATCGGCAATTGTGATCGGGTCGAAACCTCGATCCAGTTCATCCACATTTCTGTTCCTGATAACCATTTGGTCGCGTGTAGTAGTTCCTTCGCTGACAATCCGCAGCTCGCAATTCAAGGGGCCAGATGCACAGCCGATGGACACCAGTAGCACTGCAGGACAGTGGTTTCCAGACTGTTACTCATCTCAGACGAGGCGATCTCGTGCGTGGAGGACATGCTCAACAACCGTCTCGGGTGCATATTCCAGCCAGCTGCAAGGACTGAATGGTGTCAGCCGCAACGACACGGGGGCGTGGGAACGCAACTCTGGACTGAGCACAGATTAGGCCCCCGATCCCAAAGGAGCACGATCATCCATCCCTTACACGCACCTTGCCCACGCTCAGATGATCGCGTCGCAATGGATCATCTGGATGCCGATGGGATGCATCGGCTGTACAGCGAGCATGCCACTGCGTTGCGGCGGTACGCGGTGCGATTGACCGGTAATCACGCGCACGCTGAAGATGTCGTGCAGGAAACACTGTTGCGTGCCTGGCAGCACCCCGAGGCCACCGGCGACGTTGAGCGACCGGCGCGTGCGTGGCTGTTCACCGTCGCGCGCAATATGATCATCGATGACCGCCGCAGTTGGCGGTTCCGCAATGTGGTCGACTCGCCGGAGGCGCTGGGTGTCCGAGAGCCGACCTGTCCCGACGACGTGAACAGCACGCTGGACCGGCTAGTGATCGATGATGCGATGGCGAAGCTGTCCGACATGCACCTTGCGGTCGTTGGGCGCTCATACTACCTGGGATGGACGACGGCACACATCGCCGACGACCTGCAGATTGCCGAAGGCACGGTGAAGTCGAGGCTGCACTCCGCGGTGCGCACACTGCGGCTCACACTGCAGGAAATGGGGGTCACCCGGAAAACACAATTCGGCTGTGTCGGCGCACCTGTTCGCAATACTGACACCCATCCTGATCGCTGACCCCGGCATCGCAGGCGGTTGCACCCAGACTGACCTGGCTTCTAGCAAGTGACGACAAACGAGGAGATACGCCATTGGCGCCTCCGCTCGCGAGGGACCTGCCGTGCCGGCGTGTACGCCTCGTGCTGTGCACCGTTCGCGCTCAAATCGCCTGTGTTTTCTGACGATTAGCGCTTCGTATGGGCGAGGTGGCCGCAGCGGGTTAAAAGCGAAGAACAGCGCCCTCGATGGTGAGCCCCGGCCCGAACGTCAATAGGACCCCGTGCTCTCCCCTGCGGGCTTGTCAACTCGCAGGACGTTTTCGAGCACCAGTAGCACCGTGGCTGAGGCGCAGTTCCCGGCGTTCGCCAGGACGTCCCAGCTTGCGCGCAATTGCGCCGGCTTCAACGCCAACTGTTTACCCAGCATCCGCACGATCTTGGGACCGCCGGGATGAATTCCCCAGTGGCTGACATCGCGAGCCGACAGTCCCAGCGGTTCGAGGAGCTTTACGAGAATGCCCTCGATGTTCTCCTGCAGCACCGCCGGAACGCCGGGGGCCAGCGTCATCCAGAACGACTGGTTGCCGTTGTTCAAACTCATCATCGTGTGCCGGTCGTACAGCTGCTCGGTATGCGTGCGCAGGAACTGGACCCCGATGCCGTCGGGCGCCGATCCCATCAGCGTCGACACACTGGCGTCGCCAAAGAGCGCCTGCGTGATCAGCGATTCCGTCGGATCTTCGCCGGGCATCGGGCTATCGCGGACGTGGGCCGAACTCAGTTCGGTGCAGTTGCAGATCACCAACTCCTCAGGTCTCACTGTCACGCTGTCCATCGCGACCTTGATCACGTTGAGCGCCGTACGCGAGCCATCAGGACTTCCTCGTCTTCCTCTTTCGGATTCACGAAGAATAGATTCACGCCACTTTGTGCGGCTGCGGCGAGCATTTCATTCAGCGTCTCGTGCTTCGGATGGATTACGGAAGCGCCTCTCACGGTCGCTCCCGAATGCGGCGGACGACTAAGGCTGCTAAATCGCCCACGGTATTCAAATCGTCCGCGTCGTCCTCTTCCAGGACGAAGTCGTAGCGGCTCTCGATCTTGAAAGAGGAGCGACATTAGCTTGAGCGAATCCAGCCCTTGACCCTCGAGGATCGTGTCAGCCGTGAAACCGACACCTCCCACTTCGGCCAATAGGAGGTCGAGGATCTCCTGGGTCACCGCTTCGATGGTCGCGGGCTTTCCTGTTGGCAACGTCATGTAAACCGAGAGTAGTTATTGTCCAACAAGGGATTCCAGCGACTGTGACCGTCATCATCGTTGTCTAACAAGCGATTGCAGCCACCGACCATTGTCTGATTACCGCCGGCCTTACTCGTGCCTCCCGCTAGCCGCAAAGTTCCAGCGTCTGGCGATGCCCGACAGCGCACAGACGCTAAAGCGCACTCCCGTCAGCCAATTCCTGGCCATCGCCTGGACCGTGAACGACCTCAACCCAGCACAGACACCGTCGCGGGCTGGTCGTTTGCCCGGCAGACACAGCCTGACCGGTGCCTCGGGCCAGGTGTGCCGAGATTCCGTCGAAAACCCGAGCCGCCTCGATGAACTGGTGCTGCCCCCAGCAGATCCCACAGAACTTGACGTGTGGGCCGTCGTCATGATGTGTCCTTCAGCCGAGCGCGCCTCATACCGGCGCCGCGAGCAAGTCAACGAGGTTACTGAGACTGCGTGCGGTGGCCGTGCGGCGGTGTGACGCTCTGTGGTGCAGGGCGCACTCCAGAATTACCGCCACGATGACATATCCGATGATCCTCTGCGCTCCAATCGGGGTAGCAGGGCGTTCCGGTCCTCCCTGCACGTAGATCGTGTCGCCGACAGTGAGCCGCACTTCAGCACGGTGAGTACTCCGCGCAGCTCAAGTCGGAAGATGCCGTTCGGCGCCCCCGATGCTCAAGTCGCACCACACTTGAAATCTGCTGCTGCTGGCTGGTACACGTGATTCCAGCTGGCGGGAAAGGTTGATTGGGGTCAGCGGTAGCGACATGGGCTCGTCGGCGCGCAATCGTTGCAATTGCAACGTCGCACCACCCCAGAACTTGATGACTACGGTGCGGGCCTAGCCCGCCTGATCGGAGAATTCCGATGCCTACTGACCACGGAGTGTTCGACGTCGACCGGATGCAGCGCGGCGGCTCCAACCGATCCCGGCATGCCCTGACCATTCCGACGATGAAGCGGTATCGGCGGGCAAGTCAGATAGGTACTGACGCCGGAAGCGATGGTTCGACGCCGCAAGAGATTGGCGACCGTCCGCTCGGCAGCGATTGTCCGGAATACCTCACTCACGATGACGTTGATTGGCCCGAGCGGCAGGGCGACCGGGCCAATGTGGACGAGGCCCTGGCCAGGGCCGGCATCTTTCAGGGACTGAAGTCCAGCGCCAATTCCGCGCTAACGCAACAACTCCAGGCCGTCGACTTCCCACCAGGGCAGATCGTGTTCGCCGAAGGTGAACCCGGCGACCGGCTCTACATCATCGTTTCGGGGAAGGTCAAGATCGGTCGCCGTTCCCCCGACGGCCACGAGAACTTGCTGACGCTCATGGGCCCATCGGACATGTTCGGTGAATTGTCGATCTTCGACCCGGGCCCGCGCACGTCGAGCGCGACCACGATCACCGATGTCCGTCCGTGCGGTGTCGATGGACCGTGCCGCGCTGCGCGCCTGGATCGCCGACCGGCGCGAGATCGCCGGGCAGCTGCTGCGGGTGCTGGCCCGTCGGCTGCGCCGCACCAATAACGACCTGGCTGACCTGATCTTCACCGACGTGCCCGGGCGGGTGGCCAAGCAGCTGCTGCATCTGGGGCAACAGTTCGGTACTCGAGAGGATGGCGCGATGCGGGTCGCTCACGACCTGACGCAGGAAGAAATCGCCCAGCTGGTCGGGGCGTCGCGCGAAACGGTGAACAAGGCGCTCGCCGATTTCGCCCACCGCGGCTGGATCCAGGTGCAGGGCAAGAGCGTGCTGATCTGCGACTCCGAACGCCTCGCGAGGCGGGCGCACTGACGGCCATCAAAGCTGCCGGCTGTGCCAAGAACTCACCATCGGTCACATGGCGCGGGCATGCTCGCGCTGGATGAGACAGGCGGAACTGTGATGACCCTGGACAAAGTCCTGATGCCCGTTCTCGACGGCCATCCCGGTGTCTTCGAACGTGAATGGCCCCTACGGGTGGCCGACATCGACTGCTACGGCCGGCTGCGGCTGGACGCCGCCGCGCGTCACATACAGGACATCGGCCAGGATCAACTGCGCGAGTTAGGTTTTGCAGACACTCACCCGCTGTGGATCGTCCGACGCACCATGATTGACCTGATCGAGCCGATCAGATTCAACGACATGCTGCGGCTGCGCCGCTGGTGTTCAGGCGCCTCGACCCGATGGTGCGAGAAGCGGGTTCGCATCGACGGCGCCAAGGGCGGCCTGATCGAATCCGAGGCCTTCTGGATCAACATCAACCCTCACACGTTAATGCCGTCGCGCATCAACGACGACTTCCTCGAAGGGCTGCACTCCACTACAACCGTCCACCGGCTGCGATGGACGTCCTACCTCACGCCCCGCGACCGCGAGAACGCCACCCAGATCCGTTACTACCCGGTCCGTTTCACCGACATCGACCTGTTCAACCATA
>Ga0209526_10003102_pt1 | contig 11287 bp, 10 predicted proteins | sample JacPinW_OM2H0_M1_FD_188566 | JGI IMG/M metagenome (GOLD analysis project Ga0209526, IMG submission 188566) | Forest soil microbial communities from Algoma, Ontario, Canada - Jack Pine, Ontario site 1_JW_OM2H0_M1 (SPAdes) (version 2) | ecosystem: Environmental > Terrestrial > Soil > Boreal...
CCGGCCTCGTCTATCCATTGGCGATGACGGGGATTGCGGGCACCCTCTTTCCCTATCAGGCGCAAGGCAGCATGATCGAGCAGGGCGGCAAGGTGGTCGGATCGGCGCTGATCGGCCAGGATTTCACCAGCGACAAGTATTTCCATGGCCGGCCGTCGGCGACGGTCGCTCCCGACCCGAACGATGCGAGCAAGACCGTGCCCGCGCCCTACAACGCGGCGAACTCCGGCGGGTCGAATTTGGGACCCACCAACAAGGCCCTGATCGAACGCGTGCAGGGCGACGTGGAAAAGCTCAAGCAGGAGAACCCTTCAGCCGCCGTCCCCATCGATCTGGTGACGACCTCCGGCGGCGGCCTGGACCCGCACATCTCTCCGGATGCGGCTCTTTTCCAGGTGCCCAGAGTTGCGAAAGCCCGCGATCTGCCGGAAGATCTCGTGCGGCAGCTGGTCGAGCAGCATATCGAGGCGCGCACTCTCGGCCTCCTGGGCGAGCCGCGGGTGAACGTGCTGGCGCTCAACTTGGCGCTCGATGGCGGGGCGGCGCGGTAGGGTATATTTGATAAGTTGCCTTCTCGTGTCCCAGATGCGGTGCAGCGCGATAGCGGTGCACCGCTGATCCGGGACCGCTACAGTCTCGAACGGTCCCGGGTCTGCAGCGCACCGCTTTGCGCTGCGCTGCGCCCGGGACACCTACGGGCAGACACGTCCCGATGGCGGATCAGCGGCGCGACTCTGACCAGCGACCTTCGCCCGAGGCCTTGCTCGAGGCCGCGCGGCGCGAAGAGCATCGATCCGGCCGGCTCAAGATCTTCGTCGGTGCCGCGCCCGGCGTCGGCAAGACCTACGAAATGCTGCAGCAGGCCCGCGCCCGCAAGCGCGACGGCTACGATATCATCGTCGGCGTCGTCGAAACCCACGGGCGCAAGGAGACGCAGGCCCTGCTCGAAGGGTTCGAGGTCGTTCCCCGCAAGCGGCTCGAATACAGGGGACAATCGCTCGATGAGATGGATCTCGACGCCCTCATCGCCCGCCACCCGCAGATCGTCTTGGTCGACGAGCTCGCTCACACCAATGCGCCCGGCAGCCGCCATCCCAAGCGCTACCTCGATGTCGAAGAGCTCCTCAGACACGGAATCGACGTTTACACCACCGTCAATATCCAGCACATCGAGAGTCTCAACGACGTGGTCGCGCAGATCACGCATGTCCGCGTGCGCGAGACGGTGCCCGACTCGGTTTTCGATCGCGCCGACGCGATCGAGCTCGTCGATATCACACCCGACGATCTGATCGAGCGCCTGAAAGAGGGCAAGGTCTACGTGCCCAAGCAAGCGGAGCGCGCGCTCGAGCATTACTTCTCTCCGGGCAACCTCACGGCGCTGCGCGAGCTTGCGCTCCGCCGGACGGCGGAGCGTGTGGACGAGCAGCTGCTCACCCATATGCAGGCGCATGCGATTCCCGGGCCCTGGGCCGCGGGCGAGCGCATTCTGGTCTGCATCAGCGAGGACCCGCGGGCGGCCGGCCTCGTACGCTATGCCAAGCGCCTGGCGGACCGGCTGCATGCCCCGTTTACGGCGCTGTGCGTAGAAACCCGGCGCAGCCTGCAGTGGAGCGAGGTCGAGCGCGACCGCGTCGCCGATACGCTGCGATTGGCCGAGGCGCTGGGCGGTGAGGCGATCACCGTTCCGGGCGGCGACCGCGGCATCGCGGATGACGTGATCAGCTTCGCCCACGCGAACAACGTCACGCAGATCATCGTCGGCAAGTCGACGCGGTCGCGATGGTTCGAGATCCTGCATGGCTCCGTGGTGCATGACCTGGTGCGGCGGTCCGGCAATATCAGCGTGCATGTCATCGCCGGGGAGGAGCTGGCGCGCGATCCTATCCCTAAGAAAACGGTACGCCCGGCCGAAGACGCTACCCCTTTCGATCCATGGCCCTATGCAATCGCGCTCCTTGTGGTTGCCGTGGCACTCGGCGTCGGCGAGTTGATTCAACCTTGGCTTGGAATAGAAAATGTCGATCTCGTCTTTTTGACCGCGGTGGTGGCGGTCGCGGTGCGTTACGGGCTTTGGCCCTCGCTGCTGGCGACCGTCGCCTCGTCGCTCTGCTACAATTTCTTCTTTCTCCCCCCGATCTACACCTTCACGATCACCGATCCGACCAACGTCGGTGCCTTCGTGTTCTTCACCATCGTCGCGGTCGTGGTGTCGCATTTCGCCGCGCGCGGTCGAACCCGGACCGTAGCCGCGCATGAGCGTGTGCGTACGGTGGAACTGCTGTACGCATTCAGCCGCAAGCTCGCCGGCGTCGGCACGCTCGACGACGTGCTGTGGGCGAGCGCCTATCAGACCGCGCTGATGCTGAAAGTCAGGGTGGTGCTGCTGCTGGCCGAGAACGGCTCGATCGTGGTCAAGGCCGGCTACCCGCCGGAGGATACGTTGGACGATGCCGACATCGCGGCCGCTAAGTGGGCGTGGGAGAACAACCGTTCGGCCGGGCGCGGCTCCGACACGCTTCCCGGCGCAAAGCGCTTGTTTCTGCCCATGCGAACCGGGCGCGGTGCCATCGGCGTCATCGGCATCGACAGCGACAAGCCCGGGCCGCTGCTCACCCCCGATCAGCGCCGTCTGCTCGATGCCTTGATCGACCAGGCCGCGCTCGCCATCGAGCGCGTCGATCTGGTCGAGGACGTCGACCGCGCCAAGCGCACGATCGAAACGGATCGGTTGCGATCCGCACTCCTCACGTCGATTTCGCACGATCTCAAGACCCCGCTTGCGGCGGTACTGGCGGCGGCCAGTACGTTGCGCGATCTTGGGACGGCGCTGACCGACGCCGAAAAAGCCGAGCTGCTCGCGACCATCATCGACGAATCGGAACGCCTCAATCGCTTCATCGCCAATCTGCTCGACATGACCAAGCTGGAAGCGGGCGCCATCGTGCCGAATGCCGCTCTGCACGATCTCGACGAAATCGTCGGCAGTGCGCTGCGCCGCGCGGGCAAGATTCTCGCCGGCCATCGCGTCGAATTGGACCTTGCGCCGGGCTTGCCGATGGTGGCGGTGGATGCGGTGTTGTTCGAGCAGGTGCTGTTCAATTTGCTCGACAATGCCGCCAAATATTCCCCCGCGGGCACCACCATCCGCGTCCGCAGCTGGCGCGATCGGGACGCGGTCTACTTGCAGGTGCTGGATGAAGGCGAAGGCATTCCATCCGCGGACCTGGAGCACATCTTCGACAAGTTCTATCGGGTGGAAAAGGGCGACCAGGTGCGCGCCGGAACCGGCCTCGGGCTGGCGATCTCCCGCGGCTTCATCGAAGCCATGCATGGGACGATCAACGCGGCGAACCGCAACGATCGCAGCGGCGCCGTGTTCGCGATCAAGCTGCCGATTCCACCCGCGGTCGAACGATTGGAGACTGCGGCATGAGCGCGGCACCGCTCAAGATTCTGGTGGTCGACGACGAGCCGCCGATCCGTAAGCTGCTGCGCATGGGGCTGAGCACGCAGGGCTACGAAATCCTGGAAGCGCCGAACGGCAAGGCCTCGCTCGAGCTGCTGGCGCAGAAGCCCAACCTGATCATTCTCGATCTCGGGCTTCCCGACATGCAGGGGCTCGAACTGCTGCGGATGATGCGCGCCCGCAACGAGGGTGTGCCGATCGTCGTGCTGTCGAGCCGGGGGGACGAGGTCAGCAAGGTCCAGGCGCTCGACCTCGGCGCCGACGACTACGTCACCAAGCCGTTCGGCATGGAGGAACTTCTGGCCCGCATGCGCGCGGCGCTGCGCCACCAGCTGCAGGTGCACGGCGAGCGGCCGGTCTTCCGGACCGGCGATCTCTCGGTCGATTTGGTGCGGCGTATCGTGAAGGTGGGCGAGAAGGAGGTGAAGCTCTCCCCCAAGGAGTACGAGCTTTTGCGCGTGCTGGTGCAGCATGCCGGCAAAGTGCTCACCCACAAATTCCTCCTCGGCGAACTGTGGGACGACCTCACCGACGCACAATACCTGCGCGTCTATGTACGCCAGCTCAGGCAGAAGATCGAAGCCGATCCCGAGCGCCCGCACTTTATTCTGACGGAGACCGGCATCGGCTACCGGCTGCGGGCGCCGGACTGAAGGTCGGAACTGCCATTGCGTCACAACCCGTCGCCGGCTGGCGCAATCGCCACTAGAGTCGCCCAGGTGCGCCTGGGATGCACCGCTGTCGGCGATAGCAGCATGGACAATTCCAGCAAAGCAGCGCGCAGGCGGCTGCCACCATCCTGCGAAACCATGGTAGTTTGGCGTCGAACGCGACCCAGCGCAGGACCGGGAGGGAACAGTCATGCCGGCATATGCAAAAACTGTCGCCGCTCCTATCGCGCTTTGGATCGCCGGCGCGACTGGGCAGGCTTCTGCCCAAGTGAAAGTTGGAGCGGTGTTGTCGATCACAGGTCCAGCTTCGTTCTTGGGTGATCCCGAGAAAAAGACGCTCGAAATTTACGTCGACGACATCAACGCCAAGGGCGGCGTGAATGGCCAAAAGCTGCAGCTCGTCGCCTACGACGACGGCGCCGACGCCAACGCCGCGCGCACCTTTGCCACCCGCCTCGTCGAGGAGGACAAGGTCGTCGCCATGGTCGGTGGCACCACCACCGGGGCAACGTTGGCCATGATCCCGCTGTTCGAGGAAGCGCAGATCCCGTTCATCTCGCTCGCCGGCGCCATCCAGATCATCGAGCCGGTCCGCAAGTGGGTGTTCAAGACGCCGCACACGGACAAGATGGCGTGCGAGAAGATCTTCGCCGATCTGAAGCAGCGCAATTTGACGACCGTCGCGCTGATCTCGGGTACGGACGCCTTCGGCAAATCAATGCGCGACCAGTGCGTGGCGGTTGCGCCCAAGGCCGGCATCACCGTCGCGCACGAGGAAGCCTACGGACCGCGCGACAGCGACATGACCCCGCAGCTCACCAACATCAAGGCCAAGACTGGCGTGCAAGCCGTGATAAATCCGGGCTTCGGCCAGGGGCCGGCGATTGTGACCCGCAATTACCGGCAGCTCGGCATCACGCTGCCGTTCTATCAAAGCCACGGCGTCGCCTCGAAGCAGTTCATCGACCTTGCCGGCCCCGCCGCCGACGGCGTGCGGCTGCCGGCCGCGGCGCTGCTGGTGGCCGAGAAGCTCCCGGACAGCGACCCGCAGAAATCGGTTGTCGTTGCATATACCAGGACTTACCAGCAGAAGACCGGCCAGCCGATCTCGACCTTCGGGGGCCACGCTTATGACGGCCTGATGATCTTCGTGGAGGCCGCGAAACGCGCCGGCAGCTTCGACAAGGCCAAGGTGCGCGACGAGATCGAGAAGACGAAAAATTTCATCGGCACCGGCGGCGTCGTCAACATGTCGCCAACCGACCATCTGGGGCTCGATCTGTCCGCCTTCCGCATGCTCGAGATCAAGGGCGGTGACTGGACGCTGGTGCAGTGAAGCGACGAATAGCGAGGTGGCGAATGGCAAATAGAAGGGTGATAATGAGTAGCGAATAGAGGTATTTCGTATTCGCCATTCGTTATTCGCCCATTCGCTATGCCCGAATTTCTACAATTCGCCTTCTCCGGCCTGACCGTCGGCGCCGTCTACGCGCTCGTCGCACTCGGCTTCACCCTGATCTACAACGCCTCCGACGTCATCAACTTCGCCCAGGGCGAATTCGTGATGCTGGGCGGGATGACGACGGTGTTTCTCGGCCTCGCCGGCGTGCCGCTGCCTTTGGCGGCGTGTCTGGCGATTGTCGCGACGGTCGCGGTGGGCCTTGCGCTGCACCGCTTCGCCATCGAGCCGGCGCGCGGCGCCGGCGCGGTTGTGCTCATCATCATCACCATCGGCGCGTCGATTTTTCTCCGTGGCGCCGCGCAGGTGGTGTTCGACAAGCGCTTCCACAGCCTGCCGCCCTGGATCGGCGGCGACGCGATCCGCGTCGGCGGCGCTACCATCCTGCCGCAGAGCCTGGTGGTGCTCGGCGGCGTAGTCGTCATCGTCGTGCTGTTATGGGCCTTCATCGAGCGCACGCTCATCGGCAAGGCGATGGTCGCTACCGCCGCGAATGAGCTCGCTGCGCGCCTCGTCGGGATCGATACCCGCAGCATCGTCGGCTTATCCTTTGCTATTTCGGCGGCGATCGGCGCGGTGGCGGGCATCCTGATCAGTCCCATCACGCTGACGAGCTACGACGTCGGAACCTTGCTGGCGCTCAAGGGTTTTGCCGCGGCCATGCTCGGCGGCATCGGCAGCGCCGTCGGAGCGGTCGTCGGCGGATTGCTGCTCGGATTGCTCGAGGCATTTGCCGCCGGCTATGTCTCCTCGCAGTACAAGGATGCGGTCGCGTTCCTCGTCATCTTGATCGTCCTGCTCGCCATCCCGCGCGGATTGTTCGGCCGAGCGTCGGTCGAACGGGTGTGATTCGTGTTCATGCGAGCGCTCCTGAGTCATCGGCTAGCCCCGGTCGTGGCGATGGCCGCCATTGTCGTCCTTCTGCCGTTGCTTTTTCCGTCCGCCTATTACTATCGCGTCGCGGCGCTGGTGTTCGTGTTCGCGCTCGCCTCGATCGGATTGAACCTGTTGATGGGTTTTGCCGGGCAGGTGAGCCTCGGCCATGCCGGCTTCATGGGGATCGGCGCCTATGCCGTCGCCATTGGTCCGACCCATCTTGGCGTGGCGTCATGGCTGTCCTTCGTCATCGGCGCCGCGCTGTCCGCGCTCGTCGCCTTCGTCGTTGGCCGCCCGATTCTGCGCCTCAAGGGACATTACCTCGCCGTTGCCACGCTGGGTTTCGGCCTTCTGCTCGCCATCGTCTTCACCAACGAGGCGCGCTTCACCGGCGGACCGGACGGCATGGCGGTGCCGCGTCTCGTTCTCTTCGGCTCCTCGGTGTGGGGGGCGCAAAGCTGGTACTGGATCATAGCTGCGAGCTTTTTGGTCGGCGCCGTGCTTGCGCTTAACCTGATCGAAAGCCCGACTGGGCGCGCCCTGCGCGCGATCCACGACAGCGAGGTCGCTGCGCGCGTGCTCGGCGTCGATGTGGCGAAGGCGAAGCTCGCCGTCTTCGTCGTCTCCGCCATCTATGCCTCGGTCGCCGGCTCCTATCTTGCGCTGCTCAACGGCCACATCACCCCCGACGTGTCCGGCTTCCTGCGCTCGATCGAGCTCGTCGCCATGGTGGTGCTCGGCGGCATGGGATCGATCGCCGGCTCGCTCGTCGGCGCTGCTCTCCTCGTCGTTTTGCCGCAGACACTCACGTTCCTGCACGACTACGAGCACATGGTACTCGGTCTCATCGTCATGGCCGTGATGGTTTTCTTGCGGGCTGGCATCGTGCCGACGCTTGCGCGTGCGCTGGACTTGAGGCGCGCATGATCCTCGTTGCCGAGCACCTCTCGATCTCCTTCGGCGGCGTGCACGCGGTCGAAGACGTGAGCTTGGCAGTCGCGCCCGGCCTCGTCTTTTCGATCATCGGTCCGAACGGCGCCGGCAAGACCACGCTGTTCAATCTCATCTCCGGTCTCTACCTGCCCGCGCAGGGCCGCGTGCGGCTTGCCGGCGAGGAGGTGAGCTCGCTTGCGCCGGAAGAGCTCGCGCGCCGGGGCTTGTCGCGCACGTTCCAAAACTTGCAGATCTTCTTCCGCATGACTGCGCTCGAAAATGTCATGGTCGGCCGCCATCGCCATGAAACGACCGGCATATTCGCCGACCTGTTTCATCTGCCTGCGGTCGGCCGGCAGAACCGGAGAACCCGCGAGGCGGCCGCGGCCGCGCTCGAGCGCGTCGGGCTCGCCGCGGCGGCGGAGCGACCGGCGGGCGGACTCTCCTTCGGAAGTCTCAAGCGCCTTGAAATCGCACGCGCGCTTGCGAGCGAGCCCAAGCTGCTGTTGCTCGACGAGCCCGCCGCGGGCTGCAATCCGGTGGAGACCGCCGAGATCGAAGCCATCATCCGCCGGCTGACCCGCGACGGCATTACCGTCGTGCTGGTCGAGCACGACATGCGGTTGGTGATGAATGTCTCCGATCGCATTCACGTGCTTGCCAACGGCCGCACGCTTGCCGAAGGCACGGCCGAGGAGGTGCGCGCGAATCCGGCCGTGGTTGCGGCCTATCTCGGCGTTCGTGGCGCGCAGGGGACCGGCCGTGCTCTCAGTTGAGGACATCAGGAGCGGCTACGGCCGGATCGAGGCGTTGCACGGTGTTTCGATCAACATCGCGGTCGGCGAGATCGTTACTCTGCTCGGCGCCAACGGCGCCGGCAAGACCACGCTGATACGTGCGATCTGCGGCGTGCAACCGATCTCCGCCGGGCGGATCCAGTTTGAAAATCGGCAGTTAGACGATTTTCCCGCCCATGCGCGCGTTGCGCTCGGCATCGCGCAGGTCCCGGAGGGCCGGCAGGTGTTCGCACCACTTTCGGTGCAAGATAACCTCAAGCTCGGCGCGTGGACACGTCGAAACGCAAACCTCGATGCCGAGCTTGCGTCCATCTATGAACTGTTTCCGATGCTGGCGGCGAACCGCCACATCAGTGCCGGCATGCTCTCGGGCGGCCAGCAACAGATGCTGGCGATCGGCCGCGCACTGATGGCGAAGCCGCGGCTCTTGCTGCTCGATGAGCCCTCGATGGGCCTTGCCCCCATCCTGGTCGAGCAGATCCTCGATGTCGTTCGGGGGCTCAAGCAGGCTGGTCTGACGGTGCTCCTGGTCGAGCAGAACGCCCGCGCTGCGCTTGCCATCGCCGACCGCGGCTATGTGGTCGAGACCGGCCGGATCGCGACGAGCGGCAGCGCGGCGCAACTCCTGGCCGACGACCGCGTGCAGGCCGCATATCTGGGGGTGTGACAAAAACCCGTCGCCGAGGCGGCGATGATCGAGGTTCGGCCGCGTTTGGAGAGCGCAAGGCATGCGGGGTCTGGTCAGCCGACCGGAAAGCGCGTTTACTTCAATGCGCTGGACCGTGGATCGGTTTCGGCCATCTCTCAGGCCTGACGGCGTTCGCAAGCCGTGTGCCGGCGCGAGCGGAAGGTGTATCATGAGCACGAGCACGGCGCGTCGGCCGCGTGCTTGTGCTGTATTTGCGACTGTGCCGCGAGTCCGCCGGTGACATGATGGCCCGCTCCATTCCACCGCATCGGCATGGGTCCGCGGAGGCGCGGCGCAAGCGCCAGCCGGAGCCGCCGGCTGCTGCGATGACCGAAGACAAGATCGACGAAAGCTTGGAAGAGAGCTTCCCCGCCAGCGATCCGCCGAGCTGGACGCTCGTCACTCGCATCGGCTCGCCGCGGCGAAAACCTCGAACTTTGGACGATCCCGAGACCTAGAACGTTCTTGATCGAACCGCAGTACAGTCGACGCCGTGGTTGGCTCGTTCGCAATCAGGACAGGCGGAGCATGCTCCACAGCAATTCCTCACCTTGTCCCAAATAGGAGATTTGCCATGACCACCCGCAAGCTCGACAAGAAGCAGTGGCGCAGTTTCTTCGATCGCGTCTCAGGCACGCTCGAAGGCAAAGAGGCCGAAATCGAAATCGCTTCGCTGCGCCTTGGCGATCAGGTCGAAGCGGAGTGGCTGCCTCTGGTCGGCATTGCCTACGATCCCAGCGATGACATCGTCGAGGTGGCGCTCGAGGGATTGGATCATCTGATCCCCAAGCCGCGCGACATCTACGTCGAGGATGCGCCCGGCGGGTTGGTGGCGCTCGAAATCGTCGACGCCGACGACGTCAAGCAAATCGTCAAGCTTCGCGATCCGTTGATGCTGCCGGCCCCATCGCAGATGAAGTAACGTCGGGCGAGCCCTTACCGCCGCGCTCGAGCACCGGGAGCCTTCAATGTCGCGAGCATTCCTCATCTTCGCTGCGGTCCTGGCCGTGACCGCGACCGCGGGCAAGGAAGCTCTCGCGGAGCTTCTCTCCTCGCGGCCGATCACCGTCATTAACCCGTTCACGCCGGGCGCGAGTTCCGACACGCTGCAGCGCATCGTCAACAAGAAGGTCAGCGAGGACACCGGTCAGACGCTCGTCGTTGAGTCGCGCCCGGGCGGCGGAGGCATCGTCGCCGCGGCAGTGGTCAAGCAGGCTTCGCCCGACGGGCATACGTTGCTCCAGGCCAATGCGGGGACCCACGCGACCAACGCATCGCTCTACGCGACACTGCCCTACGACCCGATCAAGGATTTTCGTCCGATCACGCTGATGTGGAGCTTTCCCCAATTGCTCGCGGTTCCCCACGACAGCCCCGCGAAGTCGGTCTCCGACCTGGTCGCGCTCGCCAAATCCAAGCCCGGCGGCTTGAGCTTTGCCTCCCAAGGCACCGGCTCCGGCGGACACCTGCTGGGCGAGATGTTCAAGCTCAGGACCGGAGCAAACATGGTGCACGTTCCCTACCGCGGCGCCGCGCCTGCCGCGATCGATCTCTCCGCCGGCCGGGTCGACTTCTTCTTCGTTTCGTATTCTTCGCTGCAGCCGTTTCTCCAGGGAGGTAAGGTGCGCGCCATTGCGGTGACGTCACCGCAACGTCTGCCGGTGCTGCCGGATGCCCCAACGACGACGGAAGCGGGCTTTGCCGGGATCGCGCTGGACGTCTGGTTCGGTCTCGTCGCCCCGGCCGGAACGTCCGACGCCGTTATCGATAAGCTCAATGCCGCCTTCGTGCGGGCGGTGCGGGATCCGAATGTCGTCAAGCAGATGACGGAGCAGGGCGCCGAAGCGGTCGCCACCACGCCGGCGGAGTTCGCGGCGTTCATCGCCTCCGAAACCGAGCGCTTCGGCAAGGTGGTGCGAGCGGTCGGCGCGAAGGCTGAGTGATATGTAATCCGGTTGATTGCCTCGGCGTCAGATTGCTCGTCGTCCCCGCGAAAGCGGGGACCCATATTCCAGAGGCACCGCTCGTCCGGCGAGACGCAGCCCGCTCAGTCCTCAAAAGGTCGCCGGCACGAAATAGTTGATGACCGCGAGCACGACCAGAAGGACGAGCCCGATCCCGAGGCTAAACCCGATGAGCTTCTTCTCGACCGGCAACAGCGGCTCGGGCGCAGCCCGTTCAAGCTCGGTGCGGATATCGGTTTGCGGCATGGGTATGCTCCTCGCAACGTTCAGCCGGCCAGCGGCGGCTTGATGCCGCTGAAGAACAGCCAGGAAATCAGCAGGCCGACCCAGATCACGAAGCCGAACAGGCTGATGACGTAGACGGCGGCGAGCTTGCCGATGCCCTTCTGCCACAGCTTCTTGAAGTTGGACAGAACGCCGATAGAGAAGA
>Ga0209526_10003103_pt1 | contig 11284 bp, 7 predicted proteins | sample JacPinW_OM2H0_M1_FD_188566 | JGI IMG/M metagenome (GOLD analysis project Ga0209526, IMG submission 188566) | Forest soil microbial communities from Algoma, Ontario, Canada - Jack Pine, Ontario site 1_JW_OM2H0_M1 (SPAdes) (version 2) | ecosystem: Environmental > Terrestrial > Soil > Boreal...
GTCGGGGTGAGGGGTGCGGCGGCGCCGGTCTCGTTCTTGCTGGAGTCGTGCTGGGTCTGATGTGTATTGCTTCACCGGTTATGGCGCGCGTGCCGGTAATCCTCGATTTTGGCGACAGCCTTACCGCCGGTTACGGCGTGCCGGCCGGACAAGCCTTTCCGGCGCGGCTTCAGGCGTGGCTTCATGACCGCGGGATCGCGGCGCGCGTGGTCAATGCCGGGGTGTCCGGCGATACCACGGCGGGTGGCCTGGCGCGCCTCGACTGGGCGCTCGCCGACAAGCCCGATCTCGTCATCCTGGCGCTCGGAGCCAACGACGCGCTGCGCGGCATCGAGCCTTCGACGGTGCGCGACAATCTCGATAAAATGATCGGCAAGGTCCAGGCCACCGGCGCAAAAGTGCTGCTTCTCGGCATGCTTGCACCGCCGAATTGGGGAGAGGAGTACAAGCGCGCGTTCGACCAAATCTTTCCCGAGCTTGCAGACCTCCATCATCTGCCGCTCTATCCGTTTTTTCTCGAGGGTGTCGCGATGAATCCGGAACTCAACCAACCCGACGGCCTCCATCCGAACGAGAAGGGTGTCGCCGTGCTCGTGGACAGAATCGCACCGGTCGTCGCGGGCCTCATCGGGGGCGCGTCATGAGCGCGCAATTTGCCGCCGCTGTGGCGACCGGAGATCCGGTCAGCCTCGTAGCGCGCTGCGTTGCCGGGATCCCGGCGCTCGAGGGAGCCAATCTCGGGATACTCTATCTGAGCGAGCCGGCTGCCCCGGCTTTTCCCCAGCTCGTTCGTGCTCTTGCTGAGCGCACCGGGATCCATTCCTGGGTCGGCGGTGTCGGGTTGGGTGTCTGCTCGGCGGAGGATGAAATTTTCGACGAGCCGGCGGCGGTTGCCATGACGGCCGTTTTGCCGCCGGACAGTTTCCGCGTCTTTTCGGCGACCGATGATCCGGGTGCGGAGCTGCCGCGGCGGCATTCCGCCTGGATCGAGGCGTCGCAGCCGGCGTTGGCGCTCGTCCATGCCGACCCGCGCTGTCCCGATTTGGCGAAGGCCGCAATCGATGTCGCAACGGCGAGCGGCGCCTTTCTGGTCGGCGGTCTCGTATCGCACCGCTGTGCCAGCCCGCTGTTGGGCCGCACCCCCAACGAAGAAGCTGGCGACGAAGAAGACGGGCTCGGCGGCAACGGGTTCGCCGGGCTGATGCTCGCCCCAGGGATTGCCGTCGCCACCGGGCTGACGCAGGGCTGCATGCCGATCGGGCCGGTGCACCGGATCGACGAGGCGCGCGACAACGTCGTCATGGTCATCGACGGTCGCCCGGCGCTGGCTGTGTTCACCGAGGATATCGGGCCCGGTCTCGCCAGCGATTTGCGGCGCGTCGGCGGACTGATCTTCGCCGGGCTGCCCGTGCCCGGTTCGGATACCGGGGATTATCTCGTGCGCAATCTGATGGCGATCGACCCGGGCCGGGGTTGGCTGGTGCTGGGTGCGGAGATCGCGGCGGGCGATCCGATCGTGTTCTGCCGCCGCGACCCCGAGAGCGCGCGCCGCGACATGGTCCGCATGGTGAGCCAACTCGCCGGGCGGCTCAGCGGCCCGCCAAAGGCAGGAATCTATGTCAGTTGCGTCGCGCGAGGAGCCGCTTTGTTCGGTGAAGCCGGCGCCGAAACCGCGCTCATCCGCGAGGGTCTGGGCGAATTTCCGTTGATCGGCTTTTTCGCGAATGGCGAGATTTCGCGCGATCGCCTCTACGGCCATACCGGTGTGCTCACGCTCTTTACTTGAGGCGGGCTGACCCGAGCGGTGGGCAGACGGGATGCTGCGTCTCTTTGTCGGAATCGGCTTCCCGCCGGAACTCAAACTGCGGCTGTCGCTGCTGTGCTCGGGGTTGCCCGGTGCGAAATGGGTCGACCCCGGCAACCTCCATTTGACCCTGCGCTTCATCGGCGAAATCGGCGAGGATGTTGCGGCCGATATCGATGAAGCGCTGTCACGGCTGCGGGCGCGCCGGTTCACGTTGCAGATTGCCGGGACAGGTGTCTTCGGCGGGGAAAAGCCGCGCAGTCTATGGGCAGGAGTCGAGCGCAGCCCCGAGCTCGTTGGGTTGCGCGACAAGGTCGAGCAGGCGTTGATCCGCATCGGCCTTGCGCCGGAGCCGCGCAAATTTTCGCCGCACGTCACTCTGGCGCGGCTTCGCGACCCCCCGCTCGACAAGTTGCACGAGTTTCTGGTGGCCCACGCGCAGTTCCGCGCCGATCCCCTGCGGGTCGAGGGTTTCAGCTTGATCGCGAGCTTTCAGACCAAGTCCGGCTCGGTTTATGAAGACCAGGCCGATTACCCTTTGCTCTATTGAACGGCGGGAAAGGGACATTCATGGCTTATTGGCTGCTCAAATCGGAACCATCGAGTTATTCGTGGGAACAGCTGGTGGCGGATGGCCGCACCCATTGGGACGGCGTGCGCAATCCGCAGGCGCTGAACAATTTGCGGTCGATGAAGCTTGGCGACCGCGCCTTCTTCTACCATTCGAACGAGGGCAAAGAGATCGTCGGGGTTGCCGAGGTAGTCCGAACATTCTACCCCGATCCCGCTGATAAGAGCGGCAAGCTCGGCATGGTCGACATCAAGCCGGTAATGCCGGCAGCGGTGCCGGTCGGCCTGAAAGCGATGAGGACCAATCCCGAGCTCACTGATCTTTCCTTGCTGAAGCAATCGCGACTTTCCGTCTGCCCCATTACAGAAAAAGAATGGTCTGTGCTGTGCACAATGACCGGTATTTCCCCTGATACTGAAGACGGCAAAAGCAGCTGATCGTCAAATTTTCGTCCTATTTACGATCTGTTACACGTAATTTACAAAAATTTACCGCTTACACTTCAAAAGGGGCGCCATTCTCCAGCAATTAAGCCTCACACAAAGCAAGCATTCGCGGAGATCGCTGAAATGCTGGATCATTACGTTGAAAGTGCGGCACGTCTCTCCCACAGCGTAGTTGCCGGATTTCCCGGCCCCGTTCGCCGACACCTCGCCATCGTCGACCAAAGCCGATTGCGGTCTGACTGCCTCAAACTGGCGCTCGGCATGCAGCCCCGGCGTTGGCGGGTGGCGGATGTCGCGACGGTTTCCGAGCTGATACAGCGGGTGCTGCCTGGCGAGGAGTTCGACGTGATCCTCGTCGGCGGATCGACGTGCTCGCAGATCGATCTCGGCGACATTTCCTCTCTGGCCGCCGCGATCCCCCAAACGCCGATCCTCGTCGCCGCAGACTGCGACGACCCAGAGCGGGCCCACATGATCCTGCGTGCCGGCGCACGCGGTTTCTTGCCGGCGAGCCATAGTCTCAAGGTGTTGATTGGCGCGCTCGAGCGGGTCCGCACCGGAGGCACTTACGTGCCGCTGTCATTGACCGAGGCTGTCCCGGCCGCCGAACGCGCGCCATGGCGCGCGCTGACGCCCCGCCAGTGCGATGTCCTAGCGCTGATCGCCGAGGGCAAAGCGAACAAGCTGATCGCAGACGCGCTCAACATGTCCGAAAGCACGGTCAAGGCACACGTCAAACAGATCATACGGCGGCTCAAGGTCGCCAACCGGACGCAGGCGGCGCTGCTCGCGACGCGAACCGGCGCCGGCCATTGAGGGGCCGCGCCGCTCGACGGGTATTGTAAGGGGTTAGCGGGGCGGAATATCCTCCACCAGCAGCCCGACGCGAGGCCAGCGCCGGGAGCCGAGGAGGAAACACGCCATGTCCGGGCGGACCGTCATCCCCGTTTCTGCCCATCCGCAGGTGGGCAAGATCAGCGAGGCCGAGTATTTCCGGCTCTACCAGGAATCGCTCGCCGACCCCGACCGATTTTGGGCCGAGCACGGCAAGCGCATCGATTGGATAAAGCCGTTCACCAAGGTACGCAACGCCGCGTTCGAGGGCGACGTGCACATCGCCTGGTATGAGGACGGGACGCTCAACGCATCTTATAACTGCATCGATCGCCATTTGCCCAAGCGTGCCGAGCAAACCGCCATCCTGTGGGAGGGCGACGATCCGCGCGAGGAACGGCGGGTCACCTACCGCGAGCTGCACGAGGCGGTGTGCCGGCTCGCCAATGCGCTGAAGGCACGGGGCGTCCAGAAGGGCGACCGGGTCACGATCTATCTCCCGATGATCCCCGAGGCCGCGATCGCGATGCTCGCCTGCGCCCGCATCGGCGCGATCCATTCCGTCGTCTTCGGCGGCTTCTCACCCGATAGCCTCGTCGGGCGGATACAGGATTGCCGCTCGACCGTGCTGATCACCGCCGATGAGGGCCGCCGCGGCGGCCGGGCAATACCGCTGAAGCGAAATGCCGACAATGCGCTGCGGCATTGCCCCGACGTTCGGGACGTCATCGTCGTCCGTCACACCGGCGGCAACATCGACTGGGTAGAGGGCCGCGATCTCTGGTACCACGAAGTCTGCGCCGCCGCCTCGCCCGACTGCCCGCCAGAGGAAATGACAGCCGAGGACCCGCTCTTCATCCTCTATACTTCAGGCTCGACCGGACAGCCGAAAGGGGTACTGCACACCACGGGCGGCTATCTCGTCTATACGTCGATGACGCATGAATATGTTTTCGACTATCGCGAGGGCGAAGTTTATTGGTGCACGGCGGACGTCGGTTGGGTCACCGGGCATAGCTACATCGTCTACGGACCGCTCGCCAACGGCGCGACCACCTTGATCTTCGAGGGCGTGCCCAACTACCCGGACCCCTCGCGGTTCTGGCAGGTCGTCGACAAGCACAACGTGCGGATCTTCTATACCGCGCCGACCGCAATCCGCGCGCTGATGCGCGAGGGCGAAGAGTATGTCCGGCGCACCAGCCGGCGGTCACTGAGGATCCTCGGCACTGTCGGCGAACCGATCAACCCCGAGGCTTGGCTCTGGTACTACGATCATGTCGGCGAGCAACGCTGCCCGATCGTCGACACCTGGTGGCAGACCGAAACCGGCGGCATCCTGATCACCCCGATCCCCGGCGCGACACCATTGAAACCGGGATCGGCAACGCGCCCCTTCTTCGGCATCGAACCCGTAATCGTCGACAACGACCACAATGTGATCAACGGTCCTGGCGAAGGAAATCTGTGTATCGCCCGCGCGTGGCCCGGGATGATGCGTACGGTTTTCGGCGATCACCAGCGTTTCGTGCAGACTTATTTCTCGACTTTTCCGGGGCTCTATTTCACCGGCGACGGCGCCCGGCGGGACGAGGACGGTTTCTATTGGCTCACCGGGCGGGTCGACGACGTTATCAATGTCGCCGGCCATCGCCTCGGCACCGCCGAGATCGAGAGCGCGCTGGTCGCTCATCCGCGGGTCGCGGAAGCTGCCGTCGTCGGATTTCCGCACGACATCAAGGGCCAAGGCATCTACGCCTACGTGACCCTAAAGGTCAACGAGACCCCGAGCGAGGAGCTGCGGCGCGAGCTCGTCGCCTGGGTGCGGCAGGAGATCAGCCCGATTGCCGCTCCCGACCTGTTGCAATGGGCGCCGGGTCTGCCCAAGACCCGCTCCGGCAAGATCATGCGGCGTATTCTGCGCAAGATCGCCGCCAACGAGCACGATGCCCTCGGCGATGTCACAACCTTGGCCGACCCCGCAGTCGTCGACGAACTCGTCGACAACCGTGTGAACCGGGCACCATAGCCCTGCGAAAAAAAAACAGAGGCGAAAAGAGCTTTACATTTGGAAGGACAAGATTGTCATTCCGGGACGGCCTGTGGGCCGGGCCCGGAAACCATGAACACCGGCTCATCAACTCTTTATTCGCGACCCCCTGATCAGACTCTCACGTTAGCCGAGCGCATGGCGGAGCTGGCGGCCGGCGACAACCAGCATCGCTAGGTCGGGAGCGGCAGTAACGCGCAGCTCTCTGAGCAACGGCTCGGCAGGTGCAAGGGCGGCCGCGTGCGCCGCAGACCAAGCGGCAATCGCATCTTCTGGTTGGATTGAACTGCTGCTCGCCAGTATGCGAGCTGCGAGATCGGTCTGCAGCACAAACAGATCATCGATCGTCGCTTCGACCGCCTGCTTCTGCCAAGGCGTCTCGGCCCGCAGCCGGCGCGCCGCTATTCGCATCTCGTCGAGCGCGAACTGAGCGCCGACTGCGTAGTACACCCGCGCGGCTCGGTCGAGTTCTTGCCCAGAATGTTCCGCCAGATCGGCGATGTCGAGCGCGGCAGCGAGAAACATTGTCCCGCCGATGCGGGTTGCGAGCGCTTCGGGCACGCCCGCCTCGGCGAAGCGGAGGCTGCGCTCCGAGACTAGATTGCGATCGGTTGGCGGCAGCAGATCGAACAGAGAGGCAGCGATGCTGCGCACACTCGGCGCAAACCTGCCGATCTCGGGGCCGATCGTGAGACGCTTGCGGAAGAGCAGCCAAGCAGCTGCGCGTTCGACCAGATCGGCGATCTCGAGGAGCATTTCGATCTGCACCTGAGCCGCCACTTTGTTGTCGAGCGCCTCGATTTCAGTCCACAGTTGCCTCAGCTCGAATGCCTCGCGCACGATTATGTAGGCTTGCGCCACCTCGGGCGCCGACCGGCCGGTGCGCGCGCGCATGTCGTGGACAAAGGTGATTCGCGCGCGGTTGACGATCTCGTTGGTGACAACCGTCGCAATGATCTCCCGGTGCAGCGGATGGGTTGTTATCTGTGGTGCGAGTCGGTGCCGCACCGCCTCCGGAAAATAGCTGCGCAGCTGATCGGCCAGTTCCGGAGCGTCCGGTAGAGCGGAGGCGAGCAGCGCCTCGTACAATGTCATCTTCGCGTATGCGAGCAGCACCGCCAATTCCGGGCGGACGAGCCCTCGGCCTTGTGCCGATCTTGCGGCGAGGGTCTCGTCATCGGGCAGGAACTCGAGGGCCCGGTCCAGCCGGCCCCCGCGTTCGAGATCGCGGATCATGCGCAGCTGCCGATCGAGCGAGACAACGCCGCGCGCCTCTGCGGCCGACAACGCCTCGCCCTGCAGGTAATTGTCGCGCAACACGAGAGAAGCAACCTCACCCGACATCTCGGCGAGCAGCGGCTGGCGGTCCTCGGCCGCGAGTGCGCCCGACGCAATCGCCTGGTCGAGCAGGATCTTGATATTGACCTCGTGATCCGAGGTGTCGACCCCGGCCGAGTTGTCGATCGCATCGGTGTCGATGCGTCCGCCGGCGAGTGCGAACGCAATGCGTCCCCGCTGGGTCACTGCGAGGTTGGCCCCTTCTCCGACGACCTTTGCGCGGATCTGGTCGCCGTTGACACGTAGCGCATCGTTGGCGCGGTCGCCGACCTCGGCATGGGTCTCGCTCGCGGCCTTGACGTAAGTTCCGATCCCGCCGAACCACAAAAGATCGACCGGCGCGGTCACCATCGCACGGATCAGCTCGGCCGGCGTGAGGTGATCCGCGTCGATGTCGAAGGCGCGTTTCATCTCGGGACTGATCGGGACGGATTTGGCGCTGCGCTCGAAAACGCCACCGCCCGCCGAGATCAGCGCGCGGTCATAGTCGGCCCAGCTCGAACGCGGCAGCCGGAACAAACGCAGCCGCTCGGCAAAGCTCCGTTCGGCATCAGGCTCGGGATCGACAAAGACATGCCGGTGATCGAAGGCGGCGAGCAGTCTGAGGTGCCGCGACATCAGCATGCCGTTGCCGAACACGTCGCCGGACATGTCGCCGACGCCGATTACGGTGATTTCGCTGCTCTCGATATTGCGCCCGAGCTCGCGGAAATGGCGCTTGACGAGCTCCCAGGCTCCGCGCGCGGTAATGCCCATCTCCTTGTGGTCATAGCCGGCCGAGCCACCCGACGCAAAAGCGTCGCCGAGCCAGAACCCGTACTCTTCGGATATCGCGTTGGCAAAATCGGAGAAGGTGGCCGTGCCCTTGTCGGCCGCGACCACGAGGTAGGGGTCATCGTCGTCGTGCCGGACAACGTCCGGCGGCGGAACGACCCGATGTCGTCCCGGTTGCTCCGATACGATGTTGTCGGTGAGGTCGAGCAGGCCGCGGATCAGCGTCTTGTAACACTCGACCGCCTCGGCCCCCAGCTTGTCGCGTGAATCGGGCGGCTGTTTTACGACAAAGCCGCCTTTCGACCCGACCGGGACGATCACCGCATTCTTGACAGTCTGCGCCTTCATCAGGCCGAGGATCTCGGTGCGGAAATCCTCTTTTCGGTCGGACCAGCGGATGCCGCCGCGAGCAACCTTCCCGGCGCGCATATGCACGGCCTCGACCCGCGGACTATAGACATAGATCTCATACAGAGGGCGCGGCAGCGGCAGCAGATCGATCTCACTGCTGGCGAGCTTCACGGCCAGATACGGCTTAGCCCTTCCCGACGGCGATTTTTGGTAATAATTCGTGCGCACAGTCCTCAGAACGAGAGTCAGGAAGGTGCGCAGGATGCGGTCCTCGTCGAGGCTGCCGACCGCATCGAGCGCGTGATCGATCGCTTGAATCTCGGCTACGGCGGCGAGCGAGGAACCGGTACGTTCAGGATCGAAACGCGTCTCGAACAACTGAACCAGCCGGCGGGCGATCTCCGGATGGCCGCTCAGTGCGTCTTCCATGTAGGCTTGGCTGAAGGTGGTTCCCGCCTGCCGCAAGAATTTCGCGTAGAGCCGCAGTACCGTCACCTGCCGAGCCGATAGTCCGGCACCCAAAACGAGACGGTTGAACCCGTCATTCTCGACCCGACCGGTCCACACCTCGACGAGCGCTGCTTCAAAGCGTGCCCTGATCGCCGGAGAGACCGAGGTCAGCAAAGCGATCCCGGACAGCTGAAACTCGTGAATCCACACCGCCGCGCCGTCGGCGCTGTCGATCCGGAACGGTTCTTCGGCCACCACGCGCAGACCGAGGTTCTCGAGCATCGGCAGCACGTCGGAGAGCGCGACCGGTTCTTTCGCCCGATAGAGCCGCAACGCGGGCAGCTGAGCATCAGGGGCAGGATGGAGCGAGACCTCGAGCAGGGAACCTGCCGATACGGCCTCGATCCGCTTCAGATCCGCGACGGCTTGGGCAGCATCCGTTCTTGCCTGATAGGCGATCGGGAAGGATTGAAAGCGACGCAGCCGGGCACGCGCCGCCTCCTCGCCGAAAGCCGTCGCCGCCGCCTGATGTAGCCGGTCGGTCCAAGTGCGTCCCGCTTCGGCGAGCCGCTCTTCCAGGTTTGCGGTGTCGACGCTTGCGACCGCACCGCGGGTCGTGCGGATGATAAAGTGGATGCGCGCCAGGGCCGATTCGTCGAGGTGAGTGTAAAAGGCGGAGATCTGCCCGGCGAACGCCTCTTCGAGGATCGACCCAAAGCGGCTGCGCAATTCGCTGTCGTAGCGCTCGCGCGGCACATAGACAAAGCAGGAAACGTAGCGCTCCAGAGGGTCGCGGCGGACAAATACGGCAATGCGCTGCCGCTCTTGCAGGTTGAGGATGCCGGTCACGCTGTCGAACAGCTGGCCCTCGTCGGACTGGAACAGCTCGTCGCGTGGAAACGTGTCGAGGATGTGCAGCAGAGCCTTGCCGTCGTGGCTCGCGGGCGGCAGCCCGGAGCGCTCGACGATTCTGCGGACCTTGAGCCGCAGCAGAGGGATCGAGCGGGGATTGCGGCTGTAAGCGAGGGACGTGAACAGACCGAGGAAGACGCGAACGCCGGTGACTTTGCCGTTCGTGCCAAACCGCCGCACGCCGATGGCATCCATGTGAGCGGTCCGATGGACCGTCGCGCGGCGGTTCGATTTGGTGATGACCAGCAATTCGCGGCGGCGCACAAAATCCTGCACGTCCGCGGGCAAAGAGGAAAGGTCGCGCAATCCCCCGAAGACGGGATGAGTCTCGTCGCGCAGAACTCCGAGCGGCCCGTGTTCCGGATTGGCGGCGCCGTCGAAAAGGTACTCGCGGTAGCCGAGAAAGGTGAAATTGTCGTCGTCGAGCCAGCGCAGGAAATCCTGAACCTCGGCGAGTTCGGCGGTGGGAACCGGGGGCGGCTGCGCCGTTAATTCGTCTACGACCTCGCGCAAGACTCGGCGCATCGGCTGCCAGTCGGTCACCGCCGCCCGGACATCGGCGAGGACACCCGAGAGGGTTTGCGTCAAGCGGGCGAGGTCCGCCGGATCCGCTTCGGATGTGATCTCGATTTGCATCCAGGATTCGCGCGTCCCGGCAACGCCCGGCTCCAGGATATCGCACAGCCGCCCGTCCGGGCCGCGGGCCACCGTCAGGATCGGATGAATGATCAGATGGACGACGCGGTTGCTGGCATTGATCGCTCCGGTAACCGAGTCGACGAGGAACGGCATGTCGTCGTTGACGATCTCGACGATCGTGTGCGGCGACGACCACCCATCCACCGCCGGTTCCGGGTTGTGCACCCGGATCTTGGTTTGGCCGGGGCGCCGACGCTCTCCCAAACGCCACAGCGACAAGGCGGCGCCGTAGAGATTGCGGGGCGTGCGTCCGGCAACATCCGCCGGCGGAACGTGCTCGTAAAATTGCGCAATGAACCGATTGGCACCGGCCTGATCTGCCGGGTCGAACAGCTGACCGGCGAGCGCCGCCGCCTTGTGGACGAGCGTCGCCTTCTTGGCTTCGATAGTGCTCACCATCGCCCTTTAGGCTCTTGGGAAGATGATCACGACTGCTGGTAAATGCGCTTGGTCCCGATGCGAAACCAGCCCCACCTCCGCGAAATGCGGCAGAATTGTGACCTTAACACCTTCGCGCTGTATCAGGGTCGTAACAAAATCATCTTTATTTAAGCCGTGAGCCGATCATATTTTGCAAATAGGGGAGCAGAGGCTATTGCCCGGAGCAAATGCGAGTGATGGAATTTCAGGTCTGTCGGCGCGGGCGGGCGACGCGATGGGTCGTAATCCTCGGCGATTCCTTCTATGGCGCCTATCTCGATAAGGAGCAGGCGCTTCTCGATGCTGTGGATGCGGCGCGCGACGCGTTGCGGTCGGGCAACGAGGCCCAAGTCTGGGTCACGGATAGTTCGAACGCCGCCCGCGTGTTCTAACAGGCTGCGCTCGACTGGCCGCAGGGATGATGATCAAACCGTCAAGAACCGGGCGGATTTATCCGGGCCGTGAAGTCGCGCGTCGCGCGAGCTTCGCGATCGTGCTGGAGCGCCCAGCCTATGGAGGGGAACGCGAGTTCGTTCCACGGGATTTCTTCCCACTTGAACAGCTTGACCTCGAGGCTTTCCGATCCCGCCTGGATCGCGCCGTCGAGAAGCCGCGCGCGGTAGATCAGCTGCACC
>Ga0209526_10003104_pt1 | contig 11281 bp, 11 predicted proteins | sample JacPinW_OM2H0_M1_FD_188566 | JGI IMG/M metagenome (GOLD analysis project Ga0209526, IMG submission 188566) | Forest soil microbial communities from Algoma, Ontario, Canada - Jack Pine, Ontario site 1_JW_OM2H0_M1 (SPAdes) (version 2) | ecosystem: Environmental > Terrestrial > Soil > Boreal...
CCGAAGCCGCCGAAGGCGCGACGCGCTTAGTCGGCAGTCCTAGCCGCCGGAGTGCTTTTCGAGCAGCTCAGTAATGCGATCGAGCGTTTTGCGCATGGCCTGTGCGGTCTGCTTGGCCATTCCGCTTGTTTTCAGCCAGGCTCGCTGCCTGTCTTTGGAGATGTCCCAGGTCTCGCGCACCAGCGTGCCGCCGTCGGTTGGGCTGAGTTCGTAACGCCAGATCCGCCCACCCACCAGACCGCCGAGCACGGTTGTCTGCCAAGCGATTAGGCGGTCCTGCTCGAATTCGATCACCGTGTTGGTGGTCCGGTAAGGCAAACCCCACCGCATCGCCATCCCGAATTTCGATCCCGGCGACAGCGGGATCGAATCCTGTGGCGCATGCCGCACTGTGCCGGAGCCGTCGAAGCTCGGGTGCTTCCCGGCGTCGGCGATGAGAGCGAAAATCTCGCCGGCTTCACAGTTGATGACGCGTTCGACGCTGACTCGATCTTCTTTCACGGTGCCCTCCACACGGCTCACGTTAGCCCGGCTTGCCCCCTGATGCGGAGCCGACCGCCCGACGGATACCGTGGCAGTGGCTGCGGCCGAGGTCCGAGTGAGGGGAGGGTTGTGCGGCGATGGTGACCCGGTTGTCGGCATCCGACGCGTCGTTCTACCACCTGGAGGACACTTCGACGCCGATGTACGTGGGTTCGCTGTCGATCCTGCGCCGCCCCAAGGGCGGGCTGTCCTACGAGACCCTGCTCACCACGGTCGAGCGGCGGCTGCCGCAGATTCCCCGCTACCGGCAGAAGGTGCGCGAGGTAACCCTTGGGCTGGCCCGGCCCGTGTGGGTCGACGACCGCGACTTCGACATCACCTACCACGTCAGGCGCTCCGCGCTGCCCTCGCCCGGCAGCGACGAGCAGCTGCACGAACTCATCGCGCGGCTGGCGTCGCGGCCCCTGGACCGGTCGCGGCCATTGTGGGAGATGTACCTGGTCGAGGGGCTTGCGAAGAACCGTCTCGCGATCTACACCAAGTCGCACCAGGCGCTGGTCAACGGGATGACGGCGGTGGAGGTCGGACACGTGATCGCCGACCGAAGCCAGCGTTCTCCCGAGTTCGGCGAAGACATCTGGATTCCGGGGCACGAACCGTCGAACGTCGACCTGGTGATGGGTGCGGTCGGGGACTGGGTGGCGCGGCCCGGCACGCAAGTTGCGGCGATCCGGTCGGCGGTCACCGACGTCGTCACGAACGCCGGATACCTCGCCGACGTCGGCCGCCGGGCCGCCTCCACGGCCCGCACCGTGCTGCGGGGTGCCGCACCGAGCAGCCCGCTGAACACCCAGGTGTCGCGGAATCGGCGGTTCACCGTCGCCACCGGCAGCCTGGAGGACTACCGAAAACTGCGCGCCCGCTTCGACTGTGACGTCAACGACATCGTGCTCGCAGTGGTGACCGGCGCGCTGCGCAACTGGCTGCTGTCGCGCGCCGAGCCGGTGACGGCGACCGCGACCGTGCGCGCCATGGCCCCGATGTCGGTGTACCCCGAGGCAGACCTCGAGACCCACGTGGGCCCGGGTCAGGCGATCAGCGAGGTGTCGCCGTTTCTGGTGGACTTGCCGACCGGCGAGGGCAACCCCGTGGTGCGGCTGTCGCAGATCACGCATGCGACCGAAAGCCATTCCACCGCGACCAGCGTGGTCGACGCCCGGACGATCGTCACGCTGTCGGGCTTTGCGCCGCCGACGTTGCACGCGATGGGCATTCGGGTGGCCACCACATACTCGGCGCGCGTGTTCAACCTGCTGATGACCAACGTTCCGGGCCCGCAGTCGCAGATGTACATCGCAGGCGCGAAGTTGCTCGAGACCTATGCGGTGCCACCGCTGCTTCACAAACAGGTGCTCGCCATCGGCGTGACCTCCTATTGCGGGATGCTGTATTTCGGCATCAACGCCGACCGCGACGCGATGAGCGACGTCGAGATGTTGCCCGCCTTGCTGCGCGAGTCACTCGACGAACTGCTTGAAGCCGCGCAATAACGCGCGGCAGTACCATTTTCCGATGGGCAAGAAAAAGGCTGACAAAGAGTCGGCAGGCGCGGAGCCGAAGCGCAAGCGCCGCAAGATCCCCGCCGATGTGTATGAGGCGGAATTATTCCGGCTGCAAACGGAATTGGTAAAGGTGCAGGAATGGACCCGGGACGCTGCCGCGCGGATCGTCGTCGTTTTCGAGGGCCGCGACGCCGCGGGCAAGGGCGGCACGATCAAGCGGATCACCGAATACCTCAGCCCCCGCGTCGTCCGCGTCGCGGCCCTGCCGGCGCCGTCTGACCGGGAACGCGGACAGTGGTTCTTCCAGCGCTACGTCGCCCAATTGCCGGCCCGAGGCGAGATAGTGCTGTTCGACCGGTCCTGGTACAACCGTGCCGGGGTCGAGAAAGTCATGGGATTCTGCACGCCGCAAGAACATTCGCGGTTCCTGGAGCAGGCCCCGATCTTCGAGAACATGCTCATTGACGACGGCATCGTGCTGCGCAAGTACTGGTTCTCGGTGTCCGACAGGGAGCAGCTGCGACGGTTCCGGTCGCGCCTCACCGATCCCGTGCGGCAATGGAAACTCAGCCCGATGGACCTGGAGTCGGTGTACCGGTGGGAGGACTATTCGCGGGCCCGCGACGAGATGATGACCGTCACCGACACGCCCACCAGCCCGTGGTACGTCGTCGAATCGGACTCCAAGAAGAACGCAAGGCTCAACATGATGTCGCACCTGCTGTCCACGCTGCAGTACACGGACGTGCCCCGACCGAAGGTCACGTTGCCGGCACAGCCCGTCCACTCGGGCACGTACGAGCGTCCAGCGCGCCATCACTACAACTACATCCCCGATCACGTCGCACAACTGCTCGGTGACAAGGAGCGCGGTTCGTGACACGCGTCTACATTCCGGCGACCCTGCAGATGCTGCAGCGGCTGGTGGCAGACGGCGAGCTGCATCCCAGGAGCGGCACCGCGTTCGCGGTCACCCCGGCGCTGCGTGAGGCCTACGCCGAGGGTGACGACGATGAGCTCGCCGAGGTGGCATTGCGCGACGCCGCGTTGGCCTCGCTGCGACTTCTCGGTGGCGATGACTCCGATCTGCCGCGTCGCCGGGTGGTGCTCGTCGCCGAAGTTGACGACGCGCAGCCTCGCCCCGACCTCGACGACGCCGTGGTGCGGCTCACCGGCCCCATCGCATTCGACCGGGTGATCTGCGCCCACGTTGACAACGCGGCCGCCGAGGATGCCGTGGCGGCGGCGATCGACGCGATCGATGCCGCAGACCTGGGCGACGAGGATGCGGACCTTGCGGTCGGTGATGCGCAGGACCACGACCTCGCCTGGTACGCGCCGCAAGAGCTGCCGTTTTTGCTCGAATTGCTCTGATGGCGGGTTGTTACGCGACCGTAGGTTACGGTACCGTAGGTCCCAAGTACCAGAACTGGGAGTTGTGATGGGTTCGAGGATTCGGAAGCCCACCGCGGCCGTCGTCGAGACGCGGCCGCCGACTGTTTCCGGCACCGCCGGCAAGCATCCGGTGGCAAAGGCACTGCGCGCGGTGGTGAGCCGGATCACCACGCCGCTGCTGCCCGACGACTATCTGCAGCTCGCCAATCCGCTGTGGTCTGCTCGGGAGTTGCGGGGCCGGATTCTCGACGTCCAGGGTGAGACCAGCGACTCGGCGACGTTGGTGATCAAGCCGGGTTGGGGGTTCGAGTTCGACTACCAACCGGGTCAGTACATCGGCATCGGCCTGCTGGTCGACGGCCGCTGGCGGTGGCGGTCGTACTCGCTGACATCCGCGCCCGTGACGTCGAAGCGCACGATCACCATCACGGTCAAGGCGATGCCCGAGGGTTTCCTGTCGACGCATCTGGTCGGCGGAGTCGCGCCGGGCACGATCGTGCGGCTGGCCGCTCCGCAGGGCAACTTCGTCATGCCTGATCCCGCACCGGCGTCGGTGTTGTTCCTCACCGGTGGCTCCGGCGTCACGCCGGTGATGTCGATGCTGCGCACGCTGGTCCGGCGCGACCAGATCACCGATGTGCTCCATATCCATTCCGCACCCACCGAATCCGATGTGATGTTCGCCGCGGAGTTGGCCGAGCTGGCGCACGACCATGCCGGCTACCGGGTACGGGTGCGGACCACGCGGACGCAGGGTCGGCTGGATCTGAGCCGGCTCGCCGACGACGTGCCGGACTGGCGCGACCGGGAAACGTGGGCGTGCGGGCCGCAGGGGATGCTCGATGCGGCCGAGCGCGTATGGGCCGACGCGGGCATCGCCGCGAAGCTGCACCTCGAGCGGTTCGCGGTGAGCAAGGCGGCGCCGCAGGGCCAAGGCGGAACGGTGACGTTCGCGCGCAGCGGTAAGACGGTGACCGCCGACGCGGCCACGCCGCTGATGGATGCCGGGGAAAACGCCGGCGTGCAGATGCCGTTTGGCTGCCGGATGGGGATCTGCCAGTCGTGCGTGGTGGACCTCGTCGACGGCCATGTCCGGGATCTGCGCAGCGGTGCCGAGCACGAGCCCGGCACGCGCGTCCAGACCTGCATTTCGGCGGCATCCGGCGATTGCGTGCTGGACGTCTAATTATTACCCGCTGGTAACCTACGGGATCGTAGGTTACGATATCGTAGGTAGTGACCCACAGAAGGAGAATGCATTGGCTATCTCAGACGTCCCCGCCTTCGCCCACCTCACGGACGCGGATGTCGAGAGCCTTGCGGTCGAGCTGGACGCGATACGCCAGGACATCGAGGACGCCCGCGGTAAAAGCGACGCGCGCTATATCCGTCGTACGATCGCCGCGCAGCGCGCCCTCGAGGTGGCCGGCCGGGTAATCCTCGCCGCCAGTTCGAAGCGCTCCGCCTGGTGGGCCGGCACCGCCACCCTGGGCCTGGCCAAGATCGTCGAGAACATGGAGATCGGTCACAACGTCATGCACGGCCAGTGGGATTGGATGAACGATCCCGAGATCCATTCCTCGTCGTGGGAGTGGGACATGGGCGGTCCGGCGAAACACTGGCGGTTCACCCACAACTTCCAGCACCACAAGTACACGAACATCCTCGGCATGGACGACGACGTCGGCTACGGCATGCTGCGGGTCACCCGTGACCAGCGCTGGAAGAAGTACAACGTCCTCAACCTGCTGTGGAACACGATTCTGACGCTCGGATTCGAGTGGGGAGTCGCGTTGCAGCACTTGGAGATGGGCAAGCTCTTCAAGGGCAGCGCCAATCGCAAGGCGACGCAGATCCGGCTGCGTGAGACGTCCACCAAGGCAGGCAAGCAGCTGTTCAAGGACTACGTCGCGTTCCCGGCGGTGACCTCGCTGTCACCGGGGGCGACGTACAAGTCCACGCTGACCGCCAACGCCGTGGCCAACGTGATTCGCAACGTGTGGGCCAACGCGGTGATCTTCTGCGGCCATTTCCCTGACGGCGCAGAGAAATTCACGAAGACCGATATGGAAGGCGAGACCAAGGGCGAGTGGTACCTGCGGCAGATGCTGGGCAGCGCCAACTTTGAGGCCGGTCCGGCGCTGCGATTCATGAGTGGCAACCTGTGCCATCAGATCGAGCATCACCTGTACCCTGACCTGCCCAGCAACCGGCTGCACGAGATCTCGGTGCGAGTGCGCCAGGTGTGCGACAAGTACGACTTGCCTTATACGACGGGCTCATTCCTGGTGCAGTACGGCAAGACGTGGCGGACGATCGCGAAGCTTTCGCTGCCGGACAAGTACCTGAGCGCGACCGTGGACGACGCGCCGGAGACGCGCAGCGAGCGGATGTTCGCAGAGCTGGAGCCGGGTTTCGGGGGCACCGATCCCTCGACGGGCCGGCGCCGCGGCCTCAACACCGCGATCGCGACCGTGCGCGGCTGGCGCGAGAACCGTCGAGCCAACCGCGCCGTGGCAGCCTAGGTCGGCCTAGGTCAGCCAGGCAGCGGCCGGCCGATCAGCAGGCCGGCCAGGATGGCGGCAACAAGCGCCACGACGCCCAACCTCAGCCAGGCAGTGCTGGCGTCGCCGCGAATCGTTTCAAACCCGATCTGCTGCTGAAGCTCCGCATAGACGCGGCTGAGCTCGCCGAGGCTGCCGGCGTGAAACGCCTGGCCGCCGGTGATCTCGGTGATCTTCTGCAGCGTCTCGTCGTCGACGGGAACGGGCACCCGTTCACCGTTGAGCTCGACGGTGCCGTCAGGTGTGCCGAACGAAATCGTCGAGATCGGGATTCCCTGGTCCTTTGCCGCGCGCGCCGCCGGGTATGCGCCGCGGGGCGCTTCAGGGTCGGCCGGAACCGTCTCTTTGCCGTCCGATTCCAGCACGATCCGCGCGGGCGGGGGGCTATCACCGCCGCCCATGACGGCGCCCACGGTCGCAATGGCTTGCAGCGCGGTGTAAATCCCCTCACCGGTGGCGGTGCGCTCAGCCGCCTGCAGCTTGTCGATCGCCGCTTTCATCAACGCGCGGTTGGTGGTCGGCGACACCAGCACGCTGGCGGTGCCGGCGAAGGCGATCAGTCCGAGGTTGATGCCAGGTGTGAGTTCGTCGGCGAACTGCTTGCCCGCATCCTTGGCGGCGGCCAGCCGGTTGGGCGGCACGTCGTCGGCGACCATCGATTCCGACACGTCGATGACCAGCATCACCACCGCGCGGTTGCGCGGAATGCGCACGTCGTGGGTGGGGCCGGCCATCGCGACCGTGAACAGGACCAGCGCCGCGACGAGCAGAATCGCAGGAAGGTGACGCCAGCGGCGCGCCTGTCGCGGCGCGACCTGCTCGAGCAGCTCCATATTGGCGAAGCGCAAGACGCGCTGTCGTCGGCGCAGCTGCATCGCGATGTAGACACCGACCACCGCTAGTGGAACCAGCGCGAACAGCCAGTACCAGGGATGGGCGAAACCTGACAACGTGACGGGGCCCAGCAGGGGAACGGTCACAGCGCCGCGACAATCCTCTCAGCCTGGCGGTCGGTGGACCGCCCACCGTATTGCCGAGCCCTGAGCCCAACCCACGGGATAAATGTCAATTGGCTGTGAACGAGTGCCCGGTCTCGGTCAGCAGAGCCAACAGCCGCCGGGCCGCCGCGACCCGCTGTGCGGCGGGGCCCTGCAGTGAGTCGAGCGCGCATTCGGGATCAGCAGGAGGGCCGAGGTGACCGCAACCGCGCGGGCAATTCTTGATGGCGTCGGCAAGGTCGGAGAACGCCAACAGCACATCGTCGGGTTCGATGTGGGCCAGCCCGAACGACCGGATGCCCGGCGTGTCGATCACCCACCCGGAGTCGGTGAACGGAAATGCCACCGATTGCGTGGAGGTGTGCCGTCCTTTGCCCACTCCCGTCACCTCGCCGATAGCCCGGTCCGCTTCCGGCACAAGGCGATTCACCAGAGTGGATTTTCCCACCCCGGAATGGCCGAGCAGCACGGTCACGTTGCCCTCCAACAGCGGCGCGACGACGTCCAGCGGGTCGTCGCGGCCCGCGGTCGTCACGGTCAGGTCCAGGTCGGCGAACTGCTCGGCGAACGGCTCCGCTGGGGCCAGGTCGGTCTTGGTCAGGCACAGGATCGGCGTCAGCCCGCCCGCGTACGCGGCGATCAGCGCGCGATCGACCAGCCCGGTGCGCGGAGGCGGGTCGGCCAGCGCCACCACGATCAGCAGCTGGTCGGCGTTTGCGACCACAACCCGCTCGGTCGAGTCGGTGTCGTCGGCGGTGCGGCGCAGCACCGTTCGCCGCGGCCCGCGCCGCACGATCCGGGCCAGCGCGTCGGGACGCCCCGACAGGTCACCGACCAGATCCACGTTGTCGCCGACCACGATCGGCGTGCGGCCCAACTCCCGGGCCCGCATCGCGGTGACCGGTTGCGCCGGATCACGGTCCAGCACACATCCCCAGCGGCCCCGATCGACGGTCACCACCATCGCCGCGCGAGCGTCGGCGTGCTCGGGTCGGTTCTTGGTACGCCGCCGAGATCCCCGTCCCGCGCGGACCCGGACGTCGGATTCGTCGAAGTCGCCCGGCCTCACCGGCGCGGATCCTGGCCGGCCAGCATGTCGGCCCACAGCTGCGGGAACTCCGGCAGCGTCTTCGCGGTGGTCTCGACGTCGTCGACGGTCACTCCGGGTACCCGCAGGCCGACGATCGCCCCTGCCATCGCCATCCTGTGGTCGGCGTAGGAATCCCATGTGCCGCCGTGCAGCGGCGCCGCGGTGATCACCAGCCCGTCGTCGATCTCGACGCAGTCACCCCCGAGCTTGTTGATCTCGGCGCACAGCGCGGCAAGCCGGTCGGTCTCGTGGCCGCGCAAGTGAGCGACCCCGGTCAACCGGGACACCGACCCCGTCGCCGCCAGTGCGGCCAGCGCCGCGACCGCGGGCGTGAGCTCACCGACGTCACGCAGATCGGCGTCGATGCCGCCGTAGGAACTGGGTCCCTGCAGCTGGAGGTACGAATCTGTTTGCAGCACAGTGCAATCCAGTTTGAGCAGCAGATCCAGGATGGCGTTGGCCGGTTGCGTGCTGACCGATGGCCAGGCTTTAACGCGCACCGCGCCGCCGGTCACCACCGCCGCCGCGAGAAACGGCACGGCGTTGCTCAGGTCGGGCTCGATCTGCCAGTGCCGGGCGTCGATCGCGCCGGGCGCCACCCGCCAGCGGCGCGGACGGGAGTCATCGACGGCCACGCCCGCCTCGCGCAGCATCGCCACCGTCATCGCGATGTGCGGCATCGACGGAAGGCTGTCGCCGGTGTGGACGACGGTCAGGCCGCCGTCGAACGCCGCCCCCGACAGCAGCAGCCCCGACACGAACTGCGATGACGCCGACGCGTCGATCTCGACCGTTCCGCCGGCCACCGATCCGCGGCCGCGCACGACGAACGGCAGCGCCGCGCCGTCGACGACCACTGAAAGCGAGCGCAGCGCATCGAGCAGTGGCGCGATCGGCCGGCCACGGGCCTGCTCGTCGCCGTCGAACGTGACCGCGGCATCGCTGAGCGCGGCCAGCGGTGGCACAAACCGCAGCACGGTTCCCGCCAGGCCGCAGTCGACGGTCGCGTCAGGACCGGGATCGACGCGGCCCGAGACGACCACGTCGGTGCCGGAGCCGTCGACCCGCAAACCGAGCGTCCGCAGCGCCCCGATCATCAGGTCGGTGTCGCGGCTGCGGAGCGCGCCGCTGATCCTCGATGTTCCGCTGCCCTGCGCGGCGGCCAGCGCGGCGAGCACCAGAGCGCGGTTGGTCTGGGACTTCGAGCCGGGAACGGCGACCGTGGCGTGCACAGGGGTCGGCGCGGTGGGTGCCTGCCATCGCCTCATCTGCTCGTCGCGTCCGTGGTCGCTCACGGTTCCATCATCCCGTGTCGGCCGCCGATGCCACCATGTAGGCATGTGCGGGCGATTCGCGGTGACCACCGATCCGAAGCTGCTGGCCGAGAAGATTCAGGCGATCGACGAGGCCACGTCGGCGCAAAAGAACGGCGGCGGGCCGAATTACAACGTCGCGCCGACTACGACGATCAGCGCTGTGGTACGGCGTCACACCGACCCCGACGACGATCCGACGCGGCGGGTGCGGCTGATGCGGTGGGGCCTGGTGCCGCCGTGGGTCAAGGCCGGACCCGACGGCGCGCCCGACGGCAAAGGCCCGCTGCTGATCAACGCGCGTGCCGAAAAGGTCACACATTCGCCGGCGTTCCGGTCGTCGGCGAAGAGCAAGCGCTGCCTGGTGCCGATGGACGGCTGGTATGAGTGGCGGCGCCCGCTTGATTCCGAGGGCGAGACTTCCGCCGGGAAGAAGGCGCCCAAGACGCCGTTCTACATGTACGCCGGCGACGGTGAGCTGTTGTTCACGGCAGGGCTGTGGTCCACGTGGCGACCAAGGGAATTGCCGTCCGATGCGCCGCCGGTACTGCCGCTGCTGAGTTGCACGATCATCACCACCGACGCCGCCGGTCCGCTCGCCGAAATCCACGACCGGATGCCGTTGACAATCAGCGAAAACGACTGGGACCGTTGGCTTGACCCGGACGCCACGATCGACGAGGGCCTGCTGCGCGGGCACGGCGACCTCGACAGGATCGAGATTCGCGAGGTGTCCACGCTCGTCAACAACGTCCGCAACAACGGCCCGGAGCTCATCGAACCGGCCGAACCGCACGGCCGTCAGGCCACGCTGCTTTAGGCCTGGATCGCAGCGGTGACCGCTCCGGTGAGCCGGATCAGGTCCTGCGGCGCGATCGCGACGTCCCATCCGCTGACCTGTCCCGCGGGTCGTGCTCGAACTTCACCACCTCGTGCGGCACACCGGCCGCGAGCAGCGCCGCGATCGCCGGCGTAGCGGCGTGCGGCACGTTACGGGCCGCTGTACCCGGGCGGGTTGGCGCTGTCCACCCAGAAGTCCACGCCGAGGGTTGAACCGGGCCTGCAGTCGTAGACCGACAAGTCGGTGACCCCGGAGTCCACCAGCACGTCCTCGCACAGCAGGGTGTTGCCGGTGAACTCCCGTGCCGGCCTGTTGAGCACGGCATAGGCGGCGTCGGAGTACACCTCCGGCTTGCGCGACCGGGCCATCGCCTCCTCACCGCCCAGCAGGTTCTGCACCGCGGCGGTGGCCACCATCGTGCGCGGCCACAACGTGTTCGAGGCGATGCCCGCTTCGCGCAATTCCTCGGCGATGCCGAGCGCGCACAACGTCATCCCGTATTTGGCCATCATGTACGGGGTCGGTTTCAGCCACTTCTTCTCGAGGAGGACCGGCGGGGACAACGTCAGGATGTGCGGGTTCTCCCGTCCGACCATGTGCGGGATGCAGGCCTGCGACACGGCGTACGTGCCCCGGACCTGGATCCCGTTCATCAGGTCGAATCGCTTCAGCGGGACTTCGGTGATCGAGCCCAGGTTGATCGCCGACGCGTTGTTGACGCAGATGTCGATGCCACCGAACTGCTCGACGGTCTTGGCGACCGCGGCCGCCACCGAGTCGCCGTCGCGCACGTCGCCGACGATCGGCAGCGCCTGTCCGCCGACATCCTCGATTTCCTTGGCGGCGGTGTAGATGGTGCCGGGCAGCTTGGGATGCGGTTCGGCGGTCTTTGCAATCACCGCGATGTTGGCCCCGTCCGCTGCCGCGCGTTTGGCGATCGCGAGGCCGATGCCGCGGCTGGCGCCGGAGATGAACATGGTCTTGCCGGAAAGGGACATGGCCCGACCTTAGCTGTGCATGGTCCGCCCGCTTCCA
>Ga0209526_10003105_pt1 | contig 11279 bp, 11 predicted proteins | sample JacPinW_OM2H0_M1_FD_188566 | JGI IMG/M metagenome (GOLD analysis project Ga0209526, IMG submission 188566) | Forest soil microbial communities from Algoma, Ontario, Canada - Jack Pine, Ontario site 1_JW_OM2H0_M1 (SPAdes) (version 2) | ecosystem: Environmental > Terrestrial > Soil > Boreal...
GAGGACGTTGCGGGAGATGCCGAGGCTCTCCTGGAACTCGTCGAACCGTCGAAGACCCAGGAAGGCGTCCCGAATGATCAGGAGGGTCCACCGCTCGCCGACAAGCTCGAGGGCACGCGCTATGGAACAATTCTGCCCTTGGTACTCGCGGTTCAGCACACTCGTCACACTACCGGATGGGTGGCGTGAAAGAACTCATCCGAGGTGTTGCAGCGAGGCGGCGGCGCACCCGGCGTGGTGGCTTCAGCGGTTGGCAGCAACAGCGTCGCCCGCTATCTCCGTGAGCCGGATGACGTCTTTGGGATGCGAGACCATGGCGACATGGCTGGATGGCACCTCGATCGTCGTTGCCCCCATCCGCTGGGCGAACATCTGCTGAGCCGGCGGTGGGATGGCCTGGTCCTCAGTCGCGATCAGATACCACGAAGGCAGCGAGCGCCAGGCCGGAACACCCATAGCGTCGCTGAAGGTGTTGGACGCCAGCGGCTGTTGCACTGCGAACATGACCTTCGACGTGACCGGGTCGACATCGGCCGCGAAATGATTGGTGAAGTCGTCCTCTTCGAGCCAGACGAAACCACGGTCGTCGACGGACTGGTGGACCAGCGCCGGCGGCACGGGCCCCTGTGCGAGCAGCGCGCCGAGCGACTCGCCTTCGTCGAGAGCAAACGCTGCGATATACACCAGGCCGACAACGCCTGGAGCGTCGGTGCCGAGGGCGGTGATGATCTGGCCGCCGTAGGAATGGCCGGCGATGATCGTCGGCCCGGTCTGCCGCGCGAGGACTTGACGCAGACGTGTGACGTCGTCAGCCAGCGAGGTGAGGGGGAACTGCGGCGCGGTGACCCGGTATCCCTCTGACTGCAGACCTTCAATGACTCCGCGCCAACACGAGCCGTCGGCCCAGGCGCCATGAACCAACACGACGTTGGGGTGAGCGGTCATCTCACACCTCCTGCTCGTTCGTGGCCCCGACGAGCACCGAACCGTCCGCGCCGCCACCCCTGAGTCCTATCACACAACTCACGAAGGGGCAAGCGGTGCTAGCTTCAAAGTTGGTGGGGAACGAGACGCCGGGGTCGCGGCCCCCGCCCTACTCCGAACACATAGCGCTCTTCGAGCGCGGGATCGCCGACGCATTGTGGAGTGAGGTGCAGGAGGACGCCATGGGCAACGACGTGATCATCGGTCACGACGGGAAGCCGCGCTGTTCCTGGGCCGGAGCGACCGACACCGCGCTCGGCCGGTACCACGACAAGGTCTGGGGTACGCGCACCTACGACGAGTCGGCGATGTTCGAGGCGCTCACCCTGGGCGTCTTCGAGGTCGGGCTCAGCTGGTCAATCGTGTTCGGCAAGCGGGACGCGTTCCGAAGGGCCTTCCACGGCTTCGACATCGCAAAGGTCGCGGCTTTGACGGATCGGGACGTCAACCGGCTGCTGCAGGACCCGTCGATCATCCGAAACCGCGCCAAGATCGAGGCCACGATCGACAACGCGAAGGCGATGAGGTCCGCGTCGCCGAGCCTTGTCGCGCTCGCCAAGTCCTATGAAATCGCCCGCACGCGCGCACCGCGGTCTCTCGCGGATATCCCCACGTCTACGCCGCAGGCCGAAGCGTTCGCCAAGCAGTTGAAGTCTCAGGGGTACCGATTCGTCGGGCCCACGAGTGTGTACGCGTTCATGCAGAACGTCGGCGTGGTCAACGACCACATCCATGGGTGCATCCGAGCGACCGACTACCGACCGGCACATAGCCAAGACCGCGGCCGGTGAGGATCGCGACCACGCGGATGACTTTCGCTGCACTCAATGCCAAGTAGGTCGCGTGGCGGACTTTGCTCGTCACGGGCGCAGCGTAGGCGCGTACCCAAATGCCAGCTCAGAACCGCCAGCGGGTTGAACCATAGGGTTCGACGGCACTGACCGCCGTTGCCGCGCGCGGTGCGAGTTGGTAGACGAACCACGGCGGCGGGCCAACCGATGGCGCGTTGAAATCCGCCGTGATCGCCGTTCCGGACTCGTCGACCCGGGCCGGCCATCCGCCCTGCGCCCACAACGATGCCGTCTCGGACACCAGCCTCGGGTCGGTGACGCGGTGTGCCTCTCCCTCAACCACGACGTCGAGTCCACGCGTGGCAACGCTCATCGAGCAGCGCCCGTTCCGAGCGACGTTCCGTGCCTTGCGCGTGCGTTCGCCGGTCTGGAACCAAAACGAACCCGCGTGCCACAGCGCACCGACGCTCGTCACGTGGGGACTTCCATCGGCATTGATCGTGGTCAACCAGCACGTCGGACGGTCCGGCGCTCCGGGGTCCCAGGCGTCGAGCCGCTCCTTGAGTTCGGTGTCGACCCGGGACCACTGGATGAGCGGCAGGCCCTCTCCTTCAGCGAGATTCTTTGCTTCCATAGCTCCACAGACTGCACGAACAGGCGGACCTCATCGCGCAAACCGTAGTTGTCTGGCCGAGCAGCAGGTCCACGAACCGCTCATCACGCACAACGCTCTGTATCGCTCGCAGAAGGCTGGCGCCCGTACCTTGCCGGTTCGGTCGCGACGCGCCCGACGTTCAGTGCGGCTCGACCGCGTTGTTCTGTGTGCCGGTTGCGGTCCACGAATTCGCCTTCGCGCTTCGGACGAGATCCACGCACCGGTACCCTAACCCGACACGGGGAATCGTCGGCCCCCAAAGCGCGGACGCCGCCTTCGCGCGCGACACGACGCCATAGCTCCCATACGCGGTGTAGGCCGGTGAGGCGCGCGCGGTCGCGACACTCGGAGCTGACGTCGTTGTTCTGATTGGTCATCCGGCGCTGGATCGTGATCTCGATCTCTTACATCACGTCGCGGGCCGGCTGAACTGCGGTTGTGTCCTAAGGAAAGCAGCGGCTCGGTCGAGCGCCGCATCGCCCTCATCGAGCACGGCCGCGAAACCCTGGAACACGTGCGGAACGCCGGGAACGACCTCGAGTGTGACCTGCACATCGTCGGTCGCGGCCTGGCCGGCGAGCCGCACCGCGTCACTGAGCAGGATCTCGTGGGACCCCACTTGAATAAGAAGCGGCGGGAGTCCGCGCAGATCCCCGAAGATCGGACTGATACGTGGGTCAGCGGGGTCCGCTCCGTTGACGTACTCGGCGACCCGGATGCGCAGGCCATCCGGCGTCAGCGTCGGGTCGACCGTCTGCTTCGTGAGCAGTGTTTCACCCGACAAGGTCAGGTCGGCATAGGGCGACATCAGAAACGCACAGTGCGGAAGCGGTAAGCCCGCGTCTCGCAACTCAAGGAGCGCCGCCGCCGCGAGCCCAGCTCCGGCTGACTCGCCGGCGAAAGCGATGTGCGCAGCGTCGACGCCCCGTTCGAGGAGTCCTTCGTATGCCGCGCGAGCGTCTTCGACAGCGGCCGGGAATGGATGTTCCGGAGCAAGCCGGTAGTCGACGGTGATGACCTTGGCGTCCGCTCGTCGTGCGAGTTCGGAGACCAAGGGAACAGAAGCTGCGGCCGAGCCGATGACATAGACGCCGCCGTGGAAATAGAGGACGACGTCCGATGGATCCGCGCCGCGAATCGCGACCTCGACGGCATCCACGCCGCCGATCGTCGTCGGACGCTGCTCGACGTCGTCGGCAACCGGCACATACTTCATGAGCTCGTTGAACGCAGCCCGCAACGCCTGGGCGTCGTTTGTAAGGTCGAGTCCGCCCTCGCGCAATATCGTGTCCAACGTCACTTGTTGCTCTTTGCTCATCGAGTCTCCTGTTGAGGCGGAGGCCGCGCGATGGAGCTTGACGCCGCGATCGGGCGCTCGCATCCAAGAAGTCCACAGTCCTGCCCGTAGCTGGGGAGCCGCGGCACCGCGATACGCGGACGCGCCTCTCGGCACGATGGCCATTCGAGTTCAGAGCCGTAGGTCGGCTCGCCTTCGGGCTCTGTCAGGTACCGACAGAAGAGAGCGCAGATCGGGAACCACGCGCTTTCGGCTTCGGGTTGGTTCGGCGATTGTGACGTGGTGAACATCACGATCGCTCCCGGGGTGAGCGACGAGGGGTCCAGCCTTATCCCATCTGGCTGGTGAACTGGTTCAAGTCGAAATAGTCGCGCCAGGCGTTGATCTTGCCGTCACTGACCTCGAAGGTTCCCATGACTGGCAGCGCAAATGACTTGTCGGCGAGCTTGAAGACGTCCACCCGCTCAGTCATCACGACCGGACCGTCGGCTGCGATGTTGATGACGCGTAGCTCGATGCTCTCGATGCCTGGCGGGCCGGGACGGATGACCGTTGCGATCGTGTTGGCGATGGCCTCCCTGCCGACGACCGGTGCAAGCGGGATGTTGTGGTAGACGGCGTCGTCGGTGAAGAACGCCGCAAGGTCGCCGGCCGCCAGGTCGTCGGACCACGCGGCACAGAATCTGCGCACCACCTCGATCGGGCTCTCCATCTGGCTCCTCCTCCCAGCCCGGCTTAACGACAGTACGGGGATGGCACGGATGCCCTTGGTCCGCTCGGCGTATTCGGCGAATCCGGGATAGCGGCGAGCTTGCTCGTCGTAGACGCGGTCGCGCTCGCCGCCGTGGACCTCGCGCACGGCCACGGCATAGGTCTCAGTGCCCCGCTCGACTCTTCCTTCTCCACTATGAACCAGGTTGTAGTACCAGTCCGGGTTTGAGGGTGCGCCACCCTTCGAGGCGAAGACGTAGATCGTGCGGTCGTCGCGGTCGTCGCGTAGCTACATCATCGGGGTGACGTATTCGCGCTGACTGTTGCGTCCGCGATGATGCGCCAAAGCGATCGGTGCGCCTTCGAACGGACCTCCAACCCGACCTCCGTTGGCGCGAATCTCGGCGATGGTTGATGCGTTCCAGTCGTTCGGGTCGGGCATGTCATGCTCCTCTTGGTCTTCCGATCCGGATGCTGTGCGGTGGCGACTGAGCGTCTAGCGCCGCGTTGCGCTCGGCGGTTTCGCGATTCGGATCGCAGCCACCGCTACCACGCCGCCGATCGTTGCGATCGCGGCACCGACCAGGAACGCGACGCGATACCCGTGCAACGCAGAGTTGAGCGCCAGCGTCTGGACCGACGCGCGTGTTCCGTGGCTTCTGACTGCGGTCCTGCCAGTTGCGGGACACCGTGGTCGCCACGGTGACGAGGACAGCAAGCCCAAGTGTTCCGCCGATTTGCTGGGACGTATTGAGGAGAGCGGACGCGATCCCCATGTCGGCCGGCGCGATGCCGGAGGTGGCGCCGAGCGTGAGCGGGACGAATGTGAAGCCCAGGCCTATAGCAAGGAGGAGCGTCGGTCCGAGGATATCGGGCGCATAGGTGCTTTGCAGGTCGAGTCGGGAAAGCCAGAGCAGACCCAAGGCGACGAGGAAAGGTCCGAAGGACGAAAACAGTCGCGGCCCGACCTTCTGGAGGAACTTGGCGACGAGTTCCGTTGTCACTGCGATGCCGACTGAGAAGGGGAGGAATGCGACGCCCGCTTGAAGTGGGCTGTAACCGTACGCATTCTGCAAAAGCTGCGTGAGAAAGAAGAACACGGCGAAGATGGCCGCCGCGCTGCACAGCATGACGACGTATGTCGCGGCGCGGTTGCGGTTGGCCAGAAGCCTCAGCGGCAAGAGGGGGTTCTTGCTTCTTGTCTCCACCGAGATGAAGACGGAATACAGCAGCGCGGCTATGGCGAGGCATGCCACTGTGATCCCGTCGGCCCAGCCGTCAACCGGAGCACGAACCAAGCCGTAGACCAACGCCGTCGTGGCGGCGGTGACCGCGACGGCGCCGGGAACGTCGAGGTGGCCTCCGCGCGCCGCGGAGTTGGGAAGCGTACGCGGTGCGGCCGCGGCTACGACTGCGCCGATCGGCACGTTCACGAACAAGACCCACCGCCACGACGCGATGTCAGTGAGTGCACCGCCAAGCAGCAGGCCGAGCGCGCCGCCGGCACCGGACATTGCTGCGTAGACGCCCATTGCACGTGTACGAGCCGCGCCTTCCTCGAAGGTGTCACCGATGAGCGCCAGGGCAGTCGGCGCGGCTATTGCTGCGCCGCACCCTTGGACCGCTCGTGCGGCGACCAGCCAAGCGGAGGTCGTCGCGAGACCGCCGGCGAGCGATGCGCAGGAGAAGACGAGAAGGCCGACGACGAACATGCGCCTCCGACCAAAGACATCACCGAGGCGACCGCCGAACAGGAGAAGACCGCCAAAGGTGAGCGTGTACGCGCTGAGCACCCACTGGAGGTCCGCCGTCGAAAAGTGCAGGCTGCGTTGGATCGATGGCAACGCGACGGTCACGATGGTCGCGTCGAGCACCACCATCAATTGCGCCGTCGAGATGACAATCAGCGCGAGCCCCAACCGCTGGGGTCGAGCCTCGTCGCGGGCTGGGGCAGCGACGATATCTCCGGCCGTGACCAGGTCGGCATTCACCGTGGTGAACGGCACGCACGGGAGCACGGGGCAGTCGCGCTCGCGAGCCTCCACCGCGACGTCACCGATCGGATGCATCGCTGTCATGGCGTGCCTTCTTGACATTGTCGGGCGGGCGTCACGGGGCATCAAGGAGGAGCTTTTCGTGGGCGTCACCGCTCTCGAGAAGCTGGTGCGCCTCAGCAGCTCGCTCAAGAGAAAGACGGCGCTGGCGGCGGAGGCGAAGAGCGCCCCGGGCTAAGAGGGACATCGTCTGATCGAGAGCTTCGGGTGCACGGTCGGGTGTAAATGCGGAGAACGCGACACCCAGGTCGGCTGCATGCTCATCAGCCAGGGTCACGACCCGCGCCGGACCGCCAGCAAGATCGACGGCCTCCTTGAGCTCACCTTTCCCTGCCGCGTCGAACACAGCGTCGACCGACGCGACGATCTCGCGCACCCGATCAGCAAACCCCGGTCCGTAGCTGACGGGAGCGGCACCGAGGTCGCGCACCAGCTCGTGGTCTCGTGGCGCTGCGGCACCGATGACCGTTGCGCCGCGGGAGACGGCAAGCTGGGCTGCGATCATCCCGACCGAGCCGGCGGCACCGAGAATGAGGAGCGCCTCGCCGCCGGTGAGCTTGAGCTGCTTGAGGACGCCCACTGCGGCTTCTGCCGAGGAGGGAAGGGCGGCCGCATCGCTCCAACTCACGTCAGGGGGCTTCCGGGTCCAAGAAGAAGTGAGCGCGTATTCGGCGTAGCCGCCCAGATCGGGCAGCAGGCACGCGACTTCGTCGCCGTTCTTGACGCCTTCGACCGACGAACCGAACGCGTCGACGACACCTGCCGCCTCAAAGCCGAGCACTGCGTCGGCGGGAAGGCGAAACACGGCCTGAACGTCACCGCGCCGGATCTTCGGATCCGTGGGACTCACGCCCGCGCACTTGACCCGGATGCGCACTTGGCGCGGACCAGGCTCGGGCATGGCTACGTCCTTCCAGACGAGGACGTCTGGAGGTCCGTATTTCGTCAGGACGACAGCTTTCGGCATGCGCGATCCTCCAAGCGAATTGACCAGTTCCGTCGTCAGTCAGGCGGTCGTGAGCAGGCGGGTCGTCAGCACGATGTCGACGAGGTCGCCGACGGTGTCCGCGCGGGCCCAGTCGCGCTGCAGCTCGCCCGCGAGTCCGACCCAGCTGATCGGTCGTGCTCCGGCCTGCACGATGCGTTCGAGGCCGGCGCGGTGCGCCTCGGGTGACGTTCCGCCGACAGCGTCGACGACCGGGTAGATCTCGAACCCGTCGCGCAACGCGTCGAGCGTCGGGAACGCGAGACAGATCTCGGTCCAGAGCGCGGTCATGATGAGCTTCTTGCGGCCGGTCGCCTCGACGGCCTGTCGGAACTCGACGTCCTCCCAGGCGTTCATCGTCGTGCGGTCGATTTCGGGCGTGACCGGCAGCGCGGCCTTGATCTCGGGCAGCGTGTTCCCCTGTCCGTCCGCGGCGTTGACCGTCGACAGGACGACCGGGAGGTCGTAGGTCCGGGCGAGGCGCGCGACCGACACGATGTTGTCAACCAACACCTCTCGGTCCATCGAGGTCATCACCTGCAGCTGAAGGGGCTGGTAGTCGATGACGACCAGTGCGGAATTCCGCGGGGTGAGGAGGTGGTCGGTTACCGGATCGCGTATGGGCTCGCTCGTCATCTGCGTTCTCCAGTGGACGGATTGCGATGTGCCGACCAGCGTGCGCGTTTTCGTGAGCGGTGGCATCCAAGGAATCCACAGTTCAGGAACGACGCGGCGAGTGGCCGCGTGAGACAGGTCTGATCGCGCGTTCGACGATCAGAACGCCGTTGACGTCCTACGCCGCCCGCCGGCGATCACCGCGACTTCGGCTCCAGGACGTGGCGCGCCAGCTGCGTTCGCGACCTCACGCCGACCTTGCGAAAGACTTTGTGCAGGTGGTATTCGACGGTGCGCGGCGTAATGAACAGCTGGGTTGCAATCTCGTTGTTCGTCGCACCATCGGCGACCATCTGCGCGATTTGTCCCTCTTGTGGCGTGAGCTGGTTGCTTGTCTCAACGGAGCGTGTACGCGCGTGCTCGCCGGTTGCGCGCAGCTCGACGCGTGCTCGTTCCGCGAAGGCTTCCATCCCGAAGTCGCTGAAGAGGCCGTGCGCGATACGCAGCTGCTCGCGGGCGTCGACGTTGCGACGAACGCGGCGCAGCCACTCGCCATACACCAGATGAGTACGGGCGAGGTCAAGGCGCAATGCCGTAGGAGTCAAACGATCGATGGCGTCGCGATATTGGCTCTCCGCGGCATCGCCTTCGCTCAGGAGCGCGCGCGATCGAGCGGCGATCGCCTCGCCCCAGGGAGCGCCACTTGCCGAGGTCGCTGCCTCGAGGCGGTCGAGGGCCGGCCGCGCCGCGTCGGCGCGTCCGGACCGGCTCGCCGCCTCGACGAACTCGACCGTCGCCAACGGCCAGAACCCGAGGTCGTCGGGGTCCTCGAGCGCAGCCTCTGCCGCGGAGAACGCGTCGTGATAGCGCGCGAGTCCGTTGTACAACACGGCAGCCGCCCATTGCGTGACGGTGACGCCCATGCCCTCGCCCCTCGACGCGAACTCCTTCGCGTTCGTGTCGATCAGCTCCCGCGCATCGACCTCCCGACCGCGGAACGCCGCGACCGTGATCGCCGCGTACGGGGCCGTGCGAGTATCGGTCGCATCCGCAATGGCTTCCACGCGATCGACCAGCGACGCCGCGACGTTGAGCTCGCCGGCGAAGAGGTGCACGGAGGCGCGGATACTCAAGGTGAGGGGCAGGACAGAAAGGGCCCCGGCATCGCGAGCGAGTTGGACCTGGCTCGCGGTGAGCACGTCCCAGCTGTTGTAATCCCAGATGAACCCGGCCATTCGACCGGCCAGCCACGACCAACGCAGGCGTTCTTCGTCGCTGACGTCGACACCGCAGAACGCGTCCACTGCCTGTTGTAAGACCGGTGTACCGGCCGTTGGCCCTCGGGTGATCATCAGCGCCAGACCGTCGAGCAGGTCGTCGACAGCGCGCCGAGCTCCAACAGGACGCGGCGCTGCCAGCGCGAGCGTCGCGACCTCACGAGCGTTGCTCTCCCCCGCGAGCTGGCTGGCAAAGGCCGCGGCCGTGATCGCGTCGAGGTATGTGTTGCGCGCCTCGCCCCGGTCGATCGGCTCCAGTCGCCGCGCGGCCCGCAGCAATAAGGTCGGGGCATCACTTCCACGGTCTGATCCGAACGACACGCGAGCGCGAAGAACGTCGAGCTGCGCTCGCTGCGAGTCGTCCAACGGCCCGCGCTCAGCGATCGCGGCCAGCGCGAGTGCGTCGTCGAGTGCTCCGGCCTGGCGTTTCGCTTCCGCGGCGAAAAGCGCCCGGCTTGCGCGCGGCCCGGGCTCGACGGTCAACTCGGTCGATCGCGCCAAGAACGCGGCCGCCGCAGCTAATCCGCCGCGTGCCTGCGCACGCCCGGCCGAGCGCTCCAACTCTGCCGCGACATCGTCGTCGGGATGTGACGCGGCCTGCGCGAGGTGCCAAGCGCGGCGGTCGGGGTCGAGTGCCGGATCCGTGGCCGCCGCAAGCGCGCGATGCGCGTCGCGTTGCTCCTCGGGTGTCGCCGCATGGTAGATCGCGGACCGTACCAGCGGGTGCCGGAATGTGACCCGCGTGTTCATGTCCAGGAGGCCCTCACTTGTAACCGCTTCTGCCGCGGTATCGGTGACACCGACTTGCGCGGCCGCGCGCCACACAAGCGCGGGATCGCCCGTCGGTTCGGCCGCCGCGACGAGCAGAAGGCGACGGGATAGCGATGGCAGACTGGCGAGTCGTCTGCGGAAGCTCTCCTCGAGACGGTCAGCCATCGGAAGGGACACGGGAAGCGCGAACCCTCCGTAGAGCTTCCCCGAGGTCAAGCCGCGCGGCAGCTCGAGCAAGGCGAGCGGGTTCCCGCGCGCCTCAGCGACGACGCGCTCGAGCACGGTGGCGTCCAGGCGATCAGGAAGCACCGAGCGAAGCAGTGCGAACGAAGCGGCGCGGTCCAATGCAGCGACCTCGAGTGTCCGCAGCCCGCGAATCACATCGGTGATCGCTCGACTTCCGAACGCGAACGCGATCGGCTCGGTTGCCAGCCGCCGGGCGACGAACGACAACGCCTGTGCGGACTCCCGGTCGAGCCACTGCGTGTCGTCGACAACGCACAGGAGAGGTTGTTCGCCGGCGAGCTGCGACAACAAGCTCAGCACGGCCAGGCCCAGGAGCAGACGATCGGGCGGCGCCCCGGACACAAGCCCGAACGTGACGCGGAGCGCTTCGCGCTGCGGCTCGGGCAGTTGCGACAAATCCGTGAGACCAGGCGCGCAAAGCTGCTGCAACGCCGCGAATGGAAGCTCGCGTTCCGCCTCGTTGCCAACGGTGCGCAATACTTTGAAGTCGCGCGCGCTCGCGATCAGGTACTCCAAGAGCGCGGTTTTGCCGATGCCGGGCTCGCCAGAGAGAACGATTGCCGCGCCCCGACCATTTCGCGCGTCGGCGAGCAGCTCGTCGAGCGTGCCGCGCTCCATCTCTCGACCGAGGAGGGCGGGGCGAGCATTACCGACCAGGTCCACGCATCGGTACGGTAGTCCGACCGGCGGTTATCCCTGTGGCCGTTTGTCCACAGTCGATTCGCCACGCGGGCGTCGAGTTCGATGAGCACGCGCGTTGTCGCGACTGTGGATTCCTTGGATGCCAACACGAGCGAAAACTCGGACGATCTCCGTCGACAGCAGGGGCCAACCGATCCTCGAAGGAGACGCACCATGGCATCGGTCACCGACAGTTCGGCGCTTCCGGACTA
>Ga0209526_10003106_pt1 | contig 11279 bp, 12 predicted proteins | sample JacPinW_OM2H0_M1_FD_188566 | JGI IMG/M metagenome (GOLD analysis project Ga0209526, IMG submission 188566) | Forest soil microbial communities from Algoma, Ontario, Canada - Jack Pine, Ontario site 1_JW_OM2H0_M1 (SPAdes) (version 2) | ecosystem: Environmental > Terrestrial > Soil > Boreal...
CCTAAAAATAACTTGACTCCAATTGACTCCAAAACAAAATAGAAGTGGAAGTTAGCGCCGTCATTCGGTGGGACTTATAAATTTTCATCGCAAATTCGACTCCCACACGCCTCCGCCACATATTACTTGGCTTTGTGATGTGTTCTAGAAAATTGTACCATTTTTGTACAACAGTTTTACTAGTGGGTGGCGCTTTCGACGGCACGGTCTAAGGCATCTTGCCGGGTCTTGACCCACGGATTGTAGTGCTTCTGGGTCACCCGGATGCTCTGGTGGCCCCACTTCGCATCCGAGGAAAGTTGCGACTCGTCGCTTCGGTCGAAGGCCATGACCCCGTTAATCGAGCCTGAACCTGTCCCCTTGCCGGTAACCTGAAATGTCAGCTTCTCTTTTTTGGTTACTCCGCGAATTGTGAAATCGCCCTCGAACTCAACTGCGTCGGGACCGGTTTGTGTAACCTTTGTTGAGTGAAACGTGATCAACAGATTGTGCTCGACATCCAGCCGGCGTCGCCGAGGTTGTTCTCAATTCTGACCTGGAATACACGGGTTGCGCCGTATACCTCCACTGTTGGTCCCGAAGAACCAGGATATGTTCGACGAACCGTATTGAGCGTCACCGCCAAAATTATTGATGTGGTTGCCGCTGAAATTACCGAACAGCAGTGTGCAGCTTCCTCCGTCTTCATCGTCCTCTCCCTGAGTGGCCACAGCATAGTAGGGATAGAACAAGGCGCCTGCCGGCGGTACGACACAGCCTGAACCGTCGGGCATGCATGCTGTTTCCGAGGCCGGAACATCGGTCTCAAACTGAATTTTGGGATACGGCCGATCATACTTGACGTCATCGCCCTCGCCGGACGCACTTAGCGGGCCGATGCCGCCACCCTCCACGGACCGGATCTTCACCGATGTCGCATTGTTCCGGGTCTCGTCAGGCCAGTCGAACAAGTAAGAGCTCCCGTCAAAATCAACGTCGCCGCCTTGCGCAAGGTCCAAGCAGCCAGCCACCTTGGGGCCAGGGAAACACGGCGCATCGTCGGCGTCCTTATCACCGTTGACCCCAGGAGTGAAGTGCCCAAGCTCCATAGCAAAATTCACATTCGCCTGCAAGGCTGCCCAGGGCACAAAATTCCCAAACTTCGCGGTCGCGAACTCGGGATGGAAGCTGAATTTCGTCGGGCTGCAGGTGAATGTATCCAGGGTCTGGAAGCCGTTCGCCGCGCTGGCGACCATGAACCCGGACTGTCCTGTAGTCAGATCGTCTATGCGAGTGAGCAGTCCTTGCGGTGTGTCTTTAATCGTGACGCGGATTCGATCGCCTTGATTCATCAGCAAGGTCTGGTTGTTCGGAGTGAACGTCGCGTTCGTCGCGCTGGCAGGACCTGGCGGGCCAGGGGGAATCCCGTTTCTCTGAACGAACGCAAAGTTCCCGGGTTCGGTACAATTCGGATTACAAAACGCGAAGTTCAAGGTGCATTCGAGGCTGATGTCGAATTGCGCCGCACACCAGTGCGTGAGGTCGCAACTGAGCTGGGTGATAAAGGGTGGAAACCCGGGAGGATAGAACTGCAGCTCCAAAACCGCGGACCCCGCCTGTTGGGGATTGTTCGCGTCACTATCCGGGATACACGTCCCCTGCGGATATGAATTGTGATCACAGAGCGCCATGCTGAACCAAAAGGCAGCAAAATTTTCAAACGACTGTGTCGCTGGCAGGGGGCGTTCGCGCGGCAGCGTCAATTCCCACTGCAGATTGTTACCTGAGTGGTGGGCCGATGAGTAGAAACCAATGGTCGGCTCATCGTGTCCGATATAGTGGCCGTTATCTTCGGCGCGCTCGCCATTTGCGCCGCGAATGTCGGTACAACTCTGTTGCGGCCTAAGCGGCTTTTGAATCGCGCTGAAGCCATTGCAGTCCAGGTTGCCCACGGGTGCGAACCGCACGGCGGGGTCAACGCTGGAAGGCGACTGCGCTCGCGCAAAAACTGGGAACACCAAGGCCAGGCCGGTCAGAAACACTCCACGCAATCGTGCCATAGTACGCCTCCTTCGTCAGACTAGGTATGCTGGTTAGATCAAAATCCGAAATGACTTTGGTCATGTGGCACACCGAAACACTGGATTTTTTGATTGGACTGGAAACCGAGGCCGGTTCAGTCGGAGCACTCAATTCAATTGGAGCAGTGGGTGAGTAGACTGAGCACTGAAAGTCTATGCTTGTTACGCTTCTTGTCAACGGCAATCGGAGGCGCTGCAAGCCCTGTGGGAAACGCAGCCCTGCGCTGGCCAAGTGACCGCGCATCAACTAAGCGATGGAATGACGAGTGTTACCGTCCTTAACGATGCCATCGGGCAACGGTTTAGCGCCTTCCAGAAAAATAACATCCAACGGTTTGCCTCCGCCCCATTCATACGGTATTGCCGGATAGATATTCACGGCGAAGAACTATATGTAGAATGCTGCGGTAGTTGCCGCAACACCACCGTAAAACGGCGCTAGATTTCTTGAAACGAGTCGGCCAGCCTTAACGATAGGGTTTTCGTGTATCGCCGAACTTGGCAACTGCGGCACCTAGTCTGTTCTGAAAAACAGCATCGCGTACTGGGGCCGCGCAAGCCAGATTTTCCGGACGGCGTTGCGAGCCTGACCTGCCCGACGTGTCAGAAGACTTCTACGTTTCAACGGTTTGAATTGATGACCGGCCGGGCTGAAGTGCTGTCCGCTTTCCGAACGCAACTTTGAGCAGTTATTTAATTCCGCGTGTTTCATAGAACACACGGTATGCGTCTAGGAACACCCTCCTCGTTGTCTGCTCTCGCTCCGCCTCTTCCTTAGTTAGCGTAAGGTGCTCCCTGCGATTGTCAGCAACTGTTTTCGCGTTACGGTATTCCTGCATTTTGTCGAATAGGTCATTGACATCCGCGGGCAGGCTGCCACCTTGCAGGGCCATAGCACAAGCATTCACAACATCCTGCGCCGCATCCTCGGGGTCAAACTCTCGTTCGGGCTGCATTGAAAACTCTCCTGCGCACCATTCTATCGTAGATGGATCTATCCGGTTGCGCGCTCTTAGCTATGCCTCAATCTGCGCGTCTAATCGAGTGGAACCTTCATCACGTACCACTCACCGTCCAAGCCCTCTATTACGCCGGACGCGTCTTTGTACTGGGCTTTAACTGCCTGGGCCTCTCTCTTAGTCTCGAAGCCGTCAAACTGTTCGATACCACTAGATGCCCAGTTCGGCGTGTTGTGCGGCTTGTCCTTCAAAAATGCACGTTTCAGGTACAGCATCTGCGGTCCGGCCATGGTCTTTCCTCCTCAACCGCTTTCTGTAGCACGCGGGCCGCACACCGTCAATTGTTCAATAACTAGGTGCCGCGGATAGGTTCTATCCGTCTTTCGCGCCTATCTCCCTTTCGAATCATCAGAAGTACGCGAAACAGTTTCGCGTCCGTACCGCACTCTCTTATCGGCTATCCATCTGACCGGTCTTTCATGCCTTACCATCTGCGGATATCGTTCATCGCCGCTCTTTCCAAGCGTTCCTGCTTTTCACGGAGCAGCCTGTCAATTTCCCGCACTAATTTTAGGAGTTTCCTCGAATCCTGCTCAACGGCTGCTTGCTCGCAAAGCTCTACCCAGCGTTCCTTATCTTTGCCTTGCATATGCGCACGCTTTCCGAACGTGCCGGCTATCCTTTCCCGCTGGCCGCCCCTTTACTCTGCTCGTCCTTCGTCTCGTTCTGTTCTGCTATAAGCCTGGCTTTCTCTACGCGGGTTACCAGATTTTTGGTCACCGTCGGTTTCTGGTAGGGCTGCTTTCTTTGTTCTTCCTCCCTACTGGGCGTGCCGTTTTCCTCGGATTCGTGATTTCATTTTTGCCTCATGAACGACAGGTAAGCAGCCACGAATTCTTGCTTCGTTACCTTCTCCTGCACAGCCGCTTGCTTAGTTAGCTTATGGTGCGCGCGGCGATTGTCAGCGATGCCTTTCGCGGTGCGGTACGCCTGCATCTTGTCGAAGAGGGCACTGAAGTCCGCGTTCAGGGGATGTGTTTCTGGACTCGTACGAATGGCGCCCCACGCATTTAAAATCTCTTGTACCGCTTGGTCGGCATCTATCTCTTGTTGAGGCATTGGAGCGAAGTCTACCGGGTAGGTCATCTTAGAGCAAGTCCATAGTTCGATATTATTTTAAATGCTGCCGCTGTCTACCATCCACTGTTCTCCTGGTTTACCTTTCCGATTTGAGAATTGCTTCGGCCATGATCTGCTGCTGCACGGGGAGTTGTGCGTCTGCGATATTCAGTACGTGCTGCGAGCATCGCAGCCAAACGTTTCCCGTCATCTCTCTTACCTGAAGAACTCAGGTCTTGTTCTTGACAGGTGTGATGGTTCCCGTATTTTCTATCGCCTTGCCGCACCGCTGGACCGAAACAAGAAGAGGCTTTTTGATTTTTTTCAGGACGCCAGCAAAGGCGAAAAACAGCTTCGATCGGATAAGAAGAGATTGAAAGAAGCCGTGGCAACAGGGGCTTGCACGCTTAGCGAGTGGAAACCGTTTTCAGCTGTTATCGAAACCAAGGCTTTGCAGGCGGAACGGACGAGGATGGGGTAGCGACCTGCTGGAACTTCTTCACGCTTCTTTGCGTATGGTCATGTAGATCGAAGGTGCCCCCATGTGCTTCCGTGTTGCGGTTCTGTTTGTGGTTCTTTTCTTGCCCATTTCGAGTTATCCCCAAAACAACGTTACCGTCGAAAATGATCTTGCGCATCATGCGTTTTACGTTGAATTCGCCTCACGAGGACAGCTCAATCTGCGTATACGCTCCGCTGAGATTCACATCATCGGCAGCGATGAAGACAGGGTTGTGGTTCGGGTTGGAGGACGGCGAGGCCTCGATTCCAAAGATGTAGGGGCACGCTTTGAAAAGCACGGAAATGCTGGTGTGCTCGAGATTACCGGCGGACCTCGTAACGATATGAGCATCACCGTGCAAGTTCCCAAAGAGTCGAATCTTGTTGTACGCGTTTTCGCGGGAGATGTGGAAGTGCGGGATATTGTCGGCGACAAGGACCTGGAGCTGAATTTCGGTGCTTTGAGAATTGGCGTAGGCGATGCGGCCGGGTACTCGACGGTGAAGGCGTGGGTGTCCTCAGGTGAAATCGACGCGAAACCTTTCGGGGAATCACATGGTGGGTTATTTCGGTCGCTCGAAAAGTCAGGGAATGGCAAGTACAAGTTGAGAGCTTACGTGGGCGCCGGTCGATTGACTCTAGATTAGGAATGACGAGAGGTACTAATTCCCAGAAACGATTGCCTGGCTAGGGTGGATTTGCCGATTTGCGATGTAGTCGCAGTGCTGCGGTGACTGATTCGAGCAGGGTTTTTGCTTTGGCGGTGATTTCGGAGGCTTTGCCTGCGCGCAAAGCCTTCAGGTCGGCGAGCTCGGAGCCGATTCCTACGGCGAAGCTGCCGGCGGCGAAGTAATCGGCGACATTTGAGAGAGTGACTCCGCCGGTGGGAATGAGGCCAGCGTCGGGAAAGGGGCCCTTGAGGGCCTTGATGTATTTTGGGCCGCCGAGGTTTTCACAGGGAAAGATTTTGATCAGGGTAGCGCCTTCGTTGGTGGCGGCGATTAGTTCTGTGGGAGTCATTGCGCCGGGAATTCCGAGCTTGTTTTGGGCTTGAGCGGCTTTCAAAACCGGTAGGCAGAGGCCCGGGCTTACCAGGAATTCTGCGCCTGCATCGAGACATTGGGTGGCTTGTTGGTGATTTAAAACTGTGCCTGCGCCGACGAGGATTTTGTCGCCGTATTCGCGAACTACATCGCGAATCACGGTGGGGCAGTCTGGGATGGTCATGGTGATTTCGACGATGGAGATGCCGCCGGCATGGATGGCTTGCACGGCTTGCTGGGCTTCGGCGCTGTGGGCGGCGCGGATGATCGGAATGATTCCGATTTCAGCGATGCGGCGCGAGGATTGTTCGATGTTCATAGCGCGTGGGCTGTGCGGACTTGCGTGTTCATCGTTGGATTCGGGCTGAATCGCCTTTCATAAGCTGGAGAACTTCCGGTAGCGTGGCCATGCTGGTATCGCCTGGAGTGGTCATGGCCAAGGCTCCGTGAGCGGCACCGCAACCAACGGCCCACTGGGGGCCTTTGCCGGTGAGGAGGCCGTAGATGAAACCGGAGACGAAGGCGTCGCCGCCGCCGACGCGGTCGTAAATTTCGAGATTTTCGCGATTGGGTGCGGAATAGAAGCTGCCTTCGGCATAGGCGATGGCGCCCCAGTCATTGAGCGTTGCGGTGCGCGCGTGACGCAGCGTGGTGGCTACAATTTGAAGATGCGGGAATGCTTGGATCACGCCCTGGATCATGGCTTTGAAATTCGCTTGATCGAGTTTGGCGTGTTGGTTGTCTACTCCAGCGACGTTGAAGCCTAGCGCGGCGGTGAAATCTTCTTCGTTGCCGAACATAACGTCGACGGAACTTGCGAGCATGCGGTTCACTTCCTGAGATTTTGCTTTTCCGCCGATGGCAGTCCAGAGTGAGGGGCGGTAATTGAGGTCATAGGAGACGATTGTGCCCGCGCGTCGGGCGACTTGCATCGCATCGGCGGCGACTTCTGGTGTGGTCTCTGAAAGCGCGGTGAAAATGCCGCCGGTGTGAAACCAGCGGGCGCCGTCCTCGAGAAAAATTTTCCCCCAATCGATGTCGCCTTTTTTGAGCTGCGATACGGCGGTGTGGCCGCGGTCGGAACAGCCTACCGCTGCGCGCATACCGAAACCACGCTCGGTGAAATTGAGACCGTTACGAACGCGGCGGCCGACGCCGTCGTAGTCTACCCAGCGTATGTAGTCCTGATCGACGCCGCCTTGAAAAATTAAATCCTGAATCAATCTGCCGATGGGGTTGTCTGCCAGAGCGGTCACCACGGCGGTGTTCATGCCGAAGCAGCGTTTTAGGGCGCGGGACACATTGTATTCGCCACCTCCTTCCCACGCCTGGAATTGGCGGGTGGTCGCAATGCGGCCATCGCCGGGATCAAGGCGCAGCATTACCTCGCCGAGGCTGACCAGATCCCAACGGCATTGCTCTTTAGGTTTGATTTTTATCGGCATCCATCATTTCTCACGACACTGGGCCCGCCTGGGCGCCTTGCACCGCTTGGGTATTATGGACTCGCAGCCAGGCTGCGGTCTGGATTGACAGCCAGCCATGCCAACGCGCCGAGTGCCGCTAAAACGGCTGCCACGTAAAACGAGGCGGTCCATCCGTAGCGGGCGGCAACCGCGGGTGTGAGTGACGCGGTGACCGCACCGCCGAGTTGCGCGCCCATATTCATGAAGCCAGAAACTGAACCGGAAGAGGCCGCGCCGATATCCGCGGTGACGGACCAAAAGGAGCTTTGCGAGAGATAAAGCGCGCCTGCGCCTCCGGCAAGTACGACGCTGGCTAAGCGGGCGCTCGCGACCCGGGAACCGAAGAGGAGGAAGAGCGCAGTCATGGCCATAGCGAGTACGGCAATGCCACAACGTCCGACGCGTTTGCCGCGCCATCGGGTTACGCGGTCGGCGATGGCTCCGCCTAGCGGGCAGCACACGGCCATGGCGAGGAAGGGAAGCGTGGCGTAGAAAGCGCTGGCTTTCAGATTAAGGCCGCGAACTTTTGCGAGATAGATGTAGAACCAACTGAAGAAAATCCAAGCGACGTAGCCGTAGCAAAAATAGCTGAAGGTGACGGCCCACACGTTTTTGCTTTGCAATATCGTGGACCAGGGCAATGACTTGACGGGATTGACTTGGGGCGGCGATGTCGTTGAGACGGGCCGTAATTGGGTGGTTGATAGAGTTCGTCCGGACTGGATGTGGCGGAGTTCGGCGGGATATACAGAGGGATGGTCTTCCGGTTTATCGCGGGCTATTAAAAACCAAACCAAACCAGCTACGAGACCGATGATGGCACTCATCCAGAATGAGGATCGCCAGCCGTAGTGAAACATCACATAGCTGATTGCTGGAGGAGTGATGCCTGCGCCCACGCCGACTCCGGCGAAAATGATGCCGTTGGCTATTCCGCGCTCCTGGGTGGGAATCCACCAAGAGACAAATTGATTGGAAGCGGGATAGATGACGGCTTCTCCGGCACCCAACAGGAATCGAATCGCCACGAAAAGGAATAGCGCTGCTCTCATTTGTGAGGGCACGACGGCGGTAAGTGCGGTGAAAATTCCCCACCACACTACGCCGACGGTGAGCACGCGGCGCGGTCCGAGCTTATCGCTGAGCCAGCCTCCAGCAGTTTGAAAAAGCGCGTAGCCTAATAAAAATGAACTGAAGACCCATCCCAATTGTTGATTTGCCAGACCGTAGTCTGCGGCGATGGAGGAGCCGGCAATGGAAATGTTTACGCGATCGAGAAAGGCGACGGCGCTCAAGACAAATAGCCAGAACACGAGAAGCCATCGTGTGTGGCTGATGGGAGGCTGAGTCATTCGGCTGCTCGCTTACTCACCGGATTGCCAAAAGGCCGGCACTCAAGCTTTGTGGGCCTTGAAGAGTTGTGTTAACTGGTCGGCGATGATGCGGTCTTCACCCGGTTGCAACATGAAGGAATTCATCGATAAGCCTTTTTCCGAACCGCCCATGACGATGGAGGGCTCGGATTTTTGAAGGATCGCGCTGGCGTCCTTTGGCGTGATGGCAATCTGATGTTGGTCCCAGGTGATGCGCAAGTGTGGGACGTGATTGGCGATGGCCATGGCGGGGAAGTCGGTAGTCACGCCGGGGACGGTTTTCACTTTAGCGGCGATCAGATCGAGACGGCGCTGCCATTCTGTGTTGAGAGCGTCGTGGTCTTCGTTCAGATAGCACTCGAGAGCTTTGACCATGCCGACGATTTCTTCCTTGCCGACTTTTTGGCTGCGGCCGAGAGTGTCTTCGTGCGGACTGTTGTTAAGCAGAGCGTTGGCTACGAGATCTTTTTTACCGATGAGCAGTCCCGCGCATTGCGGACCGCGGATGGCTTTGCCACCACTGAAGCAAATGAGATCGTAGCCCATGTTGGCGTAGTCCCAGAGATGGGAGATTGGAGGAGTGTCGGCGGCGGCGTCGATGAAAGCGGGAATTTGATGGTCGTGGGCGAGTTTTAGCCATTCCTCGACTTTAATTTGGCCTTCGTCGTTTGCGAAATTGGAGAAGTGCATCATGGCGGTCTGTGAGTTGATGGCGCGCTTCACGTCGTCTGCGGACTCCACGACGACCAACTTCACTCCGGTGGAACGCAACTGGTGGTCGAAAGGGTTGCGGTGGGATTTCTGGATGAGGACTTCTGATTTCATGCCGGTTAGGTCGGGCAAATGTTCGATGAATTTGGAATTGTTGCCGGTGAGGATGCCGGCGAGGCCGGATTGCATGGCTGCCGCGGCGCCGGAGGTGACGATTACGGCATAGTCGGCGGGGAGCTTGAGCATTTCGGCGATGCGCCTTCCGGCAGCAACCTCCAGGTCAGGAACGCTGACGAAGTGGCGGCCAGCCAAAGCCATGACTGCTTCCACTTCGGGGCGCATCAAAGAGCCGCCGAGCACGGTCATGGTGCCTTGGCCGTTGATCACGGTGGTGACGCCTAGTTCTTTATAGATGTCACCGGATGCGCCGAAGCCTTTGATGGAAGACTTGGCGCCTTTGGTAGATGCGGCTGAAGCAGTGGGCGCGAAGAGCGCTCCTTTGCCAACAATGGCGGATGTGAGCGTGGCGAGCCCGCCCAGAAACGTTCGGCGATTCCAGCGGTCGCGAAAACTCATATTTTTCAACCTTTCTTGGCGGTATTGACAACCGCGGCGGTGCAATTGATTTCTACCAGTGACTGGCCGGGAAGAGCGGCGACGGCAACACAGGTGCGAGCCGGACCACCGTTTGGAAAATACGTTTTAAAGACTTTGTTGAGCCCGTCGTAGTCATCGAGCTTGGTTAGAAAAACGGTGAGCTGCAAAATGCTGTCCATGGTGCCGCCGCCAGCTTCGACGAGGGTCTTTACGTTTTCCATGACCATGCGGGTGTGCATTTCTATGTCGGGCTGCTTGCCGGCGTCAGAATTGTCACCGCGTGAATGGGCGCCTTGCCCAGAAATGTAAATGACGCCTTTGTAAACGATCAAAGGAGTGATGAAGCCGGTGCTCTTGGCAGGCTTGCCCTCATAGTCGAGTTTTTTGACGGTGTCCTTATCTTCCTCGGCCCCCGCGGTGGATGACACCATTCCAGCGATTCCGAGGCTTGGCAAGAGTGCTGCCAGGCGCGCGGCAAATCCCCTTCTGGTGCTTACATTCGAAAGCATAATTGTTCCTCCTCGAGTGAATTGAACTTGCAAACTTATGGCAACGCAAAACTGAAAATGTCGCTTCCGGCGGCGATGGCTACATATTGTTTGCCGAACACTGCGTAACTCATGGGCGAAGCGTGAATGGATTGACCCATATTGAAATGCCACAAGGGCTTTCCGGAGCGGGGATCAACGGCCTCGAAAGACTGAGCGTTGTCGCCAAAAAATAACAGGCCGCCGGCGGTGGTCATGGTGCCTGCGGAAGAATATCCTTCGCCACTTTGCACATAGCGCCACGCGGGTTTATCGCCTTCCAAATCATAAGCGAGCAGTATTTTTTGGCCATGATCGGTGGCGCTGTGGCGCGCGCCGGTAGCGTAGTAGGTTTGGCCCTCCTTGAAGTTTTCAGGCTTGAGCAAATAGATCGTGCAATCTTCATTGGCTACGAAAAAGAAAAGTTTTGAAACAGGATCATAAGAAGGGGAAAACCAGTTTGTAGCGCCCATAAAGCCGGGACAGGTGCGGGTGCCGTTCTCGGAGGGTTGTACACCGGTTCGAATTGGGCGGCCCTGGGCGTCGATGCCGCTGGCCCAATTTAATTTTTCGACGAAGCGCACCGCAGAGAGAAATTTTCCATCGGTACGGTCGAGCACGTACAAGAATCCATTACGATTGGCCTGCACCAGGAGTTTGCGTGGTGTTCCGCGATACATGGTGTCTATCAGAACGGGCGTTTCGGTGGCGTCGTAGTCATATAAATCGTGCGGGGTGAACTGGAAGTGCCACTTGAGTTTGCCGGTGTCGGGATCGAGGGCGAGGACGCAATCGGTGTAGAGATCGTCGCCAGGGCGGACGGCGCCGTCGAAATCGGGGGAAGGGTTGCTGGTGCCCCAGTACAAAGTGTTGAGCTGCGGATCGTAGGTGCCGGGCATCCAGGTGGTGCCGCCGCCGTGTTT
>Ga0209526_10003107_pt1 | contig 11278 bp, 14 predicted proteins | sample JacPinW_OM2H0_M1_FD_188566 | JGI IMG/M metagenome (GOLD analysis project Ga0209526, IMG submission 188566) | Forest soil microbial communities from Algoma, Ontario, Canada - Jack Pine, Ontario site 1_JW_OM2H0_M1 (SPAdes) (version 2) | ecosystem: Environmental > Terrestrial > Soil > Boreal...
GGATTCCTCCGGATCTCGTCAAAAATATCGCCGGCATCGAGAAGATCGTCGACGAGGTCGTCGCCTGAGGCCGAGCGCCGGTCAGAGGTTGACGACAGGCACCCCGAAGTCCGCCTGGAGGCGAGCGGCAATCAGCGACCGGTGGCAGGCTGGCGCGTCGCGCTCGACGCAGAGCAATGCTGAGGTCGCGTCGTCGGGCAGTGATTCCAGCACGCCGCCAAGATCGACGTGGTCGAGCACCTCCGTGAGGTAACGGCGCCGGTACTTTTCGGACAGCTCGAGGCGTGAGCGCTTGCCCACCTTGAGACGGTCGTCCTCTCGGTATTGAAGTTGGCGTAACTCCGTGGTGGGCGCCAGCTCGGGGAGGTGACGGTATGTGACCCCAGCCTGCTCGAGCGCCGCTTGCAGCCGGAGCGAGTTGGCCCAGGCGTACTGTCGCCCGCGGACGCCGCGCCGCTGGCGGACGTCGACCACCATCGCGACTCGATGGCGCTTCAGCTTATCGAGGAAATCGTCGAGGCTGGAGTGGTAGACGCCCACCGTCGCTATCGTTCGCACCGGCAGGCCGTTTCCGAATTAGCTGACGCTGACGACCGTTGCCTGCCGCTCCCCTCCGGGGGTCTTGAACGTCACCGTGTCCCCGGCCTGATGATCGAGCAGGGCGCTCCCCAGCGGGGACGCGGTCGACATCAGGCCGCGGGCCATATTCCCTTCGGAGGGGCCCACGATCTGATAGGTTGACTCGCCGAATTCGTCACGCACGACCACCGTCGAGCCGATCCGCGCGACGCCTTTGGTGCCGCTCTCCTTGATGACCTGCACTCGCGCCAGGGTGGCTTCGATGGTCTGAACGCGGCCGTCGAGCATGCCCAGGTGCTGGCGGGCGTCGTGATAGGCGAAGTTCTCGCTCAAGTCCCCCTGGGAGCGGGCGGCGGCAACCTCCTCGACGAGGGCGGGACGGCGTGCACGCAGCTCGGCCAGCTCGGCCTTGAGGGACTCATAGCCGAACGCGGTCATCGGAATGGGGGCGCCATTGTCATTGGCCATGTCAAAACTCTATCGTGCGGCCACGCTTGGCGTGCGCTTCGCCGGCTTGGGCGTCGCCCGGCTTGATGCCCAAAGATACAGGCTCGCCAGGCTGCGGTTGGGCCGCCATTTCTCGCCGATGGCTTCGACCTCGCGGGGACTCGGCACGTGGTCGAGCCGGTAAAGGCGCTGAACGGCGGACCGAATGCCAAGATCGCCGATGGGCAGGATGTCGGGCCGCTCAAGGTTGATCAGCAGAAACATGTCCGCGGTCCAGCGCCCCAGGCCGCGGCTGGCCGTAATCTGCTCGCGAACCTGATCGTCCGACAGTTTGTCGAGGTGATCGACCTGGAGCTCGCCGGAGATGATGTGCTCGGCCAGCGAGCGGACGTACTCGACCTTCCTGCCGGAGAACCCGATGGCCCTGAAGTCGGCGGCATCGAGGGTGAGCAGCTCAGCCGGAGAAGGCATCCGCCCGTCGAAGCGCTCCTGGAGCCGTCCCGCGATGGCCCGAGCGGCGTACCCGGAGATCTGCTGACCGATAATCGAGTAGACGAGCACACTGAAGGGATCGCCGAGCGGTCGCGCCCGGCGCCAGGCTTTGGTATCGATCGGCTCCGTCGCATCGATGAGGCGCGCCAGCTTTCGATCCGCGGCCTTCAAGGCCGCCAGCGCGCGATTCCGACTCGCCGACCTTGTCTTCAAGGCGATCGATCCATCGTATAGATATAGGTATGGGCGATGATTCTCGCGTCCATCGGACGTCCTAAGGGCATGAGCAAAGTCACCGGCCAGATTTCGATCTCACTCGACGGCTTCGTCGCCGGGCCCAACCAGAGCCTGGAAAACCCCCTCGGCGAAGGCGGGATGCGCCTGCACGAATGGGCAGTCGCCACCGCCAGCTGGCGGGAACTACACGGACTGACGGGTGGCGAGCGCTCCGTCGATTCGGAGGTACTTGAAGAGGTCGTCCAGAATGTCGGCGCCTACATCATGGGGCGCAAGATGTTTGGCGGGGGCGAAGGTGCATGGGACCCGTCGTGGAAGGGCTGGTGGGGCGCCGACCCGCCGTACCACGTCCCCGTGTTTGTCCTTACCCACCATGCTCGCGACCCGCTGCCGATGCAGGGTGGCACCACCTTCAACTTCGTCACAGCGGGGGTCCGCACGGCGCTCGAGCAGGCCCGGCAGGCGGCGGCCGACAAGGACATCGTCATCGCCGGCGGCGCACACGCTATCCAGCAGTTCATCGCGGCAGGCCTACTGGACGAGCTCTACCTGCACATCGTTCCGATCGTCCTTAAGGCCGGCGAGCGCCTGCTGGAGAACGTCGGAAATCCGACGCTTCAACCCGTCAAGGTGATCGCCTCGCCGGCCGTCACGCACGTCAGGTACCGCATCGTCCGCTCGTAAGCTCGAGTCAGACTAGTCCGCTGGGTCAGCTAGCTGACTCAGCCCGGGCGGCTTCCGTCGCGCCGACCCCAACCAGGAGGAGCCAGGCACCGGTCACCATGAAGATGAAGGATGACATCATCCCAAGGCCGACGACGTAGAGGCCGGCGGCATTGCCGGTGAAGAGGATTACGGCACCGATTTGCTCCAGGACGAGGCAGGCGAAGCTGCCAATGGTCCGCCACAGAACGCCGTTGTCCGCATTGCGAATGGCCTGCCGGATGCTGTTGTAAAGGATCACCTCGACGATCACGAGGACGCCGATGATCTCGATCGCGATCGCCTGTCCGTTCTGCCCGCCCATAAGCACCAGTGAGCAGCGGATGAATACGGCGGTCAACCCGGTCAAAATCGTGCGCGCGCGATGTCGATGGACGGGATTCCTCGTAATGTCGTCGAGGTGCAGCGTCATCGCGACGAACACCAGCCCGGTCAGCGCCGCCGCCCCGGTACCGACCACCGCGAAGTAGTCGTGCCACAACGCGGGCTGGTACATCGTTCAGGCGCCTCCGGGTAAGTGTAGTTGGACTAAGGCGCAGCGACGCTGGCGAGCTCGCTCGAGGTTTGGGCGGTCAGCCCAACCTTCTTATGTTCCGGCGGAATCACGACGACTGGCAGCTGCGCGTGCAGGACGAGCTGATGGCTCACGCTCCCCAGGAGGAGCTCGCCGAATCCGCCCAGGCCGCGGCTTCCGGTCACGATCAGATCGGGGTGCTGCTCGCGTGCCATCGCGATCAGCGTCGGCGCGGGAGCCCCGGTCTCGAAGACGGTCCGATACCGGACACCAGATTGCTTGAGGGGAGCCGACCACTCGTTCTCAAAACGGCTCCTTAAGTCATCCACCCAGTCAACGGGGAGATCAATCGGAGCCAGGCCGAGGCCCAAGGCCGAAGGGGTAAGCAGTTCGGCCACGTGCACCGCGACGATCTCGGCCTGGAGCGCCTTCGCCACCTCAATCGCCCAGGCGAGCGCCCGGGCGGAGCCGGTCGAGCCGTCCAGCCCGACCAGAATTTTCTTTGGAAGCATCGACCCTGTCGTCACTGTGGTTTGCATGTCACGCACCTCGATTTTGGTGACGAGGAGGCGGAGGAGGGAGCCTCCGCCTCCAGGTTGCGTTAGGCGAGAGTAGGACGACGGCTGCCGGTGATGTTCAGCAGCAGGCTGCCGGCGTTGACGACCGCCAGCACCCCGACGATATAGGCGGCCCACGCGACGGCGGTCACGGCCGTGAAACCAAACACGAAGGGGGAGATGAAGGTGACCACTCCGAGAATCACCGGAATCCACTCCGTCGGGTTTGCTTCGCGCATAGCCGCGGCCAGCAGGCCACCGAGAACCAATAGAACCCCCAGAATGTAGGCCGTCGTTGCCGCCGTCCCCTGCGAGGTATCACCGAAGGCGAAAGGCGTGACGAAGAGAGCGACGCCGAGAATGATCGTGCCGTAGTCCTGCCACCGCTTCCAAGCAGTATTCATGTCTGCTTACCTCCTTTGTCCGAACACCGACTTGACTGTGTCGAAACGATACGCAACGTTTCATAATTAGGAACCATGAAAGCGGCGCCGCTATTCCATGAACCCCGCCAGGCGGGGCCGGGGCGGCCCAGGAGGTCGGCGACCGGCCATGCCATCCTCAAGGCGACTCGCGAGATCCTGGCGCAAGGCGGCGTGCATGGGCTCACGGTCGAGGGCGTGGCGGAACGATCGGGCATCGCCAAGACGACGATCTACCGGCGGTGGCGGTCGAAGGAGGACCTGGCGCTGGCGGCATTGCTCGAGGTCATCCGCGACGAGCCCCCGGCGCGCCACCTCGGCAATAGCCAGACGGCGCTCAGCGCCTACCTCGGGCAGCTGATCAAGAACGCCAACTCGAGACTGTATGGGCGCATCCTGCGGGGCCTCATTTCGGAGTTGGCCGTCGATCGCGAGCTGGCGCGGGGGTACCGGGAACAGGTGCTGGCGCGCCGGATCGCGGCCATCAGGGGCCTGCTGCTGCGCGGAATCGAGCGTGGCGAATTGCGTCCCGACCTTGATATGGAGATCGCCATCGAGCTGCTCCTCGGCCCGATCTACTACCGCCTGCTCATGAGCGGTGAGCCATTGACGAATGCGTATATCGACCGGCTGGTCCGCGCGGTGATGGCGTATGGTCGTGAGAATGAAGGACGCTGAGCTGGAGCGGTTCCGTGAAGAGAAGAACCACGTGTTTGCCCAGGACCCGAACTCGCCGCTAACGCCCGAACAACGCCATGCCTTCGGCGGGCTGGACTATTTTGACGAGAACCCAAAACTCGTCATTCACGGGAGTATCGATCCTAATGTGGAGCCCGGTGAAGTGCCCATGTCGACCTCCGGAGGCGAGGAACAGATCTACCGGCGCTTCGGTCTGGTGCGCTTCCATGTTGACGATCAGCCTGCGCAATTGGTCCTGTACGCATCCGACGACTCGGACGAGCTCTTCGTCCCGTTCCGAGATGCAACCTCAGGGAAAGAGACCTACGGGGCGGGCCGCTATTTGGAGGTGCACGCCCATGGAGACCACGTCACGATCGACTTCAACTACGCCTACAACCCCAACTGCGCATACGACCCATCCTGGAGCTGTCCTCTGCCGCCTCCGGAGAACTGGCTCAAGGTCCCAATCCGCGCCGGCGAGAAGACGTTTGGGGACGGCGGCGGGCACTGAGCGTTCAGAGCGCCGGCCTGCTTCTCTACCGGCAGCGGGATGGGAAACGTGAGGTGCTCCTGGTTCACCCCGGCGGACCCTTCTGGCAGAAACGCGACGAGGGTGTTTGGTCGATACCGAAAGGTGAGTTCGCCGACAATGAAGCGGGCATGGACGTGGCACGGCGCGAATTTCACGAAGAGCTCGGGACTGCGGCGCCCACTGGAGAGGCAACTCCCCTAGGCGAGGTGCGGCAGACTAAAGGCAAGGTCGTCCACGCGTGGGCTTTGCCCGGCGACCTCGACGTCACGCGAATCACGAGCAATACGTTCGAGATCGAGTGGCCACCGCGCTCGGGCAGAATGCAGCAGTTTCCCGAGGTCGATCGGGCCGGATGGTTCGACGTCGATTCGGCACGTCGCAAGCTGTTGCCGGCGCAGCGTGCGTTCATTGACCGTCTCGAAGAGCAGTTGTGACCTTCGCCGAACTAAGCGGCTATCTCGACCGGCTGGAGTCGACCTCGAGCAGGAACGAGCTCGTGAAAACGCTCGCGGAGCTCTATACGAAGAGCTCGGCCGACGAGATCCAGCCCCTGACATACCTGATCCAGGGCCGGCTGGTCCCCTTCTTCGAGCCCGTCGAGATCGGTCTCGGCGAGAAGCTGGTCATCGCGGCCATCGCCCAGGCCTTCGACAAGCCCGCGGATGAGGTGACCAAACTCTTCGGCCGGCTCGGTGACCTGGGGATGGTGGCGGCGACGCTCTCGACGCACGGGTTGAACGCGGCGCTGCCCGTCAGCGAGGTTCACGCGAGGCTGATGGAGATCGCGCTTGCGAGTGGCGCTGGATCGGTCGAAAAGAAGCGGTCGCAGTTCGCCGCCCTGTTGAAGCAGGTCGATCCCGTCTCAGCGAAGCACCTGGTACGGATTGCCCTCGGTCGCTTGCGCCTTGGCATCGGCGATCCGACCGTCCTCGACGGGCTGTCGTTTGCGAAGAAAGGTGATAAGTCGCTGCGACCGGTGCTCGAGGGCGCCTACAACCGCGTGTCCGACCTCGGTTTGATTGCGAAGACATTCTGGTCTGGCGGGGAAGGCGAGGTCAACGCCTTGAAGGTGACGGTCGGGCGGCCGATCCGCAGCCAGCTCGCGGAGCGTCTCCCCAACCCTGAGGCCGTTATCAAGCGTCTTGGACTCGTCGCCGTCCAACCGAAGTACGACGGCATCCGGGTGCAGATCCATAAGAACGGCTCGACGGTACGCGTGTTTTCGCGCAACCTCGAGGACTACACGCTGATGTTCTCCGAGCTCACCGCGGCGGCTCAGACGCTGAAGGACAAGACGCTGATCCTGGACGGCGAGGCGATCGCGTACAGCAAGGAATTAGAGGAATACCTTCCGTTCCAACTGACCGCGAGCCGGCGGCGGCAGCATGGTATCGAGCAGGCCGCCCGGGAGCTGCCGCTGGTCGCTTTCGTCTTCGACATCCTTTACCGTAACGGCCGCGACCTCACCGAGCTGCCCTACGAGGAGCGACTCGCCCTGGTCGACGAGGTGATCGCCGGATCCGCCGTGCTGCTGCCGGCGCCAATCATCAAGACCGACTCGGTCGAGGTCCTCACCAAAACGCTGCTGGACAATATCAGCCAGGGCCTCGAAGGCGTCGTGGTCAAGCGACCGGACTCGAAATACCAGGCGGGTGCGCGCAACTTCAATTGGGTGAAGCTGAAGCGCCACACGAGCGGTGAGCTCAACGACACGGTCGACCTCGTCCTGCTTGGCTACTACTTTGGGAAAGGCAAGCGGGCCGAGTTCGGCGTCGGCGCGCTGCTCGCCGGCGTCTACGACGCCGAACATGACCGCTTCGCCACCATTACCAAGCTGGGGACCGGCCTGTCCGACGCCGAATGGCGCCAGATCCACGAGCGCGCCGACAAGCTGCAGGTGGATCACCGGCCGGCGCGGGTGGATTCAATCCTTACGCCCGATGTATGGCTCGAACCCGAAGTGGTCGTCGAGGTGATGGCGGACGAAATCACGCCCAGCCCGAGACATACCGCCGGCATGGCCGGCGACGAGCCCGGGTTTGCGCTGCGGTTTCCTCGGGTGGTTTCCTTCAGGGGCGGGGACAAGCGGCCGGAGGACGCGACGACCGTGAACGAGATCGCCGCGCTCTTCCGTCAGCAGCGCGAACGCAAACCACCCGCCTGAACGACGGGCTACGAGGCGACGCCCGCTGCCACCCGCTCCTGGACTTCGTTCAACCGCCCGGTCTTGACGTCGTAGACGAATCCGCGCACCCGATCCTTCTTGGGAACGAACGGGCTGGCCTTGATTCGAGCGATTGACTGCCGGACGTCGTCTTCGAGGTTGGAAAACGCCTCGAGGGCAAATGAGGGACGAATGCCGGTGTCCTTCTGGATCTGTGCCTTCACCGCATCGTCGGTGAAGGTCAGCATTCCGCAGTCCGTATGGTGGATCAAGATGACCTCTTCCGTGCCGAGCAGGCGTTGCGAGATGGCGAGCGACCGGATGGCGTCGTCGGTCACGGCGCCGCCGGCGTTGCGGATGACGTGCGCGTCCCCCTCGTTGAGGCCAAGGATCTTCGAGACGTGGAGTCGTGCATCCATGCAGGCGACGACGGTCAACTTTTTCGCCGGTGGGAGAGGAAGCTCACCTTTGTCGAATCCAGCGGCGTACGCCTCGTTGTTTCGAACCGCATCGTCTGTCGCGCTCATGAGAACCTCCTGATCACGTTCCATTGCCATCCCGACGGCGCTTGACCGAGTTAGTGGCTAATGTTGACTGTTTCGATCCAATTAGTCAAGAACGTGGGGAGGGAAACCGGGGTTCGAGGCTCGGGTCGGGGCGACGCAGCCCCCGCCGCCCCCAGAAAGTAAGCCATAACATCGCGATCACGAAGGCCACTCCGGCGCCAAGGACCACGCCGATCGGCGGAAGGCCGGTGGCGAGCGCGGCCAGGGCGCCAATCGCGCCCACGACCGACGCGACGATCACGGACAGCATCCCGGGCAAGGTTTGAATCGTGTGCAGCACCGACCCCACCCGTCGGCCGGTGGCGATGGGGTAGCCGATGGTCTGAAGGGCGCCCGGTAAGTCGTCGTACAAGCCGGTGATGAAATAGGGCGCCAGCTCAGGGTGTAAATCGAGGTAGGCACGTCGGAGCCGGTTCATTCCGACGACCCAGCGGAAGTCATCGCCGTTGAGCTGCATCAGCCGGCCGATGGTCGAAATGCCAGTGAACACGACGACGGCGAGCAGGGGAATGGCGATGGCGATGAACGCACCGCCGAAATGGGAAACCTGGGCGACCAGCGCCAACGCGATGACCGCGCCGGACAGGATGGTTAGGAAGATGGTCACCCGGCTCAGGGACTCGTTATAAGTCAGGGTGCGGGTCGCCAGCAGACTCCAGTGCTCCGTCGCCAGGATCTGCAGCTTGGCGGCGGCCCCAGGATCTTGACCGCGCGGTGGCATTTCGGTCGACATCTCTGTTCCAGCCCTAGCCTAAGGGATGTTTCGGGGAGCCGCCGTGGCGTATTGCCTAGCTCTGTCACGGTCCTGTTACAGGGCCAAGACGCCTCGTGGTCTTGGGTTGATCCAGTGATGGGCTTCCACACGTGACCGAGCCCAATCGCATCTACAAGCTCGATGCGCTGGCCGCCGTCCTCGTGGAGTTGTCCGAAGACGCCATCTTCGTAGCGGGCGTCGACGGCCTGATTCAGAGCTGGAATCCGGGCGCGGTCGCCCTGCTGGGCCACACCGCGGAGCAAGCGGTCGGACGCGACGTGTCAATGTTTCTGCGACCGGGGCGCGAGGAGGCTCTGCAGGCGTTCTTCAGATACGTTCGCACCGGCCAAAAAGTTCGCGACGTGGAGTCCAGCTTCGTTCGGAGCGACAGGACGCTCGTGGACGTTCGCATTTCAGTAGCGCCGCTAGCGGACGCGACGGGTGAGGTCGTTGCATTTGTGGCCATCTTTCGAGACTTGAGCGAGCGCAAGCGCCAGGAAGCGGCGCTTCGCGCCAAGGAAACGAGCTACCAGAAGCTGGTGGAAACCGCCCACGAAGGCATTTGGATGGTAGACGCCGAGGACCGGGCCACGTTTGTGAATCAGCGGATGGCGGACCTCCTCGGCTACACCGTCGAGGAGATGCTCGGACGCTCGCCGAGCGATTTCTATTTCACCGAGTCCGGCCGCCAGGAACGCGAGCAGCACCGCAAACGCACTCTGGAAGGCATCAAGGAGAGCCGCGAGGTGGTCTATCGGCGCCGTGATGGCGAGCCCCTTTGGGCCGTGGTGGCGACCACGCCGATTCTCGGCGACGGCGAGCGGATGGAAGGAGTGCTGGCGATGGTGACCGACATCACCGACCGCGTGAAGGCGGAGGAGAACCTGCGCGCCAGCGAGCGGCTCTTTCGCAGCCTGTTCAGCGAGTCGCCCGCAGGCCAGATCCTCTCCTCCTCGGACCGGAAGATCGTGGCGGTCAACCGCGCCTTCTGCGAGATGACCGGTTACACCGAGGCGGAAATCCTTCAGAACGGCTGGGACGCGATCACACCTCCTGATGACCAGGTGGGCATCTTTGCCGCGTTCGAGCGGCTCTGGTCGGGTGAGCTCAACACCATCCAGATGGAGCGGCGGTACCTCCGGAAAGACGGCTCCTCGCTCTGGGGGCAGGTGAGCGTCGCCCGGGTGGCCGACGATGCTGGTCGGTCACGATACGTCATCGATCAGGTGCAGAACGTCTCCGATCGAAAGCAAGCTCAGCAGGCGCTCGAACACCAGGCGCTACACGACGCGCTCACCGATCTTCCCAACCGGGTGCTGGCCCGCGACCGGCTCGACCAGGCGATCCTGCTCGCGCGCCGGCAGCAAACGCGAGTCAGCCTCCTGATCATCGACCTCGACCACTTCAAGGAGGTCAACGACACCTTCGGTCACCAGGCGGGCGATCAACTGCTGCGCCAAGTGGGCGAGCGTTTCATGGCTGAGCTGCGCGAGACCGACACCGTGGCCAGGCTCGGCGGTGACGAGTTCGCCATCGTCCTGCTTGCCGCCGACGCCGACGCGGCTGGCAAGGTTGCGGTCAAGCTACTGGCCGCCCTCGAGCGCCCCTTCATCGTCGAAGGCCAGGCGCTCGACGTGGGCGCGAGCATCGGCATCGCCGTCTACCCCGACCACGCCGATACGGCGGACACCATGCTTCGCCGAGCCGATATCGCGATGTATGTCGCCAAGCGATCTCGCCGGACGCACGCGATCTACACCCGGGACCACGACGAGCCCGGCGACAGCCGGCTGGCCCTCATGGCACAACTTCGACAGGCCATCGGCGACGGCGGGCTCACACTCCACTACCAGCCGATCGCGCGACTCGGCGACGGGCGGGTAGAGCGTCTCGAGGCGCTGGTCCGCTGGCAGCGGCCCGGTCACGGCCTCGTCCCGCCTAGCGACTTCATCGCGTTCGCGGAACAGACCGGGTTGATCCAGCCGCTGACCCAATGGGTGCTGCAAGCCGCGCTGGCCCAGTGCGCCGAATGGAACCGCGGAGGACATCCGGTCGGTGTCGCCGTCAACATCTCGATGCGCAACCTCCTCGATCCCCAGCTGCCCGACAGCGTGGCGCAGATTTTGCGCGAGACTAAGGCGAGGCCGGAGTGGCTGACCTTGGAGATCACCGAGAGCAGCATCATGGCGGAATCCCAGCGGACGCTGGAAACGTTGCAGAAGCTGCGAGCGCTCGATGTCCGCCTCTCGATCGACGACTTTGGCACGGGCTATTCGTCGCTCGCCTATCTTCATCGGCTGCCGGTCCACGAGATGAAGATCGACCAGTCGTTCATCCGCGGTCTCATCAGCGACGAGACGAGCGGGGCGATTGTGCGGGCAGCCGTTGACCTGGGCCATAAGCTCAAGCTGGCCGTCGTCGCCGAGGGCATCGAGGACGCGGCCACCTGGCAGCGCGCCCGCGCCGACCACATCGACTACGGGCAGGGTTACTACCTCTCGCGACCGATTCCGGCAGCCGAGGTTATGGCCTGGCTCACCGCCCCACCGGGCCCGGCACGCGCCGCCGCCTGACAGGGTCAGCGAGCCACGAGGTGTAAGTCCACAATCG
>Ga0209526_10003108_pt1 | contig 11278 bp, 9 predicted proteins | sample JacPinW_OM2H0_M1_FD_188566 | JGI IMG/M metagenome (GOLD analysis project Ga0209526, IMG submission 188566) | Forest soil microbial communities from Algoma, Ontario, Canada - Jack Pine, Ontario site 1_JW_OM2H0_M1 (SPAdes) (version 2) | ecosystem: Environmental > Terrestrial > Soil > Boreal...
GGGGAGGGCAATGAGGCGATAATGGCGACCGATGTCTAGCGAGCGGCGGCGCATCGCGTCGGCCGCGACGCTCATCCTCGTCGCCTACGGCCTCAGCCGTGTGCTCGGCGCCGTTCGTGAGCTCGTGATCGCGAACAACTTCGGGACCAGGCACGAGATCGATGACTACCGCGTTGCCTTCGGCGTCCCCGACCTCCTGTTCAATCTCTTGCTGGCCGGCGCCATCAGCTCGGCGTTCATCCCAGTGCTCTCCGAGCACCTGGCGAGGGGCGAGAACCCGCGTGCCCGCGAGATCGCGGCGCGGGTCCTCAACGCGGCAATCCTGATCCTGACCCTGGGCGCGGTCGTGCTTTTCATCGTGGCCCCCTTCTACGTTTCGCTAATCGCCTTCGGCTACAGCGCGCACGATCACGAGGTCATCGTTGGCCTGACCCGGATCCTGCTGCTCCAACCGATCTTTCTCGGGGCGGGCGGGATGGTGATCGGCATCCTGACCGCCTATCAACGATTCCTGGCGCAGGCGCTCGCGCCGCTTTTCTACAACGGCGCGATCATCGTGGCGGCTGCCGTTTTCGCACCCCGCTACGGCGTGACAGCACTGGCCGTTGGGGTGGTTGCCGGCGCCCTGCTGCATTTCGGCGTGCAGCTCCCGGCACTCTGGCGGACCGGCTGGCGCCCGACCCCCGCCCTGGGCCTCAACGATCCGGGCGTTCGAAAAGTCGGCCGGCTGATGTTTCCGATCGCGCTCGGCCTGGCCGCGGCCCAGGTGAATGTCTTCGTCGATACCATCCTCGGGACCTCGTTGCCGCACGGCCGCGTTGCCGCGCTCCGCTACGCCGACACCATGGCGCAGCTGCCACTGGGCACCTTCTCGCAGGCGCTCGCGTTCGTCCTCTTTCCTTTCCTCGCCCGAGATGCGGCGCTCGGCGCCATCGAATCCATTCGGCATCGCACCGCGCTCGCCCTGCGCCTCAACATCTTTGTGCTGGTTCCAGCGTCGGTGGGCCTCGCGCTGCTCGGCATCCCGATCACGGCCGCGCTCTTCGAGCGGGGACAATTCGGACCTGGGTCGGTGCGGGAGACCGCATTCGCCCTCACCTTCTTCAGTCTCGGGCTGGCGGGACAGGCGGCGACCGCGCTGCTGGTCCGGGTGTTCTACGCCCTGCAGGACGTGATGACGCCGCTGCGTATTTCGCTGGTCGTGATCGGGGTCAACCTGGCGACCAACATCGTCCTGGTGCACCTGCTGGCACAGGGTGGCCTGGCGTTGGGCACCTCGATCGCCGCCACCCTGAATGCGATTCTGCTGGGACGCGCCCTGCGTGGCCGGCTTGGCGGGCTCGAGGGCCGGCAGATTCTGAACACCGCTCGTCGCGCCGTCATCGGTGTCGTTCCGATGGCCGTGGTCGTTGCCGGTGTCGCCTACGTGATCACGGGCGGATCGGTGCGGGGCGGCGTGCGACCATTGGTAGCGGTCCTGGTGGCGATCGCCCTCGCAATCGTCACCTACTTCGGCGTCGAGGTTTTGCTGCGCAGTGAGGAAACCGGCGTCCTCCTCTCGGTCATCCGGCGGGATCGCTCTCGTGTGTAACCCCCCACCCCGACCCTCCCCCGCAAGGGGGGAGGGAGAATGAGACCGTGGCGCTGATCCTTCCGGCGTACGCGAAGCTCAACCTGACGCTCGACGTCACCGGGCGCCGCCCGAACGGCTATCACGATATCGATTCCGTGATGCAAACCATCTCGCTGCACGACCTCGTGCTCGTCGAGCGGACCGACTGCCGCGTCTTCGAGGTGGTGGGGGCGGCGATCGAGGGTGAGAACCTGGTGCTCAAGGCGGCGCGCGAGCTGGAGGGCCGGGTCGGCAGGGCGCTGCCCTTCACGATCCGGTTGTTCAAGCGGACCCCGATGGGCGCGGGGCTTGGCGGCGGTAGCGCCGACGCGGCCGCGTTTTTGAAAGCCGCCAACCTTCTATATGGGTTGAAACTGACGTCCGATGAACTGATCGAAATCGCGTCCGGGGTTGGGCAGGATGTGCCGTTCTTGCTCTCGGGAGGGACAGCCCGCGCGACCGGTCTCGGGTCGACGCTGTCGCCGCTGCCACCGGTGCCTTCGAACTGGCGATTCGTGGTCGTCTGTCCGCCGATCGAGATTTCGACGCGGGCCGTCTACGAAGCCGTCGACGACAGCGCGCCGAGCGGGCGACGCACTCCGGCCCTGATCGGCGCACTTTCAGAGAAAGGGAGGGAGGTCGTCTTTGGTAATGACCTGGAGGCGGCCAGCCGGCGCCTCTTCCCAGCGCTTGATGACGCCATCGATCGGCTGCGCGCTGCCGTGCCCGGGCTCACGATGAGTGGGACCGGGGCCGCATTGTTTGCCCTGTTTTACGGTCGCCCGGAGGCGGAGCGGGCGCTCGGCCTGGTGCGCGGACTGGGGTACCCGGCGTGGCTGTGCCGGCCGATCCCGGCCGCGGCCTGATGCGCGCCCGGCTGGGCGCCCGGGGAACGGCGGCGCTCTGGGCGGGCAAGCTGACCGGTTCGCTGAGCCGCGGCCTACGGCGCGGCGGCGGCACGACGCTCCCCGGCGATGTCTCGCGCTGGGTCGACCCGAAGATCCTCACGAAGCTCTCGCGCGCCTTGACCGACGGAACCATCGTGGTGACCGGGACCAACGGTAAGACGACGACCGCCGCCCTGCTGAATCATGTCCTCGCGGCGCAGGGCCATCCCGCCGTCGCCAACCAGGCCGGGGCAAACCTGATCTTCGGTGTGACCGCCGCGGTCGTGAAGCAGACCAGCTGGAACGGCACGGTGCCGGCGACCGTAGGTCTCTTCGAGATCGACGAGGCCAGCCTCCCGCGTCTCGTCGAGGAGGTCGCGCCCGGCACGATCGTCGTCACCAATCTCTTTCGGGACCAGCTCGACCGCTATGGCGAGCTGGAAACCACGGCCGCCCACATCCGCCGGGCGCTCGTCAAGGGGCCGGAGGGCATGACGGCGGTGCTCAACGCCGACGACCCGATGGTGGCGGCGCTCGGCGATGATCTGCCGCGCGTGATCTATGCGGGCCTCGACGATGCCAGCCTGCTGCGACCGGAGCTGAGCCACGGTGCCGACGCCAAGTTTTGCCCGCGATGCGGCAGCGCCTTCATTTTCGACGGCGTGTACTTCGGGCACGTTGGTCACTATCGCTGCCCGCGTGGCGATTTCGCCCGACCGTCGCCGGATGTCCGCGCAACATCGGTGTCGATCGAGGGCATGGACCGAATGCGACTTCGGGTCACGGACGGATCGCAGGAGGCGAGCGTCGAGGTGCCGCTGTCCGGCCTGTACAACGCCTACAACATCGTGATGGCGCTGGCCGCCGCCAAGGCGATGGGCGTGCCACTCGCGAAGAGCGCCGCGGCGCTGCGCGACTTTACGCCCGCCTTCGGGCGGATGGAGCGAACCGTTATCGACGGGCGCCCGGCGGTGTTGCTACTGGCCAAGAACCCGACCGGATTCAACGAGGTGCTGCGCACGGCGATCCGGTTCGGTAAGGGCCGGTCGTTCCTGATCGCGCTAAACGACCGCATCGCCGACGGCCAGGACGTGTCGTGGATCTGGGATGTGGACTTCGAGCAGCTCACCGACGTCGCGCGACACATCGTCGTCAGCGGCGACCGCGCGCTCGACTTGCGGGTGCGACTCAAGTACGCGCAGATTCCAGCCGACCGCATCGAGGTGGTCACGGACTGGCGGGACGCGCTCCAGCGTGCGGCCCAGGCAACGCCGGCGGGGGAGATGCTGTTCATCCTGCCGACCTATACCGCAATGTTGGAATTGCGCGCGGTCCTAACGCGGGATGGAGCGCTCCAGCCCTATTGGCAGGGCCGGCCGGTTGACGCGCAGCCACAGGGCGCCGACGGCCCCGGCGCCGAGCAGCGCGGCGATGTTGCCGACGTGACTCAGAACGGCGACGGCCGTCACCAGGGCCGCCGGTCGCGCCCCGAAGGTGCTGAGCACGAGTAAGAAAAATCCCTCGTAGGTGCCCACCGAACCGGGAGTGATGCTGACGGCCTGGCTGACCACGAAAATGGTGCAGGCCAGCACGAGCGTGGACAGCGAGAGCTCCGGGGACAGCGCCCGGAAGAAAGCCACGAGTCCGAACACGATGCAGAGCCAGACCAGCACGCTCAGCAACGCCGCCGCCGCCAGCCGGCGCGGCGAGCGAAGCGAGGCAAACCCTTTCAAGACCGAGGCCGCAAACGCGTCGACGAAGGTCGCCACGCGTGGGGGCAGTCGCGTTGCGATTCGCTCGATGATGGCGAGGGTCGCCTGCGGGTGGGTGACCATCAGGTAGGCAACGACGCCGATCGCCACCGAGATGGCCGCGATGACCAGCACGCCGCTCCAAAGCCCGAAGCTGTTCGAGTTGCCGCCGGAAACGGCGGCGGCCCCGACCGCGATCACGAGCAAGGCCAGCACGTCGAGGACCCGCTCGACCACCACGGTCGCACCGGCCTCGCCGACGCCGATCTTGACCCGGGGGGCGATGGCACCGATCCGCAGCAACTCACCCAGCTTGAACGGCGAGACCGAATTGAGCGCGAAACCAATCGCGGTCACGGCAGTGGCGTCGCCGAGGCTCGCGTGCGGTGCCGACGCGCGCAGGATCACCTGCCAGCGCCAACCGCGCACCAGGATGAATGCCAGGTATGCCAGTTCCGCCAGGACGATCCATCCCGGCGAGGCACGCCGGATCGCCGCCCCAACCTCGTCCGGATGTACGCTGCGCAGCAGCCCATAGAGGATCAGCAGCCCGACGGCCAGCAGGATCGTCGCCTGGACCACCCGCCGGCGTGTCAGTTCCGTCTCCCGGCGAGCCGGAGCACGGTCGCCATCGCCCGGAAGATCTCCTGGCGCGAAATCTTCGATTGGCCACGCGTCCGGTCGGTGAAGGTGATTGGCAGCTCGACGATGGTGAGCCCCGCGCGCTCGCAGCGAGTCAGGAGCTCCACCAGCGCGGAGTATCCAGACGACCGGAGCGGGCGCGTGACGAGAAACTGGAGCGCGCGAATACTGTAGCAACGGAAGCCGCCGGTGCAGTCGTGTGTCCGCAGCCGGAGGATCTGCCGCGCGACGAAGTTTGCGCTCGCGCTCAACACGCGGCGATCGATCCCCCACCCCTCGATCGCGCCGCCCGGAACGTATCGCGAACCGACCGCCAGGTGCGCCCCGTCGTCCACCGCCCGCATCAGTGCGGGAATACGATCCGGCGGATGCGAGAAGTCGGAATCCATCGTGAGGACCGAGGTGTAGGCGTGCTGCAGGCTATACGCGAAGCCCGCCATGTAGGCGGTCCCCAGGCCGAGTTTTGCCGGTCGCGCCATGATCTCGAGCCGCGCGTCCTTCAGGATCTGGGCCCGCACCGCGTCGCCGGTGCCGTCGGGGGACGCATCATCGACGACCAGGACGTCGGCCTCGGGCGCCGCCTCGTGCACGCGCTCGACCAGGGCCAGGATATTGCTCACCTCGTTGTAGGTCGGAATGCAGACCAGCGGGCGAGCCACGCGCCGTACCATACCCAATGTGAGTGAGCCGGCGCTGCGTATTGCGCACCTCTATGCCGACGAAATGAACATCTACGGCGACCGCGGCAATATCCTGACCCTCACCCGGCGAGCTGAATGGCGCGGAATCCCGGTCGAGGTGCGAGCCATCGGGCGGGGTCCGGCGCCCGACCTGTCCGACATCGACCTCATCTTTTGGGGTGGTGGCCAGGACCGCGATCAGGAACTGGTCTTCACCGATGCGGCCCGGCACAAAGTCCAGGCGATTCGTACCGCCATCGATGGCGGCGCCGTCGTGCTCGCCGTCTGCGGCGGTTACCAGCTCCTCGGCGAGTACTACGTGACGGCCGACGGCAAACAGCTTCCGGGCCTCGGCCTGGTCGACCTGCACACCGTGCCCGGCTCCCGGCGGAATATCGGCAACATCGTGATCGAAACCAGCGCCCTCGGCCTCGATCCGCCGACGCTCGTCGGCTTCGAGAACCACAGCGGCAAAACCTACCTCGGGGCCGGCCTGCAACCGCTCGGCCGGGTGCTGCGCGGGGCCGGCAACAACGGCGAAGATGGGACCGAAGGCGTGGCCTCGGGCAACATCTTCGGCACCTACCTGCACGGCTCGCTGTTGCCGAAGAATCCGCACTTTGCCGACCAGCTCCTCGAGCGAGCGTTACGAAGACGTGGGTTCGACCGTTTGACACCGTTGGATGACAGCGTCGAGATGTCGGCCCACGACAGCGTGCGACAGGTAGTCTTGAAGCGATGAGCGAGCCGGACCTCCTCGTCGTGCCGAAGGCCGGCGTGGCGTCGGCGGCGATCTTCCGGCGCCCGAACTGGCTGCCGCTGGTCCTGATCGCGGGCGACGCTCTGATCGCCGGGGTTTCGGTGATCCTCGCCTACGAGTACCGCTATCACCTGGACCGCATCCCGCAGGTCGTCAAGGAGCCACTTGCCTTTCCGCCCTACCTGGCCGCCATCCCGGTCGTCATCGCCATCTATCTCTTCGCGCTGGCGGTCAACCAGCAATACCGGTCCTGGCGCGGCCGGACCCTCGTGGACCAGCTGTTCGCCATGGGCAGCGGCAGCGCGCTGTCGGCGATGCTGATGCTCGCCGGCATGTCGCTGTATCGCGGCTTCGAGTACGGCCGGCTCACACTCGTCTACACGGTCGTGATCGCCTTCGTCCTGATGACGGTCGAGCGATACCTGCTGCGCCAGTACGAGACACGCCTACGGCGACGGGGCATCGGGACGGAACGCGTCTTGATGGTGGGAACCGGGACCGGCAGCGAGCTGCTGATCCATCGGATGGCGATGTTCCCCCAGTACGGGTACCACGTCGGGGGCGTCCTCGACGACCGGCTCGAGCTGGGGGGCACGTTTGCCGGTGCGCCGGTTGTCGGGCGGATCCAGGACCTCCGGCGCGTCATTCCGCAGATGGGTATCGACCAGGTCTTTGTCGCCGTCCCCGGCGCCACCAACGACGAGATCCTGCACCTGATCAAGACCTGTGACGACCTGCAGGCCGAGTTCAAGCTCGTCCCCGACCTGCTCGAGGTGATGAGCACGCGGGCGGCGGTCGACGCCATCGACGGCCTACCGCTGATCGGCATCCGGCGCAGTCGCCTCCGCGGTGCGGCCGCCGTGCTCAAACGAGCGATCGACATCCTCGTCAGCGCCGTCGCCTTGATCATCGCCTCGCCCTTCATGCTCGTCATCGCGATCTTGATCAAGCTCACGTCGCCGGGCGGCCCCGTGCTGTTCCGACAGCCACGGGTTGGCCTCCAGGACCACCGCTTCACCGTCTACAAGTTCCGGTCGATGATCCCCGACGCGGAGGCGCAGACGGGGCCGGTGGTTGCGACACCCGACGACGACCGCTGCACGCCGGTCGGACGGGTGCTGCGCCGGCTGAGCCTCGACGAATTGCCGCAGCTGTTCAACATTCTCAAAGGCGATATGAGCCTGGTCGGACCGCGACCGATGCCGGTCTTCCTGGTGGAGCGCTTCACCGAGGAGATCCCGCGCTACCTGGAACGGCACCAGGTTCGGCCGGGGTTGACCGGGTGGGCCCAGGTCAACGATTTGCGCGGTGGCGAAGCGTTCGCCGATCGCGCCATGTACGACATCTATTACGTGGAGAACTGGTCGCTAGCGCTCGACCTGAAGATCCTTCTCCTCACGGGCGCCCGGGTATTCTTCCAACGCCGAGCTTATTAGCCGAACACCCAGCGCCGACTCGTAGGCGGCGACGGTCTGCCGGGCGGATCGCCCCCAGGTAAAGCTTTTCGCACGCTCGATGCCCAGCTGGCGGGCCCGGGTGGTGCTCGGCGCGTCGAGGATCGCCGCGATGGCGCGCGCAAAAGCGGCGGGGTCGGCGGGATCGCAAAACACCGCGACCCCGTCGGCGATCTCGTGGAGAACCGGAAGGTCGCTGCAGATCACCGGAACGCCGCACGCCATCGCCTCGATCACGGGCAGGCCGAAGCCCTCCGCCTTCGAAGGCAGCACGACCACGGCGGCACCGCGATACAGGTCCGGGACCGCGCTCTCCGGGAGCCGCCCCGGAAGCACCACGGAGCCTTCGGGCAAGGCGGCCGCCGCCTGCCGCACCTCCGGGTGACGCGGGTCGTCGCCGGCGATGACCAGTTGCGCGTTCGGGTGCGTCTGACGCACCATCTTGAAGGCGTCGAGGAGCATCGGCAGGTTCTTGTACGCCTTCCACTGGCCGAGGTAAAAGACGTAGGGCGGGCGGATCCGCAGGCGCATCTGCCAGGCGGCCTCGCCCTCGGGATTTCGGGTGGCCTGGAAACGGTCATCCGCAGCCTCCGGGATCGACAGCACGCGATCGGCGGACGCGGGGAAATTCTGCTTGACCGCCTGCGCGGTCGCCGCCGAGGGCGTGATGATCCGCTCAGCCCGCCGCACCGCATTGCGCATCAGCATCTGGTTGACGACTCGCGGTAGCGGTCCCGAGTGGATCTCGGGGAATTGAAAGGGAAAGAGGTCGTGGACGGTCACGACGAAATGCACCGGCTTGATCAGCGGCAAGTTGTAGTGGGGGAAATGGATCAGGTCGAGGTCGGCCCGGCGCAGGCTGAGCGGCAGCAATGATTGTTCCGCCAGCCGGTAGGGTTGGGCGTTCACGGTCAGCAGCTCGGGCTCTCCACCGATCAGCGCCCGAACGATGGCGGCGTCCGGACGGCTGGCGAGGACAGTGAGGCGGCGGCCCAACAGCTGCGCCAGCTCGGGAAGCAGGCCGCTAATATAGCGACCAATGCCCAGCGCCCCGATCAGGCGCGCATCGAAGCCGATTCCCCTAACGGTCAAACCACCCTCATGGTGAGCGATCCATAGGATTATCGCGCACGTCTGACGAGGCGATGACCCAGTCGCGAGTTCAGCCCGCCCCGTTGGCGCGATGGCTGGGAAGCCAATACCGCTATTCGCTGCTCGCCGCCAGCCTGGCGGGCGCGCTCGCGCCCGCCTACGTGATCCGCTGGAAGGTCGGACCGTTACCGACGACGCTACTCGAAGTGGCAATCCTTGCCACGATCGCCGTCTTTGCCATCGAAACCGTTCAGCAACGGCTCCCGATCGAATGGCGCGGCCCGCTGACGCCCCCCGCCATCCTCTTTATTGTGGCCGGGGCGATCTCGGTCCTGGTCTCCGGCGATCATCGGGCGGCGCTTGGACTGTTCCGCGCCTATTTCCTCGAGCCGGCGGCCTTTTTTCTGATCGTGGGCGCGGTGGCGTCGACGCCGCGCCGTGCCGGCCTGATCCTGCTTGGGTTCGCCGCCGGCGGCGCAGTGGCTGCCGTCCTCAACGCGGCGGTCGTGCTCGACGCCATCCGTCACCACGTGCTCGACCTGGCCACCACGCCGCCGGTCGTGATCTACCAAACGGCGAACGCGGTGTCGCTCTATCTCATCCCGCTCGTCGCCATGGCGGCCGCTATCCTGCTGCACGGCCGCGGTCGCGCCGAGCGATGGCTGAGTGGGCTGTTCCTGGCCGTGGCCCTCCCTGCCTGCCTGCTGAGTTTCTCGCGCGGGGGTTACCTGGCGCTGGCGGCCGTCGCGCTGGGCCTGGCGATTTCCCATCGGTGGGCCAAACTGCTGGTGCCCGCCGTCGTGGTGGCGGCGCTTGCCGTCAGCCAGGTGCCGCTGATCCGGCATCGGATCGCCTACGAGCTGCAGGCGGTGCCGGGCAATACGCTCGACTTTCGGCTTCGAATCTGGGGGCAGACGCTCCGCATGTTGACCCACTCGCCCCTGCTAGGCATCGGCCTGTCCTACTACCAGCAGGCGATGGGTCCCTACTGGCAGGATCTACCCAAGGTCATCTACCCGCACAACATCGTCCTGAACTTCTGGGCGGTCACCGGGATCCTCGGGCTGGCCGGCTTTTTCTGGCTCGCCATCCGGGCCTTCGTGCTGGGGTGGCGGGGCTGGCGTCGCCATCCGGCGGAATGGCGGCCCTACGACCTGGGCGTCATGCTGGTCCTGGTGGCGATGCTCGTCCACGGGCTGGTCGATGTCCCCTTCTTCAAGAACGACCTCAGCTTCGAGTTCTGGGCGCTGCTCGGGATCCTCTGGGCCGCTCATCGCTGGAGCGGCGCAGGGGCCGCGTTATACGGGCGTGCCGGACGCTGATTCGAATCTCCCTCCACCGCTGGCGGGGGAGGGTCGGGGTGGGAGCGGCGACTACACGGGGGTTGTTCGCGACAGCCAGGCCGCGATCCTGGCCAGCGCCGAACGCATCACGGTGGTCGGGCGCTGGGTGGTGCTGGCGGCCGCCGCCATCCTCAACCACTTTGGCAACGAGAACAGTCCGGCGTCGGTCTACATCGTCGACACCATCCTCTTCAGCTGGGGTCTGGTCAACCTGGTGGTCTCGGTGGTGCTGGTTCGCGGCTACCGGCCGGGGCGCTGGTTCGGCTTCCTCACCACCGGCATCGATCTCATGGTGGCGACCAGCATCCTCTACTTTTCCGGTGGATATGGCGCGCCCACCGACTTCTCGCTCCTCTTTTATCTGCTGATCATTGCGTCGGCGGTGCGCCTCGGCCTGCCCGGCTCGCTGGCGACCGCGATCGTGGTCTCGCTCCTCTATGTGCTGATCGGCGGGCTGACCGGTTTTGCCCGGATCTCTCCGCCGCCTGGATTCGTGATCGGCCGCGTCTTCCTGTTTCTCTTCGTCGCGCTGGTTGCCGGACTTTTGGTTGGCGATATCCGCAGCCGGCTCGATCGGGCGCTGCGCACCGCCATCGAACGTGCCACCCAGCTCGACGAGACCCGCCGCCGTGAAACCCTCGAGAAAGAACGAGTCGAGCGATTGGAGGAGATCGACAAGGTGCGTACCGACTTCATCGCGATGGTGGCGCACGAGCTGCAAACGCCGCTGGCGAGCATCAAGACCCAGGCCGACACCCTGCTGAACCAGCGACACCGGCTCGACCAGGAGACGCGCGAGGCACTGGTCGACGGGATTCATCGCAGCGCTGCCAGCCTGAGCGACCTGGTGCAGGACTTCGCCGCCGTCAACCGGATCGAAAACAATGAGTTCACCTACCATTTCGAGCGCCTCGACCTGGCCGATTTCGTCCAGGACGTCGTTGGGCATTTCCGGTCAGATCCGCACCGCTACCCGATGCGGGTGCGGGTGGAGCCCGGCCTCGTGGTGCGGGGGGACCGCCGGCGATTGCAGCAGGCGCTGCTCAACCTGCTGAAC